>JAABUK010007061.1_pt1 | contig 16392 bp, 13 predicted proteins | sample 5559141 | NCBI WGS metagenome assembly JAABUK01 (sample SAMN10711869, study PRJNA513367) | rock metagenome | isolation source: Antarctica rocks | place: Antarctica: Victoria Land, Pudding Butte nord | collected 2016-01-03
AGGTAACGAGCCTTCAGACGCTTTTCCAGAGGAGGCAGAGCAATTCCTTGCATCCCCTGGGTTTACTCGATTTCAGTCGCTGTGTAGATACCAATGCACGAGGGGGGAGGGGGCCAGAGGGGAGACCCCTTGAGCAGGTGAGGGGGCCTGTGGGGAAGCCTTCCAGGAAGTGAAGGGGACCGGATTCGCGCCGGCCCGGGGGGCCGTGGCCGGGCTCCGGCTCGATCGAATTCCGGGCATCCGGGGGCGGGGAGTGTGATAAGCCGGGCCTCCGGATCGCGATAATGTCAGGGGGGAGACTTCGGGCCGTCCCGGGCCCTCCCCGAGGCCCGACCTCAACCGTCCCCGGATCTTCGACCATGACCAGGCACCGAGAGGCCCACCGACCGGCACCCGACGCCGGGCCCGACCGCGCCGTGGGATCGCCCGATGCGGCGGGACGAAGCCATCCCGGGCGCGGATCGAAGCCACTCGCGCGACGGGACGGACCCACTTCCCGTTGCGGGGCCATGCCCGGGAGATGTCCGATCTGTCGGATCCAAGCGGTTGCGGGTCCGAGGGTTCGGGCGAGTTGGCTTCGTTTCGTAAAAACGCCCGGCGTCTTGCCGGGGGGCGATTTTCGGGTGATGATGGCGGCTCGCGTCACCGGGCGAACCCACCCCACGATTCGAGGACGACCATGGACCCGATCCGACCCCTCCTGCTGACCGCGACCCTGGCCGCCCTGATGGCCGGCGTCGTACCGGCCGCCGAGGCCGCCGCGCCGCAGATTGCCCATGCGGTCTATTTCACGCTCAAGGACCGGTCGCCGGAGGCCCGCGTCAAATTCGTCGCCTCGTGCGAGAAGTACCTGACCGGCCACCGGGGGGCCGTCTCGTTCGTCGTCGGGACGATCGCCGAGGACGTGAAGGAGCCGGTCAGCGACCGCGAGTTCGACGTCTCCCTGCACGTGGTCTTCGAGGACAAGGCGGCGCTGGCCGAGTATCACAAGAGCGATCGGCACGACCAGTTCGTCGCCGAGAACAAGGAGAAATTCGCCAGGGTCCGCGTCTTCGACTCCTACCTGGCGGCCCCGAAGGCGACCACGGCGGCCCGATAAAGCGACCGATTCCGGGGTTGCCAGAAATCGATCCGCCGGTCATCCTCCCCCCGGCCGGGCCCGCGCCCGGCGGGGGTCACGCGGGCCGGGAGGGTCGGGCGATGCGGCAAGTCCTGTTCGAGGTCCCCGGGCTGGGCCTGAGGATCTACGGGTTCAGCGTGATGCTCGTCGCCGCGACGTTCTCGGCCGTCTACCTGACCGCCTGGCGCGCCCGCCGCGAGAAGATCGACCCCGAGGTCGTCTTCGAGCTGGCCGTCTGGCTCCTGACCGGCGGGTTCATCGGGGCCCGGGCCCTCTACCTGATCGGCCACCCCGAGGTGGTCCACAGCTTCTGGGACATCTTCAAGGTCTGGCAAGGTGGGATCGTCTTCTATGGATGCATCATGGGCGGCCTGGCGGGCTCGGTCCTGTACTGGATCCGCCGCCCGTTCCCGTTCCTGGCGATGTGCGACGCGGTCGCCCCGGCCCTGGCGGTCGGGATCGCGCTGGGGCGGGTCGGCTGCCTGCTCAACGGGTGCTGCTACGGGGCGACGACCGACCTCCCCTGGGCGATCACCTTCCCCGCCGAGACGCTCCCCTGGACCCACCACGTCCACGTCGGATGGCTCTCCGCCGGCGCCGCGCGGTCGCTCCCGGTGCACCCGACGCAGCTCTACGCGATCCTCGACGGCCTGATCCTGCTGGCCCTGCTGACCGCCTACTTCCCCCGCCGACGCCGCGACGGCGAGGTGATGGCGGTGCTGATGGTCTGCTACCCGATCACCCGGTTCCTGATCGAGGGGCTCCGCGACGACGAGGGGGCCTTCCTCGCCGGGATGACCATCTCCCAGGCCATCAGCGCGGGGCTCCTGCCGTGCGGGCTGGCAACCTGGTGGATCCTCTCCCGCCGGCCGGTCGGGCGATACGCCGACCGGGTCGGCCCGATCCCGCCGCCGATGGGGGCGATCGGCGTCCGGACTCCGAGGGCGGTCGGGGCCCGGCCCGGGGGGTAGGGGTCCGGGCCTTCCCGAATCGGGGGATGGGCCTATCATGTCGCTGGTTTCGGGGTAGCACCAAGATTCGACAACCGGGAAATCCACCGCGATGGGCATCAAGGCATACGCCGCGAAGGGGCCGAAACGGCCGCTGGAGCCGTTCGAGTACGAGCCCGGGCCGCTGGGCCCGGACGAGGTCGAGGTCCGGGTCGAGCACTGCGGGATCTGCCACAGCGACCTGGCGATGATCGACGACGACTGGGGGTTCTCGGCCTACCCGCTGGTCCCGGGGCACGAGGTGATCGGCACGGTCGCCGCGGTCGGGCCGGAAGTCGACGGCGTGGCGGTCGGCCGACGGGTGGGGATCGGCTGGTCGTGCGGGTCGTGCGGCCGGTGCGAGTGGTGCACGCGCGGCCTGGAATCGCTCTGCGTCGGCAACAAGGGGGTCATCGTCCGGCACCACGGCGGATGGGCCGAGAGGGTCCGGGCCCACTGGAAGTTCGCCGTCCCGATCCCCGACGGGCTCGACCCCAGGGCCGCCGGCCCCCTGATGTGCGCCGGGAGCACGGTGTTCACGCCGATGGCCCGGTTCGACGTCCGGCCGACGATGCGCGCGGCCGTCGTGGGGATCGGCGGGCTGGGCCACCTGGCCGTGCAGTTCCTGGCGGCCTTCGGCTGCGAGGTGACGGCGATCTCCTCGACCCACTCCAAGGACGACGAGGCCCGCAAGCTCGGCGCGAGGCACTTCCTCGCCACCCGGGGACCGACGAGCTGAAGGGCGCGGCCGGGTCGTTCGACTTCATCATCTCGACCGTCTCGGCCGACGTCCCCTGGGGCGACTACGTGTCCGCCCTCCGGCCCCAGGGCCGGCTGGTGATCGTCGGGATCCCGGAGTCGGACCTCAGGATCCCGCCGTTCCCGCTCCTGGCCGAGAAGTCGGTCAGCGGCGGGGTGTGCGGCAGCCCGTCGGACACCGCCCGGATGCTCGACTTCGCCGCCCGGAGCGGCGTGCTCCCGGTGGTCGAGTCGTTCCCGATGGCCGAGGTGAACCGGGCCGTCGACCACCTCCGGTCCGGCAAGGCCCGATATCGGGTCGTGCTCGACGCCTGATCGGCCCGGCCGGCCGGGAGGCGGGGCCTCGACGTCGGGCATAAATTTTAATTTATTCATTGGAACTGGCCACGGCGATCGTTTAGAGGAGATCGAGCGGGGGTTGCCCGATGCAACCTCCCTGGCCTGGTCTTCCTCCCCCCCTCTCTGCATGGGATGCAGCCATGAAGATCGCGAGTCGCCACCGTCGTCGGCCCCTGTCCGGCCCGAAGTTCGATGCCCTGGAGGCCCGGTCGCTCCTGAGCGGGATCGGCGACCTCGACCCGGGCTTGGGCGGCCGGGGTTACGTCGCGTTGTCGGTGTCCGCCGGCGATCCGGCCGCGCCCACGGGCGTCCTCAACGCGGCGGACGCCGTGCAGCGCGACGGCCGGGTCGTGCTCGCCGGGTCGTTCTCGCGGGGGGGGCGGGATTATCTCGCGGTCGCCCGGGTCGAGCCCGACGGCTCGCCCGACCCGGGCTTCGGCCGGGATGGCCGGGCCAGCGTCGCGGTCGACTCGTCGCACGCCTCCTCGGTGGTGATCCAGGACGACGGCCGGATCCTCGTGGCCGGGACGGCGTCGTCGTCGTCCGGCCCGGCCGGCGTGCCCGACCTGTTCGTCGTCGCCCGGTTCGACGTCAACGGGAACCTCGATAAGACCTACGGGACCGACGGCGTGGCCCGGATCCGGGTCGGGGCGACGGGCGATCATCCCCCGACCGGCCTGGTCCTCGCCGGGGCGGCGCTCCAGGACGACGGCCGGCTCGTCCTGGCCGGCGACATCCCCCCCGGCCCGGGCCAGGGGTTCGTCGCCGCCCGGCTCGACGCCTCGGGCAAGCTCGACACCTCGTTCGCCGGGGATGGGATCGCGACCGTCCCCGTCACGGTCCGCGGGTCCACCGACGACCGGGCCGTCGGCGTGGCGATCCAGGGCGACGGCAAGGTCGTCCTGGGGGGCTCGGCGCGGGCCCCGCTGGACCCGATCGGGCCGGGGAGCATCCAGGCATACATCGTGCCCGCCCTGGTCCGGCTCAACCCCGACGGGACGCCCGACGCCTCCCTGGGCGACCCGTCGGCCCCCGGCGTGGTCGTCCTCCCGGACGACCCCGCCAATCCCGCCAACGGGGGCGATTTCCGGGTCCGGTCGTTCGCCTTGCAGCCCGACGGCGGGATCCTCCTGGGCGGGACCGACCTCCGGAACGACGCGTCGGGCAAGGTCACGGGCGGCCCGGCCCTGATCCGCGTCGATCCCGACGGCAAGCTCGACGCCCGGTTCGGCGCGGGCGGCCTCGACCTCCTGCCCGCGTCGTACGCGCCGGCCCTGGCCGAGGCCGACCCGTCCTCCGCGGACCGGGTCGCCGGCGGGATCCTGATCCAGCCCGACGGCCAGATCGTCCTGGCCGGCCCCGGCGCGGCGGCGACCGACAAGTCCCCGGCGACCGGCCCGGCCGTGGCCCGGCTCAACCCCGACGGGACCCCCGACAAGGGGTTCGGCAACACCGGGACCCCCGGACTGTCCACGTTCCCGGGGCTCGTCCCGGCCGGCTTCTCGGCCTCCGCCGTGGCGATCCAGCCCGACGGCAACCTCGTCCTGGCCGGGAGCGGCCGGGCGACGGTCGACGGCAGCCCCGCCCTGGCGTTCGCGGCGGCCCGGGTCCGGGCCCAGGACGCGTCGAGCAACGCCGGGATGCTCGACCCGGGCGTCATCGGCGGCCTGGGATACGTCTCCCCGGCCGTGTCCGGCGTGGTGGTGGCGCAGGCCGACGGCAAGTTCCTGGTCGTGGGCCAGGCCGGGCCTGGCGCGTCGCCGAACGCTCCCGTCGGCTTCGTCCTGGAGCGGTTCAACGCCGACGGCTCGCCCGACCCGGGCTTCGGCCAGGACGGCCGGCTTGCCGTCGCCAGCGGGCTCGGGTTCCCGGTCCGGGTCGGGGCGGCGGCCGTCCAGGCGGACGGCAAGATCGTCCTGGCGGGCGTCCCCATCCCCGCCAGCACGCCCGGCGGGCGGGACCTCGACGAGTTCGTCGTCGCCCGGCTCGACGCCGATGGGACGCTCGACACCTCGTTCGGGTCCGGCGGGATCGCGCGGGTCGCGGTCGGCCTCGCGTCGCCGCCCGACCCCGGCTCGGCGAGCGTGGGCGGGCTGGCGATCGGGCCCGACGGCACGATCGTGGTGGCCGGCGGGGCCGTCGACCCATCCGGCTCGGGCAGCGACTTCGCGGCCGTCCGGCTCGACGCCCGGGGCCGGCCCGACCCCTCGTTCGGCACCGACGGCCGGGTGCTCGTCGCCTTCGCCGACGCGACGGGGGCCCCGACACCCCCCCCGTCGGCCCCGGCCCCCTTCTCCCAGGCCCGGGCCGTCGGCGTGGCGATCCAGGCCGACGGCAAGATCGTCCTGGGGGGCTCGGCGGAGGTCGGCCCGCCCCTGCCCCCGGGCCCGGCCGGGCCCGGGGCCGGCGCGGCCCCGGCGTACCGGTCGGACGCCGCGGCGGTCCGGCTCAACCCCGACGGGACGCTCGACACCGCCTTCGGGGGGCCGTCGGCGGCCGGCAAGGTCCTGGTCCCGCCCCTGGCGGCCGACCCCCAGGGCCCGAGGTCGATCGTGGTCACGGGATTCGCCCTGAACCCCGACGGCACGATCGTGCTCGGCGGCGACGGCGGGCCGGGCTCGGGCCGGTTCGTCGCGGTCCGCCTGGCCGCCGACGGCACGCCCGACGCCTCGTTCGGCCACGACGGCCGGGCCGTCCTGGCGGTGGCCTCGCCGCTGGACACCGTCTCGGCCGGCGGCCTGGCGGTCCAGCTTGACGGGTCGATCCTCATCGGCGGGGAGGTCGGCCCGGCCTCCGCCGCGACCCCGGCGATGGCCGAGTTCGCCGCGGCCCGATTCACCCCCGACGGGACCCCGGACGAGACCTTCGGCGCCACCTCGACGCCCGGCCTGGCCGAGTACCCGTCGTTCCTCGCCCCCCAGGGGATCGCGGCCCCGACCCTGACCGCGTTGCCCGACGGCAACGTCCTCCTCGCCGGCGAGCGGGCGGGGCCCGACGCGATCACCCCCTCCTTCGTGGTGGCCCGGATCTCGACCCTGGCCCCGATCGGGATCGGGGCCTGGTCCGGCGGGATCGGATCCGGCACCGGGGCCGGCGGGATCGGCACCGGGGCCGGATCGGGCGGCATCGAGACGGCCGGCGGGGGCACCGGGACGGCCGCCGGCGGTACCAGCACCGGGACGGCCGCCGGCGGTACCAGCACCGGGACGGCCGCGGGCCCCACGACCGTCGGCGGCGCGCATTCGCCGATCCCGGCCCGTCCGGGGCCGACGGCCGACTATGACGGGTCGGGCCGGTCGAATCTGGCCGTCTACCTCCCCGCCGCCGGGGCCTTCGCCTACCGCCCGACCGCAGGCGGCCCCGACATCCTGGTCCCGTTCGGGATCCCCGGGCCCGGACGGACGATCCCCGCCCCCGGCGACTACACCGGCGCCGGCCACGCCGAGATCGCCGCCTACCTGCCCGACTACGGCGTCTACGCGATCCGACCGGCCGGGGGAGGCCCCGACATCACCGTCCCGTTCGGGATCCCGGGCGCCGGGCGGTCGATCCCCGCCCCGGGCGATTACGGGGGGACGGGCCGCGACGACATCGCCGTCTACCTGCCCGACTTCGCCGCCTTCGGGATCCGGCCCTCGGGCGGCGGGCCCGACCGGATCGTCCCGTTCGGGATCGCCGGGCCGGGCCAGTCGCTCCCGGCCCCGGCCGACTACTTCGGGACCGGCCGCGACGACATCGCGGTCTACCTGGCGGCCCTGGGCGCCTTCGCCGTCCGGCCGCCGGGCGGCGGGGCCGACGTGATCGTCCCGTTCGGGATCCCGGGGGTCGGCCGGTCGATCCCGGTCCCCGGCGACTACGACGGCTCGGGCCGGACCGAACTGGCGGTCTACATGCCCGCCCTCGGGATCTTCGCCTACCGCCCGGCGAACGGGGGCCCCGACGTCCTCCAGGCGTTCGGGTCGGCCGGGGACGGGTCGGTCCCGGTCCCGGGCGACTACTCCGGCTCGGGCCACGCCGAGATCGCCGTCTTCGACCCGGTCTACGGCTCGTTCGCCTACCGGCCGGGCCGGGGCGGCCCCGACGTGATCGTCCCGTTCGGATCGGCGGGGATGGGCCAGTCGCTCGCGGCGGCCGCGCCGGCGGCGGCGCTCCTGCCCCCGGTCCCCGTCACGCCCACGACCACGCCGGCCGCCGTCCCCCCGGGCGGCGTGGCGACGGTCAGGACGGGCTCGGTGCCGGCCGGCCCGCTCGCCTCGCATGCCGGCCGTCGGCCGGCACGGCCCCGCGTCCCGCACGGGACCCCGGCCCGATCCGACAACTCGCGATGATTTTCCAGGGATGCTCACATTTTCATGTCGCGATCGCTCCCCGGCGGTCGCGGCTCAGGTAGCCGAGCCCGAACATGACGGCGCCGGCCAGGACCAGGAGGGCGATCCCCACGACGGGCCGGTAGGCGATCCAGCCCAGGGCGATCGTCACCAGCGAGAGGACCGCCGCCACGCCGAAGGCGACGAAGGCGGTCCCGGCCCCGACGATCGAGCCGAGGATGGGGACGACGTCGGCCAGGACCGAGAGCGGCGAGAGGACCATCATCAGGCCGACCCCCATCAGGATGAAGCCGACCGCCCGGAGGATCCAGGTGAGCACGCGATTCTCCGCCTCGGCCGAGGCGAACATCTCGCCGGCCGAGGCGGTGCCGACCTGGATCCGCTCGATCGACCCGCCCGAACGGGTGGTGTAGGGCCGGAACGTGTCGCCCTCCTGCCGGGCCAGGAGGCTGACGACCTGGGGCCGGACCTGCTCGAACGCGACCGTCTGATCGCCGACCTCGGGGCGGGCGGGGTCGCCGCCCAGGGTGAACCGGCCGCCGTCGAGTTTGGCCTTCCCCTTGAGGTCGTCCGGCAGCGCGTCGAGCTCGGCCTCGCCGACGGCCAGGGGCTCGCCGCCGCCGATCCGCCCCACCAGGTCGGGCGGGAGCTTGAACGCCCCCAGGGTCGCGGCCTCCGCCCGGCCCGTCCAGGCCTCGACCGGCCTGCTCGGCGGGTTCCGGTGCCCCTCCGGCTTCTTGAACCGGGACGAGTCGATCGGCCTGTCGGACCACTTCTTGTTGTAGCTGTAGGTGGTGACCGTCTCCTCGCCCCCGCCGAGCTTCCTCCGGAACCGCCTCTCCGACTTCTCCTCCCACTGGTAGATCTGCACGACCCGGCGGAGTTGGAGGGCCCGGGCCGAGACGGGGAACCGCGGGTCCTTCAGCGTCTCGGTCGTGGTCGCCTCGCCGGTGACGTGGACCAGCTTCCCCTCGTCGGCCGGGTCGACGCGGCCGGACTCGACCGAGACGACCGACGATTTCCCCTCGGCCAGGTCCCTGGCCGTCCGGACCGACCGGCCCTCGTTCCAGAACAGCAGGACGAAGGAGAGCGCGAACACGAGCAGCCCGATCGGGATGGCGACGATCGCCTTGCCGATCCGCGAGAGCCAGCCCTCCGACGAGGCCTCCGAGAAGCTGTCGCCCCCCGAGCCGCCGCCGCCCCAGTCGCCCCCGGCGTCGCCCCCTCCGCTCCAGTCACCTTCCGACATGATGACATCCCTCATCGATCATTTATGACGAACAATCAAAATTCATCGCGTCATATCACCTGCCGAAGATGGCTCCCCCCCTTCCTCCCCCTCCCACGGGGGAGATTGGACCGGAGGTCGCCTGCACCCCCGGATGTTCGCCGCGAGGATGCCGTTATTTCGGGGCGATGGCAACTCTCCGCCCGGATTATCGGGCCGTCGGGCCTTCACCACGCGACCCGGTCGAGGATCGCCCGGAGCTTCGCGGCCCGGCCGGGGTTGAGCGTGGCGACGTGGGCAACCCGGCCGGCGAGGTGGGCGCGGAAGTCGGGGTGCCCGGACCGGTTCTGGCCGGCCGGGCCGAGCCGGACGCAGTTGTGCAGGATGGCCTTGAGGGCGTCGAAGCGGTCGCGGGCGACGTTGGGCCGATCGTTCAGGACGGCGCCGGCGAGCATCTGGCGGGCCCCCCGGCGCATCACCCGGGTCTTGCCGGCATGGACGGTGAACCCCTCCTCCATCGCGATCGCGTGGGCGTGGACCCGGAACCGGTCGATCGACCGGGCGAGGTCGACGCCGCCGGAAAAGGCCAGGTCGTCGGCGTACCGGGTGTAGGTCGCCCCGGCGGAGGCGGCCAGGCCGGCCAGCCGGCAGTCGAGCCGGTAGGCGCAGAGGTTCGCCAGCGCCGGCGAGGTCGGCGCCCCCTGCGGGAGGTGCCGCGCCCGGTAGAGCCGGCGGATCCGCCGGGCGTCGGGGCCGGGGATCGGCCCGTCGGGCCCCTTCCAGGCCCCCGGCGGGACCCGGTTGGTGCAGAGCCCGGCCAGGGTCGACGCCACGGCCTCGGGGTAACCCGCCGTCCGGAACAGGGCGACCACCCGCCCCGACCCGATCGAGGGGAAGAAGTCGAGCAGGTCCAGCTTCAGGACCACGTCCCGCCCGGCGTGGGGACCGACGAACGACCGGACCGACCGGCCCGGCCGGAAGCCGTGCGCGGCGTCGTGCGGCGGGATCGGCCCCAGGATCTCGGCGAGCAGGCGGCGCTGGATCGCCTTGAGCCGGGGGCGGGGGACCTCGATCAGCCGGGTCGAGCCGTTCCGCTTGGGCCGCCACCGGTAGTCGTATCGGCGGAGCGGGCCCTCCGGCGCCGTCCGCTCGAAGCCCCGGCGATCGGCCAGCCAGTCCAGGTCGGCCGGCCCCAGGCCGAGCCGCCCGGCCAGTTCGGGCGTGGTCGCGATCGACGGGACCGGCCAGGTCGACGGCGGCCCCGGCGCGGGGGCCATCGCCGGGGGCGGCCGCCGCTCCACGGCGATCGCGAACGGGTAATGCGCCCGGAACTTCGGGTCGGCGGCCAGGAGGTCGGCCACCCGGCCGGACGTCGGCCGCGCATCGGGGAAGGCCGCCAGCACCCGGCGGACCGTCGGGCGGAGCCACCGGGGCCGGCGGCCCAGGGCCCGGCCGCCCCGGTCGACCAGGTCGTCCTCGCGCCAGAGGCCCTCGACCAGGGCCTCGGCCAGGGCTTGCAAGGTGGTCCGGAATGGGTTCATGGGCGATTGGCGTCGGGGCGCCCCAACCGGTCCGGTCCGGCGCGAGCAATCCTACGCAAGGCGTAGCGACGCTCGCGCGATTCCGAGGGATGCGTGATGGGCTGCCCCGGGGTAACCCCGGGGAGGCAGGGACGGCCGCCTTCCGACAACCGACCCGCCCGCTTGGGGCGGCCCCGACGCCGGACCCGAACATAGGGAATGACTGAACTCCTGTCAAGGTGCAACACGGTCCGGCCGGGCTCAGCGCTCCTCGGCCCGGACGTGATGGACCCGGTGCGCGTGGAGCCAGGCGAGCAGGGCCTCCTGCTCCTCGGACAGCTCGACCTCGGTCATGTTGTCGGTGTCGAGCGGCGAGACGAGGTAGAAGACCCCCTCGTCGACCCACTTCGCGACCTCGCCGCCGTCGAACCAGAAGTCGTCGTCGCCCAGCGTCGGGATCCCGGGCGTGTCGCGCGGGCTCATGAAGTAGACCAGTTGATTCCGGAGCCGGGGCGTGATCGCCATCGGGGCGACCTCGGGGCGGTCGATCGGGACGAGCACGAGGCGAGCCATCGGTCGGGCCTGGCCTTTCGGGAGGGGAGGGACGTCCGGGCCGAACGTAACGCGCCCCCGATCGCCCCGTCAATCGCGGCGAAACCAACCCATCGACCGCCGGCTCGCCCGGGGCAAGACGAACCGATCGACCCCATCCCGTCGCGCCGGACGAACCCATTGTCCTCCCGCTTCTCGATTCCGGAGGGATATCGCGGGCATCCAATCGGTCGGCGGGCCCGGCCTCCCTTGATATTATCGCGATCCGGGCCGACCGTTCAGCATACGATCTCGGCCGCTGGCGCGGGATCCTGCCGGGGTCGGCGGGACGAGGGGGCGGGCGGCTCGGGGAGCCGGGGGTAGCAGGCCGCGCGAGAGGATCGCGGCCCGGCCTTGGGGGCGGATTCGGGGCGGGGGGTTACTTCTCCTCGCGGTGGGCCGTGTGGCACGACTTGCACGAGCCGCCCAGCTTCTTCTGCGTGGCCTGCAAGGCCGTCAGGTTCTTATCCCGGGCCGCATCGTCGAGCGCCTTCGCGTTCTGGAAGTAGTTATCGGCCAGCTTCTTCCAGGACGCCTTGTCGCCCCTGGGCGGGTCGTTCTTGCTCAGCGATGCGCCCAGGATCACGAAGTCCTTGGTCGTCTTCTGGATCTCGTCCCAGTTGGGGGAGCCGGCCTTGGACTGCTGATCCAGGACCTTGGACTGCGCCTTGGATCCCTTGTGCAGCTTGCCCATCACCGACTTGATGCTCGGCGTCTCATCCTGATAGGCGCCGACCGTCGCGGCGGCGACGGGGACCAGCGCGACCGCGGCGATCATGAACCAACTCTTCATCGGACGGATTCCTCGTGGGGAAGGGTTGAGGCCCGGCCGTCGACGAGGCGGCCGGGCCGGGGAGCCGACCGAGTGTAACGACCTCGCGCGGCCGATGCTCCCATCCGTCGGCCGATCGGGGCGACTTGCCGTCACGGCCGGGGGCCGTAGTGGTCGATGGCGCCGAGGTCCTTGGTCGCGTCGATCTTGCTCGGGGGCGAGACGCGGCCCGGGGCGTAATTGCCGCCGTCGCCCCCGTTGCCGCCGGCCCGGGGCCGGCCGTCCTCGGGGCTGTGGCAGCCGGCCAGGGCGAGGCCCAGCACCGCGACCCGTGCGATCAGGCATCGTCGGGGCGTCATGGTCCCCCCATCGTCCCGAGCAGGAACGGCCCGGGCATGTGGACCACGGCGAACCGGAGCGCCAGCCCCGCCGCCAGGACCATCGCCGGCGACGCCCAGCCCCACCACCGGCCCGGGAGCCATCGGGCGATCAGCGGCAGGACCAGGCCGGCCGGGACCACGAACGCCGGGATCAGCACGCCCGGCCACCGGAGCAACGCCGGCCCGGCCAGCCCCCCCAGCGACGCGGCGAACGCCGCCAGCATCGCCACCTCCAGCCCGACGGCGATCGCGTCGAACCGCTCCAACCTCTCGACCACCGCATGGGGCGTCTCCCGCTGCCGCCACCGGACCATCAGGATCATCGCCGCCGCGCCCGTCGAGAGTGCCGAGGCCAGGAACAGCGGCGAGAGCCAGGTGGTCTGGGCCCAGACCGGCTGGTTGGTCGCCGTCAGGAGCGTCCCGGTGTACGACCCGAGGAAGAACGCCGAGGCCGCCCCGCCCAGGGCCATCAGCCGCCCGACCGTCCCTCGGGCCAGCCACGCCGCGAGCCCCCGGAACCGCCCGAGGCCGAACCGGCCGTCCTCCGCCAGGGCCGACGCGAACGAGACCCCGCTGAACGCCCCGAACGCCGACAGCCCCCACGACCCCGCCGACATCGGCGACCACCACTTGAACATCGGCCGGAACGTGTTCGACTGGATCAACATATGCCAGAACCGCTCGGGACGGCCGAGGTCCACCACCAGCAGGATCCCGCAGACGGCGATGATCGGGGTCGCCAGGTAGTCGGCCGCCCGGACGGCCCGGCGGTCGTCCTCGTCGCCGAACAGGCGGACCAGGCAGGCCAGGGCATACATCCCGGCCGCGATCCCGCCCAGGAAGAAGTACCCGATGATGTAATGGCCCCAGTCGGGGTCGGCGACGAAGGGGTCGTACCCGCCCATCGGTCAGGCCCCCCCCGGCTTCGCCGGCGCCTCGGCCTCGGCCACCGCCCGCTTGCGGCGGCCGAAGGCGAAGAACGCCCCCAGGGCCGCCGCCGCCGAGACGGCCGCGCCCTTGATCGTCGACGGCCAGAGCCCCCGGCTCGGGACCTGAGGGGCGACCTCCGCCGGCAGGCCGTAGACCTCGGGCCTGTCCAGGAGCAGGTAGAACGAGTTCAGGCCGCCGAGGATCTTGTCGTCGTGGCCGTAGAGCCGGGCGTCGGCCTGCCCCTGCCCGTGGAGCTGCCCGAGCCGGGCCGACGCCCGGGCCCGCAGCTCCTCGATCGGCCCGAACTGGATCGACGCCGTCGGGCAGGCCTGGGCGCAGGCGGGGACCAGGTTGTTCTGGAGCCGGTCGTAGCAGAATGTGCACTTCTGGGCGATATGCTTCTGTGCGCTCACGTGGATCACGCCGAACGGGCACGCCGCGATGCAGTCGCGGCACCCGTTGCACGCCGGCTCCTGGATGTAGACCGAGTCGAACTCGGTCCGGACGATCGCCCCGGTCGGGCAGACTTCCAGGCAGGGGGCGTCGACGCAGTGCTTGCAGATGTCCGACATCATCAGCCATCGGGATTGGCTGGTCCGGTCCTCGCTGAACTGCTCGATGAACTTGACGTGCCGCCAGTCGACGTCGGACAGGCTCCCGGTGTTGTCGTAGCTGTGGCCCGTCAGGTGGACATGGCCATCGTCGCGGGCCGGCAGGGCGTTCCACTGGTGGCAGGCCACCTCGCACGCCTTGCAGCCGATGCAGACCGTGGTGTCGGTGAAGAATCCGACCGCCTGAGCCATGATTCGCCCCTCCGCCCCGCGGCCGACGATCGCCCCGACTCCCGTTATACGCCCCGGCCCCACCCATGCCAATCGCGTGCCGGAGCCCCGAGGCCGAGTCATCCGGCCGGGAGGATGGCCCGGCTCGAAACACGACCCGGGGATCGCCCCCCGCAAGCCCCCGGACGTTTTTACGAAACGAAGCCAACTCGCCCGATCCCTCGATGGGGAAACCGTTTGGGCGTGATCTATCGGGCATTCCTCGCGCATTCCCCCGGACCGGGAGTTGGGTCCGTCCCGCACCGCGAGCTGGGTCCGTCCCGCACCGCGATTTGGGTCCGTTCGTCCGGGGTCGCGAGCCGCCATCACGACCCAGGACTCGCCCCCGGACGTTTTTGCAAAACGAAGCCAACTCGCCCGATCCCACGATGACCAAGACTCTTGGATCCGACCCATCGGGCAACTCCCGCACTTCTCCCCGCGCCGCGAGTTGGGGTCGTTCCGTCGCGGGAATGGCTTCGTCCCGCCGCGATGGGCGACCCGACGGCGCGACCGGGCCCGGCGTCGGGGTCGGTCGGGCGCTCTCTCGGTGCCTGCTCATGGGCGACGATCCCCGGGACGGCCGAGGTCAAGCCTCGGTGCGGATGCAGGCGGGACCGGATTCCCCCCCTGACATTATCGCTCCCGGGAGGCCCGGCTTATCACACTCCTCGCCGCCGGATGGCCGGAAGTCGGGTAGTGGGTCAGTTTGAGATCAAATTGTTTTCGGTGGACATTAGCTCAGAGATTGACTTTCGTTCCGCCGATCTCTAAAATTAGTTAAAGGTCGCTCCATCGCGGCACCAAGTCATCTGGAGGTTGAGGGTTCGAATCCCTCCCGGTCCACTCGACGGGCCGGTAGCTCAACGGTAGAGCACCGGATTGAACACGGAATCGGCCACCGACGTCGGTGGCCGATTCTAATTTCCTAATATGATTTCCCTAATATGGATAATAGTTTCGGCTAATCAGATCCACGGTATCCTGAAGAGACATCATCTTCCGCGTCAACCCCGTTGCCATCGTGGGCGAGACCTTGCTTGAGCGCCATATGCCGACCCACGAAATTGCAATGCATAAGTTTCAATGAAATTGCATTTTATTATTATCTATATTCCATATAATCCAAAAAAATACGATTTGAAATCGGAATTTCGCTCGGTTTTTGGCTGATCGAGATCGGGGAGAGCTGATACAAAAGACACCTGGCCGGCGGTCAAGGGGCCGAATCCCTACGGGCCTTTTCCTTTCCAATGGGTTCGTAGCTGAGCGGACAGAGCAACGGCGTGCTACGATTCGATAGCCACCGAGGGCAATTTCGGTGGCTATCGACGCGCGGTCGAAGTGGGATTTCGAATCCAAGTGATACCCCCTTGCGAACAGGAAACCTCCGGTCGATGATGACAGGTGTTCTCCAGGGGGGCTCGACAAATGGATGATAAAAAACAAACGAATCAAGGCGGAAAATTTCCCGTCACCGTCACAATTTCAGATTTGGTGCCGGTCCCCGGAGATCGCGTCACACCCGAGAAGGTCAAGGCGAGCGATCTCGCGGACCTCATTACTAATCTCGAAAAGGCCGTTGTCGAGATGGCGATCGAAGGTGGATACATCAATCCGAACGAAGTACTTGACGAAGTTGAATTGAGTTTAGTGAGTATCGGTGAAGGGAGCAATATCCTTGGTATGTTAGGCTCCCCGCGAGTCGGCGCACCGGTCGATAAACTCTTGCAATCGATCGCCAATTCTGATTTTACCACTATTCCAGTACGAAGTCATTTGTACATAAAAGCAATATTTAGGCAGGCCGTCAAGAGACGTTGGAAGGTTAAACTTGAGAGCGATCAACTTATCGGCTCAAGGGAAGCGGTGATATCCGAATACAACCCGGTGCCGGAATTAAAGGCCAGAACTGCAAAGGGAGGAACAAATATATATGGAAAACTGATGAGGATCGGCAGTGTAAATCCATCGGCTTCGGTCAAGCTCGACGATGGGGCAAACGTGTCAGTCGAGATGACTCGACAGATGGTTAAGGACCTGGAGGCCCGCCACCGCCTCTATGACCGAGTAGGATTTGAAGGACTGGCGACTTGGTCCCTGAAAGATTGGAAGATCATTGAATTTCGGGCTGACCGGATCATCCCGCTTAGCACGTCTGACGCTAAAATATCGGACATGTTCAACGCGCTGGCCGAGTCGGCGGAAGGGCGATGGGATGACGTTGACGCCGTTGAGTTCGTCAACAGGATGAGACGGAGATAATATATGGATCTTATAGATACTCAGATATTAATATGGAAAGTTGGCGGCTACAACAGGGTGAAGCGCGAACAAGAATACATGGTAGATAGGACGATCCGATACATCAATCATCTTCAAAGGGAAAAGATCGACATAATTATTCCGGCACCAGCCCTCGCGGAATATTGGGCGGGCGCACCATCTCAAGAAAGAAATGAGCAGCAGATTTTCGAGATGGGAGCTGAGTTCAAGTTTCGCAGATTTGAGGGTCTTGGCTGGGTGAAAAAGTTGTCGGCTTCCTTGCCGGTTCTTGGCAAATTGTCTGGGCCTCACACCGGACAACCACCAAGGGCAGAGGAAGCCGACCCATG
>JAABUK010007062.1_pt1 | contig 16391 bp, 11 predicted proteins | sample 5559141 | NCBI WGS metagenome assembly JAABUK01 (sample SAMN10711869, study PRJNA513367) | rock metagenome | isolation source: Antarctica rocks | place: Antarctica: Victoria Land, Pudding Butte nord | collected 2016-01-03
GAGCCGCTCGACCCGGTGCCAGGGCTTGCCGGATCGGGAAAGCTCGTGCGACTCGCCGGGGAAGCGGACCATCACGGTCGGCTTTTTGAGGAACTTGAGGGCGCGGAACATCGCCTCGCCTCCGGCGGCGGGGGGGGTTCGGAGGTCGGACTCGCCCTCGATTAGCATCAGGGGGGTGTGGATCTTCTGGACGAAGGTCAGGGGGGAGCGGACGTCGAAGCCGGCGGGGTCTCGGAACGGGGCGTCCTTGAACCAGGTCGGGTGGAAGAGGGTGAAGTCGGCGGTGTACCAGAAGCTCGACCAGTCGGCGATGGAGCGCTGGGCGACGGCGGCGGCGAAGCGGTCGGTCCGGGTGATCGCCCAGTTCGTCAGCAAGCCGCCGCCGCTTCCTCCGGTGATCCCCAGCTTCTTGAGGTCGACGTACCCTCGGCGGATCAGCTCGTCGACGCCGGCCATGAGGTCCTCGTGGTCGTCGCCGGGGTAGCGGTGCTGGATGACGTTGCCGAAGTCGAGGCCGTAGGAGCTGGACCCCCGGGGGTTCGGGTAGAGCACGACGTACCCCTTCGCGGCCATCCACTGGAACTCGTGGACGAAGGTGGACCCATAGGCCGCATGCGGACCGCCGTGGATGTTGAGGATCAAGGGATACTTCTTCGAAGGGTCGAATCCGGGCGGCTTCTGGACCCAGGCGGTGATTTCCAGGCCGTCGAAGCTCTTGTAATGGATGGCTTCGGGCTCGGGCAGGTCGAGGGATTCGAGGAGTTTGGCGTTGAGGTCGGTGAGCCGGCCCGGGTCGTTGCCGTCGGGGCCGACCCGGTGGAGTTCGCCGGGGTCGGTCGGCGAGCTTCGAAGGTAGGCGAAGGTTGATCCGTCGGGCGAGGCGGCGAAGGCGGAGACATCCTGGTCGCCGTTGGTGACGGGCGAAGGCCGGCCGTTGGTGGCGTCGAAGGCTTCGAGGTTGGCCCGGCCCTTCCGGCTGACCTTGTCGACGAGGGCCGAGCCGCCTTTGATCCAGGTCGGGCGGGTCGGGCCGGAGCCTCGGGGCGGGTGCTGGTCGCCGGCGAGCCCGCCGCCGACGTCGTAGGCGAAGTCGGCCGTCAGGTTCTTCGCCGGCCCCTTGGCGGTCAGGTCGACGACGAAGAGGTCGGGCGGGTTGTACGACCGGACGGGCTCGGCCAGGGTCCCGCGGAAGGCGAGCTTGCGGCCGTCGGGGCTGGGCGAGGGGGCCGAGATCGAGCCGGCGATCGCGGCGACGAGCTCGACCGCGCCGCCCTCGGCGGGGACGGCGTGGATCGCCCCCCGGTCGAGCCGGTGGGCCGGCTCGGGGTCGCGGGTCGAGACGAAGTAGAGGGTCCGGCCGTCGGGCGACCAGGCCGGGTCCGCCTCTTCGAAGGGGCCGGAGGTCAGGCGGCGGGGCGTGGGCTTCTCGTCGACCGAGGCCGGGGCGGCGACGACCCAGAGGTGCGCCGGGTGCTTCGGGTCGCGGTAGCCGCCGCCGTCCATCCGGTAGTCGGCGCGGGTGACGACCCGGACGTCGCTCTCGCGCTCGACCGGCCCTCCCTTGGCCTTGGCTTTGGCCCTGGCGAGGTCCTCGGGCGTGGTCCCGCTGAGGAAGGCGATCGACCGGCCGTCGGGCGACCAGGCCGGGGCGGAGGCGCCGACGGGGAGGTCGGTCAGGGCCCGGGGCTCGCCGCCTTCGAGGTTCATCAGGTAGACCTGGGTGCCCTTGCCTTCGCCCTCGCCCCTGCGGAGGAAGAGGAGGCGCGAGCCGTCGGGCGACCAGCGGGGCCAGGCGTCTCGGGGGCCGTTGGTGAGGCGTCGGGGCGGCCCGCCCCCGCCCCGGGCGGGGATGGCCCAGAGCGAGGTCTCGTAGTCGTCCCGCTCGCGGTCGGCGGCGACCCGGACGAAGGCGACCCTCGCGGCCCCGGGGGCGACCTGGGGGTCGGCGGCCCAGGTGATCCGGAAGAGGTCGAGCTCGGAGATCGGCCTGCGGGCCTCCTCGGCCGGGGCCCCTCGGCCCGTCCAGGCGGACGCGAGCAGGGCGACGAGGGCGAGGCTTCGCCGCGCGGTCGGTGTCATCGAGGGGTCCTCGGGTGGCCTTGCGGGCGGGTCCGGTCGCCGGGCGAGGGGGGCGGCTCGGCCATTCTAACCGGCGAGGGGCGGGCCTCGCGAGGGCCGAGGGGGGCCGGCGGGCCCCTCGGGGATTTCCCGAGGGGGGGCCGGCCCGATCGTGTCCTAGATTTACCTTGCTGACATCCCCGGCCCTCGCGACCTCGCGGCCCCGAGAGGGCCCGGGTCGGAAGACCACCGTTCGATCGAGCCGGATGCATGGGACTTATAGACGGGATGCCGCCGATGATCTCGGCCGCCCTGATGCGGTGGGCCGGGCCCGCCTGCGTCGACGGGCCGGTGCTGGCGGCCGTCGGCGAGCGGCTGGCTTACTGGGTCCTCGACCGGACGACCGGCGAAGGGGCCGGGTCGCCGGCCCTCGGGGCTTTGATCGGCGAGCAGCCCGCGCCGGGAGACCTCGGCGGGCTGCTCAGGGCGATCCACCCCGAGGACCGCGACCGACTGGCCGGTGCGATCGACGATCACCTGCGGGGCGGCGACCCCGTCGGCGGTGCCTTCCGCCTGGCCAAAGGGCGGCTCCCGCCAGCCCAGGTGGAGATCGGCGGCCGGGTCGTCGAGCCGTCGGCGGAGCCGGGGTCGCCCCGGTTCCTGGTCATGACCTTCGCCCCGCCGGGGGGCCCGCCCGAGGTCGAGCCCGCCGCCGCCCGGTTCGAGGCGATCGAAGGCCGGGTTCGCGAGCTGGCCGAGGCCGACGAACGGCTCCGGGCCGAGGCCGACGATCGGGAACGCGACGGGCTCGACACCGAAGACCCGACGTCGGTCTACCTGACCCTGGTGGAGAACGTCCCCTATGCGATCTTCCGCAAGGACGCCGCGGGCCGGTACACCTTCGGCAACCGCCGCTACTGCCAGCTGCATCGGCTCGACCTCAAGGGCCTGGTCGGCAAGACCGACTTCGACCTCTACCCCGTCGAGCTCGCCCGCAAGTACCGCGAGGACGACCGCCGGACCCTGGAAAGCGGCGAGGTCCTGGACATCGAGGAGCCGCACCGCGACCCCCGGCGGCCCGAGGCGGTGCAGGTCGTCCACACGATCAAATGCCCGGTCTTCGACGCCAGCGGCCGGGCCGTCGGCATCCAGGGGATGTTCGCCGACGTGACCGACCGCCGCAAGGCCGCCGACGACCTGGCCCATCAGTCGCTGCACGACTCGCTGACCGGCCTGCCCAACCGCGACCTCTTCCAGCAGAGGCTGGATGCCCACCTGGCCGAGTCCGCGGGCCACTCCAAGCCGATGGCGGTGCTGCTGGTCGACCTCGACCGCTTCAAGGAGATCAACGACACCTTCGGCCACCACTACGGCGACCGGGTCTTGCAGCGGCTCGGCCCGAGGCTGGAGGGGATCCTCGGGCCCGGCGAGACGATCGCCAGGCTCGGCGGCGACGAGTTCGGCGTGCTCCTGCCCGGGGCGGGCCGCGAGCGGGCCGGGTCGGTCGCCGGCCGGCTCCTGGCGGCCATCGGCGAGCCGATGCTCATCGGCGGCCACCGGCTCGACGTCGGCGGCAGCATCGGCGTGGCGCTCTGCCCGGATCACGGCTCCAACCGGATCAGCCTGGTCCAGCGGGCCGACGTGGCGATGTACGCGGCCAAGCGGTCGCAGAGCGGCCACGCCTTCTACGCCTCGGACCAGGCCTCCTACAGCCCCGAGCGGATGGCCCTGCTGGGCGACCTCCGGCGCGCCCTGGGCCAGGGTCAATTCCTGCTCCACTATCAGCCGAAGGTCGACGTCGCCACCGGCGCCGCGCGGGGTGCCGAGGCCTTGATCCGCTGGCAGCACCCCTCCGAAGGGCTGATCTCCCCCGGGCGGTTCATCCCCCTGGCCGAGCAGATCGGCCTGATCCGGGCGATCGACCTCTGGGCCGCCTCGGCGGCGCTGGCCGACTGCCGGGCCTGGTCGGTCGAGGGCCGGCCGTTGCACGTCGCGGTCAACCTGTCGGCCACGGGCCTCCAGGACCCCGACCTCGTCGACCTCTTCGCCCGGATGCTCGACCGCTCGGGGATCGCGCCCTCTCGGCTGCTGGTCGAGGTGACCGAGAGCGCCATGATGGCCGACCCGATCGCCGCCCGCGACGTCCTGGATGGGCTCCACGCGATGGGCCTGGCCATCGCCATCGACGACTTCGGCACCGGCTACTCGTCGCTGGCCTACCTGAAGGACCTGCCGATCGACGAGGTGAAGATCGACCAGTCGTTCATCAGGGACCTCGCCCGGGGCGGCCGGAACGCCTGCATCGTGCGGGCCGTGGTCGACCTCGGCCACAACCTCGGCCTGAAGGTGACCGCCGAGGGGGTCGAGGACGCCCCGACCCTGGAGATCCTCCGGACCCTCGGTTGCGACCTCGCCCAGGGCTACCACCTCGGCCGCCCGATGCCCTTGATCGCCTTCGAGTCGTGGCTCGCCGCCCGGCCCGGCTTCGCCTGAGGCGGGGCCCTCCCCCGGCCCCTGGGGGGTTCCCGATCCGGCGATTCCCCCCATAATAGCCCCGACTCGGCGAGCGACCACGAACCGGAGGGCGGCATGGCGGAACAGTCGGGCGGGATGGGCGGCAAGACGGTCCTGATCACCGGGGCGACCTCGGGCATCGGCGAGGTCGCCGCCCGGGAGCTGGCCGCGAAGGGGGCGAAGGTCGTGCTGGTCGGCCGGTCGGCCGCGAAGTGCGAGGCGACCGCCGCGATGATCCGCCGGGCGACGGGCAACCCCGGCGTGGAATACCTCGTCGCCGACCTCTCCTCGCAGGCCGAGGTCCGCCGCCTCGCCGCCGAGATCAAGACCCGCCATCCCCGGATCGACGTGCTGATCAACAACGCGGGGGCCATGATCGCCCCTCGACGAGAGAGCGCCGAAGGGGTCGAGATGACCTGGGCGTTGAACCACCTCGGCTATTTCCTCCTGACCGACCTCCTGCTCGACACCCTCAAGGCCTCGGCCCCGAGCCGGGTCGTCAGCGTCGCGTCGGACGCGCACCGGATGGCCTCGGGGATCGACTGGGACGACGTCGAGGGGAAGAAGTCTTACAGCGCCTGGCACGCCTACAGCCAGTCGAAGCTGGCCAACGTCCTCTTCACCCGCGAGCTGGCCCGCCGCCTGGAGGGCTCGGGCGTGACGGCGAACTGCCTGCACCCCGGCCTCGTGGCGACCAACTTCACCGCCGGCCGTGGGCTGGCCTTCCGGCTCCTCCAGGTCGTTTCGAAGCTCTTCGCGATCACCCCGGAGGAGGGGGCCAAGACGACCGTCTACCTGGCCAGCTCGCCGGAGGTCGAAGGGGCGAGCGGGGGTTACTACGCCAAGTGCAAGCCGGCCACCCCGACCGCCGCGGCCCGCGACGACGAGGCGGCCCGGCGGCTCTGGGCCCTCAGCGAGGGCAGGGTCGGGGCCGTCCCTTCGGGGGGTTGACCGGATCGCCCCTCACCTTCCGCGGCGGGTCGACCGGGCGAGGGCCAGGATCTCGCCTTCGGGGAGCTGCTCGGTCGACACCAGCGATCGCCCGGCCCGGAAGGCGACGGCCTGGCCCTCGCGGAGGAGGTGGAACTCGCCGGTCGACTGGCCGGGGAGCCTGGACTCGACGTCGACCCGGCAATCGTTGAGCATCGGCCGCATCTTGGCCAGCGCCGGGGGCTGGGCGACCCGGCCGACGAACCAGGATCGGATGTTCTCGCGGCACTTGTAGTCGAAGTCGCCGGGGCTCTGGGTCGCCAGGAGCAGGGCGAGCCCGCCCGACCTGGCCCGCTTCAGGAGGTTCTCCATCGGCTCCTTCGTCGGCGGCTTGCCGACGGCTGGCAGGTAGAGGTCGGCCTCGTCGAAGAGGACGGCGGCCTGGAGCGATTTGGAGGGGGACCGGCTGGTCCAGCGGGCCAGCTCCATGAGGAACTGCGCGACCCAGAACTGGACGTCCTGGCCCGGCCCGAGGAACTTGGTGCTGATGACGCTCAGCCGGGTCCGCCCCGCCTTGGCGTGCGCGCCGAGGCCGAGCAGGGCTTCGGCGTCCATCGGCTCCCCCTCGGCCGAGAGCAGGTCGCCCCGGGCGTGGCGGATCGTCTCCAGGTCTTGCACGAGCCGGTCGAAGAGCTTGGTGTCGAGCTTGCCGATGGCGTTGACCAGGGTCGGGTCCGAGGAGTCGATGAAGTCGACGAGCCTGGCCAGGGTCACGCCCTCGGGCTCGGTCTGGCTGAGGAGGTCCATCGCCTTGGCCAGGATGACGGCCTTGGCCGGGTCGGCGCCGGTCGGCTTGTAGCCCATCATCCCGCCGAGGGCCGAGGCGGCGGTCTGGGCGGTCTTCTCGCGCTCGGCCGACTTCAGCCCTCCCAGGCCCGGCGGGACGGCGGCGATCGAGAGCGGCCGGCCCTCGGGAGCCCCCGGCGTGTAGACGGCGACCTCGACGCGGCCCAGGAACGCCGCCCGCCGCGACTCGGCCGCCGGGTCGAGGGCGGGCCCGGCCCAGGCGTCGGGGTCGGCGTAGCGGCAGAGGTCGCCCTTGCGGTCGATCAGGATGGCCGGGATGCCCCGGATCAGCAACTGCTCGACCAGCGAGAGCGCGACCGTGGTCTTGCCGGAGCCCGTCGCCCCGAGGAACGCGGCGTGGCTCGTCAGCTCCCGCGGGTCGATCGCCACCGGCTCGGGGTGGATCCCGATCGTCAGGCCGACGACGATCGGCCCGGCTTCCCCGGCGGGCCTGGCCGCGGCGGCGACCTCGGCGGCCCGGGGCTTCGGCGTCGGGGCCGGCTTCGGGCCGGTCGCCGGGGCCGTCGCCTTGCGGTCGTCGATCGCCAGGATCTTCCGGAGGGATTCGAGCCGCGAGAGCGGCTTCTCCCCGGCGAGCCAGGCCGCGAGGGTCGGGTCGGATCGGTGGGCCTCGCGGAACGCCCGCATCGCCTGGAAGGCCCGCCAGTCCGAGTCCTCGACGACGACTCGCCGGCCTCCCCGGGCGATCAGCTCGCCGATCTGGCGGGAGACGGCGACCGTCGGGCTGCTGGGGAACTCGGTCGACCGGACGATGACGGGCGTGACCCCGGGCGTCGCCGACCCGGTCCGGCCCGTGATCGCCTCGACCTGCTTGCCGAGCCCTCCGCCCTTGGCCGACTTGTTGCAGACCCCGACGAGGAGCCGGTCGACCGACTGGTCCGGACCTTGCTGCTCGACGGCGATCGTCGTCCCCTCGGCCTCGGCCGCCAGGTGATGGCCCGCCCCGACCTCCTCGGAACGCGCCGCGATCGCCCAGGCCAGCAGGTGGGCCAGGCCGACGTCGTCGGTGGGGATCGGGTCGGAGGCGGTCGAGCGGAAGTCGTTCCAGAGTTGGTCGAGGTCGGTCGTATCGGGCGGGGCGACGGGAGGGATGACGGGCGGCCCGGGCGGCTCGACTAATCGACCCGCCGCGACGCACCGGTCGCGGTAGTCGCGGCACCAGTCGAGGATCAACCGGGTCGGTTTTTCGGCCTGGGCGGGGAGGAGTCCCGGGGGGATCGGATAGGTCGGGTCATCCGCCCGCACCGAGACGCCCTGAGCCTCGTAGAGGGCTCCCAGCCTCCTAGAGATGAGCTGCACGACCTCGGGGAGCCCGCGGCCGGCGAGCAGCCGGATCGGCCTGGGGTCCTGCTCGATCCGGGCCCTCGCCGGGGTGGCGAGGTGGACGTTGAGTTGGTTGAAGAAGTCTTCCAGGCACGAGATCACCACGACCGAAGACGGGACGCGGTCGACCAGGTCGCAGACGGTGGACATGGCTCGGCGGAACCGGTTCGGGTGCTGGTCGAGGTTCCAGATCGCTTCGAGCTGGTCGAGGCAGAGGATCAGGGGGACCGACTCGACGGCCCCCATCAATTGCCCGAGGAGGGTGACGACACGTTCGGCGGCGGCGGGATAGGTCCTGGGCGTGAGCCCGCCGAGGGCCTCGCGGTCGGAGGGGGAGAGGTCCTCGCACCGGAGATACTTCAGGACGCGGCCCCGGAGCCTCGCCTCGTCGCGCTGGAGGTAGAGCAGGGCGCGGACCAGGTCGATGTCGAAGTCGTCGAATCGCTCGTCCTCGACGATCTGGTCGGCCAGGGCGTCGACGAGGCCGCCGAGGCACCTGGCGTCGAGTTCGTCCTCGCGGAGCCGGGCCAGTCGATCGGCGGAGACGAACCGCGACGACTCGGCCAGCGCCGTCGAGAGCCGCTTTAGGCCGCTCGCCTCGCCGAGGGGCGCGTAATAGGGCTGGCTGAGCGATTCGATCAGGTTGTTCAGGACATAGCGGCCATAGTCGTCGGCCGCCGAGGTCATCTGCATGTACCCGCAATAACCCCGCCCTTCGCCGTGGGCCCAGTTGCGGAAGGTCCGGATCAGGTGGGTCTTGCCCGATCCCGACTCGCCCATCAGCAGGAGGATCCGGCCGGAGGTCGGGCGGGGGGTCATCGAGGCCCGAGCGACCAGGCCGCGGAAGACGTCGCGGGCCTCCTCATGGATCGTCTCCACGTCATAAGGGTCGGGGCGCCAGATGTCGTTCCAGTGGGCCACGGCGTGGAACACCTCCGCGCCATCCGTCGAGCAGAAAGCGCGAAGCCGAGGGTCGACCGAGGCACCGGGGGTGCTCTCCGGCGGCGAGGGCGTCGTCATTCGGATCATCAGCTCGGCTCCTCGGTGCGGACGAAGTGATAGACGACATTCTGATAGGCCGTCGCGGACTCGCGGACGTCGGCCGGGTCCATCGCCTCGATCAAGTCGGCCCGGCCGAGCTCGAGGAGGCGGGCGCGATGCGCCTCGTGCAGGAGACCCTTGAAGTCGGCGACGTCCATCCCCGCGAAGGCCAGGTCGTCTTTCAGGGCCTTCCAGACGTGCGAGATGAAGACCTTGGCATCGCCGAACCAGCCGGTCGGGCTGGTCCGGGCGGCCTCGACGACCCGGCGGGCGAAGGTCCCGAGGTCGAGCGGGGCGGGGGTTTCCTTCGTCGGGGGTTCGGCCTCGGCCTCGGCCGGGTCGGGTCGGGCGGCCCAGGTCCGCAGGAGGGCCGATCCCAGCTCGGCGGCCTTCTGGTTTCTCGCCCCGACGCTACGGGTCGCGAGCAGGTCGAGCGGATTCCTCGCCGAAGGGTCGCCGAGTTCTCGATGGAAGAGCACCTGGCCGATCGGGCCGGGGCCGGGCTTCTCGCCCGCCGGGAGGATGATCCCGGCGTGCGGGAGCAGCTTGCGGAGGATCGTCTCCGTGGTGAACGGCTCGCCGGGCTCCAGTCCGAAGAGCTTCGCGGCCAGTGCGTCGGTCGCCTGCTTGGGTGTTGGCTTCTCGCCGAGTTCCAGCCCGTAGCGGGCCCGGAGGATCTCGGCCTTGAGGTTGCCGATCGCCAGGCCCGGCCGACCCAGGGCGAGGGCCACGAGGTGGGATGCCTTGAGCGTGGCCCAGGTCGTCTTCGGCGGCAAGGCCTCCAGGCCGAGCGCCTCGAGCGTCGCCCGTCGCCCCTCGCCCGTCAGCGTTAAGCTCGCGGTGGGCTTGCCTTTCTTGTTGAGGATCGGGGCGATCGCCCGGGCCGATTCCAGGGCTTCGAGGGCCGGGTCGATGGGGCTCCCGGCCAGGGGCTTCAGGTCCGTCGCGAGCTTGGCGCGAGTGAGGCCCTTCTCGCCGGCTACCAGCAGCCGGGCCAGGGCGAGGAGTTCGAGGGGAGGTCGGGTCATGGTCGGGCGTCTCGGTCCGGGTGGATGGGGGCGCGTCGTCGCGAGTCGACCGCCCCGAGGATCAGGTCGAGCACGGCCTCCAGCCGAGGGACCACGTCCTCGGCCAGGACGCGGACCACCAAGTAGCCCCGCTCCTGGAGCAGGACGTCCTTGCGCCGGTCGCGTCGGTAGGCGTCTTCGCCCTGGAAGTGATAATAGCCGTCGACCTCGATGGCAAGCCTCAAGGTCCGCGAGGCGAGGTCGACCTCCATCTTCCGGCCCGGCCCGAAGGGGATGTCGAGCGTCGCGTTCAGCTCGAAGAGGCCGGAGGTCGCCGGCAGGGTCTCCAGCCGCTCGAAGAGGAACCGCTCGGCGGCGCTCCGGGCGCGGTCGGCCGTCGGGCCGTCGGTCGCCGGCCCGGCCCGCGCGGCGTCCAGGAACAGGTCGACCAGCCCGTCCGAGGCCCCGTCGTCGGCAAGCCTTCGGATCGCGCCGGCCCGCCCGGGTGCCGCCTCGGCCAGCCTCCGCCCGATCGCCTCGCCGTCGAGGGCGGAGATCGGCACGACCCCCGAACGGATCAGGGCCTTCTCGCGCGACTCGGGGGCCGACTTCAGGTAGGTTTCCAGCGGGCCGGGTTCGACGGCCAGGATGGCCGCGAGGCGGGGCTCGGCGAGGGCCAGGCGGCCCAGCGACCCGGCCGCCGCGTCGACCCGGCCCGGTCCCCTGGCCGCGAGGATCGCGGGGCCTTGATCGATCGCCGCCAGGGCCCCGAGCGCGGCCAGGGCTCTCCCGGTCGGGCCGCCGCCGGGCCCGCCCGCCAGCGCCTCGCCCAGGCGATCGGCCAGGCCGGGCCCGGCGACCTCCCGGCCGCCCCTCGACCCTTGCAAGGCCCACCGGCAAGCCTCCTCGACCCCCCTGCCCTTCGGGTCCGATGGGACCGCATCGAGGAAGAGCGCGAGTTCCGGCGGGCTCATCCGGTCGACCCGCCCCCGGAGCGCCTCGGGGTCGTCGCCGAGCCGCCCGGCGAGCCTGGCGAGGACCAGTCGCGACAGCTCGCCACCGCCGGCCAGGCGGGCCGACCAGGCCTCGACGATCGCTTCGATCCGGTCGTCGTCGACCTCGACGATCGGCCGTCCCGATCGACCGGCCCAGAGCCTGGCCTCGCGGAGGGCGAGGCCGATCGGCCCCGAGAGGACCGAGACGGTCGGCAGGCCCGACTCGCGACTCGCCTGATGGCGGTCGAGCGCGGCGGTCGGCCCTTGGGGAAACGCCGGCGTCGGCCCGAGGATGGGAGGCACGTTGGGCCGTTCCTGGTCGGAGGGTCGACCCGATGCGCCCGAGGTTCACGCTTCGTTAAAGGATACCATGCCGAGGTCCCGATGCAACCAGCCTGAGGCCCGAGGTCGTTTCCTGCTCGCCCGGCCCTGGGTGGATAGCCGGCCCGGATCCGGGTCAATCGGCCTTGGGCCGGTACGACTGTTTGCCCGCCGCCGAGGCGGCCAGGAGCAGCGGCAGGAGGGCCTGGCGGAGGCGTCGGGGCATCGCTTCGGCTCCGGTCGGTCGGTCGGATGGATCCGGGATCCGGTCGGGGAGGGAAGCCCGCCGGGCCGCGCGGAGGGCGCACGGCCCGATCGGCTTTTCAACGCGAGGAGAGGGTCGGGCGGGCCGGGCTCACTCGCCGCGGTGGGCGTCGTGGCAGGCCTTGCACGAGCCGCCGATGGCCTTCTGGGCGGCCTTGACCTTGGCCAGGTCCTTGGCGTCGGCGGCGTCGTCGAGGGCCTTGGTGTCGTCGCCGAACTTGCCGGCGAGCTTGGCCCACGACTCCTTCGGGCCCTTCTCCGGGTCGTTCTTGGCGAGGGCCTTGCCGTTCTTGGCGATCTCCTCGGTCGTCTTCTGCAACGCCTCCCAGTCGGTCGGCGAGGCGGCAACCTGCGTCTTCAGCGCGGAGTTGAACTTGCCCTGACCCTTCTTGAAGAGGGCCTTCATGATGGTCTCGGTGTCGGGCGTCTCGTCTTCGAACGCCCCGACGGCGACGGCCCCGACGGGGATCAGGGCGACGGCGATGGCGACAATCCAACTCTTCATCGGACGGACTCCGGGGACCTGGGATCAGAGTCGACTCGGCCCGGCGAGCTTGCCGGGTCGGGCCGAACGGCCGACACAGTGTAACGACCTCGCACCGGGGATGCCGCATCTCAATCCCCGGCCAGGCCAATTTCGCGGGGGTCAGCGGGCCAGGCCTCGCGGGTCGTTCTGGTCGTCGAGGGCCCCCGCCGGAACGATGCGGGGCTCCCGGCTCAGAAGAAGAGCTGGAAGCGGAGCCAGAGCAGGTCGGTCGACCGGGTCTGGTTGGTCTGGCCGTGGGAATTGACGCCGTTGTAGATCGGCGAGCTGAAGCCGGCGTGCTGCCAGTCGAAATAGACCTTGGTGTACTGGTTGAGGTACCAGTTCAGGCCGGTGTCGACCGCGTAGGCGCGGTCGGCCCAGAGGTTGGGGTCGGCAAAGCCCGCGGTGAAGACCTGGCGGCCGAGGTCGAGGGTGCTGATCCGGGAGTGGACCTCGAAGGCACCGGGGCCGGTCAGCTTGCCGTCCTTGAAGCCGAAGTTGCGGAGCGGCTTGACGTCGACCCGGCGGGTGATCTCCTCGCCGGTCAGGAAGTAATAAGCCTGGACGAAGAATCCCTCGGTCGGGACGGCGGTCCGGGTGTTCCGCCCGCTGAGGGCGTAGTCCTGGTAGCCGCCGTCGTACTGGGCCAGGAGGTTGAAGCTCTTGTAGTACCAGGCCAGCCAGCCCGACCAGTGGGCCCGGTTGCCGTATTCGATGACGTTGTTGTTGAAGTTCAGCCAGGTCGGCGAGAGGGTATTCAGGGCCGCCCCGCTGGCGGCGGTGCTCTGGTCGTTGGCCGTCCTCAAGCTGCTCGGCTGGGTCGGGTTGTTCTCGTTGCCGAAGTCGAACTCGCCGCCGACGTTGAGGTATTTCAGGGCGCTCAGGTTCTCGTTGTTCTGGAACGGTCGGACGTTGAGGAAGGCGAACAGGTCCTTGTCGTTGTTGAAGTCCTGGAACGACCGCCTCGGCCCGTTGAAGACGCCCAGGGCATACTCGGCCCGCTTGTCGAGGACCTGGCCGAGGAACATGAAGCCGTTCTGGCGATTACCGGAGAGGTTGCCGGTGTAGAGCGACCGCTCGGGGGCGATCAGGTCGCCTTCGGCGATCTGGTAATACTCGTAGGAGGTCGGCGTCTTGGTCCGGCCGGTGCGGAACTTGATCCGGGGGTCGTAGTTCAGGTCGATGAACGCGTCGAGGAGGTCGATGCTGCCATAGCCCCGGTTGATGACGGTGTAGAACTCGACGTTCTTGGTCGCCCGCCCGGAGAAATACCAACGCTGGCGAGGGATGAAGAAGCTGGTCTTCAGCGGGCTCGGGCCGCCGAGGCCGGGGAAGTTCCGCAGCTCGGTCTGGGTCAGGTTGTGGAAGATGAGCTGGAACTCGTCGTCATCGGAGGTCCAGCGGATGCCGTTGCTCAGGGTGGTGGCGATCTTGCGCGGCTTCTCCGCCTCGCGAGACCGGCCGATGGTGCCCTGGGCGCCTCGGGCGCGGCCCTCGGTGACGTTGCTCCCCGAGCCGCCGGGGACCGCAGGGCGCTCGCCCCCGGCCTTCTCGTCCTCCTTCGACTCGCCGCCGGTCCCCCGGCCGATGGTCCCCTGGGCGCCGCCCGGCTTCTTGTTGTCCTCGACGACCTGGGTGGCGACCCGCCGGGTCGCCTCGTCGGCCTTCCTGGAAGCCTCCTCGACCCGCGAGGAAAGCGCCTCGACCTGATCGAGCAGCCGCTTGTTGATCTCCTCCATCTTGAGGAGCCGCTCCTCCAGCAACATCTCCCGGCTCGGGGGCTCGGTCGGCGACGGCGTGGCGGCCGGCGAAGGGAGTGGAGGTGCGTCGTCGAAGGAGGCACGGGCCCGCCCGAGCGGGGCGGCGACGGCGACGGCGACGGCGAGCCAGACGATCGCGATCGGCCCGAGGGTTGCCATGGCCCAAGGCTTGCTTCTCATGATCAGAGGGCCCACGCGACGTTTGCCCCCGGGAGGTCCGACCTGGCAAGGAGTTCCGTCTCCCGCTCGCGTCGATCGATGACCTCCCCCGCTGCTCGCCATGGGTCGACGAAGGGGGCTCAAACCTTCTATCGGCCCTCACAAGCGAGGGACTGTAGCGATTGCGACGGTTTTTCACTCAGTCGCGGCGGCGGGCCGATTGTCGCGGGACGATCGGACACCTCTCGACCCCGGGAAATGACGCGGGCCGGGGAAATCCCCGGCCCGATCGACGAATCGTTCGACTTCGAAGGGCCTTCGTTCAGGCGTCCTTCCACTGCGCCTGGACGGCGAGGTGGTCCTTGCTCAGGTGGACGTGGTCGTGGACCTTGGCAACCCAGCTGGTGGGAATGAAGTGGTGCTTGCCGTCGGGGCTGTCGTTCTTGGTCAGCTCGATCTTGTCGCCCATGACGTGGTCGACCTTGCCGACCTTGGCGCCGCACGAGGCGTAGACGTCCATGTGCTCCTTGATGTCGGCGACCGAGCCGGTGGCCCCGGTGCTCTGGCCGAGCGGAGTGCCCGTGGCGTGCGAGTGGGCGTGGGTCGTCTCTTCGATCCGGTGGCCGGCCTCGTGGGTCTTCTCCTTGGCCCAGTCCGTCGCCTGCTCGACCTTCTCGCCGATGACGTGACCGGCCTTGGTGGCGGCCTCGCCGATCTTGTGACCGGCGTCCTCGACCTTGTCCTTGAATGATTCGGCCATGATGGGCTCCTCGACGTGGAATCGGGATCGCCCGGCCCGTTGCGGGCGACGGGGCGTTGAGGAGTCTTTACCGCAACTGCCATGCCCAAAAAAAGGCCGATCGGGAGGGGCCGTCAAGCCCCTCCCGATCGACCTTGGCGGGCCCCGGGTCACGCGATGCGATCCCACATCCGTCGCGGTCGTTTCAATAGGCGTCGGAGCTGACCACCTCGCCGAAGCTGACGGTGGAGAGCTTTTGGTAGACGCCGACCTTCGCGCCCGTCGCGATCGACCAGGTCGATTTGGAGTCCGGCGGCGGGGTGACGCCCGGGGGGTTGCCGGTGGCATTATTGATCGCCCAGGAGTCGATCGAGTCCTTGAGGAAGCGGACCGAGCCGTCGCAGAAGAGGAAGTTGGCCCCGCCGGGGTGGTAGCTCGACGCCGCCGAGACGTAGGCGTCGGAGCCGCCCGAGAGGCCGGTGGTGTCGCCGGTCTTGTTGAACGGGTTCATCGGGTAGAGCGTGCAGAAGCTGGTGTCGCCGAAGTTGCCCGAGGTCCACCAGTTCCAGTTCAGCTCGTCGTCGTCACTGAGCTTGCCGTGGGCCCGCTCGCTGTACATGAAGGTGTTGCTCGTGCCGTCGGTGACGGTCGCCAGCGGCACCGGGCCCCGGTTCAGGCCCGAGTAGGTGGTCCCGCCCACGGTCAGGTTCTGCTCGTAGCCGACGTAGATGATCGGGCCGTTCTGGTCGTTGATGCGATTGCTGAAGTACGGCTGGGCGACGCTGTACCGGGGGAGCTGGAACCACATCCCGGCGTTGCCGCCGTAGCTGGAATAGGCCATCGTCATGTCGCCGCCGTCGACGTTGCCGCCGGCCATGAAGACCTTGGCCGAGACCTTGCCGTCGCTCGGGCACCAGAGCGTACTCAGCCCCGTGGCGTCGACCGTGGTGTTTGCGGCTCCGAAAATGTTCATGTTCGCATTAATGGCGTTGTAGAGCGGGGCCTGCTCCATGAACGGCAGGAGGCCGATGAACGAGCCGCTCGACGTGTAGGCGTACTGCATCTCGTAGGCGAACTGGCGATGGCAGCCCAGGGGGAAGCAACCGTGGGTGCTGATGTAGTTGTGGACGCCCAGGCCGATTTGCTTCAAGTTGTTGGTGCACTGGGCGCGACGGGCGGCCTCGCGGGCGGCCTGCACGGCGGGCAGCAGCAGGGCAATCAGGACGGCGATGATGGCGATGACCACCAGCAATTCGATCAGGGTGAAGCCTCGGCGGATCGGTCGTCGGTCCATGAAGGCAGACTCCTCGGATGAAGGTCCTGGGAACCGGGTCGAGAGGGAGGGGGTCCAGGCGAAGGCGACGTCGCCATGCGTGGAGGTGGGCGGGGGCCCTGACGCAAGGCCGGGCGGACGTCGCTCAGTGCAACTTCGGGTGGGTCTTCGCGGCGTCGTCCGAGGCCGCCTTGGCCTTGGCCGACTGGCGCTGGCCGTCGCCGCCCGAGACCTTCTCGATCACCGACTTGGTGTCGACCGTCGTGGACGTGCCGTCCGAGCAGCCGGCGGTCGGCCCGACCAGGGCGAGACTCGCGAGGAGGCAGGCGAGCCGCCGAACGGGCATCCGAAGCATGGAGCGGGTCTCCTGGTGCGGCATTGGCGAATCCGGCCGACTTGGCCGGAGGGGTCGGCATCCTCTGGGATGCTCGCAAGGCGATCGGCGCACGAGCCCAGGCGGCCCGGAGCTCGGGCGATCGGGACCGGCCTTATACGCTTTCCGAAAAGTTCATGCCCTTTGCTTGAGATATTCGGCGTTGCAGATCGTCTTCAGCCTCTCGACATCCTGACACACCGCTCGCACGCTGCGGACTGCCTCCTCCTTCAACCCCTCG
>JAABUK010007063.1_pt1 | contig 16390 bp, 19 predicted proteins | sample 5559141 | NCBI WGS metagenome assembly JAABUK01 (sample SAMN10711869, study PRJNA513367) | rock metagenome | isolation source: Antarctica rocks | place: Antarctica: Victoria Land, Pudding Butte nord | collected 2016-01-03
CTTAAATAGAAGCTCTTGTACTCATCTTCTTCTGTATTCTTAATATTCAGTTATAGCTACCTCTAAAGATCAAGCACTATTCAACCCTGACTTTCGCTGATTGACTCACCTAGACACGATTCTGACATTCATTCAATGATTTAACTCACTCAAAAGAAGATCATATTTGAATGAAACGAAGTCTGTCAAACTGCATTCAATCACATGAAGAGATGTATGACTGAGACTTCTATACTTCATCACTTTGATCAAACTCGCAATTTCATTCTTGAAATTGACTCATTCAACTACGTCAATGATGAAGTTCTGTTTCAATATGATGATGAAGATGTTCTACATTCAATTGTCTTTTATAACAAGAACATGTCTTCTGCTGAATGCAACTACGAGATATATGATAAGAAACTGCTGATCATAATTTGAGCTTTTGAACATTGATAATTCAAACTGAAGCTGATCAACATTTCTATCAAGATGTTCATCAATCATCAAACGCTCATCTCACTGATGAAAGACAAGAAGCTGAGTCAACGACAGATGCACTGAGTTCAGAAGCTAGCTGACTTCAACTTCAAGATAATGTATCGATCTGACAAACAAAACATTAAGATCAATGCATTAACTCATCAAGCTGACTTCGTGCCTAGAGATTTCGACGATAAACGCATTTAATATCAAAGAACTACTATTTTGACATTGAATTGAATGAAGATCGCTGATTTAAAGAAGAATAATAATCAATCAATTTATAGACAAGTTCTTGACGTAAATGAAATCGATGAGAACTGTACATTACTTCGCGAAGCAATAGCAAGAGATGAAGCACAATATAAAGATATCAAATTGAAGAATTGTTGAACTCAGAATGAAATCTTGTTTCATGATAGTCAGCTATGAGTTTCGTTCAATGAACTTCTATAAATGAATCTGATTCGTGAAGTACATGATCAGTCATTGATTGATCATTCTGAAATTCTTAGAACAGTGAAGATCATAAAGCGAAATTACTATTAATCTTCTATGCGAAAAACGATAGATCGATATATTCAAAACTGCTATGTATGTCAACGTTCAAAGACATCAAGAAATAAATCAAATGACTTGCTTCAATCTCTATTTATATCTGAACAGCAATGACAGAACATAGTCATGACTTCATTATCAATCTATCTGATTCATATGACTACAACGCTATTCTGACTGTCATCTGCAGACTGTTGAAAGAAAGGCATTATATTTCTTGCATCATTGATGATGAAGATATTACAGTCGAAAAGACAGCTGAAATGTTGCTTCAATGAGTATATCAAACTCACGATCTATCAAGCTTTATTGTATTTGATTGAGATTCTCAGTTCATCTTCATTCTTTGAAAGTTTCTTTGCAAACAACTGAGCATTTCTCTTCGATTGTTCATTGTTTATCACTCTCAGATCAATGATTAAAGCGAACGAGTTAATCAGAATGTTGAGCGATATCTTTGTTTCTTCTGTTCATACATGCAGAATAATTGATTCAAGTGACTACTTATGATCAAGTTTGTCAACAATAACGTCTTGTCTTCAGTCATCTTCTTGATTCTCTTCTTCATAAACAAGAACTTTCACTCTTGTATGAGTTTAGACTCTGACATTATTGAGTATGAAAGCACTCGCGAACGTCTGCAGATTGCTTGAGTCAAAGATATATTCAATCACATGAATAAGACACTGATCTTCGCTCGCGAAGCTCTGATCAAAACACGAGAGCAAATGATGAATCAGACTAACAAGCATAGAAAGAAGATTAATTACGAAATTGAATCAAAGATGTTTCTGAATGAATGAAACATCATAACAGCGAGATCTTTCAAAAAATTGAATGACAAGATGCTTGACTCATTTCAGATCATTGACTCTGTTGACTCATTCTATAAGTTGAAACTACTTGAGACTATGCATATACATGACGTATTTCATTCAGAGCTTCTTCATTCTGTCGTTGATAACTCTCTGTCTGATCAAAAGAATGAATCTTCGAAATCAATAGTGATAAACGATGAAGACGAATGAAAAATCGATGATATACTAAACTTTCGATGCTATAGAAGATGACTTCAATATAAAGTCAAATGAAATGACTATGACAACAATCTCAATTGATATAACGCTGATGACGACGAGTTTATGAACGCTCAAGAGATAGTTGATGAATTTCATATTAAATATTCAAGAAAAGCGCGCTAGAAAAAACATTCATGCAAACATGAATAGTCAAGAGAAGAGATAATGTTACGATTCTAGCCTTCGTCTATTCTTTCTAGCTTTAATCTGAGTTTCATTCTAATTGAGTCTAGTGAGCATTCAAGCTAGTAGTGATGTCATTGAAACTCTGCATCATATGTGTAAGATATCAACTCTTTCGAGCCTAGCACAGAGCTGAGAAGAACACATATAAGAACTCAAGTTCTTACCTGTACATACTTTTCTTTCTTAGCATTTATCTATTAGTTAAATGACATCTCTATGACTCGCTCTAGATCAATCTCTAACACGTTTCAAGATGATACAAAACATTAAAATTCGCTGAAATTTCATCTGTTTTATGCTTTTAAGAGCATTTCATCTTCAAGTCTTCATCAAGAGTTATATTTCTACTCATGAAAATGAAAATACTACTCTTCAAAAGCTATCTTTCAATAATGAAGAATGAACATATGTTCAATATTTTGTAGAACTACTTAAATCATTCGCGATATTCATTGATTTACTTGAATGTAATCATGAATTCAGCATCAATGCAATTTACATCGTTTATAATGTTTTATTCTTTCATATTGAAGATCACATGACAGCTCTGAAGAGAAAGCAGCGTTCTTGAAAGTGTTTGCTTTTGAAAGTCTTAATGCAAGCTCAAATCAAATTATTTGAATATTACGCAGATGTCAGTCATGATCGAGAGCTAATGTACAATCTCGAAAATATTATAGATTCTCATCAGAAACTAAATCTATACGAGCAATCTACATGACAAGACAACAACTATAAACAAAGATATAAACAAGAGTTTATAAATTATTATGCTAGACACTACGCTCTCAACTCAACTATATTGCAAGATCAACTTCAAGAAAAAATCTTGCAACAATCATCTTTCATTGCAGATATAGTTGCTAAACGAAATTTCAAATGTCACAATTTATCATCACTTGTTTCAACTAATAAAGCGAAACAATATTTGAATCAAAGTTAGTTTTTCTTCTCTTTGTTTCATTTGTTGCACAATTAATGTTATTTCATAATTTCTTTGCAATCAATTTTGCAATCAATTTTGCAGTCACATAGTTTGAAATATCAAATTCTAATAAGCTTTAAACATTGTTCAAGACATCAATTTCATTAAGTTCTGAAGAAATCATTTCAGAGACTTTGTTCATTTAAGCAGAATGATTTAAGATATTTTAGCAATTTCAGCTATCTCAACAAATGTTGAATGAGTTTTCAATTTGAGACAAGACATATTATCTTATCGTTGCAGCTCTCTTGTTGTCAACATCATATCAAATATCATGATGATTAAGCATGCAGATGCTGTGAAGTTGAATGCAGAATTTAAGTTTCATGAGCTTATCAAAGAGAAAAGAGCTTTCGATGCACAGAAACAAGAAAAGAACAAAGATTTAATCTTCATCATTGACGTTAATGAAGATTTAAAGTATATCAGTGATGCATCATTAAATGATGATGTTGATGATAATGAGCGTGATAAGTAATATTATATTGTTCATCATCAGAAATTTAATTAACAATATCAGAGCTGAAGAATGATGATACAATTGATGTTGATCTTTTCATATCATCTTTGCAATCTAGATTCTCAAACTTCAAAGAACTCTCATTATTTACATTATTTAATACAGCAAGATTTACGACAGTAAAATCTATGACAACTTCACTTTTGAATACTTGATTTTCAACGTTTGCTCATTTTGATTAAGTTACATCATACTTGACTGAGAGAAACAGATTAAAGAAGAACAATCAATTATTATGAAAAATAATGAATCAAAGAAATTTGATAAAATTCGTTACAGTCTTTAAATTGAATGAAGAATCTAAATCATCATCTTTAACAATGAAAAAAGAACAGCGCAAGATGACTTCTTCTTTGAAGTTGAGTTTTGTTTCAACATGTAAATGTAGCTTTGAAATGACTAATTTCAAAAAAAGATCATCATTTAAGAATAAAGCTAAATTGAATGCATTGTTTGAGCAAAGAAGACAAGAAGACATCAATAGAAAGCTCATGTAGATAGTTTTGCAATTTATTTTGCAATTTACTGTTTTCATGAAATTGCTTGCACATTTCTCAAGCAGTTTAGTTAAAGACAATGACTGAGATCTGAGTCAATGATAAAAGAGTTGAAGACATTTCTCTACATACATATAAATTTCTTTTCAACATGTAAATAAAGATCATTCATACACATACATTTTAAAGTTTCATAATATCATTCTACTAGTACTTATTTCAAATAAGTAAAATGTTTAAACATGTCGTTGAATTTAAGTCAATTCATCAAGTTGATTGAATTGAGTCAAGAATCTGACTCAACTCAATTGAGTTGAGTTAATCTCTCTCAACTCAACTCAATTCTGAAACTCAACTTAAATTAAGTTAAGCAACTTGAACTTGATGACAGATTTATATCTAAGTATGAGAAGAACAAAGATTGATTGAATGCATGAGAATAGAGTCTGATACAGCGCATGAACGTGAATGATGATCATTATCTCTTTCATCGAGTCAAGATCATTTATGTTGAGTCACGACTCATCATAGATAAGAAGACTCACAATCTAATGAGTCAATATTAAGTCAATGATCTTTGTATCATTTTCATCTTTACAGATTGATAACACAAGTTGCATCATTACTGCAACAATTCTTTTGAAGCAAAAGATGTTCATTTATATCTTCATGAAATTCTGAAGCAAAACATAAATAGCTTTGTTGATTACTACAATCTCTTCTATCAAAAGAAAGAACATTCTTTGATGAAAGATTTCTTATTGATTGACTGTCTGAAGCATAATGTCAATTATTTCACTCAAATCATCATTTTTTTCTGATGAAATTTCAATGAAACTTGATCATTCATTTTTCATCAATGAATTCAAGCATTTTGATTTGAATAATTTACTGCAAAAATCACGAAAATGAATTACTTGAACTATTTAAAGACAAAGCACATCATTAATATGATGCTCGCGTTTCATTCTGATCATCAAGAACAGATGAGAAGCATCATTAATGTGATATCAACGAGTGAATGAGAAATGATTATTGCTATCTTGCAGAAAAATTCAGTCAAGACGAAAGATATATAAAAGAAATTACACAAGCTGCGAGTACTTTATGAGCTCAACGAACGTAAAAACAACAAGCTAATGCTCTGAAAGAAGATGAAAAGTTTGACAGAAATGATAGAAAAGCTGATGTGTCAACGTGTTGTTGCATCAACTGTCAATCAGTGCATGAAGAATCAGCTGAAGAGACTGAAAAAGATAATGAGCAGACTTGAAAAAGAGTTCGTGAAGAAGAGAAAACATGTTGACAGCTGAGCGAAAAAAGTGAGCGTGAAGTCAATGATATCATTTGAAAGTCATCTTGTGTTCAATGTCAACATATCATCATCAGTGCAAAATCATTGTGAGAAATTTGAAGTAAAGATCTTCATCAAAGAGAAAGAAGAAGTAAAGAGAATCATGACAACAACAACAAAGAACATAGTGAAATGAGCGAAAGAAATTGATGTCAACAAGATGTTATCAATGTGCAAAAACATAAAGACGATGAAGAGATGATCAAGATTGCTGATATTTTGAATTAAGATGAAGAACAGCAAGAAAACACTGAAGAAAAATGATTTTTGAATCAAAGAGATATTCTTGAATGCATGTCTGTGCAAGATCAGTTTTGAAGTAGTGATACATGAAATTAAAGTCAAAGAAATGTTTAAGAACATAGAGAAGAAAGAAGCGAGAGTGCTCATCAAGATCAACAAAGATATACATTCAGAAATGATGATTGAGAAGATTGAGTGACTCACAAAGAAGAGTGAGCAGAAGAGATATGTCTCGCTGATGATACATGTAATCAGCACTGAGATGATGAACAAGCTAATTGATGAGAAGATATGTCATGAGATCAACATAAAGATCACACAGTTCTACAACTTGAGCTGCAGAGTGCATCAGTGTCTAAAGTGTCAAGAATATGATCACAAGACATACGAGTGCAAAAACAAGCAAAGATGCATTTATTGCATACTGAATCATCGCTTAAAGCACTGTTTTTACAAACAGACTCAAAACATGTGAAAATGTGAAGCATGTTAAGATACATACAAAGTTTTTGACTCTCAATGTCATAAACGACAAGCTGAAAAAGAAAGAATAAAGAGAGTCACAAAACACAGATCTTTATATCATGTTGTACGAGAGCAGAAAGAACTAAAGATAGTGATGTCAAAGATACTCACAGAAACATTTATCAGTCTGAAATCGCTGATGAACAACGACTTGAAAAGAAAGTAAAGATACTCAATGAATGAAAGTCATTTGCTCAGCGCAGTCGTCACATCAGAAAACACTATACTGAATTACTTGATCAAGAAGTCAAGATCAAATGAATTAAAGTCAACATCAATCACGTCGTTGTCAATGTCATTTTCTGTTGAGAATCTTACAAGTGAAGTAAACGCTTTGCAGATACTCAAGAAAACATTAAACAGTCTGAAATGTGAACTTTAATGTTTCAGCAAAAGAAGCTTTAAATACTACAGTACAACGTTCACAAGTTCAGAAACAAAATGATGATAGCATTACTACATAAGAAAAAGATAAAGAACTATGACATTTTGATTCTTCAAGAACTCTGACAATTTGATGACATTTTCAAAGCATATTGCTCAGCAATTGTTGACTTCATGCTGAAGAATAATGAAGATAGAATCTGTTTCTACATAAACAAGAAAATCAACAGCAACATCTGATACTCAACATGACACTTCAAAGACGTAGACACAATTACGTTATAAACATTAATAAATAATGCACAGATGACTCAGAGAGCTATACACATTCATGAAGCATACAATTCATCACTCAGAAATCATGAGATTATTCATGAAAAAGAAAATCTTTCAGACATTGAAAAGACGTTGCACATGTTGAAAGAAAGCATTCTTGTAGAAGACTTCAATCTGCATCACTTCACATGAGAAGAATCATTCTACTTAAGACAACATTTATTGTTGAATGAGTTAATTAAAATGATCACAAACATCGATGCATCACTAGCATTATCTCAAGACACAATTACGAGAAATTATCAAGAATCTCAAATGACAATAAATCTAATTTTCACGACAGATGACATTATGAATCGATTAATACAATGTGAAATCAACGAAGAAATGAAAAACTTCTCAGATTATCTGTTGATACAGACAATTATAGATTTCAAAGTCTGCAAAGAGTCAGCGCGAAAATCATGTTGCAACTGAAAGACAATAAATGAAGAGAAATTCATTAATACTTTGAAAGAACAAATGTTGAAATCACTGTTGAATCATGAAATGAGATGTTGATGCATAAATAAGTACATCAAGCAACTGCTAAATGCACTGAAGAAGATCATTGAGATTTTCATTTTCTGAGCGAGATCACATGAAATGATCAAAGCAGAATGAACGAAGAAGTGTATGAAGATCATCAAGAGCGTGCAATGAATGAGAAAAAGCTGTTAAATCATCAATGACTGAACAGAGTACATTCAAGCATGTGACAAGAAGAACAAGATCATCAAAAAACAGAAACGCAGTGAGTATTGAAAAATCATGCAGAATGTCAAACAATTCTTAAGAGAACTGTTCAAAACTGCGAAATGAGCAAGAAATGCAGTTGCAGACACATTGACTCAAACGACAATTTTCTCTCTGATCAAGTCAGAATGCTCTGACATCATCACAACAGCGCAGAATAAAGCGAAGATGATGTTTCAGACTTACTTTTCATCATCTTCAGAGATTTTCATGCTGAACACAATAAACTTCAAGTACTCGTTCTCGATTGAAGATGATGCTTTGCTGATACATCATAAGATTAAGAGAGTTGTTTACAAAGCGACATCTGACAAAACATTGAAACACATGAGATATACAAATAGAATAATGCGCAGACTCGTTGATGACGTGTCAGAACAAATACGCTTTCTCTTTGAAAGATGTTTACAGAAGAGAATATAATCAACTCAGTTCAAGAGCGCAGTTACAATAGTGATGCAAAAGTCAAACAAGAAAGATTACTTTAATGCAAAGATATATAAATCAATTGTGCTACTCAATACACTGAGCAAAATACTGAAGTTTATCATATTTGAACATTTGTAAAATGTTGTAGAAGCTTGTGACTCAATATTGAACATTCAGATGAGAGTTTGCAAGCACAAATCAATAGATACAACTTTGCAACTAATTACAAAAAAGATACATACTGTGTGAAGTGACATGAGAAGAAGAGTAGTCTCACTACTGAGTCTGAATGAAAAGAATGCATTTGATAATATGATGCATAGCAAACTCTTACACAACATGAAAAAGAGAAAAGTTTCTAGACTATTTCTTAAGTTTGTGAAGAACTTTGTGAAAGATCGATGCATCATGATCACAATTGATGACTACATGATGATGAAATGCAGCGTGAACATTGATATATCACAAGACTCTTCACTATCATTGATATTATATCTGTTTTACAATGCGAACTTATTAGAAGTATGTGATGACATCAAGCTGAGAACTAGCTTTACAGACTTCGTGAATGACATCAATATCTTGACATACAAAGAGTTTACAAAACGCAACTGCAGAGTTCTTAGCAAGATCTATGATAGATGTGAACAGTGATCAAAAACGCATGACATCAAATTCTCAATGACAAAGCATAAGCTGATTCACTTTACAAGAACTTCTAAATGATTTAATATAAAAGTTGATGTAAAGCTGATGAAACATCAGATCAACTTGAAATCAGATATCAGAATTTTGAGAGTTTAATTAAACTTCAAGCTGAAATGAGTAACTTACATGCATCATGTTGAAGCAAAACTAGTGATTAAACAAAAGATCATGCAGACAATCATTAAGTCTACTTGAGACTCATTAATGACAATGAATAAGCAAATATACTTTGTGATGATGTGCTTTCTGCTTAGTCACGAAGTCATCATATGATATACATCACAGAGAATGAAAGATCATTGAAAAAGTCTGAATGTCAAGCTGAAATCAATGCAAGAAAGAGCATTGCAACAGATCATCAATGTTTATCATGCAACATCAACAGAGACTTTACAGATGAAAACAAACATGACATTGATAGATATTCACTCATGAAAGCTGATACAAAGATCAATAACAAACATGAACTTTCAAAAATCAGACAAAGTTATTGAGATGATAGTGTGTTAAATTCGCAACGACTTGACACTTAAAAGAGATTGAAAATCAAAGCTGCGTAAGACATCTTTACAGCTGAAGCGAAAGTGAATGAAAGAAACACTTGAATAAACGAAGATGAATTGAAATCATTTCTACACAGTGATTTTCTGATCAGAGTCATTGAAGATAGTTATAGTTGCAAACAAGAAAATATCAATAAAATAACATAATCTTGACATGTTTGCATCAAAGCAAAGAGTTTACTTAAATGATAGCGACAGCAGAGATGATGTTACAGCGATTGCAATGAAAATGAACTGAGAGCTAAATAAGAGACTGAAAGAATCGACTTTAGTCATCACTCATCATGATGAGCTGAAAGAGTTAGTCGTAAGAGTGAAACATCTTGCAAACGTAGCAACAGTGAATCAAGAGTGTCATGAAAAGATATACAAAGTATATAATGATAGTTAGACTTTTCTGAAAACAGTGAAAGTTATGATATCAACAAAAGATCAGACACGTCTGCAATGAATTCAGATTGCACATGAGAGCATTCAATCTTAAGAAGTCACGCTAAAGTTACATTAAGTGATGAGACATGCAGAAGTACTTGAAAATGAAGTGATGAACAAGATGACTGATGATGCACATGATTTGTCTCTATTGCTGACTGAGCATTAATGCACTGAAGTGATGATGAGATTGATGCTCATACAGAAATAGATCAGATAAACATAAAGAGTAGTCTGAAAAGAGAAATTCAACGCAGCTCATTTTCAATATCTGACATCAGAGATGACACATCGACATTTGCAACTGCACAAGAATCATGCAAAGTCTCACAGCGCATTACTGATGCAGCTATGTATGAGAAAAATTGACTTCAATCAATTTCTACATGAAAGATGAGTACTTAATGTCGTTATAATGATGTGCAAGTGCAACAGAGATCAAATGTTGATCAAGCACATTCTATTAACATGTTTTAAATGAAAGATAGAATGAAAGACAATGCAATGTAAAGAAAACATCACGAACTTGAGAAAGCTTCTAGAAATCATGAGCGTGATGACAATAATCATTCAAATGATACTTTTGACAAGCATACTGAATCAATTTCAGACTGTGATGTCATCAAAAAGTCAGATGAAAGAGAGAGAAAGTAGAAAAGAAACAAGTTCATAGAGTTCTTGCATTGAGAACAGTTACAGTATAAAGCGCAGAAAAAAGCGATAGTAAATATGAAAAGAGCGCTACGTTAGCGCAACGCTCGCTACAATATATAAAATCTTGCATAGACTCATAATGAGTGTTGAATTGAGTAAGAATTTCAAAAAAAAAAAAAAATTTCAAGCATTTTTTAACATTAATGAAGAGTTTCAGCAGCTTAAGCATCATCAATCTCACTTCATCTTCATCATTGTTTCATTTGTCAAAGTCAAGAGCATTTTTGTGTTAATCAATAATTTTTTGAATTTAAAAATCATCATCTTTGTGACTGTTGTTTTGACAATATCTTCATTTCTTTCTCTCTTGTTTCTCAATGAGTTAATGAATTTAAGCTTTGTTATTATCATCATTTAAGATAAGATTTTGATCATTTCTGAAGTCAAGAAAATTTGCAACAAGTGAAAGTTGTATTACTACTGCAAGTTGCAACATTCAAGCAAAATTACTAAAGAATGCTTAAATAAGAAGCTTTTCACTTTGCATATCATGAATGTTTATGACAATGATGTTGTCAGTATAAATGAAGAAGTCTTGCTATCTGCGAGAAAAGTTTAATTTCTGAGCTAAGTTGCGCTCAAAGATCTGTATACATATTATTTTGTCTATTAATTTCAATCTTTTCATTCTCACTTTAATCATATAGAAAGTTTTCTGTTAAATTTGTCTTGAAACTCTTTGAATTTAATTCAACATTCAAAGATAGTCACATGATAATATTCTGTATTTTACATTAAGCTTAATTTAAAGTTCTCACTCTTGCTCTGATTAATAGTGAAGTCTCTGCTTATGTTTTTATGAATAAATTCTTCACGCAACAACATCATTTTTTCTTGCATCAATTAACTCATTCTTGCAGACTTCAAGAATTTGATGATCAAGTCGCTTTGATTGATGACATTATTCATGTCATTGAAATCACAATGATTCTTGATGAACACATCAAAAGACTATTCTTTTATGTCATTGTATTAAGTCAATATCTCATCATCATGAGTTTATCATGACTTTGTCATCACGTCATTGATGTCAATTTTGAGCACAATATTCTTATCTTGTCTTTCTTTTTCTGTCTTAATTATTGTTGCTCATTTCTCGTCAAGATTTATGATCTTAATCAACAAGAAGAAAATTTCTCATTCAAAGTTAACAAAGTAGCTTTCTTTCAATCTTGTTCTCAATTCACTCATAAGAAGCAACTCAGTTCACGAATCACTCACAAGAAGCAATTCAGTCTACAGATTGCTCACAAGAAGCAATTCAATTTACAGATCATTTACAAGAAGTAATTCAGCACTCAGTTTGCTTGCAAAAAGCAATTCAGTTTCTCATCTGCTCACAAGAAGCAATATAATCTCTTGTTTGCTTACAAGAAGTCAACTAATATTCAGCTCATTTACAAGAAACAAACTTCATTTAATCTTGTCTCTCATCTGAAACAAGAAACTTCTAGTTGTATTCTTTAAGTCATTTAAAAAGAATATTCATTAAAAATCAAGTGTTGAAATTCTATTCTCTTTAAAACTTCTGTTATCTTTCAAGCAAATCAATTCAATTGATCTTTTATACAACTTGACATAGTTGAGTTAAGAGCTTGAAGCTTTAATCATGCTGCTTGTGTCAAAGACATTGAAGTGTTTAACGTCATTCTGTCATAATTTTAGCATGTGTTACTTGAAAAGATGTTGGGAAAAGAGATGTTAAATCACTTAAATGATGTTGAACAATATTATAAATGATAATAAATGTGAGATTATCAATGATGTTATGAGAATTTCTCGATATGAATGATACTCAGCGTTCATGAGATATAAGAATCTCTGAATGATCTCTTTCTTTTCTTTCTTCTTTGTGCAACGTCTTGTATTTAAAATCTAGTTATTAGAATTTCATTCTGATTTCATTCAGCTCTCAGTTCGTGACATTACGTTGCATTTATACTACATCATGAGTCAACTTGAGAATATCAGCAACACTCTGTCGTTGACATTTCTAGTCTCGATCAATAAACTCATCACTGTCGCTCAGTTTCAAACTCACGTCAACAATGCTTTTGAAGCGTGATACACTTTTCTGATTGAACTTCAAACTTGATTCAACGACATCATCACTCAGTATATCAACTGAGTCTCAGTCTGTCAACAAGAACATGAGCAAACTCAGATCAAACTTAAGCAGTTTCAAATCAATAATGAAATCTTGTCAGAAATGATTCAAGAACTCAAGAGCATAAGCAGAATCAATATCAAATCAAAGAAATATTTGAATTCAGAACTTTATATTGAAGAGTGAAAGAACAAGCTAAATCAATTCATCTTCAAGCTGATCAGCAAGCTGAAGTTGAATGCAAATCATTATTCAATCTTCAAGTCTCATCTTTTGTATGAGTACAGTCACTTATCAAAAAACGCTGTCACTTAAGCGTTATCATGTATGACTGTTCAGCATGACAAGCTAGTCATGATTGAGCAATTAGTTATCTTGTTAAGACAAGTCTTTGATGATTCAGACAAGCAAGAAATCGCTTAGTGATTCATTTCAGCTTTAAGAATGTGAAATCACATCTTCATTAAATATCTGTTTGACTTTCAGCAGCACATTGATGCAATCGAATATGACGTCGTAACTCAAAAATTCAATCTGAAGAATGAACTATTCAGCGAGCTTAAAGCTTTATTGATTCAGATGAATGTCAGCAATCTGAACTATAAGCAGTTGATTATCAAATGTCAGCAATTGAATAGTCAATATTGCGTCACAGTACAGAATCTTTTCAAGTCAAAAGCAGTAATTCACTCTATCTTTATAATCTTTACAGTTCTCGCGTATCTTGTCAAATATGTGACACTTTCAACAGACTCAAAAGCTACAATCTTGAGCTCAAGAAATCTCATGAATTTATTAATCATCAACATGAAGAAATGAGACTCACTGATTCTCAAGAAGCATCAGCATCACATGATTAATCATCTGTGTTTATACTGTGATAAGTCTGAGCATCAGACTGCAATCTGCAATTCAAAGCTCAAGATTCAGCTACAAGTCATCTCATTATTCATCTTTGCAATCTTTATCAACAATCTCACTTTCAATACTTCTCTTGTCTTGAAAAAAGTCTAATCTCTGCATACAGTCACTTGCAGAGACAATTGAATAGTCTGAAAATCTCTGCACTCTCAGTTAGCTCAATTCATCAATTAGAAAAGAAGATGAATCATGATCATCTCATGCTCTCAGATAATCTAGAAAGCAATAAAATCAATGTAAATCTTTCTGTTTTGATTGACATCAACGTCATCAATTATGCATTTATTGATGACTCTTTTGCGCAAAGACATTCTCTGCTCTGTTTTTCTTTATCTGAAATCTGTATTCTTCAAAGATTTAATGATCAATTAGTCGTATTCAATTCAATCACTCATTACGCTCTTGTCAAATTTTGAGTCTCAAGTGAGAAGCTTGAAGAAACTCTCTTCTATGTCACTTAACTTTCGCAATTCTCAGTTGTTTTTGTTAGAAATCAGCATAGAGTGAGTTATATGAATGTCATTTAACTAGAAGATAAATGCTAAGAAAGAAAGATAGTTACAGAAAAGAAGCTGATTACATATGTGTATTTCTCAGTCAACGCTAGACTCAATAAAGACTAGTTAAGATGATGAAGCGAGAATAAATCTGACAAGACTAGAAGACTGAGTTTGACAAGACTAGAATCATGACATTATCTTTTCTCTTTGATGATTCATGTTCACATGAATGTATTTTCTGCTCAACTCGATTGATGACTCAATCATGATTTCACAGACTCAGATTTGTTAAATCGTGATTGATTGAATTGTTGATTAGCGCGATTTGTTCAAGTATCAAATATGAAAATCATCAATGATCTTTTGAGCATTCATAAATTCATCGTCATCAGCGTTGTATCAATTGAGATCATTGTCATAGTCATTTCATTTGACTCTATACTAAAGTCATCTTCAATATCAACAAGAATTCAATATATCATTGATTTTTCACTCGTCTTCGTCGTTTATCACTATTGAACCTGAGAGTTTATTCTTTTGATCAGACAAGAGATCATCAACGACAGAGCAAAGCAGATCAGAATGAAATACATCATAAACATGTATAGACTTTGATAATTTCAGTTTATATGAAGAGTCAACAAGATCTAGATTGATGAAAGAATTGAGCATTTTGTTGTTTAGCTTCTTGAAAGATCTCGCTGTAACGATGTTTCTTTCATTCAGAAACATCTTTGATTCAACCTTGTAATCAACTTCTTTTCTATGCTTATTGACTTGTTTCATCATTTGTTCTTATGTTTTGACTAGCGACTCATGAGCAAACTTCAGTGTTTTGTTCATATGTTCAGATATATTCTCGACTTTAGTCGTTTGCAAGCGTTCATGAGAACTTTCATATTCAATGACATCAAGTTCAAAGCTCATATGAGAATGAAAGTCTTTGTTTAGAAAGAAAGAGATCAAGAAGATGACTGAGAACAAAGCATTATTGTTGATGAACTCGATCATGAATAGTAGCTTAGCTCAGTCATTCTGCATGTACAAGCAGAAGAATCAAAGATATCTTTCAACGTTCTGATTGACTCGTTTACTTTGATCATTGATCTGAGAGTGATAGACTGTGAAGAGTCAAAGATTAATATCTAATCTTTTGCAAAGCGACTTTCATAAAATGAAGGTAAATTGAGAATCTCGATTCGAAACAATGAAATCGAGTAAATCATGTATTTGATATATTCACTGAAGCATTAGCTCAGCTGTTTTTTCTGCTGTGATTTTCTCGTCATCAGTGAAGCAAGAAATATAATGTCGTTTCTTGATTAATCTACATATCACTGTTAGTATGACGTTTTTGTCTTTCAAAAGAGATAAGTCGATGATGAAATTCATGACTATGTTCTTTCATTGCTGTTCGAGTATGAGTAAAGAATGTAGTAGTTCATTGAATTTATCTCAAGAAGTTTTTGATCGTTGACAAATGTAACAGTTTCAAATATATCGATCTATTGTCTTTTGCATTGAAGATTAATAGTAGTATCTTCTTATGATCTTCATCATTCTGAGAATTTCGAGATGATTAATAGAAGATTGATCGTGAACTTCTCGAATTAACTTCATTTGAAGATGCTCATTGAAGAAAACTCATAGAAGATCATCTCGATATAGTATTTCGTTCTGAACTTGACAATTCTTTAATTTAGTATCTTTGTATTGAGCTTCATCTTTTAATACAACTTCACGAAGTAGAATACAATTCTCGTTGATTCTGTTAGCTTTTAAAATCAATCGATAAATTGATTCATCATTCTCTTTCTCTTTTAGATCAGCAATTTTCATTCGATTCAACGTGAGAATCGTAGTTCGCTGATAGCGACATCATTCATTCTCGAAGCTTCTAGAAACTGAATCAACTTGACGAGTCAATGCATCGACTTTGATGTTTTATTTGCCTGAACAATACATGATTTTGAAGTTGAAGTCAACGTGTTACGATTCTAGCTACGCATCTTCGTTGATGATTATGTTGATGACTATGTTGATGACTATTCTGAGAACTATCGTCGATCGCTCGTCGCTAGAACATAGACTTGTTTCGAAGTCAACTCTATTCAGAGTTAGCTTATGTTCTTCTGAGTCATATAGATAG
>JAABUK010007066.1_pt1 | contig 16388 bp, 16 predicted proteins | sample 5559141 | NCBI WGS metagenome assembly JAABUK01 (sample SAMN10711869, study PRJNA513367) | rock metagenome | isolation source: Antarctica rocks | place: Antarctica: Victoria Land, Pudding Butte nord | collected 2016-01-03
CGGCGTGATCGTGTGAGTGGATGGCTTCGACACCCAGTTCGTAAACGCAGTCAGCAGCTTACGCGACACCCGCTACTGAATCCCTCCCATGCCGTGAATAAGAGCGGCTAGGCGGGCGCGGAACTCGGGCCGCGGCGCAGTTGTTGGTCCCGGTGCCCTTGCTTGCGCGCAGGTCGGGGTCTAGGGAACACCTACCATGACCCCTGTGCAGCAAGTAGCAATTCGGCAGCGCCACACCGCGCTGGACGCAGACTCGGTTCGAGCCGCCTACCGCCGATGGGCTGGCGTCTATGACACGGTGTTCGGCGGCGTCTCCGCCTTCGGGCGGCGCCGGGCCGTGGCGGCGGTGAACGGCCTGCCGGGGGCTCAGGTCCTCGAAGTGGGCGTGGGCACCGGGCTCGCCTTGCCGCACTACCACCGCAGCAAGCGGATTACCGGGATCGACCTCTCGGCCGAGATGCTCGCTTTGGCACGCAACCGGGTGCGCGAGCGCGGCCTAGGCCACGTGCATGCCCTCCTGGAAGTCGATGCGGAGCAGACCGGATTCGAGACCGCCTCGTTCGACATCGCCGTGGCGATGTTCGTCGCCTCCGTGGTGCCCAACCCGCGATTGCTGCTGGCCGAGATGCGCCGCGTCGTTCGGCCCGGCGGCCACCTGCTGTTCGTCAACCATTTCGCCGCCGAGCGGGGCCCGCGCTGGTGGGCGGAGCGGGCGCTGGCCCCGGCCTCGCGCAAGCTGGGCTGGCACCCCGACTTCTCCCGCGACGCGCTGCTGCCGCCCGAGGACCAGGCGCGCGCCCAATTCGCGTCCGTTCCGCCTCTGGGGCTGTTCACCTTGGTGCGCCTGCCTAACTAGGAGAGAGGGCGTCGGTGCGGCGCCCGGCTTGATCTAACCGGAGCCGTCCGATACTCCAGTTCGCGGTGCGCGCGGCATGGAGCGGGCGCGATGCAGGCGGATGGGACGTGCAGATGCAGGGTGTGTTGCGACGTTTGCTCCGGTGCGCGGCCCTGGTGGTAGGCCTTGCCGGGCTTTGTGCCGCCGCGCCGGCCTTGGCGCAGGCGCCGCACAACTGGCAGTTGAGCTTCCAGGCAGCGCATAGCCCGGTGCAGCAGGGCGTCGAGGGCCTGCACGCGATGGTGATCTGGCTCATGGCCACTGTCACCATCTTCGTCGCCATGCTGCTGGCTTTCGTGATGTGGCGCTACAACGCCAAGCGCAACCCGGTGGCGAGCCGGGTCAGCCACCATACCGCGCTCGAAGTCGCCTGGACGGTGCTGCCGGTGTTGATCCTGGTGGTGATCGCCATACCGTCGTTCCGGCTGATCTACTTCCAGGACCGGACCGAAGCCGCCGACATGACCGTCAAGGTCACCGGCCGGCAATGGGCGTGGGAGTATACCTATCCCGACCAGGGTGGGATCAACTTTATCAGCAATATGATCGGCGACGACGACCTCAAGCCGGGCCAATTGCGCCGGCTGGACGTCGATAACCGCCTGGTGGTGCCGGCGGGGAAGAACATCCGGCTGCTGACCACCAGCAACGACGTGATCCACAGCTTCTTCATTCCGTCGCTCGGCGTGCAGCGCTACGCGATCCCCGGCCGGACGATCGAGACCTGGGTGAAGGTCGACCAACCTGGCGTCTACTACGGCCAATGCAACCAGATCTGCGGCGCCAACCATGACGCGATGCCGATCTCGGTCGAGGCGATGACGGAGCAGAACTTCGCGGCCTGGATCGAGCAGGCCAAGACCAAATACGCCACCAGCGAACCGGTCGCCCCCGAGGGCGCTGAGCGGCGCCTGGCGGTTGCGGACACACAGCGCTGACCCACATGGGACGCGACGGGGAGCATTAGGACATGTCGGCGACGACACACGACGACCATGTGCACGGCCACGACGATCACGGCCACCAGCCGAACTTTGCCAATCGCTGGCTGTTCAGCACCAACCACAAAGACATCGGCACGCTCTATCTCATTTTCGCCGTGATCGCCGGCCTGGTGGGCGTGGTGCTCTCCGTTCAGATGCGGATGGAACTTCAAAACCCCGGCCTGCAGTATTTCAAGAGCGGCGTGGACTGGAACGCGACGGTCACGGCGCATGGCCTGATCATGATCTTCTTCATGGTGATGCCGGCGATGATCGGCGGCTTCGGCAACTGGTTCGTGCCGATCATGATCGGCGCGCCGGACATGGCCTTCCCGCGGCTGAACAACATCAGCTTCTGGCTGCTGGTGCCGGCCTTCATCATGATCATGCTGGGCCTGTTCACCGGCGACGGCGCCGGCCCTGGCTGGACTCTCTATCCGCCGTTGTCCAACGCGACCTACCATTCCGGCCCCGCCCTGGACTACACGCTGTTCGCGCTGCACCTCGCCGGCGTGTCGTCGCTGCTCGGCGCCATCAACTTCATCACGACGATCTTCAACATGCGCGCCCCGGGCATGACGCTGCACAAAATGCCGTTGTTCGTGTGGTCGATCCTGGTGACGGCATTCCTGTTGCTGCTGGCGATCCCGGTGCTGGCGGGCGCGATTACGATGCTGATCACCGACCGCAACTTCGGCACGGCGTTCTTCGACCCGCAAGGCGGCGGCGATCCCGTGCTGTTCCAGCACCTGTTCTGGTTCTTCGGCCATCCCGAGGTCTACATCATGATCCTGCCGGGCTTCGGCATGGTGAGCCACGTCATCTCGACCTTCTCCAAGAAGCCGATCTTCGGCTATCTCGGCATGGCCTATGCTATGATCGCCATTGGCGTCGTCGGCTTCGTGGTCTGGGCGCACCACATGTTCGTGTCGGGCATCTCGGTCGACACCCGCGCCTATTTCGTCGCGGCCACCATGATCATCGCGGTGCCGACCGGCATCAAGATCTTCTCCTGGATCGCCACCATGTGGGGCGGCTCGATCGAGTTGAAGACGCCGATGCTGTTCGCCATCGGCTTCATCTTCCTGTTCACCCTTGGCGGCGTGACCGGCATCGTGCTGTCCAACTCCAGCATCGACCAGGTCCTGCACAATACCTACTATGTGGTGGCGCACTTCCATTACGTGCTGAGCTTGGGCGCCGTCTTCTCCATTTTTGCCGGGTTCTACTACTGGATCGGCAAGATGTCGGGCCGACAGTATCCGGAGTTCTGGGGCCAGATGCATTTCTGGTTCCAGTTCGTGGGCGTGAACCTGACCTTCTTCCCGATGCACTTTCTTGGGCTGGCCGGCATGCCGCGCCGCTACCCGGACTACGCCGACGCCTTCAAGGGCTGGAACTTCGTCGCCTCGATCGGTGCCTATATCTCGGCGTTCTCCGTCCTGATCTTTCTCTATGTCGTCTACCGCACCTTCGCCTCGAAGGAGCAGCTGGCGGAGAACTATTGGGGTGAGGGGGCGACCACGCTCGAGTGGACGGTGACGTCGCCGCCGCCGTTCCACACCTTCGAGGAGCTGCCGCGGGTCCGCTGATGCCCCATTCCGGCAACATCGTCGCTCTCGCGGCGCCTGCGGATGTGCGGGACTGGTTCGCGTTGCTGAAGCCGCGGGTGATCACGCTGGTGGTGTTCACCGGCCTTGTCGGCCTGCTGATCGCGCCGGGGCGGCTGCATCCCGTGCTGGGCTTCACCGCGGTGCTGTGCATCGGGGTGGCGGCGGGCGCGGCGGGCGCGATCAACATGTGGTACGACCGGGATATCGACGCCGTCATGCGCCGCACGGCCAAGCGGCCGATCCCGGCCGGGCGCATCTCGCCCGAGGACGCGCTCGGCTTCGGCGTGGTGCTGGCGGTGGGCTCGGTGCTGGTGATGTACCTTGCCACCAACACGGCGGCGGCCTCCGTGCTGGCGCTGTCGATCCTGTTCTACGTGTTCGTCTATACGATGTGGCTGAAGCGGCGCACGCCGCAGAACATCGTCATCGGCGGCGCCGCGGGCGCCTTCCCGCCGGTGATCGGCTGGGCGGCGGTCACCGGCAGCGTCGACGTGATGCCGCTGCTGATGTTCGCGATCATCTTCTTCTGGACCCCGCCGCACTTCTGGGCGCTGTCGTTGTATGCGTCGGGCGACTATGCGCGCGCAGGCGTGCCCATGCTGCCCGTGGTGGCCGGCGCGCGGGCGACCCGGCGGCAGGTGGTGTTCTACACCGCGGTCCTCGTGGTCGCGTCCATCCTGCCGTGGGCGCTCGGCTACGCCGGGACGGCTTATGGCGGGGCGGCGCTGGGGTTGGATGCGGTGTTCATGGCGGCCTCGCTCCGCGTGCTGTTGGACAAGCAGGACGCCCAGGGCGTCAGCCTGACCAACGACGCGCCGGCGCGGTTCGCCTTTCGGGTTTCCTTGTTCTACCTGTTCGTGCTGTTCCTCGCCCTTGCCGTCGACCACGCGATCGGGTGATGCGTGATCCCGGTTGACCCGGCCGAGCTCCGCCGCCGCCAGCGCATGCGCAACCTCGTGCTGTTGCTCGTGCTGATCGGCCTCGCCGGGCTGTTCTATGCCATCTCGATCGTCAAGTTCCGGGTCAGCTAGGCCAGTGCCGCGCAACGGCATCCTGGCGGCGGGGCTCGTGGCCGGCATCTTCGGGATGGTGGGCCTCTCATTCGCCGCCGTGCCGCTCTACCGCATGTTCTGCGAAGCGACGGGCTACAACGGGACGCCGCAACTGCGGGGCGCGGCCGGGCCGGGTGCGGCCGAGGGGACCATGCAGGTCCGCTTCGACGCGAACACCAGCCCTGGCCTGCCCTGGCGGTTCACCCCCGGGCAGGCCGTGGTGACGGTGCCGCTCGGCGAGGACCGGCTGGCCTTCTACACCGGCCGCAACCAGGGCGCGCAGGCGATCACCGGGGTGGCGACCTACAACGTGACGCCTGAGAAGGCCGGGCGCTACTTCCACAAGACCGCCTGCTTCTGCTTCGACGAGCAGACTCTGGCGGCCGGGCAGCAGATGGACTTCCCGCTCAGCTTCTGGGTGGACCCGGCCATCGCCAGCGACCCCGACACGCGCGACGTGCGGACCATTACGCTGTCCTATACCTTCTTCCGTTCGCTCGACGACGCCGAGCGGAATGGCGGGCTCGACCGCGCCGGGCCGCATGTCGGCAAGCGCGCGGAGGCAACTTTGCCGCAACGCGGGCGGGCAACTCCGCCCTTGAGTCCGCGGGCGATTTCGCGATGATGCCGCAGCTTACGGACAGGACGCCATGAACACCGACACAACCGCCGCGGCCGTGCTGCCCACCCACGACCGGCACGACATCAACAGCTCCGGCATGAAGCAGCCCTACCATTTGGTCGACCCCAGCCCGTGGCCGCTGCTCGGCGCGCTCGGCGGCGGGCTGACCCTGTTCGGGGTCGTGACGGCGGCGCATGGCCAGGGCTACGTGCCCTTCACTTTGGGCTTGCTCATCCTATTCGGCGTCATGTTCCTATGGTGGCGCGACGTGCTGCGGGAAAGCCGGACGGCCGGGCTGCATACGCCGGTGGTCCGCTTGGGCCTGCGCTACGGCATGACCCTGTTCATCGCCAGCGAGGTCATGTTCTTCGTTGGCTTCTTCTGGGCTTATTTCCACTTCGCGCTGTATCCCGACCACGTCCTGGGCGCCGCCAACCCGAGTTGGCCGCCCGAAGGCGTGCGTACCTTCAACCCGTTCCAGTTGCCGCTGTTGAATACCCTGATCCTGCTGCTGTCCGGCACCACGGTCACCTGGGCGCACCATGCCTTGCTGGAAGGCGACCGCAAGCACCTGGTCATGGGGCTTGGCTTCACCATCCTCCTCGGCCTGTTCTTCACGACCTTCCAGGCAATGGAGTACTCGGAGGCGCCGTTCAAGTTCGCCGGCGGCGGCGTGTATCCGTCGGTCTTCTTCCTGGCAACCGGGTTCCACGGCTTCCACGTGATGGTCGGCACGGCGTTCCTGATCGTGTGCTGGTTCCGGGCCCGCCGCGGCGAGTTTTCGCCGCAACGCCATTTCGGCTTCGAGGCCGCGGCCTGGTACTGGCACTTCGTCGACGTGGTGTGGCTGTTCCTGTTCGTCGCCATCTACCTCTACGGGGCGGGCGCCTCGGGCGAGGGTTAGGTTTACGGCTCCGCGCCCCTGGCGTCGGCTGCTGTGGCCGGCGCTGACCACCGCGGCCATGCTTGCCCTGACGGTCTGGCTGGGCGTCTGGCAATTGCAGCGGCTGGCCTGGAAGACCGGCCTGCTTGCCGAGTTGGACCGGGGCGAGGCCGCCGCGCCCATTGCCTTGCCCGCCAACCCGCCGCCGTTTGCCAAGGTCGAGGCCACCGGCCGGCTACGCGATGACCTCAGGGCGCTGTACGGCTCCGAGGTTCGCAGCACCGCCGGCGGCCCCGCCATTGGGGCGCAGCTGATCAGCCCGCTGGAGCGGCCGGGCGCCGATCCCGTGCTGGTCGACCGCGGCTGGGTCCCGCAAGGCGCCAGTCTGCCGCCCAGCCCGGACCCGGTGCGCATCGTTGGCTATGTCCGTCCGCCCGAGGCCCCCATCCGCTTCGGCGCGGCGGACGACCCGGCCGCCAGGCGCTTCTACGCGCTCGACCCGGCGGCGATCGGGGCCGCGCTCGGGCTGCCCCGGGTGGCCCCGTTCACCCTCGTCGCCATGGGCCCGCGGGACGCGGTGCCGCAGCCCGTCCAGGCACTGCCCCGGCCCGTCAACAACCACCTGTCCTACGCCCTTACCTGGTTCGGCCTGGCCGCATCCTTGCTGGGCGTGTTCGCCGTCTATGCGAGGAGGATGCTCGCCTCTCATGACCGCCTATAGCCGCCTCTCCGCCCGCTTCGTCCGCATCGCCACCATCGGCGAGGCGCAGTCCGTGCTGGGGTGGGATGCCTCGGCCATGATGCCGGCCGGCGGTGCGGCGGCGCGCGGCGACCAATTGGCGGTGCTGGCCGGGATCGCGCACGGGCTGATGACGGAGCCGGCCGCGGCCGACGACCTGGCCGAAGCCGAAGCCGCCGCCCCCGCCCCCGCCCCCGCCGCGTCCTGGGACGCCGCCAACCTGCGCCTGATGCGCCACGCCCATACCCGCGCGACCGCGCTGCCGCACGACCTGGTGGAGGCGCAGGCCCGCGCCAACTCGGCCTGCGAGAAGGTCTGGCGCGAGGCCCGGCGCGCGTCGGATTTCGACATGGTCTCGCCCTATCTGGTCGAGGTCGTCTCCCTCGTCCGGCAGGCGGCCGAGGCGCTGGGCCCCGCGGTCGGCCTCTCGCCGTACGACGCCTTGATGGACGGCTTCCAGCGCGGCATCACCGCAGCCGACGTGACGCCCGTGTTCGACCGCTACGAAGCCTTCCTGCGCGATGCGTTGCCCCGCGCGGAGGCGCGCCAGGCGCGGCAGGCGGCGCCGGTCCCCTTGCCGGGCGTGTTCCCGGCCGACCGGCAGGAGGGCCTGTGCCGGCACCTCGCGGCCCGCGCCGGGCTGGAGTTCGACCACGCGCGGCTCGACCGTTCGACCCACCCGTTCTGCGGCGGCACGCCCACCGACGTGCGGATCACCACCCGCTACGACGAGGCCGACCCGGCGATGGCCCTGATGGGCGTGCTGCACGAGACCGGACATGCGCTGTACGAGCGCGGTCTGCCGCCGGGCTATGCGCGCCAGCCGGTGGGCGAGGCGGCGGGGATGGCGGTGCATGAGAGCCAGTCCCTGATCCTAGAGATGCAATCCTGCCGGGGCGACGCCTTCCTGGCATGGCTCGGCCCCGAGCTGCACGGCACCTTCGGCGGCGAAGCCGCGCCCTACGAGGCGGCCAACCTCTCCCGCCTGTGGCGCCGGGTGGAACGCACCTTCATCCGCGTGGACGCGGACGAGATGACCTACCCGGCGCACGTCATCCTGCGGTTCCGGCTGGAGCAGGCGATGGTGGCCGGCGACCTGCACGTGGTGGACCTGCCAGGCGCCTGGCGCGACGGCCTGCAGGCCTTGCTGGGCATCGCCCCGCCCGACGACGCGCGCGGCTGCCTGCAGGACATCCATTGGTATGATGGCGGGTTCGGCTATTTCCCCAGCTACACCCTGGGCGCAATGGCCGCCGCGCAGCTGATGGCGGCCGCAAGGCGGGAGGTGGACGAGCTGGATGCAGCACTCGGCCGCGGCGACCTCGCGCCCCTGCTGGCCTGGCTCCGGCTGCGCGTGCACGGCCAGGGCAGCCTGCTGGGTTTCAACGAACTGCTGCAGGCGGCGACCGGCAAGCCGCTCGACCCCGCGGACTTCGAGGCCCACCTGACCGCGCGCTATCTCGCGGACTGATCCGCTTCATCGAGGAGGGCCGTTGTGCGGCGATGGGCGGGCATCCCTGACGAGAGCATGATCTGATCGATCATGCTCTGCTTGACTGAGAAAAGAGCAGCTTTATCCGAGCCCTCGGATTGCAAAGCGATTCTGCGCGATCGGATGCTGCTCTAGCCCGCCGGTCCCCAACCCTGCTAGGCAAGTCTCGGAATCCAGGAGAACCGGCCATGGCCGACATCAAGATGACGCCCATCGACCTCGAGCCCACGGAAGTGGCGCTGGTGATCGGCGAGGAGGACGGCTCCATGACCGTCCGCGTCGTGCCGGCGCGTGAGCTGCCCGAAGGCGCGACCGACGTGCCGGAGCCGTACGAGATCGCGGTGGCGCTGGCGATGCGGCTGCTGAACGACCCCGATTTCCATGACGACGTGCTGGAATGGTACGAAAGCCAGGAAGACGAGGACGAGGAGGAAGAGGAGCCGGCCGAGGACGACGAGGACGAGCAGAAGAAGCCCATCTAGCCCCATGCGCTACATCTCCACCCGCGGGCAGGCGCCCGTGCAGGACTTTACGGGCGTGCTGCTGGCCGGGCTGGCGGAGGATGGCGGGCTGTACGTGCCGGAAGCCTGGCCCCATCTGTCGCCCTCCGACCTGCGGGCGATGCGCGGCCTGCCGTACCACGCCCTGGCCGCCCGGGTGCTGCAACCCTTCGTGGGCGAGGCCGTCCCCGCCGAAGTGCTGGCGCGGATGTGCCGCGACGCCTATGCCGGCTTCGGGCATCCGGCCGTGGCGCCCTTGGTGCAGCTGGAAACCGGGCTATGGGCGCAGGAGCTGTTCCACGGCCCCACCCTCGCCTTCAAGGATCTGGCGATGCAGCTGCTCGGGCGGCTGTTCGACTGGGTGCTGCAGGCGCGGGACCAGCGCATCACCATCGTGGGCGCGACCTCGGGCGACACCGGCTCGGCGGCCATCGAGGCATGCCGGGACCGCGCCCGGGTGGATGTGGTGATCCTGCATCCGGAGGGCCGCACCACCGAGGTACAGCGCCGGCAGATGACGACTGTGCTCGCGCCCAACATCGCCAACATCGCCGTGGACGGCACCTTCGACGACTGCCAGGACCTGGTGAAGGCCATGTTCGCTGACGCGCCGTTCCGCAGGGACTTGCGGCTCTCGGCCGTCAACAGCATCAACTGGGCCCGGGTGGCCGCCCAGATCCCCTATTACGTCGCCGCCGCCGTGGCGCTCGGCAGCCCGGAGCGGGAGGTGGCGTTCAGCGTGCCGACCGGCAATTTCGGCAACGTGCTGGCGGCTTGGGCGGCGCGGCGCATGGGCGTGCCGATCGCCCGGTTGATCGTCGGCAGCAACCGCAACGACATCCTGGCCCGCTTCCTCGACAGCAACGACATGAGCATGCAGGGCGTGCAGCCCAGCCTGTCGCCCAGCATGGACATCCAGGTCAGCAGCAATTTCGAGCGCCTGCTGTTCGAGCTGCTGGACCGCGACCCGGCCGCCACCGCCGCCACCATGCAGAGCTTTCGCGCCACCGGGCGGATGGCGGTGCCCGACGCCGCCTGGCACCGCGCCCGCGGCTTGTTCCATGGGTTCCGGCTCGACGACGCGGGAACGGCGGACGAAATCCGCCGCTTGCTGGGTCAGGGCTACCTTGCCGACCCGCACACGGCCATCGGCATCGCTGCCGCCCGCGCGCTGCCCTGCGCCCATGTGCCGATCGTGGCCGCGGCCACCGCGCACCCGGCGAAGTTCCCCGACGCGATCGAAGCCGCGACCGGCCAGCGCCCCCCTCTGCCGCCGCGCCTCGCCGACCTATATGAGAGGCCAGAACGCTTCACCCGCGCAGCCCACGACCTCGGCGCCGTCGAGGCCCAGGTGCGCGCTTTTACCCTGAGGAATGCTGCATGACGGACGCCGTCCGCGTAACCCGCCTGCCGTCTGGCCTGACCGTCGTGACCGAAACCATGGACCGGGTCGAGACCGTGTCGTTCGGCGCCTATGTCGCCACCGGCACCCGCAACGAGACCGAGGCCGAAAACGGCGCCTCGCATTTCCTGGAGCACATGGCGTTCAAGGGTACGGAGCGGCGCACCGCGGCCGAGATCGCCGAAGCGGTCGAGAACGTCGGCGGCCACATCAACGCGTATACCGCGCGCGAGCAGACCGCCTACTACGTCAAGCTGCTGAAGGAGGACCTGGCACTCGGGGCCGACATCATCGGCGACATCCTGACCCACAGCACCTTCGCCCCTGAGGAGCTGGAGCGCGAGCGCGGCGTAATCCTGCAGGAAATCGGCCAGGCGAACGACACGCCGGACGACATCATCTTCGACCGTTTCCAGGAGACCGCCTTCCCGAGCCAGCCCATGGGCCGCCCCGTGCTGGGCACCGAAGCGGGCATCCGCGGCATGGCCCGCGGCCAACTCACCGGCTACATGCACCGCCACTACGCGGCGGGCAACGTGGTGGTCGCCGCCGCCGGCGCCCTGCAGCACGAGACCGTGGTGGACCTGGCCCGGCAGCACTTCGCCGACCTGCCCTCCGCAATGCCGACCCGGTTCGTGCCCGGCGCCTATAAAGGCGGCGAGTTCCGCGAGGCGCGCGAGCTGGACCAGGTGCACATCGTGCTGGGCTTCCCCTCGGTCGCCTACGCCGACCCCGATTATTACCCGGCGCTGCTGCTAAGCACGCTGCTGGGCGGCGGCATGTCGTCGCGGCTGTTCCAGGAAATCCGGGAGAAGCGGGGCCTGGTCTATTCCATCTATTCCTTTGCCGCCCCGTTCATGGATGGCGGCCTGTTCGGCATCTATGCCGGCACGGGCGAGAAGGAAGCCGAGGAACTGGTGCCCGTGACGCTGGAAGAGCTACGCAAGGTACAGCTTGGGGTCTCGGAAGCGGAGCTGAACCGCGCGCGCACCCAGGTGAAGGCGAGCCTGCTGATGTCCTTGGAAAGCACGGGCAGCCGCTGCGAGCAGGTGGCCCGGCAGATGCAGGTGTTCGGCCGCATCGTGCCGACCGCCGAAACCGTCGCCAAGCTGAACGCGGTGGACATCGACGCCGTGCGCCGGGCCGCGGCGCGCATCTTCCGTGCGCGCCCCACCCTGGCCGCCCTGGGCCCGGCGGAGAAGGTCCCCAGCCTGCCCGCCATCATGGACCGGCTGGCGGCATGAACCAGCAGGATGTGCTGCTCGACCTGATCGGGCGCGCGAAGGCGGCCGGGGCCGACGTGGCCGATGCGGTGCTGTTCGCCGGCACCTCCATCTCGGTGCAGCGCCGGCTGGGCCGGACCGAGCAGCTGGAGCGGTCGGAGGGGCGGGACCTCGGGCTGCGCGTGTTCGTGGGCAAGCGCGCGGCGATCGTCTCGTCCTCGGCGGTGGACCCGGCCGGGTTCGCCGCGCTGGCCGAGCGTGCGGTGGCGATGGCGCGCGTGGTGCCGGAAGACCCGTTCGGCGGCCTGGCCGAGGACGTGGCGCCTCCGGCCGACGCGGGTCTCGACATGGAGGACCCGGCGGAACCGGACGCCGCCGCCCTGGTCGCGCGCGCCTCGGTGGCCGAGGAAGCGGCGCTGGCCGTGGCGGGGGTGACCAATTCCGAGGGCGCCGAGGCCGGGTTCGGACGGTCCGAGATATTTCTGGTCACCTCGGCCGGGTTCGCCGGCCACTATGCCCGGACCTCGCATGCGGTGTCGGCGACTGCGCTGGCGGGCGAGGGGACCGGCATGCAGCGGGATTACGACTACTCGACCGCGGTCCACATGGCCGACCTCGAGGACGCCGCCGAGATCGGCCGGCTGGCGGGCGAGAAGGCGATCGCCCGGCTGAACCCGCAGCGGCCCCGCACGGCGCGGCTGCCCGTGGTGTATGATCCCCGCGTCTCCAGCAGCCTGCTCGGCCATCTCATGGGCGCGATCAACGGCGCCGGCGTCGTGCGCGGCACCAGCTTCCTAGGGGACAGTCTGGGCCAGGCGGTGTTCGCCCGCGGTATCCGGGTGCAGGACGACCCGCGGCGGGTGCGCGGCATGCGCTCCCGCCCCTTCGACGCCGAGGGCGTGCCGACGGCGGCGCGCGCTATCATCGAGGATGGCGTGCTGACGACCTGGCTGCTGGACAGCCGCAGCGCACGGCAACTCGGCCTCCGCTCCACCGGCCACGCGGTGCGCGGCACCGGCGGCCCGCCCTCGCCCGCGCCAAGCAACCTCTATCTCGCGCCGGGCACGATGACGCCCGCCGAGCTGATGGCCGACATCAAGGAGGGGCTCTACGTCACCGAGTTGATCGGCATGGGCGTGAACGGCCTGACCGGCGACTACAGCCGGGGTGCGGCCGGGTTCATGATCCGCGACGGGGCCTTGGCGGAGCCGGTGGCGGAGATCACCATCGCCGGGTCGCTGCCGGCGATGTTCCTGGCGATGACCCCGGCCAACGACCTGCGCCTGCGCCGGGGCACGGACGCGCCCACGGTGCGGGTCGAGGGGATGACGATGGCGGGGGGGTAATCATCCCATTACAAAGCGATCCTTGTTTCGATCGCGCCATAGTCCGCTTTCAAGCCTTCTTCATCTCGCGTGAGCAGCCCTACTGCCATGAGGGCTTGAACATCTGCATGAACCCGTTTGAAGTCACGATCCAGGGCCCGGCTGAGAGCCCGTACAGTTAGTTCGGGCTGCCGATGGATGTGCTGCAGAAGCTCGTAACGCTTCGGCGTGAGGACGTTAAACAATGCCTGCCAGTTCTCAAACGTAAGATGGCTTTCATTGACGGACTGCCCACTTTCAAATCGGGCAATATCCTTTTTAAACTCTGCGACGGTATCTCGAAGAGAGCCGCCCACTTGGACACTGGTCGCTGCGTTGAACTTCATGACGCGGATTCCGTACCATTTCGACCGCGGATGCGAAATCATCCAGAAGTCGTTCCAGGGTAAAGAATGTGTAGGACAACTCGGTGTCCCCGATGTGGCGGTGGTCTCCCTTCCCCCGCTCGTTGTCGTATCCAATGACCCGCTTGCCCTCGACGATATAGACCATGCTGTATTTGTAACCGTGCTGACTCGCGGGCACCGGAGACGGCACGGACCATGCCTTAAGATTGGCGATTGTGCACTTGACGAACACAGCAGATGGCTTAGGAAACTTGGCCTAGTCAGAACAGCCATCGCATAATTGCTCGCCCGGCGGCAATCAGCAGCGCCAGAACACCTCCCAAGAAAATCGCAGCGCCGACCAAACTGCTGTCAGGACGGCCATACTGCTTGGGCACAGATCAGTCCTCCGCTTTGTCCTGCTCTGACGCTGGCGGCATGGCCCCCTTCGGCTTCTGCCGCGCGATCACGGCCAGCTTCGCCTTGAACGTCGCTTCGTCCTCATCCGCGCCAAGCTCCTTGGCAGCTGCGATGAAGCGGTCGCGTTGGTTCTTGTTCTCAGCTTCTTTCATTAAGTTTCTCACTTAGGACGTAATGGGCCTTGGGATCGCGTTCGTACGCGCCGGGTACAAAGCTAAGAAGGCCGCGCCGGGAAAGTTTGTTCAAATCCTTTTTGGTGGTGTGCCATGTCCGTCCGGTAAGCCTCGCTGCCTCCGACACCTGCACAACGCTGTTCCTATATGCGAAGGCAAGAATCTTCAACTCGTGGTCTTGAAGCCTTTTCCACACATCCACGCCGAAGTGGTTTGCCACGTCCACATCAGTAGAACGTTTCCGCGTTTGGTGATCATTCCACAACGTTACCTTAACGATCACTCCGTGCAAGGCCTCTTGGCGAAAGACTGGGTCAGGCAGCCCCCACTCCTTCATACTGGCGCGAATTCTTTGGGTCCCTTCGCGATCCATCAGATGATAGTTTCTGGCTGCCCTAGCGTTATAGATCGTGCTCTCTGAGACAGGTGGCACGAACCCCCCAGGGCTCTCGATCTCTAATCGGTCTGGAAAAAACTTAACAGTTATCTCGCTACCGCTGAAGCTGTAGGACCGATGCACAAGCGCGTTGATAAGACTCTCGAACCAGGCCCAGCGCGGATACTCTGGTGTCGTTACGAACTTTCCGTCCTTGTTCAGCCATGTGACAGGATAAATGGTTTGTTCGACTACTGTATCGGCTTCAACAATCATTCTGACAAGGTTACCCTCGACAAACTGATCTTTGATAGGATTGTATGCGTCGCCAAAGTTGCCGTCGCTCTGGCGGAACCGCTGAATCCTTACTCGGCAGCCCGGTATCATGCTTCTGGGATTGCGTGCCGCCAGTAAGGCTAAATTGTTGTAGGGAACAAACTTTCCTTTGATGGTCTTACCAAGGTGTCGATCCTCAAGAACCTCGATATTCGACCAGTCAGGATGCCGCTCACGCTCCCTGAATGCGTCACAGAAGTCCTGAATGATGCGCATATCGAAGTCGGCTGGGTAGGCGAATGAGGCAAGCTCCACCTCGTAAGCGTGCTGCTCCCTAGTGGAACGAAAATCGCGCTTTTCCTCATCGCTCATTTGATGCCGCTGATCGCCATACCGTATCCAGGCTTCGCCTTTGTTAGTCTCCACAAGTTTGCCGACGTAAGGGAGATATACCGCAACACAGAAGTCCGGTTTGTTGTCCACAATCACTGGAAAGTTTTTCACCTCAGGCTTTGCTTGAGGGCACATATTAAGGTGAAAATTCTGAATGTTGTTCAAGGTGCGCTCGGGCATCTTCGAGCACCCATGGGGAATGCCTTTACTATCAGCCCCAAACACGAGGACCCCGCCGTCCGAGGTGTTCGAAAACATGCTGTAGAATATGGCTAGGTCTTCGAAATTCACCTTATGGCCAGCTTTGTAGTCGATCCGCTTGCCCTCAGCGAAATACGTTAGAAGCCTGTGGTTGAGCTTCACCCAGATATCGCGAGGCGTCCAAAGCGCAGGGTGTTCGTCCGCATCGAATACGTGATCGAACGGTAAGGAGTATTGCTCATCTCCAGCCATGCCTAACCATCCCTGGCGTGACGAGCATGGCTCGACATACTATATGTGGTGTGTCGAGCCATGCTCGTCACCCTACCGCCGGGTGAGGCTGTCGATAGGTGAGCCGCTTGCCGACGATCCCCCGAAGGGCGGCAACCGTCCGCTCCGCATCGTCCACGCCGAGCCGAACCCGATTGTTGTACCGGAAATCGAACTCTGCCACGTAGCGGTGCAGGTGCTTCGCCCGGCAGTGCTGATACACGCCCTTCATGCCGCGCTTGAACACGCTGTAGAAGCCTTCAACCGTATTGGTGTGGACGACGCCCCGGCCATACTCGCCCGTGCCGTGCCGCACGAAGTCATGCGCCGCAAAGGTCTTGTTCAGGTGTGCATACTGGCCAGCTTCATCCGTCATGACGTGCGTGCCGGGTGCGACGTTCGCCTTGATGATCGGTAGAAGATCGGCGGCAGCGGTGCCGTCCACGTGGAATGACCGGGCAGAGCCGCCACGCTGCACAAGTGTCATAATCGCGTTCTTGTGGGCGTAACCACGCGCACCTTCCGGCTTCTTGTACTTCGTGCCGATGAACGTCTCGTCGATCTCAACCGTCACGCCAGCGCCACCCATCGGCGGGAGATGGCCGGACCTCATCGCCTCACGCAGTCGATGCGTCATGAACCATGCCGTCTTATACTGCACGTCGAGAATGCGCATGAGTTGGTGGCTACTGATACCCTTCTTGCTGCTGCACAGCAGGTAAGCCGCCTGAAGCCAGAGGTTCAGCTTGACATGGCTGCTCTCAAACACGGTACCCACTGTAACGGTGAACTGGCGCTTGCACGGGCCGCAGCGACGTAGGCCAGCGCGACCACCCTTAACCGTCGTGATCCGGTCCAGTCCGCCGCAACGCGGGCACACTGGACCATGCGGCCAAAGCGCTTCCTCAAGGAACTTGAAGGCGGCGGCTTCGTCGTGGAAGTGTAGGGCGGACAGGTGGGACATCGGTTTGGCTCCTTGACCGAAATCCTATGCTCAGCCGCCGTGTTTGTCAACTACCTAATCGCCTTAAGATTGACGAAGGACCCGTCCTCAAAAACCAATCTCCGGTCGAGAATGAGGACCGCCTTGGGCATGATGGCGCTTTATGACATCAGCATTGCGATGGCGTCAAGCGCCATCAGAGGGCCTATGGCAATGCATCA
>JAABUK010007067.1_pt1 | contig 16384 bp, 8 predicted proteins | sample 5559141 | NCBI WGS metagenome assembly JAABUK01 (sample SAMN10711869, study PRJNA513367) | rock metagenome | isolation source: Antarctica rocks | place: Antarctica: Victoria Land, Pudding Butte nord | collected 2016-01-03
TCACCCTCAATCTCATGCACCTTCATATCCACACCCACCCAAAACCTCCTCCCTCTCCACACAACAGTAACCCCACCCACAACAGCCCACGCCCAGATCGGAAACGCAAGAACCTCCCTCCCCAACCACGCCAAAAACCACTGTCCCCAACCCCTCCTCTCACCTCTAACCCTGCCGAAACTCGGCCGTTCATCCTCTGCGTCCGTACCACCGTGCTGTAATAGTGTCCAGAGATACCGATCTGCAATCGCCCAGATGCAAACGCTGGAGATGAAAAAGGTCCAGAAAGCGAGCCATGTCTGCGGTACTCCCAGTATTCTATAACACCATGGTAGCGTCGTTAATCCGTAAGCACCAAGGAGAGAGCATAGTAGACTCTCCGTCCCAGGCTCTACGAGCGTAGCCAGCGTGACGGTGAATTTCCTGACTCTTAACCATCGCGTGCGGCGATCGATGTATGAAATGAGTGGCATGCGGGACATGGGCTGCGTGGCAAGATTACTCGGATGGGGAGGTAAAAGGCCGTGATTGCCCCAGCTGGAAGTGCGAGACTGAACGCCTGTCGCATCGCTGGGTGTACGTCCTTCAAGTTCCGTCTGCGCCTTCACCAGCTCTGGCAAAGGTGAGCGCCAGAGGAGATCCCCTATCAAATGATCTTCGCAGATATTATCGCTGAAGAAATCGATACCTGGCTCCCTCATCTCGGTCTCTGAGTCCGCGGAGGGAGAGGCGGAGGGCGTGGTAGTCAGCGCATTGAGATGCGAGCGACGGAACATGTTCGATTTTCCGACTATGCAGGGCGCGATGGCGACGGTGGAGATGGCGGTGTAGAATTTCGCGTGCGAGGTGGAGAGGAAGAGCTCTTCGAGGAGACCGCCACTTTGGGCGATGGGTAGGCCGCCGAAGAGGATGGTTTGGGGGTCGGCGGGTGGGCCGGACGAGAGCGAGGATGTGGATTGGGGGGAGGGTGTGGTGGAGATGTCGACGACGAGGGGGAGTTGGTGCACGAATTTGTATTTGCGGCCTGGTTTTGTGATGCTCTTCTTAGATGGAGTGCTGCTCGTAGGAGCTGTCAGACCGCACAGGAGGTCTACCATTCGAGCCGCGACTGGGGGGGATGTCCAGACGTTGCAGTCGATTATCCAGACTATGTCGCCCTTGGCTTCACGGTATGCGCGGCTCATGTTCCGTATCTTGGGATTGGGACCCAGATTGGTGGTCCGGCCATCGCGACCTGAGAGATTGGGATCCTCTTCTTCTACGAGTATCCTTGCGTCGAAGGCTGGGAAGTCAGAAAGTAGGCGCTCGAGGATTGACAGGGCGGGATCGCTGCGAGAAGAGATGCAGAAAAATATTGTCAATCGCTCCAGAGGGTAGGATTGGTGGAAGGTTGCGGCGAGGCATTCGTAGAGGTAGGGCTCAATTCCCTTCACGGGACGAATGATTGTGATATGGGGTATGCTCCTGAGCGGTAGCGTATTTGAGACAGAGGGCGCAGGTGCTTTGAGAGTGTTGCGTCGTCTGCACCTCCGTCAGCTACCTCCATGCTTGGATGCTGTGAAGTCATCAGTACATTTGGAGAAGGCCGACGGCGCAGACGAGGACGACGGCGGAGTACCATACCAGGCAAGCGACCGCTACAACGTCTATGAGAAACATGATGCAGAGTCCAGCCCTAACTTTTCATAGTGAAGGGAGAGTCTTGCTCTGTGTCTAGCTTGGGTTTCAAGGTGGGCAATGGCAAACACAGCTGGATGGGCGTATACAACAGAATCAGTCACATCTTTTGCGCATATCGACGACAGACTTTCATGATGCTTGATCAATACGTTCTACTGCCTTGGCTGCTGTCTAGAACTAGTTCTAGCCAAGACACACTAGCATTACTACTAACTACTTCTGCACGATTCCGCGGGGCTATCAACTTTTGATGGCTTATATGATTTCGTCACATTGCCTCTCACATCCAATCCCCCTCAAGCCGCAACATTGATCACCTTTTTGGATCGCGTCGCAATCTTCTCGGCCAGTGTCTGTACCGTCTGGTTCGCCAGAATCTCCGTAGACTGCAACGGCGCATCGAATTGACGCATGACCCAATTGCGCAGCTCGACAGCGACCAGCGAGTCCAGCCCCAATGCCATGATTGACCCTTGGCGGGCGTCTATGCTACTCGCATCCACCGAGATCAGCCGCGCCAGCTGCGTCGTCGCGGCCCCCGAAATAAAGTCTACAACCGCCTCTGCATCGCCGTCGGCGATCACCTGATCAAAAGTCTGTCCACTACCTGCTGCCTCCATACCCTCGCCCTCTTCGTTTGAGCCAGCCCCAGGGCGCGGGTCGCGTACCTCGTTAAACATGGCCGAGTGGATTGTGCCGTTGTAGGCGGTTGCGTTGGCCAGGGACTCGGCGTCGAAGCCGATGATGGCCTGGGAGAGACTGGAACTGGTGTCGTTGGCAGCGACGAGGATATAGTCGAAGAAACGCGCAAGCTCCTTCTTGCTGGTGAGGCTGAAGCCACCACGGCGCAAGGCACCCTCGCGAGTCTCATCGCCTGCGGTCAGGACGGCGTCCTCGATCCAGCCGAAATTAATGGTCAAGAAACGGGTATTCCCTGAGTGTTGCTTATCCTGGTGCGCAAGGGCGTCCTGCACCGCATTTCCTGCGTTGTAGCTGGCCTCGGCGCTGCCCCCGACGATACTGGAGACCGATGACAGCGAGACAAAGAAGGCCAACTCGGAAGATGCAAAGACCCGGTAGAGATTGAGCGTGCCGTCGACCTTGATCTTGGTCACGCTTGTGAAGTCGTCGTACGTCGTCAATTCAAGGAGGCGATCCTAAGTACAGTCAGCACCGTGTAAGGGAAGTGAGGAGAAGAGAGGAAAACTAACATTCATAAAAGTCGCTGCCTGGAGAACACCACGCACTGGAGGCGCACCCTGACGGGAAAGCTTGGCAGCAGCCCTCTGCAAACTGGATTCGGACGACACGTCGCCCTGGAGAGTGTACAGATGGATGTCTGGCCGGATAGCCTCCAGCTTGGCTTGTAACGCGCGATAGGCATCTGGGTCAGGGACGCGGCGCGAAATCGTGGCCAGATGTTTAGCGCCCTTCTTCGCCACTAAAATCAAGAATCGCTGTCCAATGTCGCCGAGACCACCTGCCATAACGTACGTTGCGTTCTCATTAGCCCAAGCGTTGGCTTTGGCGCGTGGAACGACGTGTACTATTGAATCAGGGCCAACCTGCAGCACAGCCTTTGCGTGGACGCCAGTGTTGACCAGCCGAAGTGCCTCGGCAATCTCAGCCACGTCACGAACGGGAATTTCAAGCCCAGAGATTGGGACGTGCTCGAACGCAGTTGTCGCTTCGGCGACAAGGGTGGCTGTCAGATCGGGACGGGCCTCCACGAGACTGGCAATGTCGACAGATTGTAAGGCCACATTTGACGGCAAATTTGGTGCCACTGTGGCAGACGAGTGGTCTACCATGATGACATTTCCGAATGGCTTGATGTGTGCTAGTGCTTCAACTGGGACGGCATTCTCACCGGCCTGGATTACTGCATCGAGTCCATCGGCAAAGACATCGCGCGGTGAGCGACGATGGAGCGAACGACGGGCCACGAGCACATCAGCTGCATCGATGCAAACTTGCTCCTTCAGCAAATTTGCCTCTGCCGGGTCAGCAGCCGTGGCGACAACACGGACGCCAATGGATCGGGCAACGGCAACGGCAGCTCGGCCGGCGACAGTGCGGGCTCCATGGACCAACACGGTGCCCTCACTCGAAAGGAGGCGAGCCACTTCACGAAGCGCATACGAAGCGGCCATGAGATTGAGTAGTAGTGCAGATGCGGTGGTAGACAGCATATTTAATGGGATACGACCAGCGTTAGCTTGTGGAATGCGCAATCGACTAGCACCTACCATGGGAGCCACAGCTACAACGCGATCACCTGGGTTCAGGAACTTGACACTTGCGCCAACCTGTGTAACGACGCCTGCGTATTCACCCACGGGAGCAGCTGAACCAGCCTTGGGAAGCACGACAGCCTGGACCTCCACGTCAATCACATCGTCTGCTAGGGGCGTAGCATAGACCTTTTCATCGTCGACAAACAGCGCCGAGCCATTAGAAGAAAGCACTAGAGGCCGTTGTACGTCCGCGAAGTGATGGTCTTCCGTCTCGGGACCAGAGTCGCCTTCGTCGGCGATGGCACGGTTGAGCTTATCACTGTAGTGCAAGCGCGGCACCACCACGGCGCCATTCTCCCGGATGCGGTATTCGCGCTCTGCATGGGATGTGTTGGGATTCGCTACTTGATCAATCGCACTGGCGACCACATCAACCAGACGTTTGTGACCGCTTCTATTTGCAAGGAAACCTGAGGCAGCATGGATCGTCGTGAGACGCAGATCCTCATTCTCCGCGTGGGCTGTGCGTGCAACGCCCTCAATCTGGTGGAAGGGGATTGGGTCGTCAGGACTGAGCCACACAAGACGGGCTGGCTGCCTTAGCAGGCTGATGGCGGCGTTGTAAGCGTTGGCGTCTGTGAGAATGGGCAGGCTAGGCACGTCATCGATAACAATGACAATGTCGTTGCTGCTCCTTCCCGTCGCATCTTTGTTGAGAAGAGACTTGACGGTACTGGAGCTCAGCGTGTCATGCAAGACATCGACGTTGGGGGCGTGCAGCGCATTCTCGACCGCAGAGACCCAAGCTGGAGTATGACGTGCTGAGTGTGTAAGAACGTGGATCTTGGCGGGGAGCTGTATGCTGGCGGGCTTCGCCATAACGATGAACCTGCCCTGAGTGTTGTCACGGAACGTAAGCTGCTCTTCTAGCGGAGTCGACGTTCGCTGCAGAGTGGCGCGCCATGCATCATCCTTGGACTCCCGTCCACTCAGTACAAGCATTATAGTGCCTCCTGGTTTAACGAGCACTGCGGCCTGATTGAGCCACTTGGCCGATGCAGCCAGCACAACATCGTATGCATCAGCCTCGAACCCGCGCGCGACAGGGCTAGTGCCAGGCCGAAGGGTTCGAAACCGCACCGGGAATCCTTTAAGGCGGTCCGCGGCGTCGTCGAAGCGGCCTGGTGTAGCGTCAACGAAGTCGTGTGAAGTCACTTTGTTATGGATAGCAACAGCGTTCAGGATCTCTTCGGACAGGTCCACGCTAGCGCCCAGCCCGATGATTGACTGACCGTGACTTTTCAAGGCGACTTGGGCAATTAGATCGGCCAAAGCTAGGTTTGCTGGCAAGTCTTCGGTACGCACATGGTCAATGCCAGTTTGCCAGTCAAGCTCGTAACATATTTCACGCACACCATTAGAGGCGCCTCCAGCATCTTTAGATCCCAGACTTCTAAACTCCATACCAGAGATAGAGAGCACACGGTGACCGCTCGCTAAGGCAGTTATGTCGGAAACGGCAGTACGGAAATGGCTGGATGTGAGCAGCACCGAGATATCCAGCCCGGAACTCGGTTTCTGTAGCGAAGGGGTGGTAGCGATTAGCAGCTCGTCGACATTTGTCGGCATGATGGATCCCGGGCCTAGACGCCGGCCCACAAGCGGCAACGCCGTTTGGAACACAAGATCGAGAGTGGATGGATGGATGAGGTGCGGACGCTGATGCTTGGCCGGCATCGAAGCCTTGATATCGAGGATCTCAAACGAGGACGAAGCCTGCGATGCATCGGCTGCCATGGTGATGAAATTGAGACCGGAGAATGCCGGGCCGTAGGTGTTGCCGACAGCGTCCATTTGGCGGTAGAGGGTGTCCTTAGGAGTAGTGTCGCTGCCGGGTGGGAGCTTAGGCACTTCCTCTTTTGTTGTTGTCTCCGTCATGACATCGTTCTCGGTCAGCACGCCCTCGACAACGCCAGTGGCATGCTCATACCACTCACCGCTGTCCGAGAGTGCCGTGATACTGAAAGAGAAGGCAAGCTCCGAGCCGTGCTGGGGTTTGAAACTCAATTGCAGCTCCACCCGTTGATTGTCGGGCACAACGAGTCCGCGTTTGAACGAGATATCACGGAGAGCTACTGTCTCAAGTGGCCGCTGCGGGAAACGCTGGCGGGCGAGCTGTGCAACTCCCTCAACCGCCATGCAGACGTAGCCCGCGCCTGGGAAGACGGTGAGCCCATCAACCACGTGGTCCGCTAGCCACGGCATGGTCGCTTGACTGAGGAAGTGACGCCACCGCGGCTCGATATCTGTTCCGTCAAGAACTGGCACCCCTAGAAGATCATGATATGGCTCTTTGCGCAGGCGGTACGCTCGTGCCACACGTGACTCGTGCCAGTGCTTTGTCGAATGGTCCCACGTATAGGCGGGCAGATCATGAAGCACAGTAGCCGTATCTGCGCCAGAGGCCAGCGCTAACACAGCGTCCCAATGGATTTGGACGCTGAGCTCGAACAGCTTGCCAGCCAAGGCCAATGTGCTGGCGACCGCACTCACCTTGCGCTGCAGGGGGGCGTGGTAGACAAAGGAAGTTTTGGGCATGTCTGGGTGCTGGAGACACTGTCGGACGGGTCCCGAAAGCGCAGGATGTGGGCCGATCTCGATGTAGAGAGCCTGCTGGCCGGGCTGATGGCGCGCCTTGCCGAGAGCTTGGACCGCATCGCTGAAGCGAACGGGCGATACCATATTGGCAATCCAGTACTCTGCGCCGAAGCCAGATCTCTTGGGCTGGCCTGTCACGGATGAGAAAAAGGCAACTTCCTCGTCATTGTTCTCGACGTCCAAAACGCCGAGACGGGCACGGTAGTCGTCGGCAACGGTTCGCATGTGGTGCGAGTGGTATGCCGTGTCGACCTGCAGCGTGCGGTGGAATGTGCCATCGTCAGCGGCAGCAATGCGCTCGTCCACTTCATTTACTGCATCGGCATCTCCCGAAATCGTTACGCTACGAGGACTGTTAATACAGGCAACCAAAGCCTTGCCTAGGGTTAAACCCTCGAGGTATCTAGCGGCGTCGTCCTCACCAAGGCCAACCGATAGCATAGCCCCAGGGCCCAAGCCTTTGGTCTTGACAGCAGCCGCCATGCAGCCGCGGTGGAAGGCGACCTTGATGGCAGTCGAATGCGACAGGTGGCCAGCAGCGTATGCTGCAGCAATTTCGCCACTCGAGTGGCCTACAACGGCGCGCGGTCGTACCCCTTGTGCATGGAGCAGTGCGATTAGGGCGATCTGGGTGGAAGTCATTGCAGGCTGTGCCAATTCAGCCTCATTGAGGCGGGAAGTTTGGTCGTTGCGGAGGAGCTCTGTCTCGAGGTCCCAGGTAGCGCCGAGCTGATGGAGCATGTCGCGCGATGCGCGGATGGAATAGCGGAAGACGGATGAGGGTGTGGTCGATTCCAACAGCAGCTCGCGGCCCATGCCAGCCCACTGCGCGCCCTGTCCTGTGAATACCATCACCATGTCCAGCTCGGCGGGAGCTGGCTTGGCCGCGGGCATGGCGAAACCTTGACTGAGCGCGTCTAGTAGCGACGCGCGATCCTCGGCCACAGTACTAAAACGATACGGTAGGGCGGAGGGACGGCACAAGAGCGTGTAGGAAAGGTCGGTCAGCGGCGTTTCGGCGCGCTGCTCGACCCAGTCGTGCTGGGCTTGAATCATGGCCTTCAGCGACGCCGGGGTATTGGCCGAGAGGGTGAAGAGGCGAGAGAAGGCTGTCTCTTGGGCGGAAGTTCTTTGAGGGGGTCGTGGCCCCCTTTCGACAATGGCATGCGCGTTGGCACCGCCGAAACCGAAACTGTTGATTGATATGCGAGGTGTAATGCCAGCGGCATGCGGCCAGGGTATAACACTGGTTGGGATTGTCATTCGATCCAGGGGCAAGCCAGGTTTCGGATTGGCGAAACCGGCGACTGGCGCTATCAGGTCGTGCTCGAGCATTACTGTCGCTCTAAGCAAGCCAGCTAGACCTGCAACGGCCTCGGTGTGACCGATAGCGCCTTTGATGGAGCCGACATAGAGCGGCACGGAGCGGTTCGTGGTGCTGGCAAAGACCTCGGCGATGCCTTGCAACTCTTCTTTGTCTCCTGCTTTTGTACCGGTACCATGGGCCTCGACGTAGGCGACATCCTCCGGCTTCAAGCCAGCACGGGCGTATGCCGTTCGCGCCAAGTCGGCCTGTGCCTGACCGTTGGGGTACGTGATGTTTTGAGGAGTGTAGCCATCCTGACCGATGGCGGTGCTCCGAACTACAGCGCGCACGGGGTCGCGATCTCGGATTGCATCGTCTAGGCGCTTCAAAACCAGCATGACCACGCCCTCGCCTCGGCCGTAGCCTTTACCGCGCTCGTCGAACGGGTAGCACCGCCCAGTACTGCTAAGTAGGTGTAAGTTGCTCAGGCCGATGAAGTGGTCAGGCCCTAGCATTAGATTGGATGCCGCCACAAGGGTCGTGTCCGACTCGCCATCCCGTAGGCTCTGGCACGCCTGGTGCAGCGCAACTAAACCCCCCGAACATGCTGTGTCGAGCGTCATGGAAGGACCGCGCAGGTCCAGCACGTGCGAGAGACGGTTTGAAAAGATGGCCATTTCTACTCCAGTCATATAGTACACGGGGAGATCCAGTGTGTCTTTGTGCAGGTGGCTGTTATAGTCCGTTGGAAAAATAGCCGTGAAGACAGACGTGGCTGTTCCTGCTATACTTTCGCGCGGAATCCCGCCACTCTCGAGTGCCTCGTAGGCAAGCTCCATCAGAAGTCGCTGTTGCGGATCGATGGCGGCTGCTTGCGACTTCGAGAACTTGAAGAAGGCGTGGTCGAAATCCCGTACATCGCCCGAAATGAAGTGCCCGCCTGGGTGGTTATTGGTACCATTGGGGTCATCAGCATTAGGGTGGTAAAAGGCCTGTTGAATGTAAGTTGAGTGTCTCTCTCTCTCTCTCTCCCGCGCGCTCTCTGTCTGTTGATTTGCCCTGAACTCACCTCTTCATTGTACCGATCCGCTGGCACGGGTGTCCATGCCGGCTCGCCGCTCTCAAGCAGCTTCCAGAGCCCGTCAACGTCGTTGGCACCGCCGGGTAGGCGCAACGACAGGCCTACCACGGCGATGGGCTCCATGGGAGCTGTAGATTTCATGGCTTGGTAGGGTGTGTACTCAACCTACCTCATCAGTGCTTTGCCCCTGAGTCAAAGATTTCTGCATAGACTTATAGCGGGATTCAGAGATCTTTCGCCGTCATGGATAGTAGTGGCTACCTCTAGGTGCTAACGCATGAGTCCGATTCCTTCGTAGACTCACCGCTATACGGCGAGATGCCACGCTTATTGATTATGGTAATACTAGCCCGTTACCGTGTTATTACGTAGTGACTCGGGTAGAGACCTTCACCTTGTTTTTCGCTAGTTAATCATTATAACTCTGCTCCTACTGATATCCAAGGCTAAGTCTAGCGCCTTAGCGAGTATCCTCTTTACCTAAGTTCATCTCTATCACTCCGTCTATAGGGCTATACTTTATCTATAAGTCTTCTAATATTCTATAATACCATGACTGTGTTTCACATATTATCATAGATTCTAGTCTGTAAATTCACAAATGTAAGCACGCCCGAGCCGTTTCGCGGACGGTAATACTAGGATCACGGCTGCTATGACTAGTATATCTGACTGCAGCGGGAGGATCTGCTTACTTGAACTTAAAAGGATCCGGAGTCAACTGATTCATGGATTCCTAACTCTGCTTGACGAAGCTAAAGTAAGTTATAGTAACCTTTAATAGATTCCTAACTCTGCTCTACTAAGCTGACGTGCAATTATGCTTGCCGTAATGCGTTGAGTCTGAGTAAGGCTACTGACATTGATGGGATCCTAATGACGAATCTATGAAACAGCTTTCTGAACCAGCGCAGACGTTGACATCCTCCTCCTACCGTCGTCTTGTCCACGGGTTCAGAGCTTCACAGCAAGCAATCAAGTCGTCGCAATGGCTTCAGACGAAATTCACATCGTACTCAGCCCCTTAGACTACATCCCGCCTCGCAACTACGTCCGCCTTCTCTTCCCCATCCCTCTGAATCCCGGCGTCGACGAAAAAGTCGTATTCGACGACTTGCGCGAAGCACTCCACAAGACCTTTGTCCAGGAACCCTGGGTCAGCGGCAGAGTCTTCCGCCAGTCGCCAGACACACCAGGATGGCGACCAGGGCAGCTCGAGATCCGGCACCGTCTCTACCAGCCAGACGGACCACGACCATACCAGCTGAAATACCAGCGTCTTGACACCGACTGGACGTACGCCGAGCTCAGAGACGCCGGTTTCCCCAGCGGAATTTTCGACGAACAGCTTCTCCTCGATGCACCCCGAGTGGGCGAAGTTGACCTGGCTGGTGCGCAGATCTTTGTGGGCCAGGCTAATTTCCTGGAAGGTGGCTTGCTGCTAGGCATGACGTTCGTGCACGCGGCCACAGACGCCATGGCTATGCTCAACATCCAGAAGCTGTGGGCTGAGAATTTCCGGGAGCTGCACGAGCGAGATGCTGGTGGGAAAATCGCCCCATCGCGCTTCACCGCCACTGACAACGACCGAAGCCTCCCAGAAAGACTCTGGCAACGCGAAACAGGTGGGCGGGGACCAAGCCGCAACCCAGACGACCCATGGCTCAAGGGTCTAGCGTGCCTGGACTCTGACTATCCAGGCGATGTCGACGTCACCGGCGCCACGCAGCGAGCAGCAGCAGCAGCAGCTAAAGTCAATCACACTACCAACGGCGACGTGAAACCCACTACCAACGGCATCGACAAGCCCACCACCAACGGCTCTCACCACCCTTCCCGCACAATGCTCAACCGCGTCATGTTCCTCTCAAGCGAAGACCTCTCCGCCCTCGGCAAAGAATGCGCCCTCGAACCCCTCCCTCCAGGCGCCTCCCCCCTCTCCATCAGCGACACCATCAACGCCATCTTCTGGCGCGGCGTAATGCGCGCACGCTCCGCCGCCGCAACCGCGCGCTCCACCCCTCTAGACCCCATCTCCGTCTTCGAATCCCCCATCAACGTGCGCAACGCCTTCGCCGCCGACTTCCCGCCAGACTACCTGGGCAACTGCTTCCTCCTCAACACGGCGCGCATGCCGCTGGCCGAGCTCATCGCCCCCTCTACCCCGCTCGGGCGCATAGCGCAGGCGCTCCGGCAGGGCGCCGCGGGCGTCGATGGCGGCGCCGTGCACGACGCGTATGCACTCCTACGCTCCACGCCCGATCTGTCGTGTGTGCAGGGACGCTTTGTGGAGCGGCCTGAGAGTGCGGATTTGCTGCTGAGCAATGTGATTGCGTTGCCGATGAGCGAGATCAAATTCGGGGGGCGGTATTTTGGGAACGGTGGGACGCCGCATGCGCTGAGGGTGCTGCATGGGCCGTACGCACCGGATGTTAGGCTGGGCCATGTGCTGCCGCGGAACCCGAAGCATGGCGGGGTGGAGCTGAGTGTGAATTTGTTTGAGGATGAGATGGTATATCTGGATGCGGATGAGGAGTTTGGGAGGTATTTGGTTACGATTGAGCCATGAAGGGAGGGAGGAGAGGTTAAAATAGACGTTAGAGAATCATTAGCATGACTACTAGATGTCAAGTTCCTTAGTTCCCGGGCTACCTACCACTAAGCACCGGTAGCAAATTTGGCTCCCGACCCTACCTTACCTTAGGTAAACCAGGCCGCCCGAAGCTAGAAAGCTTAGACCCCGCTAGGTAAAGCCACAGTCAAAGCCTGCTAGAGAGCAACCTTAACGGCACTTCCTGCGCATCTAGAATATCGAAATGAAACAATTCACCTTGACATCAATTGCGCCAGGTCCTAGAGCATTCGACAAGAATGTAATTCTATCTCTTCAATTACGATAACATCTGCTTGAAGGCAAGAGTCCTTCAAGATCACAGTCTCGACGATAACAGGAGACGCTATGTTGGTATCGAGGCTTCTCAGCGAAAATTCAATAGCGAGCCCTTCCTTGCTACCCCAATGCAAAGCGGGACCTGGAAACCATACCATCCTCTCTAGGCCTTGTTCTGGACATGTTTGCTCATAGCCCGCACCTTGTGGCCATATTTGTACAGGATGAACGGCACAGGCGCCATAATAGTAGCGACAATGGCCACGATTGTCAGCGACCAGTGCGGGCCTATGTTCTCGTACATTTTGACCGAGGCTGGGCTTAGCGCGCCGGAAACTATGTATCGTGAAAAGGTCATGAAGCCAAGAGCGGATGCCGCGTACTGCAGGTATACGAAGATGATGTACATGTAGGACGTGGTGAAGATGCAGACTAGGGCGTAGCCGAAGACGCCCGAGGCCACAATGGGCGACCAGATGCTGATGTCGCTCTGCGAAGAAGGATGTCAGTGCGCAGAAAACAGGGGGAAGAAAGGCTTGGCTCCCTTACATAGCAGGTCCACGCCTTCCCTCGAATAGGTGCTCAGAGAAGGGGGCTTGGGCTCTCTGATCGCGGTACTTTGATCCGTCAGCAGGCACAAATTAAAAGAAAAGATAGCGGAATGACTGCTGCTGCCTAGAGGCTTCTACCCAGTTGATCACTAACGCGAGCATACCCGGGCTGGTCCAATTAGGATCTAAGGGAAGGTCATACCTCCTCCTGCAGGCCGAGCGGGGTAGCCTCAGCTGAGTATTGAGTATGTTAGCTACAGTCGGGTTTGACGAACACCACAGCGGAGTTTTTGATGCCGTTGAGATCGCCAACAACATTGTATGTTATGTTCACGGATGTCTTCAAGGTCACCGAGCTATGGACTCCCGCGAGGTGACACGCCGTGAATAGAGAGACAGCAGCGGTTCGTCGAGGAGAATGACGGTCTTGTAGGCAGTAGTCATGAAATCACCCGCCATGCTTTGGCAGATCTCAAGAGCGTCTTTATCGTAGCCAAGCTCGATCCAAAACTTATCGCAAAGCTCCTGCATGGCATCCTCCTCGGATGTCTCATCCTCGTTTTCTTGAGAATCCGCGTCATCTATCTCCAAATCCTCTGGTAGATCGGTTTTCCTTCCTCCCTCATGGTAACTATTCTCTGGGGTACGACCTAGCTGTAATGCCAAGAAACTGCTCATATCGCGGCTCCTGCGCATGAGCTCTGCAGGTAAACCTACGGGGATCAGACGCTCACGATGTGGGTATATGAGTTGGTAGGCTTCTCTAAGAGTAAGAGATGAATTGCCTGATACCCTCGAAATCTCGTCCAGGGACATCATTTCTTCCATGACGTGCCACACCATGTGGATGGTGACGGCGACTGCGCAGCAAAAAGTGTGCCCCTCGGAATCCAGTTTCCATGAATGGCCACCTGCTCTACAATGTCACGCATTCTGGAGGAAGATTGGGGATGTTGTTGAAATTCATCGCAGGTGGCGAGAGTCCTGATCACTCGACCGAACTCGTCTAATTCTTTCTCATGCCTTTAGAAATTTGATTCCGATTGGCCTCAGAAGACTTCAGGACGAGAAATCGGGCAAGTGTTGTTGGTTCGCAACCATTTTGCGAGACCGTCGGCGCCAATAACGCCAGAACAAGGAAGACGAATTGGACATTCCATAAGTCCAGTCTCGTTTGACATCACTCCACACTCTTCGAGGCAGACATAGCAGGTTTGGCTCGATCTAATATTACACGGTTGTCCGAGCTGAGGCTGGGCGAGGAACTCTTGAGTCACGGTATCTATCCTAAGAACAAGCCCACCACAGCAGCGGAATGACAATCGAAATCGGGTCGAATGAGCGTTCGAGGCGCTGTGGGGTCTAAGTTGGACGCGGAGGAGGGGGAGACCCGAAAGCGGCGGACGACTGATGGACGCGAGGTGATGAAGTCTAGGAGATGAAAGAGGTCGTGCCGGACGTCGATCTTTTTAGGAAATCAACGGTATACAATACAGCTGAGATTGTTCCACTCATGCTCCCACAGACCGCCAAACGGGTAGACCTTCCGATGGTTAAGAGATCGCCAAGTGTAGCTCAGAGAGGGCGTGGTTCAGGAGATGTGGCTTAGAACTAGGGGCGGAACAAGCCCGCATAGCTTGCCCTAAACTGTTGACCCGGAATTCGCGCCCCGAGTTCCCTTTACAACATTGGACACTAGGAGGGCTGCTATTGACAGCTATGCTGTAGACGTCGGCTGGCAGACATCTTCCCATCTCTCCTTGGCAACACCAGAGCTTCATGTCCGCCTCATAGCCAAGTGAAAAGGCAGAGAAGCTACCAGCTGGGAACTTACCTTCCTACATCATTGACAGACTACCAAGTAATCAGTCATGCATCCAACAGCGTCCTAACTCTGACACTTTATACTACAGGCAGCTTTCTCTTCAATCCCATACCTTCTATCTCTTTCGCAAAAACTCTCCACCCACGCAAGTCCACTCCACGAGTCCTGAGCACAGCTTTGTCTTGCTCTGCGTATTGAGACCCGGACAGAGCTCACAAGGACCACTTGGATCAGCTCTTCCACCGATTGCAAAACCACGCCATGAAGCAACCTCACCAAGCAACGAAGTCTACGGATAATGGACTCATTATCAGAGATCACGCCACACACCAAACTTCCACAAATTCAACACTGTTGTCGCTTCCCCTCGAACTCCGCCTCATGATATTCGTAGCCTGCATCAAACCTTCGTGGATCGAAGGCGATTCGCGTTATCACTATCATGAACCGACATGGTATCTCTCTCACACAATCCCAAGATCCACTCTCCAACTCAACAAGCAACTACGGATAGAAGCACTCACCGCACTAGCCGGCCATCCAGGTCTCACGGTCATCTTCAACGTCTGGCCCACCGTAAGCCTGTCCAGCTATCTGAGACCCAACGCAGATCCCCCCACACTCGAGAACACGCATGTCGAGAAACACACTATGCGCGATTTTGAGAGGGTATACCAGCAGTGCAAAAGCCTCCCTGCACTCAAAAGCCGAAAGCTTACGCTGCGACTTCAAAGCATGTTTGAAATAGCTTGCATCCCTTTGGAGGTTGCGAATTATTGGTTGGTGGATCATGTCTCTGTGGCGCTTGAGTTCTGGCCGGAATGGGATAATATCTTCATAGAAGTTGAGGCAATAGACGAACTGTTAATGAATCCTAGAAGAAAATATTGGATGCCTCGTCCCGTTGCCGAGTTAGAGATACTTTGTAATATTGCTGTTGTGGACTTGCAGCCGCTTCGAGCAAGGACAGCGACAATGAAAGTAGGGTGGACAGGGTCGCCGGTAGATCGCATCTTGAAGGTACTGGAAAATGTTGGTGGCAGTGGACAACTATGAAGCGCAGTCTGATCAAGGAATGGTGTACAAGACCAGGTGATAGTCTAAATCCTACCAGTAGGATTTCGGGTATTGGCTTATACCTGATAGAGGAAGTATATTGGTCTAAAGGAAAACTTCCGGTGAAACGAAGCAGAGGTACAAAGAATGGCCCAAACGTCTTCCATCCTAAGGGATGCAACTCCAAATGGGTGTCCAAGCACGCGCACTCACACATTTTGGACTTGATCAAATGCAGCAAGCCAGTCCGTACCCTACTAGAGAGGTATCGAAAGATTGGCTGGCACCTGACAGAGGAAGCCTATCCGAAGCATTGAAGCAAAGATACCAAAAAGGCTAAAGTCGTCCATCCAGAGAGATACAATACTAAATATGTCCCAAAACGCGCGGACTCACGCGTTGTGAGCTCGATCACAAGCATCACCCCAGCGTCCTCCCCCATCCCCAAAACATGCATAATTGTCCCTGGTAAGTAAAGCATCAACAAAGTCCCAACCACCCTCGAAGACCGGCAGCACTCTCCGCCCACTGGATACTTCCATTCCTGACGATTTCACATCATCACTTCGAAACCCCTTGTGGTAAGACTCCCATCCGATATCCTGAACCTTTTGCTAGGACGAAGCGCCGCAGTTGCCAGGACCGAAGGGCCATGAAATATCCCCGTAAAATATGCCACTAATCACAGCAACAACTCACACTCGTCTCACAAATTTACACCAAAGCCTATATAACCAAAACAAATGCCACAATTACCAAAACCCGGAAAACCCCCTAAAGCAAGCGCGCAATCACAACACCAACCCAAACCACAATTCCTCAAAGCTCCTCCGCATTCCCAGTCGCCAAGGAGATACGCCCTCTCATACCGCGTTCTCCCATAGTCCCCCAAAAATTCTCAATCCTCTCTAAAACATCTTACCGAGATAAGAAACATACATCACTATACCATAAAAAAACAATACCCTAAATGCCCTAACGCGATCCCTCAGATCACTATCCCGTTATAAAAACCCCTCTCACAGCTCCCCAACACTCCCCAACACTCCCCCAAAATCCTCTCACAACCTCTCCAACCTCCACCAACCCCTAACAAACCC
>JAABUK010007068.1_pt1 | contig 16382 bp, 20 predicted proteins | sample 5559141 | NCBI WGS metagenome assembly JAABUK01 (sample SAMN10711869, study PRJNA513367) | rock metagenome | isolation source: Antarctica rocks | place: Antarctica: Victoria Land, Pudding Butte nord | collected 2016-01-03
ATCTGTTGAACCTCTCTTCTTCTCCGAGAGTTCCACTAGCTCGCTTCTTTGTTGATTATCAGCCTAGATGTGCTCTCAGTAAGGCACGTTTCAAGTTCATCATGACCAAGTGCCTGGTATTGTAGCGTAGACAATGAGCTCTAATCATTCAGCTCAATACTACAGGTTTCCATTTGATCAAACATGCTGGCGTAATGCGGACTGCGGTCAGTAACTTCGCTTCAAGTTCCTCAAAGTACTTGTAGCAAGACGTGTATTGTGATTGCCACGTCCTGAGTCTAGTATATGTCGCTGAACACCGTATCTAGTAAGGCTCTGGACGCCACCATGAGAACAAAACCTGCCTGATTATTGTTATAAACCAGCACATGATTCGTCTTTAAGCACTTGAGTAATTTATAGTATATTTCATCGACTCGTACCTTGCTCGCAAATCCTCGGAAATACACGCACGACCTATCCTTGTCGTAAACACACTGGATAAGTGCCTCATCGTACCTTTCAGGGAATATACACACCTTCACAGCTACAAGTCCTTCAAAACAGTTCATTAAGGTTCGAGGTCTTGCGTTCACTATTCATGAATTCTGCCTATCTTTACTGGGTCCATGCTCTTCTTGGCCCAACAGCAAAATTTCCCACAATTTCTCAATACGCTCTTGATATCGATAGCGAGGTAAGGAGTTTCAGAGCGATCTGAGGATAAAATAAACATCGGTATGCCTATTCAGTAACGCTTCGTGTCTTACAGCGTGGATGCATAGTTGAACGCTCACGCGTCATTCGCTTAATAAGACTTCGTCGTTCAGTACCTTACGTCCTCTACCTCATAGTGGCCCCCTCGGCATCCGTGTAAAAAAGGGTTTGAATTACTTTATACTCCGTAACCAAGGATATAGTGTTGTTCGTGCCTGCTGATTGTTAATCATTCTTAGTTCACTACAGCAATCGCTCGTGACGCCGTACCTCCATCCTCTATTCTTGCTCGTACCCGGCTCCTCCAGCGGCTCGATCAATATCGCGAGTATAAGAATTGATTTACTCCTCAATCCCGCTTCAACTCACAATGGCCGCCAAAATCGCGAGCAAGGCCTTGCGCTTCTTGACAACTGCTCAAATACAGCGGCTCCATACTACTCAGATCAACCCGAATCCTCTACTCTCCCAGCCAAATTTGTTGGAGTCGGCAGTACACTCGCCAAGGAATATTGAATACTACACCAACCAAGACAACGTGTTCCAACTCGCCGCAGCCCTCTCTGTGAGTATTATGAAAAATCACGCTTACCAAGATGGCAACAAACGGACGGCGCTTGTGGCAGCAGACATGTTTCTCAAAATCAACGGGTACATCCTCCAGAAAGTACCACTGCAGGCGAACAGTACCAACGATTGTGTCATCCAACAGCTAGCGGACGCGCATGTTGCGGTGTGTACTAATGCATGGACCGCCGAGCAACTGGGCCAATTGTATCAATCGATGGCTACAGCGACTGAAGAATGGGGCGCCGATGTGGAAACCTATAGAGATGCAGCCATTGAATATTAACGGGTTGCACTCGGTCTGATATCCATCCGCTTCATCATGAACGGTAACGACACATCTCCTGTATGCTTCGGGATTCACAAACGGTGGAGAAGTCCATTGACATGGGACGTTCTTCAAGCGGGATGTAGGTCGCAAAACGAGACATACGTCCACTTTAGGTGAGTTGCTGGTTATGATGACGATTGCACAACCCACTGCTCACATGAAGCGCCTTTAAAGGTTTTTGGCTACCAGTATAGACATCCACAACACTCCACAACTACATGTCCTTCAGTTTTTCCAGCACGGCTTTGATGTTTGGCGAAATAGTGCTCGCGAGTTCTGCAAATCCCGCTGTTTAAGGTCAGAAGCTGCCATGTAGCTGCAGTAAGAACAGAAGTTTTACCATCAGGAGTACCACTTATAGCAATTGTATGTTGCAAGCCATCAGGATATAGTGTCGCTGGGCTCACATTGGAGGCGGATCGAGGGGGAAGCTGTTGGGGGATTATGAGGCGAGGATAAATGGGCGGCACTCCTAGCAGTTGAGAGGCTTAGCAAAGCTCATAGACCCGACGTAATGGGGCTAACTTACCATGGGCGAAGTGTTGCGTGTCATGAAAGAAATTCAGTGCATATCTCGCACAGCCATTGGTGAGAGTGGGGCCATTGATGAGCGAGGTGCCAGCTTGGAGGGCGTGGCCAATCTCTGGTGGGATCATCACATAGGAATCTCCCGGGTCACCAATCCTGATAGACACCTTCCTGGTAACAAGTTCCCCGTTTACACCATAATTGACGAAATCAGCTGTCGCGGAGTGAAACGCTCGCGCTCGCACAGCCGGCTTGATGCAGTAGATAGCGGTGAGGCATCTGGGACTGAGACGGAGCATGAGCGGAGGTTGATCACAGGAGAAATGAGGACAGGTTGCTTGCTCAATTGCGAGTCCAGTAGAGTATGATGATCGACCGTTACCGGACCTTAGGAACTAAGGTATTCCGTACTCCGTACCTTATTACCTTACTATACTGTATGTGGCTAGCGGACTAGTGTTATATTGGGCAAAGCTAAGATAGCGTATGGTAACATAACATAAGAGGCATGGGACAATCTTCGAACGTACATTTCGGAATTCGGAGACAAGGCCGAAGCAACAGGCGCACACATCAAAAGGAAGAAAAATGATGGAGTTGCCGAGTTCTAAATAAGACACACACTCTGTAGCCAACTAGACTCGATTTTCTGATTTATCGCCAGTGCATCAAAGAAATCAAAATCAAATAAGTGGTCAGCCACCGAGCTGATGATGAAGTACAAAATAACTCCCCTACCAACATCGCATGCCAAAGGGTTACTAGATAAAGGAAATGGATCTATTTGAGCTTCCTGGACAAGTGTATCTATCCTCGTCAAAACCTCCGATTGTCTCGAACATGCTACGAAATGATCGACTTTTGGGTCTGAACGCGAGGCTGCATCCACCATGCTTGGATCGACGTCCCCGCTACGCATACATGGCTCATCCTGCATGGCTTATTCCAGTCAAACTCTAAGGTTGCCCCGTCTTTTACCTTGCAGGCGACCCAATCAGACTTCCACGTTTTTCGCTCGGTTTGCGTATCCCGAAGCATTCGTTCTTTCATGCTATCTTGAGGTTGTACGAACAAAACGCAGATATCATATTGCTGGTTGACACTGTACTCATGCACATGTATTATTGATCGATCGAGCTTTCTCTCTTTGCTTTTAATGGTACATGATCTGTGAGTCAACAACTGCATTCCATCTCTCAAAACAGCCCACAGCTCACCATTATAATGTCTCAGTGGGAGGAAAATTTGTACCGCCAAGGTCATATATTACACACCAAAGAACCCATGTGCTTTTAGATGCTCCCTTTTGCGCAGTAATATGCGCTATGATTGATTTCCAAGCCCTCATTATGTCTGAATGTGTACAATGCAGCAATACTCAGACTCCCTGATTCAGCTGTACCGGCTGCTCGATGATAATCCAGGGGCCCGCCTTGACGCTCTCTAGTGTCGGCGCGCCCGGTGCATCGGTAAGGAGAGCGAGAATTACGCCTCTTGCTTCGAAGTTGGGAACCTTTGACGCTTTTGTCTTGGGATCGTAAGGTACGGTGATGTTTCTCAATCCGTGGAAATAGACTATATAGTATTCCTTGCCGGATGCGAACTTCGGTTGGTTCTTGGGATTGGGAAATGCCAACGTGACAGAAGATCCAGGTAACAATGTCGACGAATTGGTAATGTAGGTCATCGTGGGCAGGTTCTGACTAGGATATGGGTACGAGGGGTTGCCAGGAGGGCAAGAGCCAGGAACAATGTATACACGTGTTGTGTCCAGGATTTCGTTCGCGTACGGAAAGGCGGTATCAACTGGCCCTCCAAAGGGAGATTGTTTCCAGGCCTCCATCAATCCCCAAGCTGTGTGCCGTGCCTCGACTTGACCGATGGCAAGCAGTGCCTGTTTGGACGAGTCTAACTTTGCTTGGAGGATAAGGCCGGTGAGGAAGGCCATACTAGAGATCTCCACAATAGTGTGGGCCGCAAGGTATCCCACAGCATCTTTGATGCCAAAATTGTACTTGCAAGGGGCGGGCTTGTACGACGTTTCCGATATTGCCTCCTGAAAAATGCGAGCATGGCCGGCTTCATTGTTGCGGATCTCTACGATCCTTGCATAGGTGTCTTTGGGGAATCCAGACTTGACAAAGTCGGCAGCGGTGAAGGTATCTACACCGTATTGGTAGAAGAAGAAGATAGCCCACTCCGCGCCGAGAAGGTTCTGGAAGAGGAGGTCATCAGCGCCAGGAGGGCCGCTCTTTGTGGGAGGAATGGTAGTGGTGTAATTGCCAGGAAAAGGGACTGCTGTGCCGTTATAGCTGGTGTAGTAGGGTGATTCGCCTGGAATGGGGCCGAAGTCTGGGTCGTTGAGCTCTGTCGCATTTTTGTTCTTCGGAGAGACCGTTGGTGCAGCGTGCAGGCTGGGGAGAAGTAAGAATATGGTGAGAAGGTAGGCAAAAGTGTGAGACATCTTTACGGAACACCAGTTGAGAAAGGTTGGAAGGCTGGCGAAAGAACGTCAGAATTGGATGGCTGTTAAGGGCGGCTACGAACTATTTAAGAATACGGAAAGCGTCTCGATGACGCTCACAACACATTCACAACGGTAATACGAGATACACAGCCGTTTCGGCTTTACTGTGTCCGATGACCAGGGTGATTGCCAGAAGAGGAGTTTCATACCCAAGCAATCAGCTCTCCTGATAACGTTGAAGGTTCAGAATGGAACCGCCCAATACGGCCCAGTGAACGAAATCGACCAGTGATTACCCAAATCGATCCGACTGGTTCGGGACGACGACGCAAGGAAACAGTAAGGTTTGGGGGGATGACAGATGATGGCAAAAAAACCGTAATCCAGCCAACCTTCGCCAATGTCAGCCATATTCTCAGCCAATGGAACGGCCATATATCGGCCAGCCGCAGCTTCCATAACTTGACGTTGTACAACAAAGGATGGACAGCCTGTATTTGCCGCATTGGAACATGCAGGTCTCTCCGACACCAAAGCCACTATCAGAATTTGCAGGGAAGAATGGTGCCGGGACGTCAAACACACCTTCTGGAGTACTTTCGGCAGTTGGACCGAGGTTCGGGTTTTTAGAAGGTTATCAGATACCTGAAGGATGAAGCTTTGGAACTGGAGGATGGCGAGGCCAGTACGTGGATCGCCGGTGAACGAAACTCCGCTTTTGATATAAAGTTGCACTCAACTTTCTGTCTAGTCTTGAGCTATATTAGCAATATCACGAATATTTCCATACATAGGTCAAGGGGCTTCGTAGGGAGATATTTGGATACCATTAGCCCCCTGTTGGAGAGAGATTGGGTACGGCCCGTAGGACTCGGTCGAGACGCTATCAGACTAACTTCTACCGTCTTTCCGGGCAAGCGCACCAAAACCTTATACAAGGGCCCTTATCAAAGTTTTCCTTCTTCGCTTCCACTCCGATGCATCGCAGATGCACGACCAACGAATGAAGATGCGATGACACGGAAAATAGACGATCAGTGCATCGAGCTTGATTGCGGTCTACCATGATTCATGCCTTGATTGGCTTGTCTGTATAACCCGGGAAGAGGAACACGAGTGGAACGCTTGATTGGGAATTCAACAGGCCCCACACATGATGCATTGAAAATCCACCCGACAAAGGACAACAACAATCTTCAGCCACAGATGAATTGACAACGAGCTTCTGGACGCTCATCGCGCACGAGACGTTACCCCGACCATTACACCGGAATACACCAGTGGCTTGGGAAGATGATGGAATGGCGTTCTGTGTAGCACCTCAACATCGGCGAATGTAGACTCGAGGTAACCAGACTTGGAGCCACCTGGCGCAGTGCTCCTGGGGGGCCATTCAAATCGATTGTCCACCGCGACGGATAAGGTACCTACATTATTTGTATGCTGACACTCTTTGCGATTAGATACAGGCGTCTTAGATCTTGTTTCGCACCTTTCGCTCCGTCGACCTTGTCCTTCTTTCACTCTCACAGCATTGAACAAAGCTGCTCCAACTCTCGTTCCAGAAGCTGTAGAATACTGTAGGACTGCACAAGGTTTAAAATCTAAAGATGAAGCTCATCTCTCCGCTCACTTTCCTGCTTGGCACCGTCGCTCTCATTGCTTACAAGCTGGTTCAAATTCGCATTGCGAAAAGGCGTCACAACGTCGAGGCTGCCCGCCGAGGATGCGGCGCCGTACCCATGCTTCCCAAGAAGGACATGCTGGGCATGGGCAGATTCTTTGAGAGTCTCAAGGCCACCAAGGAAGAACGGGGGCCCATTTATGTGATGAATACAATGGATGCGATGAGCAAGAATATCCATACAGTGCAAGTTCGTGTTTTGGATTACGATTTATTGGTTACTCGCGACCCGGAAAATGTCAAGGCTGTTTTTGGCACGCAAGCCCCAGAATTCGACATCGGTGTCCACAGAACCCAGAGCTGGAAACCATTGCTTGGAGTAGGGATTTTCACCTCGCAAGGAGAGCAGTGGAAACACTCACGAGCCTTAGTGCGCCCTCAGTTCTCGCGGGAGCAAGTCTCGGATTTGGATCTTGCAGAGAAACACACCAAAGAGCTCTCAAACAGACTGCTTCCTGGCCAAGATGGCTGGACAGGAACAGTCGATCTCCAACCATTTCTCTACAATTTCGCCCTCGATACTGTCACTGAATTCATCTATGGCCACTCCGTGTACACTCAAAACCCCTCTGCTCGTTCCCAACTCCCCGTCCTCAAAGGCATCGACAGCCCCGACCGTGCAGGCCTCGGTCCCCACCTTGACGCTGGAAAATACTGGATTGAAACGCGCGGCGCATTCTACAAGTGGTACTGGCTCATGACCTCCAAAGCTTTTGACGAGCACTGCGCCGAAGTGCACAAATTCGTCGATTGGTTCGTGCAAGTGCGCCTCCGCCGCGGTCCGCAACCCACCGAATCAACCAACAAAAAGAAATTCATCCTGCTCGACGAACTCGCCCAGGAAACGCAAAACCCGCTCGAACTGCGCAACGAGACACTCTCCATCATGTTCGCGGGCCGCGACACCACTGGCGCGCTCTTAGGCTGGGTCTTTTACTTCCTCGCGCGCCACCCGGCCGTCTACGCCAAACTGCGCTCCGCCATCCTCGCCCAATTCGGCACCGACCACAACTCCACGGCCGACATCTCCTTTGCGAAACTCCGTGTCTGCCACTACCTCAACTACTGCATCAATGAGACCTTCCGCGTCGCCGCCGTGATCCCCTTGAACGAGCGTGTAGCGGCGCAGGACACGACATTACCGCGGGGAGGCGGCCCAGATGGCAAACAGCCCATTTTTGTGCCAAAGGGGAGGCAGGTACTGATTGCGACGTATGCGATGCAGCATCGGGCGGACATCTGGGGGGACGATGTGGAAACGTTTCGACCGGAGAGGTGGGAGGGGAGGAAGGTGGGGTGGGAGTTTATTCCGTTTGGGGCTGGGCCGAGGATGTGTCTTGGTCGTGAGTGTCCATTCCATTCGACCCGCATTGACTGTGCAGGAACTGTGGGAGGGATTTGACAAGTGGCTAATACGTGGATCCAGAACAATTCTCCCTCATGGAGACCTCAGTCGTTGTCGTCCGCTTCCTGCAGCGCTTCGATCAAATCGAAAACATGGAGCCCCCAGGGCCGATCAAATTGCATCATGCGATTGAGAACCGCAGTGGGACTGGGGTTCAGATTAGACTTCATGAAGCGTAAGGAGAAAGGTAGGGGTTATGAAATTACATCAATGGCGCAATCTCGCGATTTCGGTGAGGCGTTACTTTTGGAGATGATCTCTCATTTCCATCGAGAGGTATTGCCAACCGAGACATTCAAAGGATTGTACTCGGCAGCTGGGTCCGACTGAGAATGCATATGGTGAGATGGCGCTGTCGTACACTCTCAGAACCAACAAGTGTTAAGAAAGAGCTCTCCTATTCGGCCATTTGTGACTTCAACATGTTGACTTCTCTACGCTCTCTATATTGAAGAAAATCTTGGATTTTAGATGCATCATGCGTACCCACCACTTCTCTAGTCTACCCATTTCCTGCTCAAGCCAATTCCTACCCAAAAATCCCTCTCAGCCATCTCCTTAATCATCTCCCCTTCAGTCTCCACTCCACCCCCCTCAACCCCCTCCTCTCCACTCACTCTACCCCATCCCAATACCAAATATCCCAACTCCATCCATCCCCCAGAACCTCTTACAGTCTATACCATTCCCCTCTTACTTACACACTCTCCATTCACACCTACTGACAGACTTGGCTACCTCTCTTCCACACCAACAAGAAAATTTCCAATTCGTCCAGTGCATACCCAAACTCAACCCCCCGAAACCATCCCGGGTCGTCTCCCTCAACCTACCTCGCTCCCACTGTCACCTCATCACCTTCCTCCAAGCCAGGGTTTTAGTAACCAGACACCTAAGCGAACAAAGCTGAATTTCGGCGGTTTGGTGTCTTCTATTCTGTAGTTAAAACCGGTATGAAGTACCGCCTCTCTTTCATCCTCTTCCTCCCCTCACGAATCTTCCTCTCCTCACAAACCCTTCCCTCTAACACCATTCACCCTTACTGCGCCACCCAAGTCACATTACCCCTTCCGACCAAACCCATACCACCAACCTACCCCCCAGCCCTTTCCCATGCCCGTTTCCCTTCCCTATTCCACTGAATGCACCTCCCAGCACCCCTCTCACATCCGCCCCAGAGGTCTCCAAGCCACCCCTTTCGCCCATGCTTATGCTCCTCCGTTGACCTCCTCGCATACACCCTCCCTTCGCCAACCACAGCTTGACTTCAATTCAAAGCAAGCCCACAACGGGACGAGCTATCTTTCACCCTACCGCCCTCTGCACTTGGTTGTAGGTTGGCGTGTACGATAGAAAAGGCTTTGGGTGGTTTGGTTGGGTATGGTGGCTGGTGAGATGGGAAGGGGTAGGTGGGGTGGGGTGGTTGGGGGTTTTATGGTGATGGGGGATGGGTAGGGGCTAGGGGAATGGTGATTTGGTGGTGAGGTGTTTCCCATCGTTTCATCCTCTCTTACTTCCCTTTCCATCACCTCTATCCCCATTGTCTACCATTCCATCCAATCTTAGCACCTTCCTACCAGCACACCCGGCCTCCTTCACAGCGCGGTCTACTCTACACGCTTTCACCACTACTTTGCTCAACTAGGTCCTTGCTTGTGAGATATTAGTGAACTGAGTAAGGAGAGTGTGGAGAGTAAGGTGGGGAGTAGGGAAAACGGAATTGGTTGGGGGAGTAGCTTACAGTTTTCAAAGGAGTAAGAGGATCCATATGTAGGCCGACGCAAGGCGAAATCATACGGGGTTGGTAGGAATGAAGTGGAAGTGAGAAATATCTTCGGAATGAGGATGGCAAGAGGAGGAGGGTAAGGGCGGGGAGGATGAAATCAGAAGAAAAAAACAGTTTAAGAGAAAGGGTGGGGAAAAACCGTAAGACAGCCAGCAATGCCAAACCAAGCACCCTTTTCAAACACACCGCCAATCTTCCCTCCTAATCCGTCGACCGATGCCACCCCTCTAATCACCACCCCAATCTCTCCTCCAATCTCCAAAGCGATCCTCGTACAACCTAGTCCCAACAAAACTTCTCGGTAACATGTTCTTCGCTCAACTGCCTTGGCTACACTACTGCTGGCATTCCAACGACATTGGACCTTCCGCGATTTGCAATCGTGTTTTACTGGATGGCGGGAAAAGGACAATCCTGCAGGAAACGAGAGAATGAAGATATCCACAATGAAAAGCCCGGGGGGGAGGGGGGTTATGGGCTGTATAATAGTTGTTGTGAGTAGGAAGTTCGATGAGGAAGGCTGAAAGGGGCTTACCTAGAGAGAAATGTGCAATGGTATGGTTTTGTGGGTTGGTGCTGGTGATGAAAATTATCAGAGTGGGTGTCACGGGTTTGTTACACTCTAGGGCTAAGGGGTAATAAACCATTCCTTCGGTTTTTCAGTACTCAGCATGCTCGAATTTTCATATATTTTTCTTTCATCCTATCCACTCCTAATAGACTGTCTACCTTTCATTATTTCCAATTGGAGCAGTCTCTCAAGCTATAATTGTTTCCAGTTCCACCGCAAGGCTTAGTGCTTCCGATTGGCTATTGCGTATGTTCGACCTCGAATGTGTAGTTATGGCGTGCGGGATCTCTTTCATTCTCCCAGAGATGTCTTTTAGTCTGCCCTGTGTATAGTGGCACATTTTCCATCTGCTTCCCGGCAATTTTGGGCTCCGCCGAGATCATCTTCGAACCATCTGCTCATAGCACGTATCGAAAGTATGGATTCTCCTTGTCCGTCAAATCCATGAACGCCAATCGATCACGATCTTCTTCATTTAGTTCGAGAGCATCTCGCCTCTTGTTCTCTGCGCGTAGGACGAAGTAGAGGGTGATTGCAAGGACGATGACGATGCAGTAGCTTTTATGGTGTCAGCGAATTGAACTAAAGAGACAGTAAAAAGAGATGAATATATCTTGTACCAGATGATGAGTCCTAGCCAAAGCTCTGGATAGTGACGTTTCAAGGTTGGCGTACGGATGAGTTGCGGTCCGATAATCTACAAAATGTAAAAATCGATATAAAATTAATGGAAGGTGCAGAACCTACATTACCGACACAGTAAGCAATGAATATGGCCGCGGCAGTAAAACTCTTCTTTGTCGCCCCTGCCACGTTGGCCATTCCAATACTAATAATCAGACTAACCACCGGCCCAAAAAATCCAATAATCGTATATCCGACCACAGGGGTGGCGGCATGGTGGGACCAAGTGCTCTTCCAAATCATGGCACAGCCTGCAATAACAGGGAGGCAGCAGAGGATGATGAGTATAAGGCGAATGTTGGGGATGCGGCTTGAGAGATAGCCGGTGAGGAGAATAAAGATGAAGACTATGCCTCCCAAAGGAAATTGGAGGAGGATGGAGTCGAGGGTTGTATAGCTAAGAAGACCCGGTTCAGTGTGGGAACGAGGTGAAGGACAGGATCTTGCTGTACCCAAATGTAGACACAATCAATGGACCGAATCCACTGACAGCGCCGTTGACGGTATAACTATGCCTGTCAGTTGGTGCACTGTAGGTTTTTTCAAAAGGACGTACGCTCCAGCCATCATCAGCGCCACAAGCCAGACCTTGATATCGAACAACCCTTCTTGTATTTGCGACCACTTGATCTTCTGGCATCGAACACCAGTTTGCCCCTTTCTTAATCTTTCGACTGCAACTCTTCGCTCTTCTGTAGATAGGAACCATGCAGTCACAGCCGAGTTGGGTATAGCGAAGCAAATGACTCCAAATAGAACCGTGAGGGCCCCCGCAAAGAGATAGATGTATTGCCATCTCTTCAAAGTCCCACCGGTAATTTGTGCAAACCCATAGTTCAAGGCACCCCCTATAACAGTCCAGGCCCCAGTTGACGAAAACCACAAGCTTTGCCTCATTGATTGCTCCTCTTGCGTATAATATCCGCTGACTATACACATGAAGCCTGTGGGGATGATGCTCTCGGCGAAACCGAGGAAAAAGCGCTGAACGTACAAACCGCGGAAGGAAGTAACGGCGGCTGTGAGCATGGCAATCAATCCCCATAGCATGACGACACCGCCGAGCACTCTCCCTAATTGGAACCGTTGGAGCGTGAGAGTCATGGGAAGCAGCCCGGCAAGCATCCCGAAGTAGAAGACCGATGTCGCCCAGCTCAATCTTGCTGTGGATGTTGTGGGTGGTTTCGCATGGGTGTTGACAACGCTGAGAGAAAGGTCTTTGGCCATCCCAAAGAGGACGGCGCTGCCTAAGATTGCCTACTCCGGTCAACCACTTCTCCATTTTGTCACTCCCACATGGGGTGACGTGCCTTGTCATAATACACGAAGCCATAGCCCATCCACATCCACGGGATTAGAAAGAGGTCGATTTTGCGCAAGACTCGCCGTTCCACGTTGGGATCAACGCTCTGTGCATGCTCAGATACAATCGTTGCGGCGATGTCCTTGTCGAGAGAACCGATGCTGGAAGCATCCTCAACGAAAGGCGGCAGGAAAGTCGAGTGTGCTCCCTTCTCTTCGTGATGTTGTCCCAGTGCTGCCATGCTGTCTCACTGCGACTGCTACTGGAGGACGACGCTTCAAGAGTAAGACCTCTCAGGTTGGGCGCCGTGGCCAAGGGAATCAAGAAGCCTTTTCGACCGGAGGGAAACGTCACAGGAAAGTCGAGGGAATCAGATGAGAGCCACATTGGGAAAATTCCCAATGAGATGGATGCTATTTCAAGCTTGGAGCTATCAGCAGAGCTAAGGTACCAAGAGAGGATAGCACGCATTACATACCTTACCTTACGAGTACCGTAACCTGGAAGGTACGGTACTTCCCAATACCTTCATCCAGGTATTTTGGTGCATGGCAACCCCCACCGCCCCACCGCCCCACTGCCCCACTCTTTCATTGGAACCGCGGAGAACCGGCGTATCGGGGGCAAGAGAAGAGACCATCATGACGACTACGCGATTGATTAATCTCTTCTAGTCCTTGTACGGAGTAGTAGTCATGCTTCTAATGAACCATTACCGTATTGCCCCGCCAGGAGAAAAGAAAAAGGCAGGTTGGTGGATGGATGGGTTGAGGAATTGAAAAAATGACGCCATCTTATCTTACAGTACGGAAGTACGGAAGTACGAGTACCGTAGCGCATTCCCAGCTTAAAGTCAGTCTGCACGTGTCTGCCAAGCCGCGGTTAAAGGTAGTGGAATATAGAACCCAATGGGCTCCTGCTGCTCCAATCTCAGTACTAGTAGTATCATCGCCCACCTTTCTCGTGCTTGAACATGCAAGAACCAAGAGTAGTAAGGTAACACCATATCTCGAAGCTGGGAAGTCTTCCTCCAGAAGTGCATGCACCAATCCTTCGCCTGGTCCGATGTCGTGGACTTTCAATTCTACACGTCGTGCATCCAAGAGAAGGGGAAACTGTAAAGGATGATACTCCTCGTCTTGAATTCAGACCGAGTACCGTGTGGCTGCTCTCAAGTTGGTCAGCACTATCAACAAAGCTGCCCTTGTCAAAAGTAAAACTGCATAATTGTTTTATATCTTTGTTTCTTTTACCTGCTTTTCCCTCACATCTTCCTGATCGTCGTTTCCTTTTTCTCAATCACCGTCATCAAATTAGTCCTGTAAGGTTGGGAGCATCCCCAGCTCCTAACTATAAGCTCGAAGTCCACTGGAGCCCACGGTGAACGCCTGCGCCTTTACGCCGCCGCAATCTCCTTGAAAAATCTCTCCAACGTTTGGTTAACCTCATCTGGCTTCTCCAATTGTAGCCAGTGACCCGTGTCCACACTCTCGACCTTGAGATTCTTGACATATGGTCTCATACCCTGCTCTTGCATCGAGGGAATAGCGATGTAGTCATTAGCAGCAGTGATGAGCAAAGTTGGTTGCTTAATGTGGCTCTGCTCAGCCGCAAGGGTTGCTTCGTCGTGGACATTCACATTCGCCATCTGAGCTTTGTACCACATAAGAGGTGGACCGTAACCGCCATTCTCGGGTGCAAAGATCTGATCATGGATATCAATTTCTTCAGAGGAAACATAAGACGCCAGAGCCGAAGTTTTGCCTTCTGCAAACCATGATCTTGCAGCACCTATGAGGCACATGCGATCCTTGAGCGACACTGGGTCTGGACAATACGTCACAGAGTCCGTGCATTTGGCCTTTGTTGGGTACAACCATTAGCAAGATATAAAAGCCCAGACAATGATGGGGGACGATGATGAACAATGTTTTCTAATGGTACAGTGAGACTGCTGCTTACATCACGATTCATCATATCCGCAGCGTCAGGATCGTTGAAGAAATACCAGTACCCAAAGATAGGATAGCCACACGTCTTCTCGGTAATCTCGTTAATCGCCTCCACGGAAAAAGGGCCAGAGGGCGCTTGATAAGCTACGTCCAAGAATGCAAAGCTGATGAATCGCTCGGGGAAGTAGTTTGCGAGCCGAGACATCAGGAAGGACCCGCTACGAGCCAGATTCACATCAGCTCTTTCTTTCATGCCACAGGGATTGATACTCACAAATCATGTGCAACAGCCAGGACCTTACCGACTTTCTGAGCATCGAGGATACCCACTACCTCCTCGCTCATCTTCTTCATGCGGTAAGCTTCCAACATCTCGGGCTTGTCGGTACCTCCGTAACCTAGCAGATCAGGCGCGATGATTCCATACCCGAGTTTGGAGAAGTAACTGATCTGATGCCTCCAGTCGTACGAGGAACTCGGAAAGCCATGAAGAAACAAAATATAAGGCTTTTGGTAGGATGGTTTAGAATGGACATAGCTGTACGTTGTGCCGTTTGGCAATCGCGTCGTGGTGCTGAGCGAAGGAAATGCGATTTCCGCCATATTATTCTAGAGATAATATGTGAATAGAGATATACCTATATCATGAAGAAGGGTTTACGATACAGAAAGAGAAGCAATGAGTGATTTCTATATCGAGATCGCATTCACTTTTCACTTGGCATGGAGTCGCTCGGTCTTTCGGCATTTGAATGGTTGCATGATTACTCACTCACCTGTGACTCACCTACACTCCACCAACTCCGAAGCTGGCTTGGAGCAAAGTCATTGGCGTTATGCATCGCCGGGGATCGAGAATATGAGTCCTGGTAATGTCTATTTGTTGGTCTGTGTGCTCTTGTTTCTAGTTTGCAGGGCACTATTACACGGTGGAGGTAGCTGACAGGTCTGTGGTGCCTTAGTTTGTTAGATTGTACCCATCAGCAGTAGCAGCGCTATATAACAACCTCATGCTACTTCTCAACGTTAGTGGCCCAGTCTCTTCGCTCTCCACCAGAACACGCTAAATGCTGCTGCAGCGAGAGCACAGGAACAGAATGCAAAGCCAGCCTGAATGGCTATGCCATAGCACTCTCGAATAACAATGCGTATCTCTTCTGGATATTCTTGAATATACCCGATACTTTGCCGGATCCTCTCTATGATGTGATCCGCTTCTTGGCCTTTGAGGTGTAGGTGGAGCTCAGTGTCAAGAACGCGGTGGATAAGGATTCCGCACAAGGATACGCCTACTGCTGAGCCCAGAGACCTGGAGAGGAAAGAGCATGCGGTTGCAATTGCTTGGTCTTCAGAAGAGACATTGGACACTTGTATCTGTCAGTGGCAGCCTATGAGAGTGCTCGTCAATCGCTCACATATCGCTATCAAAGACGCAGTAACCACCATACCCTGTGGTATGAAACTGACGATGGAGCCACTATAGATACCTGGCAGAGAACCCCGACCCTGCCCTGCAGCCCAAGCAATTGGCAGTGATCCTAGTGTGCCGGTTATTCCGGCGCATACACCAAGCCAGTAAAATTCCCCCGTCCTCTTGATGATGATGCCTCCCAGAAGCGTTCCCACTACAGAAGAGATGGCCAGGGGTATCATGCTAGCACCGGATTGCGCTGGACTCATCTGCAAGACGACCTGGAGGAACAAGGGGATGTAGAACCCAAAAGCCGTGAATGCTGCATAGCCAAAGAAGTTGCAGGCATAGCATACAAACAATGCTCTGTTGAACATGATATGGCCAGGGGTGAATGGCTCTGTGGCAAATTTGGTTTCCACCAGGAGGAAGCCGGCAATCAACGGGAGAGTGGCGCAAGTAAAGGCGATGGCATAGGGACTTCTCCAGGAGACGTTGATACCGCGATCAAGGCCGAATAGGAGGGCAAACACCGTAGCTACCAGCAGAACAGCTTCCAGGAAATCAATGCGTTGAAGTTGTTTCGTCCAAGCTAAATCATCTTGACGCTTGGGGAGGTGGAGGAAGAATCCCACAGCAATTATTGCGAGCAGGCACAGGGGCACCTGGCCGAGAAATGCCCTGTGATTCAGGTTGATACACAACCTCTGATCGGGGCGTTATTGGCTTACCATCTCCAGCTAGTGTTCTGGACTATGATACCTCCTTTATTTCTGATATCAGCGTCCATTCCCACAACGAGACCCAGGGAGGCTAGTACCAAGGGGCGCGCCAGAAGTGGATCCAAGAGCACCAATGAGGTTGAGATAGCCCTGCCATGTGCCTCTCTCTCTCGTTGGAATAAAGTCGGACAGGAGTACGGTCACAACAATGCTCATACCGCCTCCTCCAATGCCTTGAACAACCTGCACTAATCAGGTACTTCACTCTGCAGTTT
>JAABUK010007069.1_pt1 | contig 16382 bp, 18 predicted proteins | sample 5559141 | NCBI WGS metagenome assembly JAABUK01 (sample SAMN10711869, study PRJNA513367) | rock metagenome | isolation source: Antarctica rocks | place: Antarctica: Victoria Land, Pudding Butte nord | collected 2016-01-03
CTCCTCCACACCGTCACCAACGCCCTCCCCCTCAACGCCGCCATGATCCCTCGCCCTACCGCTCTCCGCCACAACCTCCTCCACGTCGCCAGTCTCCCCCTCGACGACACGCACATAAATCACCACTCCGCAAAATGCCACGCCTCTCTCCACGAAATCAGATGTCTAGATCGCACCACCCAAGATCTAACCCTGCATCCTTGCCGGCCACCGAACCAGCTTCTGGAAATTGTCCCTTCAATCGCGACCGTAGATCCCTCGTCGCTGTCACTGCACCATCCCGCACAGACAGCAATGCTACAACATCTTCTCGAAACATAGCCCTCACTGCCTGTCCACGCGCAAGATCTCCACGGGAATATGCCTCTGCACTATCTCGCCGGTCAGCGCGTCATCAACACCGAATCAATAGACCTTTCACGGAGCAGACAGTCTAGCGAGGAACATGACGTTGGGACGAAGATCTGGGCCGAGTCGCGCAATCGGTGGGGTTTCACGCCGCAGGAGTTGTTTGAGGATGGAGAGAAGGTGAGAGCGTCTGGAGAGGCGTATATGCCGTTCTGGAGGGACAGGATGGGGTATTGGAGGGGTGGGAGATGGGTAGATTTATTGCCGCCGCTGGAGTTAGGTAGTCGGACGAGGTAAGGGACTTGATGTGCGCTGGGGTAGCTGTTTGTGTGAGCGATGGGCGAGATTAGAGGAGGTAAGTGAGACTCATTTAGCGAGTTTATTTTGTGAGTTTTCCTTTAACCTACATCCGGCAAAACAACTTTCTCACAGGGGATACCCTGAATCCGGTAAGTCTCCCTGTCTCTCTCCGTCTACAAGCACAATCCTACCCGCCATCCTCGTACTACGGCTGTGAACTTGCCGCCTCCATTGTTCCATGATGCTGATGTTAGTACTGTGTCGCCTTTCATGTATATTGCCGTAGACACATCGTCATCGGGCGAATATCAGTCACGTGATCAGACACATCGACAGCGATGCCGATATGTAGATATCTTATCGTCTGGCCACTAAGTGGCTAGTCTGCTACTATTAGCCCAAGCACAATGAGTGGGAGGCTTTCTGCAGCAGCTCTAGTGCCCAAAAACTCCCCAAAAGCAGGCCAAAACAGAGCCGTGGAAGAGAGGTTGTGTATAGGGCGATTGTCAGCCTTGCTAACGTCTGCGTTGATGCCTCCAGGAGGCATTAAGTTTGTAATTCGTATTGGCCACGATGCAAAGGCGATATGAGTCAGATACACGACGTTTGGAGTCTAAGAGGATGGGAGAACAAGAGTAGATTTTGGGGGGTCAACAGTACTGATACTGCTTGAGTTCCCATGATTGACAGGCTCCCCCTCACATTAACCTCTAGCTAACTTAGCTCGGGTTGATATTCTTCTTTCTATGTCCAGGCCGTTAGACTGCAGAACAACGACCAGGACTGCAATCTATTCGACTGGTCACAGATCGATTTCGATCGTAGTAGCTTCACGCCCGGTGGAGGCATCTATCGTCCTCCTAGTTAAAGGTTCTACGAGATACACCTCTTGAGCACTAGAATCCTATAGATGTATCCGATAGGAAAGGATCTATCCCTTAACTTGCGTGTTTATAACTCATAGATGATAAGCGGAGTCATTCCCAATGTAAACTAAAGGGCTCGAGAGGGAAACCCCCCTGTTGGATACAACTTTCTTGCTTCGTTACTCGCTCGCTCAAACGATAAGAAAGAACGACACAAGACGATAGAACAGGTGTACTCAGGCATATCCACAGACACAAATTATGCCATCAGATCCTCGTTTTTGCACCGAGGACTCTTACATTGTGGTCTTCGCGCTATGCAACTATGAAAGAATAAGTATGTTGCATATAGTCCAGAGGCTTTCCTGTACTAAAGGTAATCCGGCTACATCGACCGATCCCAGGTGTCATAGTCCTCCGGGGCTGGGGGGTCACTCCTGGATACGCCTTGAATCACATGACTTCCCGGGAACCAGCCCCTGGATCCGCTAGGGACAGTCCCCACGCCAATCGGGCTGCCGGCGCCGCTAGGGCGCGCGGTCAGGTTCCTCGGTGTCTGGTGGCCGTCTACATGTGCCGAAGAAGCTGGACCTAGTACGAGGGTGTAGCTCGGTAAAGGAGGTGTAGTTGTAATACTCGAGTTTTGATACCTGAAATCTTAGATGTGGCCGTTTTCGTCTGTGTATTGGGATGGTTGATCTCCTGCCCACAGTCTGCGTTGGGTGTATGCATACTTATGCTGGAATGAAGTCTGAACTCAATTCACCATACCATCGTCGCTTGTCCGCTTGAAGTACTTTCTCTACCGTCATTATCAAGTGTCTCGACCTGCTCTGCATTCGTGCTTGACTCCAATGAACTTCGAACGTCTCTGCCAACGACTCCCGGTCGACACGGCTTCCAGGCCAGGGTGTACTTATTGATTGGCCGAGACCGTCTCTGTAGTTCGACTAAAGTATTCTGCTGCTCGCTCATAATACTTATGCCTGGCCAAGGCGCGTTCGCATCTATTTCGTGCTTCCAAGGGCGCAGATCCTCCGAAATTTTCCGCCGTAGCTGATACAGGGTGAATGGGTAGCCCAGTGCAATAATAGTGAGCTCATCGAGATGGTTGCGGAGGGTATGAAGTGCCTTAGCGGTGGCATCACCTCCGTGGAAGTGGAAGCTGAGCATCAGGCTGTAATCGCTCGGGAGGAAGTTCAAGGTGAGTTTGCGCAATCTCGAGCATTTGTCCACAAAGAACTTGACTCCAGCTGCTACGATGTGGTCCACATGATCATCGTTGCCGGAAGGATACAGATCGCCAGTGTCCCAGCCAAGGCTCGAGTGGGTGATGAGTCCTAGGTGGTTCCTGGCATAGAGTAGGCGGTTCTCGTGTACGCTAGGTTGTTTATGTGCTTCACTTCCGGTAATCTTCAAATAGGGGATGGGGATGTAAAAGTTTTGGGAGCCGTAGAACATTGGTAGTGCTTCGCGGTGGATCTGGTGGCAGGTAGCAAGAAGGCTTGGAATAAGTGAGGTGGACAATCTTTTTGACAGTTCTTCGTCATCGGGTTCATCGCAACGGCGTAGTGTTATCTTTGTTGGCATAGCAAAAGAGTGCTTGTAGATGTCCAAGCGGATCTCGGCGGGGATAGTCATAAGAGTCGTTGAGTCGCTTTGCTGACTACAGGATTCCATCGTTGAGCTGTATTCGGTCACGCGATGGTCTGGACACGACCGCAAGTCTTCTGGAGGTGTCTCATGACTGACGATTTCAGCGGCGGAGACCATGTAAGAGACTTGTATTGTGTGTTGGAATGCTCGATGGTGATATCTGGAATTGTATTCAGCAAGGAAGACAAAGTCAAGAAGAGAGCTATACTGTCGTACTAGCGAGCTTGTGCCAAGGTTTGAGGATGAATTTGCATACGCTAGAGCTACCACAGTAAAGATACTAGTAGGCTCGCTAGCTCAGCGCCCAGCCATTAATCCCCAATAAATTAGCCGCTACTATGTTGTAGGTGTGCCATCCCACCGAACAATACATAAACAACGCCGCATTTGGGTACTCGTACTCTCCACCAGCTAACTGTTCCTAGACCGCGCATACACTGCAAATATCGTGGCCGCAATCCTTCTTCCAATAGCAGCTAGGCTGGCTCAGAAAGATGCTTATTTCATCCTTGGAAAGCTGTAGTGCCTTGATACAGGGGCAAAATTCAACATCGACTTTATATGAAGCATTTGCGCACATAGCTGGGAGATTTTCTACCCGCTCCAGGCGTCTGATAGCTATCTATTGGAATGAGTCAGTAGTATGTGATCGATCCTTTCATCGCTCTCATGGCGAGACTGCTAGAATGGGAGATTTAATGCGGTGCGATTGCATCCCATCTTAGCACGTCACAGTGTCTTGAAGGGGTAGCTAGGTACGAGCTGGCCGTTTCACAACAGTCGGATTCATATTTCGTTACCGCAACGTCTCGCCATACACTTTCAAACTCTGCGTCAGGTTGTGAAAGGTGGATGCACGGGTGCTGTGATGTCTGGAGCGGGACGCGCCCTCCTCTACAGTACTCTCATCTCTGCTACCTCGCCCGGAGACACGGCTGCCTTAATAATGTGATATTGGGTATTGCAAAAGTGGGAGAGGTTGGTTGCGACAGATGAATTTGTACGCCAGGACCAATGTTTCCTATCCGGGAGACTTATCATACTTCTCTTTGCCATTTGGGAACTCCTAGATCAAGTTCTCTTGCGCGCTATGTTCGCACGGCCTAGTATGAGATGACAATCATCAGGTAACCGCCAAGGTAGGAGGCTGCGAAGCGTCCCGCATGGTCAAGAAAAGCTCCGCGCGCCTCCCTATGTGCAAAACAAGTAAGTCTTGATCGATCGAACATGGTAGAAACTTGGGTGTGTCTTACCTAGCTCAGTAACCTCAGCGCTTCTCCCTTGCGTAACACACTTGGCTTCCATCTCGGTGGCTGCTTGATAGATTGTCTGCCAATTCATGATATCAGGTCCGCTTTCGGTATGTATGGTGAGAACACAGCGATCATCGTCTGGTAATTGTCAACCTCAAAGCTTTGGGCGGGAATAGTGATTGATTGGAAAGCTTACCGGAATAGAGACTGAAAGGTAAGGTGACCTCCTCTTCGGATCCTTTTGGTCCGAAAATCTGGTCGACGGTCCCAACGGGCATGTTCTACATGTGCTGATGTAAGCATCATTACACCTAGTCGTGTATAGACACAGAGCGTGCCCCACGTTCATAATAACATCTTTCACTTATGTTGCTCCATGCGCCGGACAAGAATTGAGGGAGCACGAGTATTGCTTCTCAACGTACCTTGCGCAGATTGCGGCACGATTGAAGCGGAGGGCCCTTTGGCGGAGGTGTGACACAGGTAGTCAGAAAGGGTTGATTATGTTTGACCGCTAGAACAACGCTTTGAGTACTACCTGTGAGCACGTAAGCTACACAGCATACTAAAGGCTCGTACCTGGGAAAGTGGTAACGGCCTCAACTGATTTCCACGTTGACTTACCCAATTGTTGAACTCGGCCTCCATTGACTGGAACTAATTGTACACAGGTGTTCAATAGAGACAAGGCCGCTGAGGTTATGGCTCTTTTAGATATAAGATCGGATTGGCCGACCCCGAGAGAGATTTCGAACGCGCAATTTGTATCCGCTGTAATATTTTAGTCCACAAGCTCAGCACACCGTTAGAAGACGAGACACCGAACGAAGTCAATGTATCTAGATTCAACTTACTACTTAAGAATCTCGTAGGATTTGGCAGATCCCAAATACCTTGGCCTCTCTCGCCAACGGTCACATCTTGTTTTGGGAGATCCTTTAGGTATGAGTCCATCATATAGTAAGCGCTGACGCAACTTGGAGGATTCAAGTCGACGCCTAATTCTCTTTCGCAGTGTGGGCGGGGGATTCCAACTTGGCTTGTAGAGAGGTTTAGGGAATTTAATGCTGAAAAGGAGGTATTGCTATTTGATATTGGTAGGTTCGGCAACAATAATCCTACTGATGAGGACGTCGACGTGGCTTTGATCGAGGCAGCGCCAGGGTCCGCTCGGCGTTGTAGTATGTCTGATGTGACAGAGGGTATGATGCTGATAATGCGGAGGCCGAGCAACAAAGCTAACATTGCGACAGACATGTTCTGAATAAGAGACTGCAAGACAGACAATCGGACAAGTGAGAGCGCAAGCAAAGATGACATGCATCTATCAGTGTAAACGCAGTCTTAGAGGACGATGATTAATACATCTCCAGACAGCGCAAACGTTCAGCCACCCAACCATGCCACGTCTCCGTAATCTGTGGCGACTTGTGACGCCCGCAGTATCGCAATTAGGCGAGCGTCGCCTGAGACACGCCCTTTACCGTGGCGATTTCGCATCTCCACTATGCTGCACCAATAGGCGATACGCGGAGTGTTCCGCTTCCATCACAAGTCATACGCGAGATCAATTCTCTCCCGGATAGGTCTTTGTAGCAAAGTATCATGGAAATACTACAGTAGCCCTTCCTCCGTTCTGCTGGAGAGCTCCCTTCCTCGACACGGCATCGACCATCTTCTGCTTCATATACAACCTACCCAACCGTCCAATCGCCAGGCCCCAACGCTTCCCCAGTCTTCATCTTCCGCACCAAGTCCTTCCGATAGATATGGAAAGCACTAATCTCAGTATTCCGCACGGGCAATTGATTCCGCGGAGTGGACAAGAATATAGCTCCCCGTCGCTGTGAACAAGTAAGGCTCAATTGCTGATGAACCGAAAGACTCATTTTCGGCCAGTGCGAAAGCCTCTCACTTACCCACGCGTCTGCATTGTCGTCTATCTCGGCGCACAGCCATGCCAGGCTCTTCGTCTTTCCGAGAGTCACGACACTTAACCTATCAAGCCGGGGCTGCAGCGTGCGGAGTAGTGGTGCGGTGAGGCTGGCCCAGGGCGGAGATATTTGATACGGTAGGTTTGACGGGGATACGAGGAGATGCAAAGTTAGTGTTTTCAGCGCGCCGCAGTTCTCGAGCACGAGCTGCAATGCGTTCGCGAGGACAACGTCGTTGTGTTCGTTCGAGTAGCTTGTTGTGTCCATGCTTATGTGTTGGAGAAGCGACAGGTGGGATTGCTTGATGCCGCCTTGGCTGGGTGGGCCGTATGGTCTCACAGTGTAGTGGAATACGTGGCTGGCGTAGAATTCTGGGATGGCTTCGTTGTAGACTGTTGGACTAGTTCTTAAGATGGCGGTATCAAACGGCTCGTGGTAGTCTTGTATGTCGTTGAGGCGGCGCAATGGTTGATCAGTGGTTCGTACGAAGATGTGCTTGTATATGTTGAGACGTATTTCGACTGGGACTCCCATGAAATTTGCCGGAGCGCCGAATGGTCCTGCTGAAGGGTGAGATGCATTGTGGGAAGCCATATTCGATAGCACTTATTGCTGGTCGTTCCAGTGGTAATCAGTTGATGATCGAGGGAGACCTAGAGCGTCTGGTTATAGTGAAATAAGGTGAGAAGTTGAGACTCCTCTCGGTCATTATGTATCTGCTGAGCCTGGTGTTGATTGCAAGTGTTACACGCTGTAGATTGTGTCCCAAAGCAAATGGATGGAGACCTTGGACGGCGTGTCGAGCTTTCATATCGATGAAGATTCCCTTCATTTGCCGTAATATTCAGAGCGTTGACAGCTTGTCTGGCATATTATCTACAACCTTCAGGATTGTACTTTCCCTGCTGGACACCAGATATGCTGGCTGGGTAGCGAAATGAGACCTCGAATGCGAGGCTTTTGTTAGTGCCCTTCATAGGACTCTCCTTTCCTCATCGGCAGTGTTATCGTGTTCAAGAAGAGTTATCGTGGCCAGGTGACTTTCCGACTATTTGTTAATCGTCTCTTTTCTTTTGGAAGGTATCTTCTAGCGCACCATTTCCGAATTGTTTCCTAGTGGTCGAATCTGGAATGAGGTGCAGAAAGACAACCTTTGGTCAAGATGATGTTAAGTCGGAAAAGGCTTGTGTTAAGAGAATGCGATGCGTAACAATTACAGGCTACCTCTGTCAGCATTGAGAGAATCTATAGTGCCATACTGCCGAAGTAAACTTGCCCCTTCAATGGAACCGAGCGTGCTGCTAAGTTCCCTTGCAGAGATCACGGGTGGACGAAGAGCGATAGCAAAACCAGCCTAGAATAGTCACGCAATCTTGATCGGGCAACTACAACACCAAAAGGTTCGTAAATATGAGCAACATCACATACAGTGCTCCTCATGAAAGCTTAATCACAATGATGGGTTGAAAGCATGCCAGATAGAGTAGTGGACGACAGGCATACCGAAACCTCGAATTCAAACATGCTATGTCTTCATTAGAGAGGATCAACCTACTAATACCCACGACCATTGCTCAGCAAATGACTTATTTCCAAAATGTCGTAGCGGCCAATCGACACCATGGCGGAGGCGTGATGTTCACTGGAGCCCATGCTCCTGCGTCCCTATCTTTTCGCATGGAGCTTTTGCGTCCAAGCGCACACGATTGTCGATCACGCGTTGTACTGGTAATTGGCCAGAAAGAGGCAAATCTGCGATTCTACGAGTTGTTCCCGAACTTCGGATATGGTGTACGGGGCCGAGCATGGGCATGATCATGCTCACGAATGCCTTCCATCTGCGTAATTTCGAAATGGACGTGACCGTCGCTAGCATTTCGAGCGGGCGGAGGTGGCGTTGAATGTCCGACGTGGTCTTCGCTTTGACATTTCAGCGCCTCAGCTTGAGCTGGCGTACGGCTCATACAAGCCGGTGTTGGCCCTTCCATGCGCCTAGTATCTGACAGTTTTGGAGAGTGTCTACCCTTCAATTCATGGACGTCGTCGAAACTAGAGACGATTGGGCCTGAGAGTGTTGAGGCTGCTCGTTGCATTTGCCCTTCCCGTGGGCATGGTTTATACCCATATTCAGGCATGAACTCGTCTGTGGGTGATCGTGTTCTTCGTAGAGCGTCCGATCCTGGGTTGTGGTGTGGGCTGTTACGAATCCAGATATCTCGTTGTCGTTCAGCGTAGGCGTGAGACTGAGCGTTTCCCATGGTTTAGTGGTCGTGAATAATATTTCTACAGGTTGAAAAGATGATGGATGTTGATCGATTGCGGGTTGTAGAGGGCGGGTGATGGAATGGCTCTGTGCGAATCTTAACGAGCATCAGAAGCAACTCACCTAATAATCTTTGAGTAAAATTAGGACCTTGGAGCTGGCGATCTTGAAGAATGGACACACGAGGAGAAAGGAAGACTCAATGGATCGAGACTACGCAGCATTGGCTTATGACAAAGGATATGAAAGGACACAGTGACGTTCTTGTTCAGTCGCATTTGTTCTTAAGAGACCGGACAAAACATCCGACAAAGGGTGCTTTGCCATCTGTCATCTGGAAAAGACCTTGCAAGACAACAAGAAGTCTGAAAGTAACAAAGTTCCTTTCGTAGGTGGCCATAAGATAGGTCCGCGAGGCGATAAGGATCATGAGTATTAATGGCTATTCACAGTAGACGAGTTCGTAAGTGCATAAGCAGGGCGACAATGTTCACGCGCCTGATCTTATTCCATCCTGAGCAAGGATACAGAGACTTTCGACGTTTCCTCAATATAGTGAGCTAATGGTGGCGTTCATGATGGCGATATGGGAACTAGCAGATCATCAATTGTATCGAATGGAGGTGCGACCTCTGGGTCGAAATGTAATTCTTTTCTTCAAAGCAATAGAATTTCCGCATCGTGAAATCTATGCAACAGATGCCGGGTATCTATGTCTCGCTCCAAGTCTTGTGGTTTGTGCAATATGGTACAATGGTCCTCGCCCTCGAGACAAATGAAGCTCATGCGTTTTGAAAGGTTCGTGGCGCCCATTTTCTTTCCAGGCGGTCTTCCAGGAACGGATCCATGACCTCCAGGGGCCTTCATACGCCAATCAATTTCCGAGATATCTGTATCAATCCCGCCTCCATGTCTCTATTTTCGGCGCGTCGGCTTCGAAACCTTGTGCTTCCCTAGAAACAGCACGCCGGGTCGCTTGAGTACAGCCGGTCGCTTCAAGGTGACACCCAGCATGCCTGGGATCAAGCGATGTGCTTCCCGACGGTGTTTGTGGAATTGTCTGCCTGATGGAAAGGTCCTGTGACAGGCCGTGCACTTCCGGGGCCGCCTTGTGGTTTCTTCTACTGGAGGTGTAGCTGGAGGAGTAGGAGGCAGGTATTGTTCGGGCTGGTTCGTGACTTTTAGGATCCATGAACAGGGCTGGTAGAGAGCAGAATGTTCGGTATGTAGTTGGATTGGGTCATCGTCTTTCTTCCAGTCTCTCAGCGCTAATTTGCAGCTGAAGCAAGTAACCCTATCTCCAGCTTTGTTACTGTGATAGAAGCCGGCTGCTGCCAACGAAATCGGAAGTGGCTTGATATCGATAGGCCAGGTATGGAAGGATCCAAGTCTTTCCTCCAAGGTGGTCATGTAGGTGCCGTTATTCCACGTGCATGTAGGGGTAGCACGTCGGTGCTCGACAATGGGATCTCCCTGCTCATGCCATCCTTCCATCCTGACTTGACAACAGAAGCAGGATACGGCATCGCTTTCTGGTGTGCATTGATAGAAGCCAGCCGCCGCCATATGTGCTGGTCCCAGCCGTCCGCCGTACGGCCAATTGATGAAAGTGTGAAGGCGCTCTTCAAGACGATCCATCGTATAAGCTACTGGTGGTGATGGTTACTCCGGAAGTGATATAGGATGATCTGAGGACTTGTTAATGGTCTGACTAAGACGCGTCAAGCCTGAGCCGTCAAATGTGCGTGCCTGTACTCTGATCTAATACTTCCGCCCCTCGGTGTGAGTGCTATCACGCGATGCCACACATTCGGTCAATTGACATGAACAGCGGACGCGTTCATCGTCTGCACAGCGGAGACATTGAAGGAGGCCAAAGGGGAAGCCCAGTTGTGGTGGATGCTCGCTCTAGTACAAACAGTGTTCAGGGCGGGGTAGCCGACACCCAAGGGATGACCCAATCCCTGAAACTATCGCAACACAGTATCGTTCTCGAAATTAACCTTACTCTAATAGAAATACTTAATTATATAATAAGAAGTTTAAGTAGATAACTATTATATTTCTGATCTATAGAATAAGTTACGTTATTTAATATTATTGTACTTCTTAGATAAGTAGAGCTCTAATACATTAGGTAGATGTATTATAGTAGTACTAATTAACATATATAATAATCTCTATCTTATTTAATCCAAGATTAGATAATAGTAAGAGATTAAAGAAAGTATTAATATTTATTATAAAAAGAGAAAAAGAAGTACTTTAATAGGAGAAAGATATATAGGAAAATATATTTCATAAGAGGACTTTTTAATTCCTTATATTAATAATTAGTAAAATAACTACCTTTAATATATACTTAAAGTAGTAGAATAAATCAATAGAGTTTAATCTAATCTAGCTCGAGAGTCTAAAAGAACTTTACTTAATTATTAACTTCTTCTTTCTTTAATATTCTTTTATCTTATTAGTAGTACTAGGCTTAATAGAGTATTTAATATGCGCTTACTAATCTACGATAACGGGATCTAAGTCTTTATTTGATTTAACATTATACTTGTTCACTTTATCCAGTGCTAGATCTAATTGCAACGGCGACAGAGACGATGGACCATGCTTCCAGTGAGTGCGACCATTGCTCTACTTTACCATAAGCTAATATAGTAACGAACAGTACAATTTTCGCCGCTGAAATCAATTAAAATCCCGTCATTGACAGACCGTAATGCAGATTTTGTGGAACGGCCTTTGGGGCCATCGCCCCGCCGGCCATCGCCCCTCAGAAACGAAAGTGAGCCCCTCGTGTGGGTCGCGCTTCCCACAGGGTCTCTGTACCCGAAACATAAGGCCCTCGCAACACCATGCGTATGCTCTACATCTATGCTTGACCCTGCCTTGTTACGGAATTCATGGCGCAGAGTGACTGACTAAAGCTAGATACCCATTCCAACACGGCTAGCTTACAGGCCAAACCTGAGGCCTCCGCCTCAGATCGGAATCAACCCTTCAGCAAATCACCCGGTAAGCCTGGACGGTGACATAAGCAGTAAAGGACGAAAGGTAATTGTGTCACGCCAGCTATCCGTGAACGGCAATATCTTTTTTGTTGTTGGTACTAAGTTTGGTGGTATCGTCAACCGTAACCCTAAAGAAGTGCCGCTATCCCAGATACTCAACCATGTATCCCAGGCCGAGCTTCAGAGGTTTGAGAACCAAGATTTCCTCGAAGAAGACGTTCGCGAAGCGAGTCGGCCTCCACCCAAGCCGATGGGGAGACCGATAGGGAGTAAGCTTATTGACGGAAGACTTGTACTAGCTGGCGCCAGCACAGGCCCTCCAAGCGCACAGAAACCTCAAACGCAACTAAGCAGACCTGTTGTTGTCGTTCCAAGCTCCTCACGTGCGGTACACCAGGGTGCCGCCTTCGCTGCCTCTTCTAGGACTTCTCATCTCGCTATCAAGGTCCTGGCTCCCAATGTATCTCAGCAAGTTGCTGTGCGTGTCCCATCATTCAATGGACCTCAGCCAGGCCAAATCAGACACGTCCCAGAGACAGACGCATCCTCCGAGAGCTCTGAAGACGAATTAAGTTGTCAAAGGCCGACAAGACGACCTCAGTATGCCATGATCGCTGCTGGTGGGCTAGCTTCATTAAAGACCAGCCAAGAAGAAGAGACCTCTCGAGAGGTTTCTGTCTCTAGAACAGCATCACCCGAAGCCGCGGTCTCATATAATCATGAGCAGTCTTCCAAACGTAGAAGGCTTAACACTCAGCTTCCACTACGTGCCACGGTTCCTATCATGCAGCCCAACGGTAGCAACGCAACTTCAAAATCGTACTCAGGGAAAGAAGCCGTTGTTGGCACAAAAGCTCAATCGGCGCCGTTAATTTCAGTGACAAAGTCAGATTGTATCAAGTACGGCACGCTCGACGAGCACGCAAACAATTTGCCTCCTAGATGGCCAAATCCTGGCTCGAGCAGGGTTGCAGCGCAAGATGATCCATTTCGACCGCGAAACTCATCTTTTCCGCTTGATTTTGATCGAGGTCGCTATCCTGCCCAGCGCCGAAGACGGAGGAAAAAGTTTTACAGCCCAGAGAGGACGTCAGCGTCTGTTGCAGGCACGCTGTCTAAGCCATCAGTCCCTGCGGACTCGGTACCACAGGAAAGTCCTGCCAGAAGTGATGTCGAAGATCTTGATATGGTAGATATGCTTGAGATTAGAGATGAAGAAGCTGAGAGGGAGGCAATACTATGGCAATTTCAGCCCACAAAAATCCAGCAATGTAGACAACCTTCATCATCACTACTGATGCCAAAGCCCGTCATTGCCACTCCACCGCGCAACACAATTTCCAGACCTGCTTCATTTCCGCTTTCGGCAGAAAAGACGAGCGTGGTGGCGCGAGATATCCCGATCGTAATCAACGGCCAGTCACAGCTTGCACAACCATCGCTCGCTCCCTCCATTCGAGTGACTACACCCGAAAAGTCATTTCAAAAGAGAGCAAGCCTCACACCGCATTATCCTCGTGGAGTAAAGTTCGGACCTGATACACTGAGTGGCATATCAAGTCACCAAAGCTACGAAACCCGTCCAGACCATTCACCAAGCAAGACCACAGCACAGACGACTTCGAAGACAATGCTTCTCACCACCGAAGGAACAAAGCCTCCATATACAGCGACCTTAAACAAAGCCAGGGTGTCAGAGTCCCATTCTAACAGCGCTAACTCTCGAGCCATTGCCAAGGCCTCAGCGCTCAACTCTTCCAAATCACCTCCACGAGACAGTACCGGACTCACAATCCCCACCAAGAACCACTCCTCCAACCACTCTAACATACGTATCAAACCCTCAACATACATCAACGGCACCGCCAAAAAGCACCGACTCAAAACCCCCACACCAATAAACGACATAACCAAATACTTCCGCCCCAAATCCTTCCCAGCTGAAGCCCCACCACCACCACCCTCTTCAGAAGATGACGAGACCGAAAGCGAAGACCAACTCACCCTCGCATCATCCCACAACCCCACCATCCCTCTCCTCCATACCCGCAACCTCCCACACCCAGCTCCAGCGCAGGCCGCAAGTGACAGCAACAACGACAGCATGAGCCCCCTCGTCCAACGCCCCAATCAGCGCACCACGCCCATCCGCGCTCTCGACGACGAAAGCACGGATGAAGCGCGCGATGTGGAAGTGCTCGATTCGGAAGACGAAAGTCAAGAGGTTTCTGATTCGGAAGGCGAAGACGGGAATGGGTTTGATGGAGAGAGTATGCAGCGTTCTGAGCAATTGTCTCATCATCCGCTGATAGATGGCGATATGCAAGCTTTTGGGGAGAGCGTAGAGGTAGAGAATGGGTTTGGGGGAGAGGGGGAGGAGGTGGAGAGCAGTAGTGAGACGGATAGTCTTGGTTCTGAGGTTATAGTCGTGCAGTCGCGAGGGTGGTAGCGGGATCATTGGGGAGAGAGATCGTGGTCACAATGACTACAATTTTGGCATGGAGTTGGAAAATATGGCCTGAAGCCGAGAACATATGCGTTTTGCCAAAGATGATTTGTCGTCATTGAGCCTTTGAAAAGGCGCGGTAGCATGTTCTGTTTCATCTGGTTAAGCTCTTGCATTTGATATTCTTTGACATGCTAGAGCGATTTGAGCATTATGGTAAACGAGCAATGGAGAATAATTTTGGAACATCATTCCGTAGGCAGCTACAAGCAGAACGATGGGAATCATACCGGGTTCTGATCCATGCTATCACTCCCTTTTCGCATTCAGTGGATTTTTCCATAATGGAATGCTTCATGATTCCCAGACCGCTCCGGTCAATGACCGTTATAACCAATCTACTGTAATCATAGCGTCTCCTAAAAGCTATCATCCCCTCTCTCCATCCGTTGGGAAGTCCCCATAGTCCGGAAACTCACTGTCTACATGCTGAGCCCACGCCGCAAGTCCACCTTTGATGTCGCCTTTGACTTCATATTCTGGATGTGAGTGGAAGCGTAATGTATTCCTGAGTTTGTGCACAGCAACTTGCGAATCGTTTCCCAAGCGGCATATAAAGTACAGCTGACTGCCCGCAGACGCGTTCGTCCTTTTAAGTTTTTGTTCGAGTTGATTGATGCTCTCCTCTGGATCTTGACTGATGAGGGAAAGGGGAAGGTTGACGCTTTCTGGGATGTGGGCGATGTTGAATTCGACTGGTTCTCTGACGTCGATGAGGATCGTGGGGGTGCTGGCATTGCGGCGGAGGATCGAGTAATCGTGGGCTTGTATTCTTTCTTGGTCCAAGAGTATGTTTACGGGCGGCCTGGCTCCGCAGAATGCTACGTAATCGAGGCTCCCAGACTCCAGAGTATCCCTTGTGATGGTTGCGTGCTTGGAGCAGGCGATGCAGTCATGCCTCTTACCTTTCAGTTGAAAGCTTCGGAAGAGCGGGTTGCTGTATGCAGAGTACATTAAGAGCGAAGGTCGGGCGTCGGTGCGCGCATCAGGGTATCCGTTCTTTTCTTGCGATGGCGGAACCAGGACCTTGATGGCTTCCATTGCCATCAGAACGCCCATGACTCCAACGACCGGTCCCAAGATACCTCCTTCTCCGCATGTTGTGACGCTTTCTGGTGGTGGTGGCTTTGGGTATACGCAACGATAGCAGAAACTTCTTTGGCTGTTTTCTTGACTTCTGGGAGGATGGTTGAGCACCATGAGTTGTCCTTCAGTGCGTAGGCCGGAGGCGGTCACAAGAGGTTTATTTGCCAGGACCGCGGCGTCTGATATGAAATACCGCGAAGATGGGTGATCCGTACAATCGAGTATAAGGTCATATTGTTCGAAGAGCTCGATTGCTTTGGGTGGTGTAAGGCGGACATTGTGAGCATTGTAATTAACCGTGGAATTTACGCTGAAAGTATCAGTGACTGGAGCAAAGGAGCCAATGTTGACAACAACTCACGATTTCAGAGCTTGTATAGCTTCCTCGACTTTGGAATTACCCACGCTCTGTTCACGATACAGTATTTGCCTATGAATATTCGACAAGGATATAGTATCATCGTCGACTAGGCCTAGCACTCCCACGCCAGCACCAGCTAGGTACGTTGCTGCTGGGCATCCCAATCCACCAAGCCCAACAATCAATACCTTTGCCCTCTTGAGCTTGAGCTGACCTGGTCCATGCGTGAGTCTAGGACCACACGCAGGACAGAGGCACAAGCCAACCTTCGAGCCCGATCTCCGGCATGATCATCTGCCTCCCATATCGTTGATATTCTCCAGGTTGTAGTGGCCAAGGCTCGTTGTGTACCGAATAATCTCGAGTCTCAGCGTTCTCTTCCGCCAAGTTGTCCTGTGATGGATCAGGGTGTGCTTCTTCTGCCTCGGCGATCTGGGCTTTGAGCACCGCTGCATGAGCCTCAATAGATCGCAACTGAAGTCGAAGCCTCTCAATACGATCTTCGTCTGTCTCCATCTCGATATATCACTAATTTAGAGGTTAAAGAGAGAGTTCTCGAGTAGAAGAACGCGAACCAGAAGCTAGCACGGAGTTTGCGGCGTTAATTTCGTCATGTTAAAATAGCAGACTCAACATTCAATCCTCTCAACCACATACATCCACCAATGGCACAATAACATTAGCTTTGACATGGTAACTCTACATCCCCTCCCACAAATCTACAACACTAACAACAACAGGCACCCAAACCGCCAGTCCCCACCCGCAAACCCACTCACCCCTCCCTTC
>JAABUK010007071.1_pt1 | contig 16381 bp, 26 predicted proteins | sample 5559141 | NCBI WGS metagenome assembly JAABUK01 (sample SAMN10711869, study PRJNA513367) | rock metagenome | isolation source: Antarctica rocks | place: Antarctica: Victoria Land, Pudding Butte nord | collected 2016-01-03
GCTAAGACATGTGACACTTGGATATGACATGGTAATGATGATGATGGTCATGATGCATTGCCTGCTCAATGCTATATGGACCACTGCAGGACGCTGCTGCAGTGAAGAGGTAGTGAACACGAGGAAGGACAGAAATGATGCCAGCCAGAAGGCCAAGCAGCAATGTGGTGCCACCAAAGCGCATGTAGGCGTCAAACCAGAGCAATACTGGCCAGAATAAAGGCGTTTGACAGCAGAACTGAGTTCATATCATGGTACGCTTCAGTTCATGACACAAAAGCATCAGCCTGAGCTGTGACTGAACTATGTTGTGGCAAGGAGGCAAACTTGCAGAAAGGGAATTGTGTGATGTGTTATGATAAGGAGGCTTACCTGAACAGGGGAAACGTATGAATGAACTGACCAAGCAAAGTAGGGTACTGCTGCTGCTTGGAGAAGACTGGGGCTTCTGTTGTGAGGCCGTTGGGACTCCAGAACCCGCTGGTTGTCCAGTCTGTCAGCGGCCAGGGAATGCCCAGCTCTCTAATCACGGCAAAGATGTTGTGATACTGAACAGCAGGACAAGAAGTCTTTGAGTCATGTTGTGCATGGATATGTCGTTAGGGATACAGTGCCTGAAATGCAGATGTTGCTGCTGCAAGCTGTTTGCACAGGCCACTTTGCCTGAACTCAATTTGGTTCTTTGCACTTAACTCGTGCCTATGTAGGTATGCTCACGATTGGCATGACTGTATGTCTATCTGTCTATCATCATGACAATAGCTGGAAAAGCAGTCCATCAACAATCTGGTGCATCATCAAATGCTGTGCGCCAACCAGGTTCAATGTAGATGCGAAAGAAGGTGTAAGATGAGAACAAAACCCGCCGTCAAGCTGTGCATGTATGAGCGCTGGAGCAGCAAGGGTAAGGCATTGCTGCCAAACTGAAAGACTGTGCAGCAGTGTACCTGATACCAGAAACCTTTCACTCCAGCCTCAACAGCGCGTCCTTGCTTTGTGCGCCAGCCAGCAGATAGACCACCAGGGTTGGGGGAGACGTCAAGCAATGTGACAGAATAGCCCTGCTGGGACAGGTGCTTTGCTGCTCCAAAGCCTGCAGTGTGACAAGGCTTGAATTGCATGACTTTCAGGCAATAACAATCTGCAGATTGTCGGACAGCTTGTATCAAGAAAATGCACTTGAGCTGGAAAATCCTCCTCTTCTGAAGAACTACAGGTGAGAGTGCTTTTACCTGCCCAGCCACCTCCAACAATGACCACCCGCTTACCGGGCTTGCCAGGGTCGGCAAAGCTGTCATTTGAGCGCAAGTCTTGTTTGTGCTGCTGTTCGAGCTTCAGCGGACGTTGGGAAATGGCAGGCGAAGACTTTGCTTTGCTACCTGTGGACGGGCTAGTGCTGGCCACAGCTTGAGTCTGTACCAACGTGGCTCTGCCTGAGCTCTTACGCTTTCCCGATACGCCCTTGCTACACCCACTGAAAGGTTTGAGAAGCTTCAGATGGCGAGCGTTTATGGGTGCTAAAGGTGTGCATGCCGCGGATTGCCGCGGAGGGCAAGCTTTCAGCATCGTTTCTCCTCTCAGCAATCTGGAAGTTGTTGATACATAAAACTTACATACATGTGCGTAAGCACGCAACTTGAGCAAAGTGTTTTGGATGCGCATCACAGACCACAGCCTTGTATGTGGTCAAGGCAGAATATCAAACGTTGTGTTATATGGTCTGATGCTCTGCTATTACACCGGAGCGATTACCCAGCTATTGCACTAGGCCATTACGTATAACTCTCTGGCGGTACGACGGGACCACTGAGAGAGGGCTGTGAAAAGTCTGGGGCAAACTCATGCCGAAACATGCATGCACTGATGTCACTCAGCTTGTGCTGCAGCAACGCCGTGCAAACATGTTGTTGAAGCCTTCACAGCCATGAGACCGCACACGTGCTACAGTCAGCTGCAACATGCTTCGTCGTTCTGCGACTTGTCTCTCTGATCACCCCAGTGACCGTTCTGACCAAGAGACAGCTCATTCGTGACACCATTTGACAACAGCAGACATGGATGCCGTGAGCAACATTGGCATCCTGGCAGTCGAAGCCTATTTCCCGAGCCAATTTGTGAGTCACCCCATCACTCAGACTTTGATGCCTCATTCTCAAGCTGCTCATTACTGCTGCATATTTATAAACAGACCGTCTACATCTGCCGCAGGTTGATCAGGCAGAGCTGGAAAAACATGACAATGCTTCCGCCGGGAAGTACACTATTGGGCTGGGTCAGGTATAAACATGAGCTTGAACTGTCATAAGTCTCACACATGATGGCAATGGCCTCATTGCTGTCTACCTGCAGACTTCTATGGCTTTCTTCAAGGACCAGGAGAATGTTGTGTCTGCTGCCATGACAGTCACGCAGAACCTTATGGACAAGTATCAGATTGACCCGCGCAGCATTGGCAGGTGCTCCTTTATTGTTATCTCCTGCGTGTCATTCAGCCGCAACTGCATCTGTGCAATAGCAGCATGCAGTAGCCAAACCTCCTGACACAGCAAGTGTCCAAGCATCGGCCTTGTTTTCAGTCAACTTGTTCCAGGGGGGGTCCAGTCTCAAGGGAGTACCTTTGCAGGCTGGAGGTGGGGACAGAGAGCAGTATAGACAAAAGCAAGTCCATCAAGACGTTTCTGATGGCATTATTTGCAGACTCAGGCAACACCGACATTGAGGTAAAGTCTTTCTCTGCATACACCGCCTTCCTTGGTTGCACCTATGAATGTGGAGGGACACAATGCCATGAACAAGGTGCACAAAGGGAATAGATACTGCCTCACATCACGTGCACATACATATCCACAAGTGGAGCTAGAACGCAGGCGCAATTTGGTTGAAATAATGCATCGCTTACTGTAGACAATTTGACTTATTGCAGAATTGTCACTGATACAAAGCATCCTGCACTGCAGAGCAGATCCCGTGCAGTTGGCTGCTATGCAATGAAACTGTGCTGACGTTGCTACTAATGCAACCTTCACGCGACCTCGGTCTTTCTGCTTCAGGGCGTCGACAATGTAAATGCATGCTATGGGGGCACAGCAGGGCTATACAATGCCATAAACTGGGTTGAGTCTCGGGCCTGGGATGGGCGATATGCCATGGTGGTGGCCTCTGATGAGGCTGTCTATGCTGAGGGCCCTGCCAGACCCTCTGGAGGTGCCGGAGCTGTTGCCTTCCTTGTAGGTACAACTGCTTTGGTCATGAGTCATGCACATCTGCCTTTGGTGGGTCTGTGCTGGTCATCGTTAGGGAAAGTCTGTCAGCTTGATGGGGGCTGCATGTGTTCAGCAGCCAGGATGGTCCTCAGTCTTGAAAATGGCTGGCCAGTCTTGTCAGATGTGGTCAGACCTGCTGCCTGTGATGTATTTGGAGATCTGATGCCTATAGCTGACATGGCTTGGGTTCATGTGCATAGTTGACTGCTGCAGTGTGTTGTGAGTTGTTGCAAGACCACCTAATCTCACGCATTGGATCCAAATATCTGCCTGTCTGTCAGACAATCTATTCATGTTTGTTCACTACTCAAGTCGTACATGTTTGCATCTGCTGATTGATTGTTGCCAAGCTTTTTGGACAAGACTGGTGTGTGTCAATGCAGGCCCCAATGCTCCTTTGGTGCTTGAGCGTGGCTTGACATCCTGTCACATGGAGCATGTGTATGACTTTTACAAGCCTGCAGGCCTGTATCCCAAGGTATGCCACTGTACTGCGTCTGTGGCAGTGTCAAGCTTGAGAAGCTTACTGTGAGAAACCAGTTTGCCTGGCTTTGTGGCATGCAGCAATGCCACATTTGTGTGAACAGCATGACAGCGTCATAATGTTCCAGCCCTGCATGTGGCTCTACTGCAACCTGAGGACTGGAGGTAGTGACGCAAACGCAAACGTAGCTCAGCAGCAGGTTGAGAGTGTGTACAGTGCAAGTTGGGCATCATGAACCTACACTGGTGTCGGCTGGGCTAAGAACTTTTGGCTACCGCTTAGGTCATTTATGATGCAGAAACAAGTATTGTGTTGTAAAAATATTCACGCTTTGCGACTGCGCATGACGTGTAGCTCTACACTGGGTCATATCTGTTTACACAGTTCTTGTCACAAAAGTCTTGTGTCAAAGCAGGAATGGTGTTCAGGTGGATGGGCCACTGTCCCTAAAGTGCTACATGCGAGCCTTGGAGACATGCTACATCAGGCTCTGCCATAAGGCAGAGCTACGCACTGCTGTCAACACAGCCAATCCTAGGCATCCACATGCTCCACACGTTCCCTCTGAGTCTCCACATGTTCAGCCCAACCCCTATGTTGTGAGCCCTCAGCTTGAATGTGATCCTAACTCATCAACCTCAGATCTGATATTCCCTCTGAGTCCAGATTCGTCTCAGGCTCAGTCTTTGCACGCTGACGCACAGCCAGCAGCAGCTTCAGCAGCAGCTGCAGGGGCAGCTTCCTTGACAGATGAAGCTGCAGCTCCACATGCTGCACAGAAACTTGACCTCAGTGACTTCAACTACTGCTGTTTTCATAGTCCGTTTCACAAGCTTGTGCGCAAGGCTTTTGCCAGACTGTGTCACATTGACAAACTCAGGCAGCAAAGGCCTGCTGGGCCACAGCCAGCAGAGCACAGCCCTTCTACCCATGCATCAGAATCTAGATGTACAGCTGAAGCAGAGACGCAGCAAGCAGCGCACCCACAGGAGGCTCAAGCCCATCAGGATGCCTTACAGCAGGCCCATCCTCAACACACACATTTTCAACCTCAGCTGCAGCACCCACACAAGCAACACAGTTCTCCCATCTCACACAGCTCTCCACATCAACTGCATCAACAGCAGGGCCACCAGCAGCAAGCACCTGACCTGCCGCAGCAGCAGCAGCAATTGCAGAGGCTGCATCAACTGCAGGAAGCAGAAGCAGCAGAGTTGCACAAGCAGCTTGCAGACACACTGTCTAATAGGGCTCTGGAAAAGGCAATGGCTAACAAGTCTGCTGCACAGTTTGAAGCTAAGGTGCAGCCTGGGTGCTTGGCTGGACAGGCGCTGGGCAATATGTACTCAGGTGTGAGCTCACAGCTGGATCACATGCAGACAACAAGGACAAGAGCAGGCATTGAATGCCAGCTTACAGTACTGCATAGTGTCATTCTTTGCAAGCAAAGCATAGAAAGGGAGCTGCATACTCTGGCTTCAACTGAGAGCTGTGCTTTTCCTGCATGTGTTGTCTCTCTGCTTCAGGGCATAGACAGTGTGAATGCAAGCAGCAGTCTAGGTCGACACGGCAGTTGCTTGTTGCACTGATATGCACCACTGCATTGTATGATCTATGTAGCAAGTTCTGCGCATATGTGCTGCCAGTAGGCTGTGTAGGGATGCACAGAACAGTTGCTCTGGAGAGAACTGCACATGCCTAGCTCATCGCCCGTCAATATTGCTTATTTCTATCATCTCTGCAGCTGCTTCTCATCAATTGATATCAAAAGGTGTAACAGTTTCTTTTCTTTTCATCTCTGCAGCCTCCCTTGGCATGGCATTGGCATCTTTGATTGAGGCCAAAGGAGCAGATCTGGAGGGATCCAAAATCCTGATGTTTTCGTATGGCAGTGGTCTGGCAGCTGGCATGTTTGTGCTCAAGGGCAGGGCTGTTCCCGGTGCCTTTGCCCTGCACCATTTACAGAACAAGGTGAGACTGCCGAGCTGAGACTGCGGTGGTCAGGCTTTGCCACTACAGTGTGTATTTGTTGCACATGATATGGCATTGCAGTGTTCTGTTTGTGGGTTTGTCAGGGTAGACCTGTCTAGACTTTGGCAACTTAGACGCAACCCACAGCTGGACAGCTTTACTTGTATGTGTTCCTCCCTAAGAGCCGTGTTGACCAATGCACAGGTAGATCTACAAGATCGACTGCAACAGCGTAGTAAAAGCAGCCCTGAGGAGTTTGCTGAGACAATGCATGTGCTGGAGAAGCGGTTCCAAGCAGCTGAATATCACCCTGTATCATCTGCAGCAACCTTGCATCCGCACACCTACTACCTCAAAAGTATTGACCATGCTTATCGGAGCAGCTATTCAAGGGTCGACTAGCTTGATGCTACAATACTATATGTACTACTTATACTATGTTGCAGCTTCGAAGGTGTCTGGAAGTTTCTGTTCAAGTTCGCCTGAAAGCAGCCATATATATACCAACATGTGCCAACAATATGTTTCTGTAAACAGCTAAGTGCTCCTCATGAAAGTTCTCCTGAGCCTGACATGTGGCGACATTAGGGGTGTGCAAATTACCTTCCATGTGCCATCAATTATTACTGAATGGTAACGTTACTGCGATTACTGCTAATTTACTGTTGGGGTCGTGGAATAAGGTAATTTTAGCATTTTGCATTTCATTTCATTTCATGGGAAACGGCCAAAATAGGCCCAAATGTGCCAAAATTAGGGGAAAATTGGTTGTAGAAATAGGTTTTCTTGAGGGGTTTTGGGAGAATTTGACAAAATCACAACCTGCAAAACCTGTTGAAACAGGTAAATCCCTGATTTGAGGTAGGAACGTTGCTCGAGAGTTCGTTCAACTTGGCAGATGTATCTCCCTGAGCAAGAGCAGTGGATTGCCGCTTTCAAAATTGAAAACGGCCATGTATAGCAATTGGACAGTAATAGTTTTACAGTAAATTACTGCGTTACTCACCAATTGATAACGTTACTGGATAATTACATACATTGGTCCAGTGAAATGAGTAATTTGCACATCCCTAGGCGACATTCACTAGAGGTTTGTTTTCCTTGGGGAATCAACTCACTCTGCAATGGGTCGCCCAGAACGCTCCCCCCCCCCCCCTTCTTCCCCCCCCCCGCCCATAACGCTCGCGATCAGGCATGCACTTCTGCCCTGTGAGCTGCTCAGAGGACTCGCGTAACGAAGTTCGAGGTCTCCGAAGTGTTGCTGCGGCAGGTTGAACCATATGTAGAGCCGTTCGAGGAAACGTCAGCGCCTTGTCTCAAGTTTGCCGGTCATGCATGCGAGTTTGTAGCACGTGTATGTGTGCAACAAAGAGCAAACCTGGACGACTCCCACCGAGGCCAAGATCAGTTCGATTTGTGCTACCACTGCGGTGGCAGGATCACAACTTAAGCGTGTTAGACAGGCTATAGCTACGATACCATTTTCTGAGCACTGAGGCATGAAGCATCCCAAAAGTGGCAAGGCAGCCAAGAAGACTGGCAAGTCAGGGGGGCTTGGTTCGCCTGCTGTGCCAGAGCAGCAGGTACAGCAGCTGAACTCTAGCCAAGCTGAGTTGCAGGTTTTGTGACTTTTGAACACCAACTGGTGCAGCAGGCAAATGAGCAGCATTGTGCATATGCAGAAGGCCCAAGCTACTGTGTCACCACTGTCACGACGTGCAAAGGAAGTTCAGTCCCTTTGGGACCAGTTGTCAGTGGCACAGCAGACAGAGCTGCTGACATTCGATCTGCGCATGCTGTATGCAAGAGCTACCTACACAAAAGGCAAGTGATTTAGCAGCATGATGTGTCACCAGCGCCTCCAGGTCAGCACTGCTGTGAAATCACACTCAGATTGCCGCATAAGTCATTTGCTGGGTCCATTCTGCATGTGATGTTTTGGTGCACCTGCTTGCATTCCAAGAAGCCTGTTAGCAAAGCTTGCAATGGCTTCATCATCGGGCTGTGCTATGTTGAGACAGACTGCCTGTGTTTTGCAAACAGAACAGTCGCAAGTGACAGAGGCCCTAAACAAAAGCGTGCAGCGGCTGTCAACTGGCAAAAGCAGTTGGAAGAAGTGGCAATGGCAGGCAGAGCATCAGCTTTTTGACTGTGCATCTGCCTTCAGGTGAGCAAAGTCACTAGTGTCAACATTTTCCATCTGCAATGTTTTTGTTTGTTGTGAATGTTTTGGCTGTCTGATGAGCCCTGTCAAGACCATCATGTGCAGGTTAGGATGGCATATATTGGGGCATCGTATGACATGCTGTTTGACTTCAACTTGCCGCTCAGCACTCTGCAGCCTGATGCCACTTCCTCGTGGTGTGCACACATATGACCTGAATGAAAGATGTTATACTGTGCAAATAAGGACACTCCTGCAATTCTCTGGTCTCTGCATGCTTGCCCCTGATACATTTCGATCAGAAGATGCAGATAGCTAGCCCACAGCATGGCAGACATCAGATGCTGATCATCTTCTTTATTGTCAACATACTAAAGTTGGGTGCAGGGATCATATCACAACAGACAGGTTGCCTGCTGCCCTGCGCACCTGCTTGGCACATGAGAAGTTGAAGCCCTCCTCCAGCTGGGCCATCAAAGCTCTGCACCAGCGCATGTAAGTGACAGTGCAGAATCTGTGTTTGATGCTTGCATGCTCGTGCATCATTCCCTGCAATCGACTGCGCAACACACTCATGGCTCGTGGCTTCTGCTTGAGTCCAGACAACTTGCATGCACAGTGTAGGTATGCCTGTTACTGCATCAAGCCTCGACATTGCATATTTGTTCTCATATCACACAAGGATAGCTTGAATAGCAAATCACGACCTCACATAACATGAGGCTAGCTTGCATGCAGGCTTCAGATTGACCAAAAGGTAGCAACTCACAAGCAAACCCAGAAGGAGATGAAACGAGCCAAGTCGTGGCACATCAGCAGAAAGAATGGGCCCATCAACCTTATTTTTGCAGAGCTGCTGCACGAGCATGAGTTCCTGTAAGCTGAAACACCGTGGCACTCACTGTCTTCTTCTGTCAATACTAGCAGACAATCAGGACCCTTGCAAAGGCTCTTGGCTCCTGTTGGGTTGTCAAAACGCAAATGTGTGCAGCTGCCAACATGCAATGTGTGCAGTTGTCAACATGTGTCTCTGCCATTTGCCTACAGGTACAATGCCTTTGCAAACCCAGTCGCAAGGAGCCTGGCGCATCTGCTGCCAGCAGACATACCCATGTCAGAGCCTCCAGAGGAGTACATCGGCTCCTTTGTTTCTTTTGTTGTACTAGACAAAGCAGGCGATTCCAAGCCAGGAAGTACCAAAAAGATTACTGACTGGGTGGAGCACAAGTCTGCTGACTTCTGCAGACTGACCAGCACACAGGTGCCCATCTGCCTGTGCAAAATCTGCTGTCATCTATTTAGTCACAAATGAGGCACCTCCCTGCATGTGCAGCCAGTGATGATATAGTCACAGTGCATGCAGTCATATTTTGTGTGTCTTTCACCCCTTGCTGGACTCCTGTTGGGCCCCTGGCTCATCCCCCTTAGGACTGTGTGCTGAACCTGTCTCTGGGCTGTTCATCAAGTGGAGCTCATCAAGTGCTCAAACCTGAATCGGCTGATTGTGCTTCCTGGTTGTAGCAGGGGCCAGCCGACAAAAGCAGCGATGTTGTGCCCTTTGCTTTGTTACACTCCCAAGGTGGGACAAAGCTCGTCATCACACAGGAGTGGCTGCATCATCTGCAGAATCCTGGATCATCCTCTGTATCAGCAGCTGGCACTGCATCAACGTCCAAAGCAGCAGCTGCTGACTCATCAGACTGCGTCATGAGGTGGATCTTTGATGGTCATCCCTCACCCTCTATCATGCCGTCTCTGCCAGGTAGAGCTGGAGCTTGAGGATTGCGTCTGAGTGTATACACTGCAGCAGATATCTTACTGTTTCTCATGATCATGGTCCTTCTGCAAAGGTCTTGCAGCCCGAAAGGGGTGCGTGACTGGTTCTGACCTCTGCAAGGCTTTATGTGGTTTAGTCTTGACTGCTGCACTGAGATAGACTCGATGGAATTGCCAGTGTGTCTGTCGAGCAAGTGACATTTGTTTTCACAAGATACAAATTGCCCTGTGCACCAGTCATTTCAGGCCTGCACCATGTGCTGCTGCATGTTGTGGCTGCCTTGGGGTCCAGCTCGGCATCGCAGGTCATGACATTGTAGCAGATACTCGGACTTAACTCTGTTTGTTCCTGCGTATGCAGACAACTCATCCGTGTTTCATGCACACCAGGCTGTCATAGCCTGTTCTGGATGTTGACACGCCTGCATATTTCATAGCCAGGATTATAGAACAGATGATCCTTCACACAAATATTAAGGGGTTGTAATTGGGTTGCATGCAGGTGTTCCAGGGTCAAACGCGTCCAAGGCATATGATCAGCTGGCTGCAGTCCTAAGGGGTGTCAAGGAATCAGCAGCACAGCTGGATCAGGTTGAGAAGATGCTGAAGGACCTCTTGCAGCATAGGCAGCATATGGCTGAGTGGAAGCACATCAAGTACGCACTCACTGCACTGCTCTCCATGACTGCCATCATCTTTTCACATGCCATACTGTGGTTGTGTCTTTGATAAACTGACAATATAGGGCTGAGATGACAGAGATGCTCAGGTGCATGTTGATTGTGCTTGTTTTGCCGTCGCGTGTCCGTGCGTGCGTGCATACATGCGTGTGTGTGCGTCTATATAAGTAGGCCGATAGTGGCCACTGATAGGGGCCATGTGTAGCGCTTGCCCCATACACAGATCATGCATCATGTCATAGAATTTATTGGTCATGTGTTTGCTTCCTGCTGTTGATAGCCGTATGAGATCAAGCTTGTCCATCTGAAGCTGTGTCTTACTGCATTACATATAACAAATGCCATTTTGGCCTCATCCGCCTGCTGCGCCACTCAATTCCCCACTGGAACTTGGCATGGCTGCTGTGTAAATGAACTCTGCCCAGTCTCAGTTGCAGCCCAGTTGCAAGTGTGCCTTTGTTCATGCAGGCGTCAGCGGAACAGTTCAGATCAGCAGTTGCCGCCAAAAGCCATGCTGTGCATGCTGCGCCAGGAGTATGTTGTCGCTGAGTCGAGGATGACGCTTAAGTGCAGGTCGAATCTGGCTGCAGTTCGCATGTTCAGACTCAACCAGCAATTCAACCAGGTAAAAGGCCAGATCAGTGCCCATCAGCAATTTAAGCATGCACTGTTTGCCTGAATTGGCAACTCAATTATGCAAGCTACCACTTGTTCTCAATCTGCAGCTTAGTCATGTACATTGCCACTTGTCTTTGTCAGCAACTCAGTCATGCATGTCACCTTTTAATTGAGTCAGCAGCTGTAGTGTGCATAGTGTGCATGTTACCACCTGTCTCAGTTAGCAGCTCAATCCGGCACATCATGTTTGGTGTTGATCACCAACAGAGTCAACAGCTCTTTGTGTTCAAACCTTGTGTGTACTGTCAAGAGGCTGACAGGCATGCTCAGCGATTCAGTAGCACTGGCAGACCTGATTCTGTTACATCTCATGTGTCAGCAACAGTAGTATTGACACTGATCTACAATCAAAGTAACAGTTATTGCAATTCTCATAGTTTTCCTAAGGAGAATAATATATTAGCGACAAAAGTCGTGGTACAGAACAATGTGGTGTCATGCGGTGCAGGCTGAGGCAGAGTATGCACATCTGGAGAAGAAGGAGAAAGCAATCACTCGCCATGCCATGCCAGCAGCGCTGAATGACCCGTCGGCCAGTCAACACCAGAAGGCAACCATCACAGCAGCTTTGCAGATGGAGCACTCCGCCACCAAGAAGAGCATGATGGACATCTGCCATGTCATGATGGTAACCACACAAGCCTAATCCTTGTTCTAGTCTTCCTCTGCATCAGTGCCTGTACTACAGTGAGCCCAGTCTGGATGATCTCTCTGAGTTATATCATGGCACAGTGCTGATCAGCCTCGCACAGGTTCTTTCCATCCTTTCATTATTTACTTTGTTTATTAACATTTATATATGTGTGAGTGAGTGCAATGCTATACTACACAGTGCAAGTCATGCTGTTGAGCCCATGGGCAGGCTACAGCAGAGACACTCATGGCTGCACCTGCAATGAGTGTCTCTGCATGTTGCATGTTGCACCTCAAAGCCTCATGGAGCCAAAGTCTGCAACATTTCAAAATGTGCAAGTATGATTAAGATTGTTTAAAGGCAACAATAACTTAGCACCGTCATTTGCAAACAGGCACACCACCCTGGCTCATTTATACAATCAAGCTGGTTGGCTGAAGGTGCAAATCCTCTTTTGTATCCTCCTCCAGCACTACATGCAGCGTCGTAATGTTGTCATCTTGACATGTGTGCAGGACCTGCAAGACGAGCCTCATGGGTCAAAAGCCTGCAATGCCGCATGCAGCACGATTTGGAAAGTTGAACTGCTGCAGTACCGCTTCTGAGCCGTGATTGTGCTTCTGCAGGGCCTGCAAGACAAGCCTCATGGGACTAAAACCTGCTCAAATTGCAAAGTCGCACTGCAGCAGTACAGCCTGAGCCATGACAGTGGTTGTGCTTGTGCAGGGCTTTCAAGACAAGCAGGACATTGCTGAAAGCGACATGCAGAAGGGCAACAGGGAGCTGTTGGCTCTCAAAGCTTGGGGAGGCCAAATTGGGGACCTGATTGCGGCGATTGATGAAATCATCAAGGGCCTTGACCAGCGTGGTGCAACTCCAGGGCCGTTTCATGAGATTGATCTTCATGAGCAACAGCTCACTGAGTTGACTGCCCATTTCTGTAAGGTGGGTATAGTCCCTGCTGTTGTGCACAGCATTCAACTTGTGATGGCTCTACCTGTGCTTGTGGGCAGCATTCAAGCTGGCATTCTTGCTGTTTTTTTTTGAAACGGTGATTGGATTATGCCTGCATCCAGCTTTGTGTGCTGGCTTTGCCTGTGTTTCCAGATGTACTTGCGCTGAGTCTACAAATAAAGCTATATGGGGTGGCTTTGACATCTTGCTTTCAATGACACTTTTGTATGCAGCACTGACAACAGGTTGGTATAGCTCTGCTGCATGAGACAATGTCCATAGTGTTCTGAGGCAGCCCTGAGTTCTGAGTCATTTGCAAGGATGAGTCACATGCATTGAAAGACTTGCTGATGTATTGCGCTCAATACTTTTCCTACTGACACTAAAGTCAGGTTCAGCTCACTAAAGAGATAAAATGGCAATGCTGGCAGCAATATTCTCATTGCGACATTAACGACATGCATTGCTGGCAGGACATTTGGCCAAAGCTGTGCAAGCCTGAGCAGAACAAGGCCCTGCATGAGGCGTTGCAAGTCCAGCATGCAGAATCGATGAAGCACTTTGAGCAGGGCTGTGCGGTAGTGCAACCTTTGATGGCACAGCTGGTGGAGGCGGCCTGTGATGACCCTGCTGCACTTCTGTTGCCCCAGCTGGTGCTGCCGCTGCTGAGGGAACGCTTAGAAGCCAAAGCTCAAGCTCACAAGGTGTTCAAAGACTGCTGTCATGTTCCTTGTGTTGTCTCAGACAATTCCGGCTATCTGGTCGGCATTTGCATGCCTTGCATTGTATGCAGTGATGAACCCCACTATCTCACCCCAGCAGGAACCTTGCAGGGGTGACTGCTGTGTTGGCAGGCACTATGTACATGTTTCCTGCCAGCACTTGTGCGTTCTTGATGCGCACCATCTTGATCGAGTATTTGAGAAGTGGTTTGCATGCTTTGCTTGCATGCTTGCAATCATGCAATACTGTTGTACTGTCAGCATGGATGCTGACATGACAACAGTGCAGCAATGAATTCGCACATCACAATGACATTTGACTGCAGCATGGAAAAGAAATCATATGCGCTGCAGGATGCAATGTCTTCAAATGTCATCTGGGCTTCTGGCGACCAGTCTGGCTGGGATCCTGAGCTCTCTGACCTGGTAGACATTTATGAGGCACAAATTCAGGAATGCACCTCATCTGTGGACGACCGAGCCCGGGAAGTGCAGCAGTGTTTGGGCATTATCAAGTCGTTTACTCCAGAACTTACAGCAGAGGCTGAAGAGGAACTGTGGGCATATGCAGATTTTGTGGATGATTTATGTTTGCAAGCTCCGGGTCCAGATGCTGCAAGCATACCTGAGCAAGCGCTCAAAAGCACATTTCTTGGGGATATGGACCCAACTGCTGCCTGGCTTTTAGTGATGCTCATCACAGGCTGCAACCCTTATGATTCATTGTGATTGATCCGCCATTGCTACTTGTCTTTGTGCCATGACAGGCAAATGTCATTTTCGCCTAGGCTGTTGCTGAAAAGTCCTGACGTGATTCGATGCTAAGTGAGTCGGGGTACACACAATTGAGTTGGGGGTAGAAGAAAGTGTTACAGTAGCTGTGCTGCAGCGTTCTCAACGTTAACAGGATGCTGTGTTGTGTGCTTGCAACCAGAAAAAGGCTTTCCTGTCAATGCAGCACAACAAAATATTTCGAGATGAATCGAATAACCTGGTAGATGTTCTGCTGGTATAAGTATTACCATTGACACATACCGATTCCCAGCTAGCTCTACATGTGTTGTGCACATGCTTGCACTTGTGTCTGGCTGTTAGGACTGTCAGCATGAATCTGACAGTCAGCAACACAAACTGCGAATGTTGCTCAGCTACTGCAGTTTCCTGGGTCAGCCTATTCACTCACGACTTTGAACTTAGCCTCTGAGATGCATTCTGCCGGGTGATGCAGCCCAACAAAGCTACTATGGGGTAACAGCGTGCATAGGAATTCTAAACACCTCCAATGTTGCTGCCCTGTTCATGCTCACAGCCACATAAAAAGAATCTGATAAGATGTCTGATAAGGATAGCCAGTTGGCAGTATATTCAGCACCTTTGTCGGCTTGATTGCATTGAGACTGCCAGCCTCTACCCAGTGGATTGAAACTCATTGGACTAGTCGTTTTAATCGTTGGCGACGACAGCAGCAATAAAAGTGCTCGGGGGTTGAGCTTTGGGGGAGATCAAGTGGATTCACGTCACGGCCACTGCTGCAGTGGCCGTGCAGCAGCTTGCTCTGCCGGCTTGATGCAGCAGGCGTTGGTCGTCGGCGCCACGTGCTTTTTCTTGCGCACCAGGGTGGCCCGCTGCGGAACATCGTGAACACTTGCTTCGTGGACGTCCTGGAGCACGTCCTGCACCGCCCGTTGCGCCTGTCTCGGAATCCACGAGTCCACAGGCTGTCTCCGCTGTTGCTTCGTGCAATATTTGTTGCAGAATTTACTAGACAGCAATGACGCTGCTGCGCCAAGGTGACACTCTGCGCAGCTCCAACACTTTGCACATGTACTCCAACATTGTGCACGCACTCGTATGCACAGCAGTAATACTGTGTGCTTGCTGATGAAACCGTGTTAAACAGTTGTATAGGGCCATCTTCAATGACTGTGTACTTTTGTCATTGTAAGGCGCCCAGCCCAGCTTTCCACATGTTCATCAGTAAGCATATTCAACAGCAAAGCGGCCTGCTATGCATATGAGTGCATGCCATCACCAGAGCAACATGCCGATTGCCTTTGCTGCCTTGAGCTTGACAGGCTTTCTGATGTGCATTGTGAGCTGCACCACCTTTTGTACATCTGTCCCCGCCGGAAACCAATTTTCTCATCTTCATGCATCTATGTCAAGGACAGTCAGCAGGATTGTGCAGAGTAATCTATCAAGATCACTCTGCACAGTCCTGCTGACTGTCCTTCATGTTACTACATGAAGACGAAAGGAATTACGTCTTGCGGGGACAGATGTACAAGAAGGTGGTGCAACTCACAATGTACATTAGACAGCCGGTCAAGGTTGTGGCAGCACTTGGCAGATCCACCTGACATTGACCCTACCCCATTTCCAGGGTTCTGGCGGTCCGGTGCGAGGCAGCATGCCACACTCTTGAAAGCGTTTTGTATACTTACCTCTCTTATGTTTGCTTTTTCCCATGCAGGTCGTTTGCCCGAGATGCTGTGACGCCCAAAAGCACTGCCAATCTTGAAGCTCTCCACCACATCCCACTCACGTCTTGTGTGTCAAGCGGTGAAGATGGGTGATAGTGGTTTCATCAACAAGCTTGATGCTGACATATACAAACTGCCCAAGGCTCTGAAAGTGTGTTTTGTGTCACACGCTGATTGTAGCTGCCTTGTCCACCCAAAAGAGATGACCAAGCGTACCCAAGCAACCAGAATTCCAAACCACAGAGGCGCGCAAGATCTTGATGCTGCTCCTTAAATCAACCATTCTAGTGGACACCATGGCCACTGCTTTTAAAGTACAAATTGTTGTGATGGTCTTTGTTAGCATGGTTTGCTTGAGATGCAGCATCAGGAGCTTTGACGCCTTTGTATTTTGGAGCTCCCGCTACTGGCATATTCCTGCTCATCTCTCACTGGAGGGCAGCAGCTGTCTCAGCATTACAACCTTGGAGGCCTCATCCAGCTTGCATATGTCAGCATCAAGCTTGTCAAGAACACCATTCGCATCCATTCTCACCGCTTGACACATAGGTGAGATATGGCTTCTTTAGGAT
>JAABUK010007072.1_pt1 | contig 16381 bp, 20 predicted proteins | sample 5559141 | NCBI WGS metagenome assembly JAABUK01 (sample SAMN10711869, study PRJNA513367) | rock metagenome | isolation source: Antarctica rocks | place: Antarctica: Victoria Land, Pudding Butte nord | collected 2016-01-03
GTTCTCCACCCCCCCTCCCAATTACCCCAATCTCCACCTCCCACCACCCCTGCATGATTGTCCTCTGCTTGTCAACAGGCTGCTCAAAGCAGCAGCCAGCGCCGCACTTGATCGAGTGCTATCTCAACTTAGGCAAGGCGAACGTTTCGTCCATCAATCAATGGTAATTGCTCTGGGTGGCTTGGGGTCCCCCGTGCAGGTGGACATGTACAGCTTTGGGGTGCTGTTATGGGAGATCATCACTCACGAGAGACCTTCTAGAGGTCAACTGAGAGACTTCCAGGTTCCTGAGGAGTGCTCTCAGAGCATTGCTGAGATGCATGAAGCTTGCCTGCAGCTGGGCCCTGAGATGCGCCCTTCAGCAGAAGATGCTGTCCTACAACTCCAGCAGGCAATAGAAGAGCATGAATCCAGACATTACTGAAGCTGCGCTGAAGATGCGTTGAAGTTGCGCTGAAGCTGCGCTGATGAGACTGAATAAAGCTTATATGGGTTAATAAAATTCTCGAAGGGCAGCACTCAAACACAGTGGCGACATGCACAGCGTGATGTGTAGTACCAGATTGAAGACTTGCAAAATGTGAAAGCAGGCTGGCATGCTCTGGATATAAAGCAGAACAAGCCTTCAAACAAGGGACGTGGCTGCTATTGAAGCATCAGGGGGATCTGACAGGTGGTAAATTCTGGTACACCTCGCCTCCATGCCAGCTTCTGTGAAGCAGCTTTGAGGCTTACTCAGCATGAATAATTGTATTTGTCTCACCTATGCAGCAAGGAGGACAGGGTTCTCTCTCGTATGAATGTCAGCTTTAGCTGAAGACAAACACCACATATGTTTTTATTTGTGGTCTGAATCCGATGATGAGTTCCTCAAACTGCGCTCTTCAGCACGGTTCGGTAAACTGTCAGGATCAGTCTGTACGTAGGAAAGTATCACTGCAAAATGTGTCGGCATGCATGTGCAGGTTCTATACACCACATGTTTTGACTGCCCCACATGTGGTCATATGTGTGCAGTACAGAGCCTGCATGTACATCAGCATAATAACTTGCTATTGATCAGCCCTACATGTAGAGCACTTGACTCAAGATACTTTTTGCACAAAGACAGGCTGTACGGACCTGTCCACTTTTAGCCTGGCTTATGGACTTCATAGAGCTAGATCTGACCAGAGTATATGTTGTCAGCACTGGCGTACTAAATTGGAACAGAGTGTGTGGCATCACTACTGGAAAGCGCTACATATTGTGTTGCATAGTGTGCATGCATTAGCACCCCGAAGGCAATAAATGTACATTAAACAGATACAATTTCAAGTCAGTGTAAAGGCTGTCATTGCTGACTGCCTTGTAAGCCTACATCAGTGTCAGCATGACCATGTCTCACAGTGCATTACATACACAAAGGGGATACACATTCAGTCATAGCACCTGCAAAGAAACTCTAAATATGCCTGATGCTGTAGACAAGGTGCCTATAGCACAAGGACATCAAAAGCATCCTGCTGGGATATTAATGACTCCTGTTCAGTATTTCATGATCAAAACCCTTAGGATTGGCTTCAGCATGGCGGTCCGTAAAGAAGCATCACATACAAAAGTGAGTAGCAACAGCAAAACTACACCCTAACAGCAAGCCAAAATACACAATCACAGCAAGCCAAACTACACCTACTGCTGAAGCCTAGACCTCATAGACGCTCTCGCCCGTGCTCTGTATCCTGGGGCAGTGCGCTGATAAGGAGACTGTTCCCATGTGTGCCCATCTGCGTCCTTCCAAAAAGCCATTTTAGCAGATTTCGACAATACCTGATCAGGGCTGATGCCATTCCTTGCAGTGTCGTACTCTGCAGCTAGTGCAGGGTACAGTGACTGCAATGAGTTGCATATGCAGGCCTTTGCGCTGCTACAATAGGGGCAGCCGTCACCTCTGCCAATGCGATACTTGGGAGCTGTCGAAAACAGGTGGGGTTGACCTTTAGGGCATTTGGTACATATCCAGTGCACCACCTTGGCACTTCCTGCTGTGATCTTGTCAGGATCGAGACCTGCTTTGTGGTTCCTCTCAAAATCAAAGCCCAGCATTGTAGGATGCTTGCTCTGTGTCAGACTTGGTTGTCTGTGGTAGCCTTTTAGTTTATTTGAGCACTTTGGACACCCAGTCTTTTTGGGGACTTTGGAGGATATCTCGGTTTGCCAGCTGTGACTGCATGATGGGCAGAGCCAATGCTTGCGGGCATGACTGTACGCCGTGACCTGGTCTGAGGTCACCCCATTCTTGGCTGTGTCCCAGTAGGCTGCCACAGCTGGAGCAACTGTTGACAGCGAGTTGTGTTAGCAACAAACGCTTGTTGGTGCAACAAGGACACTGATGGTTCATATGTTGCCTGGCATCCACATTGGCCATCCACTCATGCACAAGTCCACAGGGACACTGGTCACACCTCCACCACACATGCAAACTACTGCCACCTTGTATCTGCTTGTCTGCCAAATGCTGATTTTTGGCATGATGCCACTGCCTCTGCAACTCTGGCCTCAGAAGGCTGATGTCTGGGCCTGCTGAGGACTGCTGCCATGTTTCAATACAACAGCGCAGCCTTGGGTACCCTGATGCCAGAAAGCAGTCAATCTTTGACGGTGAGTGTGAAGAACTCGCAGTTGCTTAAAAGTTAGAAGATCAGCCACATACCAGACGTCTGCCTGATGCCCCTTAACTGCAGTATCTCTTCGTGGGGCAAATACCGACAACCTAGCACATTCTGCACCTGTGTTGAATCGGAGTACCTGCATACAGATCAGGGCTGATGACGTAGACGTGCTGTCGTGTGGTGTGCAAGAAGAAAACTGTACATGCCTGCTGTGGGGTGGTTGCCTGGTCCACGTCTTACAGCAGAAGCCTGTACATGCCTGCTGTGGGGTGGTTGCCTGATCCACGTCACACAGCACCAGCCCGTCACCATTATTTCGGGTCCGACGGCGCTGACTCGCTACCTGAGCTTGATAGAGCCACACAACGAGTACACAGCGTGAGCTAATCAGCGTGCGCTAACCAGCGTGAGTCAGTTCGAGCTTGAGCTCCGAAACCAGAAACGCCACCAAGACTTCGCACATCCCTGCAGACAGACTCAGCTCCTTGCGGCATGGTTACGTTCTGTGCGTTCTGCGCATACATGGTCGCGAGAGGGTCCACTTCAACTTGTCTCCTTGTTTATCATGCCTGCATGGCCCGCAGCGTCTGACAGCTGCAAAACCGCCGGAGACATGGTTCAGTAAATGTCAATATGAAGCGGAAACTACCGCCCGCTTTACCTTGGAGGTACGGTCCTGCATGTTTACTGGTCTCTTAAGCATTGTGCTTTTCTGGAGCCGCTCAAATGTGAGCTGTGTCTGGTTTTCAGGCCTGTTACAGACATGCCTCCTCCTGGTGTATTCTGTACGGGTGAGGTGCTAGAGTCTTACGCTTTCCTGCCGTCTGCGACCGTGTCCCGGGGGCCAGCACAGGTTCGTTTGACAGATGCAATTCTTGGTGAACCGCGACGTAGCCTGCTGCCTTCTATCAGAAAGTCTTGGATCAGCTTCAGTATGCTTTCAGCTGGACAAGGTGCAAGGACTACAGCAGGCTGCGACACTGAGCTGACCTTGCCTCTGTTTTGCATTGCAGGCTTCTCGAGACCAGAAAGAACCGCAGGCAGCACCAGCCCCAGCTGCGCTTACACACCCCGCTGTTTCTCATCACAGCTCAGACGACGAGGTTTTGTCTGCTGAGCAACCACAAAGAGGGCTCAAGCGGTCAAGAGCAGAGGCTGTGGCTACCACAGCCAATGCAGCTGGCTCTGCAGCAGCTGATGCCGCTGCTGAAGCTGACCAAAGGAAACTAGCAAAGGCCAAGCATATGCCTCGCCCTGCCTCTGCTCAATCCTATGAATTAGGCCAGTTGTCCCCATCAGACTATGACCGAGACCTTCCAGCCCCTGCTGCAGCCCCAGAGACCGTAACAGATCCTGCCCCTGCTCCTGTCCAGCCCCCTGCCCTGCCCCTAGAACCAGCACAGCACCTAGCACCCCCACAGGTTACTGAGTACCCCACGCATGCTGTGCACCCTCACGGCGTCGCTCCCAACTGCAACCGCAACGTCCAGGAAAGGATGGCAGCTGTGCTTGGCATCAGGACTCCTGCTGAGCGTGTGGCTCTCAAAAACGCTGCAGCTCCCGCCTTGGCTGACTTGCTGAACCCCAACAATGCAGCGTTTAACCCTAAGTTTGCAGCCCAGCACAGAGCCATGCGTGCACAGGCAAACCCACTGTATGCGCAGCAGAAGGCTCGCAAGCAGGTCATCAAGCTGATCAAGAAGTTGCACTGGGACAGGGCGTCTGCTTTCACAATGGAGGAGCATGGATACTTGCTGGACTTGCATGGTGACTTTTCCCAAGCTTATGGTTGCTGGAACCTGCATTCACACAGAATAAACATGCGGTTTTTGGTCCCAATCTGCTGCCTGCTTTGATGAGCGTGCAGTAGCAGGGTGTAAATCCAGAAAGGTGCAACGTGTTGTCCGTGTTAAGCATGCCGCCTGACATTCATCATAGTGCTCATGAGACTCTTAGCAGTTAGCTGATGGCTCATATGCTGCCTCAACATCAGCCTGACCGCTACAACTGAAGGCACTGTAGTATCACTTTGCTGATGTTGTGTCTGCACCACATCAGTGGTCTGGTGTTGCAGATGTGCGTTTGGAGGGCAAGGATGCCGGTAAGTTCGAGAGCCTGAAAGCACGCATGGGAAATGAGCAGCGGGAGTACCTGAAGCAACTCAGGTCAAAGGCCTTTGCAGACCGCCACCGTTACACCTCATGTCACCCAGAGGCTGCACACCAGATTCAGGTGACTCTCACATATACCATCTGGCTTCCTGCAATGTGCTTGCTCAGCTCCTCACCAGCCCTATTTGCTGTCATGTTGACATAGCTGTCACTAGTTTATGCCTCAACATGAGCGCTTAAATAAGGTTCCGTTTGTTGATGCAATCTTCTGATGTGATGTCAACATAACTGTGTTAGTTACTTGTCTGATGTATAGCGTGATGCTGCTGTCGGTGCATACTAGCATCATGCAGACTGTGCTGCCCTGAAATGAGTCCCTTTCGACTTCATTTATGTCATGCTTGCTGCTTGTGTTGATACACTCAGTGATGCTGCGCAACACATGCTGTCAGACTCATACTTCGTCAGGAGTTTTGGCATTTGAGCACCTGTTACACAGTTGGCACACAAGTGTTGCACAGCCATAACCCAGTTGTACCCATACCCCGGTGTTCATTGCATGACTTGACCTACAGGCAGAGCTACTTGCTCAGAGGAGTGTGGTCCAAGGTTTGCCAAAGCTGTGGCAACTGGCCAAGCTCTTTTCCCTCCAATGTATTGAGCAGCGCAAGCCCAGGGACCCAGGCATGCGTCACATGGCCACCATTTCCCGCCAGGGCCTTCCCGCCGTTTTCAGCATGCCTCAACCACCCACACCCATTCCTCTTGACCAACCTTGCATGCCAAGCTTGCTGACACAACAGGCTGCAGTCAGTGCTCCACTGCCTGCCTTCAACACTGACCACCCTAACCTGCCCCCCATCGCACCCACCACCACCACAGCTCAGACAGACAGCACCCCAGGCCTAGCTGATGTGCCACTGCATCAGGATGGTGTCTGCAGCAGCAACCCTGCCTGTCAGCAGGCAGATCTGCTCATGGCAGAAGGCGCCTTTGCATGTCTCACTGGCATCTGGGCTCCATCCTACCGGCTTGGCTGGGAGTTGCCTGTAACCATCAGAGCTGCAACTTCAGCCCCGCATTCTGGTGATCCTGAATCATCTCTGCCACCTGAGCAGCATGCAAAGCAGGTCATCATTGACTCACCGCTGCCCAGGAGGAAGCTGAGCCTGCGTGAGAAGCATGAGCTGCTGTATCAGCATGCAGTGCGCAAGCTAGGCTGCGACTTGTGGACCAGACAGAAACATGCCAGGCATGCTGCACAAGCTCAGGCTGCACAAGCAAGCATGGCAGAGCGCCCTGCTGCACATCAGCAGCCAGATCACCAACAGCAGCAGCAGCAGCAGCAGGCAGAGGAGCCCATGTATGCGCCTTACTCACCCTCAAATGATGTGTCAGTAGATGCACCATACTCCCCCAGCACGGACCCCTACACATATGACCAGCAGGGCATGTACAACATGCCCAACTCCCTCACACCAACAGCAGCAGACCTCCCAAGCGCAGCCATGGACGCAGCCCCCTACCCCACCCAGGGCAAGGCTTATTTCCTCGGGGATGCTGATACCACGGACGATGATGACAACAACAGTGAAGCCAATGCTTTTGCGCATGCTGTGCTTGGTGATGGGGACGATGAGCCTAGCTCTATGCAAGCTCAGATTGATGCCAGTGCTGCTGATCCCAGTGCTGGCAGCTCAGCTGATGCTCAAGCTCTGGCCAATGTCATTGCTACAGCTGGTGATGATCCATGTGCTGAGGATGGTCCACAGACAGTAGCTGCCACAGCTGGTGATGGAACAGGCACCTCAGAGCCTGCTGCTGCTGCAGTCACAGCTGATGATCATGCCACAGCCGAGGCTACTGCCACAGCTGATGGTCATGCCACAGCTGAGGCCACTGCCACAGCTGAGGCCGCTACCACAGCTGGAGCTGCTCATACCACAGCTGAAGCTCAAGCTGGGCCTACAGATGATGCTGCTGGCGTGACCACTGCAGCTGCTGCTGATGATGCCACTGCTGCAGCTGCTGCTGGTGATGCCACTGCTGCAGCTGCTGCTGATGATGCCACTGCTGCAGCTGAGGCTGGTGAGCTTGATGACAGGGCTCAAGGCACTACAGGTGGAACAGCAAGAGAGGCAGGCGTAGCTTATGACAGCTGGCAGCTGGGAGACTACAAGCTGGTCATCAGGACTCGGCTTCCTGCACATTTGGTTCATAACCCACCGCCCCAGGTGGCTTCCCCACTGCCACAAGCTGCTGCGCTGTCATACTTGCCTTCTGCATGGGTGACTGCATGCTCACAATGTGAACAATGATGCAGACTTTGAGTATCTGTGCCTGGAGAAAGTGTTAATGAACAGTTAAATGCTGACAGGACACAACGATGCATTTGTATCCTCAGATGTACAGTCAACTGCTGCAGCAACAGTTGGCTCTGCCTGATAGGCAACTGTAACCACTCTACAGCTTATGCAGAACAAACTGTTTTGTCCTGGAAATGCAGTCGTATGCCTGTGCTTTGCCACTGCCATCTTTACACGCGTCAGATCTGTTCAGTGACTGACATAACTCTACTTGTTCACTTCGTAGCCCCCTGGGCAGCCCCCACCCGGCCCGATGCCCCTGCGCCTGAGGAACAAGTTGGCAGTGTTGGGTGTGAAGATGGAGTACCTGGAGGAGTGGGGCTTTGAGATGCTGCTGGCTGATGAGCTGGCACGCTGGTGGGCCGCCATCCTACTGCACCCCCAACCTAACTGTGAACTGGTGGTGAGTCACCACATTTCAGAATCCACTCTCATGATCACAAAGTGATTGTTTCCACTTTTGTCACCTTAGTCACAGTGCAAGTGCGCACAGGGAAATCCCATTCAAGCATGATGCTTGCAAAGTACTTTTCACTGCAATATGTGGATCTTGCACTGCCCAGCAGTACCCTGCTGCATTCTGTCATGCACTGCTGACCTTTAAACGCGTGCTCTGAGCCCTTATGACTAGCTTCAATGCTCTTTATGCGCTTGCATCAACCGTCGATTGCTCACTTGTTAACTCACTCTCTCTCTCACTCACTCACTCACTCACTCACTCACTCACTCACTCACTCACTCACTCACTCACTCATGTGTGACCTCATTTGTGACCTCATGCATTCCTGGCAAGTCATTCTCCTTATGCACTGCTGTGCACTCAGTCAGTCCACAAAACTGGCATTCACTTCCTGGGCCAACATAGAGCTGCGTCACAGACATCCATCAGACATGCAGTCGCTGCTAAACTCACAAATGATGCAACAGCAAGCACCATCCAACATGCATGTTGCATGCTACGCCCTCTTGAGCACACACCCCAGGTTGACTGGGCTCAAGTCTTGTTACAGGTTGCCAAAGTTGGTGTGCACAGCAGCCATCTGTTGGGTATCCAGGCCAAATCCAGGGGATGGGTCATGCAAGAGTGCAGCAGGCAGCAAGTGGACATCTCTCATGTTCAGAGGCTGATACCCTTACTCATGGGGAACCTGCAGGACCTTGCCCCAGGGCAGTACCTGCTGACACATGAGCCTGGAGAAGCTGCTGTCAGCTGCTTCACTGCAAAGATCAATGCCACACAGGATGAGCCGGTGCGTATCATGCACAAAGAGCTGTTGTGACCTGACACAAAGGATCAGTCAATATGCATCATGGACACGAAGCTTGTTACATGATGTAGTTGCTGTCAGTATACGCGTTGTTACATGTATGCTGTCGCATGCTTTGTTATGGACACAGGTGCTGATCACAAACAAGACATGGCATTGGCATGATGACAGGCTCCTGCCAGCACTGCATGAGAGTCTCTGTTGTCCTTCCCTTGATTGTGCAAGATTGTGTTCTTTATCCACTCTGCTTCAAACTTGGAAGCACATGCATTGAGAGAGCCACCCCTTGTGCCACATCAACGCATGTGTACCTTGCTGATGTGCATGGTGTAGGGCAGCCTGGGAGTGCCCCTGCCCTGTGGACATCTGGGGGTACGCAAGGGTACGGTGTATGATCTCCACGCTGCACATGTCAGCAGTGGAGCCACCGACACTGAACAGGTAGCTCTCCCCTTCAACATCCTTGACATTTGCCAAGATGGATGCTGTTGTTATTACTATTATCATTATCAGTATGATGACCATCATTATTACCACTATTTTTACCATTATTATTACCATTATTATTGTTACCATTGTTATTACCATTACCATTATCACAAGTTCGTCACTGCAGCTCAAATGCATCAATGCCAGCTGAGAACGTTGCTGAGTATCAATGAGTGTTGTTGTGGCACATGCAAGGCTTGGTGCATGCCTGTTGATGTCAAACTCTGGCTGGCTCTGTTCCTTTTGTCTCCAGCATTGCTGTGTCGGCTTTGGTTGACGCCGCAAGTCTGACATGCCTGCCATGCTTCTACCATGCAAAGCCTGTTTTGTTTCAAAAAGCTGTTTTCAATCAATGCAGGACTTGTTTGCTGGAGCCTGGCAGCAAGCAGACCCAGAAATTGACCAGGTTCCCTTCACTTTCCCACCAGTCCATGGTCCCTCCAAAATGGGCAGGGGGAAAAGGGCCAAGAGGGGGGTCTTCAGGGGCAGAGGAGCTCCTCGCCAGAATGGTGGGCAGGCTGCTAGGGGTAGGGGTCAGGGCAGGGGCTTCATTCAGCACCCTGCAAAGCTACTGCCTAAACCAGCCAAGCCTCCCAAAGTCAGACACAACTATGTCCCACCACAGCCTGCACCCAGACGTGGAGTGTCAGCTGCTGACTATGCAAGTGCTTTAGACCAAGGCCTTTGACACTATGTAGTACAGACAACAAGTGAAAGATGCTTGCCCTATTGAGGGTCCAAGCTATTGTTTTTGGGAATATCCTGGGAAACGCTGACCTTTTTGTGTTGTGTGAGCCTGTATCATGCCACAGTCATGGGTGATGCTGACCTTTCTTTCTGTTTGACGAAGCATCATGAGGAGGCTTTAATGCAGACCCTTTGCATGTAATGCACTATGCAGCGCTTTTGCCTGTGCTTGATCAATATACTGGCATCGTCTGTGGCAGCGCTGGCATCAGGCGGTGTCCAAAACATTACAGCTTCGTGAGTCTCGCATTTGCATTACACTGTAGAAGAATCGCCTTACTGAACCAGGTATTCAACTGTGAGTTCGTGCTGCGTTTGGCAAAGATGATGGTACAATAACTCGTGTAGTATCAGCCATTCTGTTCACGGCGCAAAGGATGCAGAGCTGTTTGTGACGTTGTACAAATCAATACAAACACCTCCATAAAACTATTTGAAACAAGCACCTCTTCAAGAGCATTCCACTTCTGCACACAACATGCCAACTGTCCATCATTTGCCGCACAACAGAAGAAAAGAAATGAAAGGACTAAGCAACTGAATGACAAGCCCTGCACAACAGGACCCACCGGGCTTGGCAAGCCCACTGCACTGCATGTAAGCCTGCTAACAAGATCCTGATGTAGTGGCCTGGTAAGCAAGGCGATGTCAAGAGCAGCTGCCAAAGGCGTCTTCGGCCAGTGATTCACCTGCGCTTGCAAAACTTTGTTCAATGGTCAGATGATACGATGCAACAGCGGTAGAGACAAGCATTGCATAAGACAGCAGCTATGCAACAGAAGGATTGGGCGGAACAATCTGTTCCGTCAGCAGCTGCATATGTCGTACTGATGTGTGTTCAATTACTCTGCTCATGCACTGCGACTTTGCATGGCTTGCTTGCATTGTCTGATCACTTGGTTGACATTGTGACTTCTGGTTCTGCAGCCATGTTGTGTTGTGTGAGTGCATAAGTGCATCAGTAACATACTTGACTGCACTATGCAAGTGCAACAGCATAATCAGATTCACCTGTGAGGCCTTCAAAATTCTGATCCTTGTAATACCATACCCCCCATGAGATTTGATTGGGAGTCTTGCTTAATGGCGTGTTGACCAGGGCCATCACCACTAAGCTGGTTCACAGAGGCTTCAGGTTGATTGCCTGTGCACTGAGGTTTGAATGCATCCTTCTTGTTCTTGTTCTGCTGTACAGTGGACCTGCGCCTGCCCTGTCTCTGACTCACCCTCTGCCCTTTCCCTTTGGTGGGTGATTGCTGACTTTTGCGCTGAGCTGCTGGCTCTTTGCTTGGCGTCTGTGGTGGCTGCGCATTTGCTGCCCTCTTCCTTGTAGCTGCTGCGGGTGCTGCCTGTGACTGTACGCCTTCTGCAGGGTAAAAGGCTCTTAGGAGGTTGTTGTCATCCCAAGGAAACTCAGCAGTCCATGCAAGACTTGAAGGACTGGCATTTGGATAGCTGTTAGGGAGAACTGCATCCTCTTGTGACCATGAAAAATCCATTCGCTGTGCTACCTTCCCCCAGCTTTCGCTTTCACCACGTGAAGGCATTCTGAAAGGCTTGCCCCCGCCGTCAGGTCTGTAAGGTCTGCCTGTGTCCTCGCTTACTAGCAGCTCCTCCATGTGCATGTCAGCATGAATGACCTCATGGACGCCGTTGAGTGGGAGCTGACACAGAACTGGAAGGAGAATGATACGCTGCGGTTGGGTGTTGCTGCAAAGGTTTGCCAAACGTTTATATGATGAAATATTCTTTGAGAGGTCCTCCTGGCTGAGGAAGAAGACCACTGCAAAGTAGTTGAAAGAGTAGCTGTCTGTTGGCTTTGATGCAATCTTCTTGGTGACTTCCTCAATCATCTGCAACTTGGCTCCTTTTTCCATACAATGTGACAGCTGTGGCAAGACATGGTCCATGTCAGAAGTCAGTGTTCCCTCAAAGAGGTTGATGCTGCATTTTGTGCCAGCGTCCTCTCCTTTCACATCAGCGACCTGTGTGTAAACAGATTTGTCAGTGGCGATAGATGTGCAGCTACAACCACAGTCTGTGAGGTAATGCCCACATCATGCACACCTATGTCAGCAAGTACTGCTCGTAGATCAACATGCTTTGATGACAGTTGCAGCAGTGTGGCCAATTTAGCTTGCAGACATGGCAAAACTGCCCAATAAGAAGTAAGCAGGCTTTGCAGCAAAGGTTCAGCAGCTGAGATCAATGCTGGAAATTTCAGGATTGAGCTTGTGTGGTCCTGAAGCCAATGTGATGCTGAGCTATGTGTGTTGGACATTATGGACCTGACAAAGCTGCCCATTTTGTAGTAGAAAACAAAACATGCGCCTGGCTTCAATAAAGCCATTGCAAATATGCAATTAAGTCTGTGAGCACCTCAAATGGTGCACACCATGTGTCCAAATGTCAAGCTTGGTGCATAGACAGCATTATCACCCTTCAATGCACTGGCACATGGTCTATGTTGTCAGCTTGTGTAGCAACAAGCACTGTCTGCTCCTTATCACAGACACACCACACACACACACACACACACACACACACACACACACACACACACACACACACACACACACACACACACACACACACACACACACACACACACCACAACACACACAAGGGCCCTTCTGTAATCCAATCCATTATATGTACATGACTGATAGGCGCATTCAAGGTGTGACCTTACCACCAGGTCTATCTTCCGTACTTTTGGCAGTACGTCTGCCTCAAGTATTGCTGTGCTTCCCTCTGGTCTGAGTGCAGGCAACTTCAGGGGCATTTCTTTTTCCACAAAGCCTGTGTCACCAGCTGCCCTGCGTGCTGCGCTGTGCAGCGGTGCCACGCATGCAGCCTCAAGATAGCACCGGAAACTGCTCCTCTCCTGAGCACGCTCCAGAACCCCTTCTGTTGATGCTGTGCACTCTGCTGATTCCTCCACAACTGTTGGGGCAGCCTGCACAACAGCAATCAAAGGTTGTGCAAGCAGTTGAAGAACATTGTTGGCATGCATAGCTTGCAATCACCGCCAAAACAGCAGTGGCTATGGCAAATCAATGGCAGTCCAGAGAACACCACAAGCTACATTGTACTGACATCTCATTCAACAGACACCCACAATAAACATGCAGCAGTTGACTGTCGGCCACTTTGGCTGAGACATTGATGTAAGGCACATGTCCAAATTGCATCTACTGTGTCTTGAGAATCTCAGCTTGAGCAGTGATCTGCATCTGGTGTTAGTGTGGCATTGCGCCTATGCTTGTTGTACGAATGGCATGTGCATATTCAGTGAACCCCACCTGGGGAGCCTCTCCACATGCTATTCTTCCTGCCAGCTTGTGATCCTCACTTACAGTTTCATGCTTGAGATGGGGCTTGCCTTCCCTCTGCAGCCATTCGTAGAGTTGTCTTAATCTAGTAGTTGCAGATAGGCTGCGAGACACAACTGTCAGCAACTTGCCTTGAGTTGATAGCAGCTGTAGATCTTCTCATAGTATGTGCCAGTCGTATCTGCTGATGTGTCATAGCTTGATGCAGGTGGAGTCTCGCCATTTTCCCATCTGTGTATTTCCTGGTGGACTAGCTCTGGATCAAGGTTAGTCCGCTTCACATAAGATTCTGGCTGACAGTTATTGATGAAGCAAATTGATTCTAAGGCTTTTTCACCCTTGAAACTATGCAGCGGTTGAAGCAGCGGCCCCTTCCTAACCCATGGCCAGCCACGTGGTGCTAGCAGATCGAATGAGTGCTTGGCCCGAAGTGCTGTCCATGTAACGTGGATGGCGCCATGCGGTTTTGAGAGGCAGTTGCCTCCCTTCAGGACCCACAACTTGTGCTTCAGCTCTGACGGTGTCAGTGCCTGCAAGCAGATGCTGCTCAGTCTTGTGTTCCAAGATGTGTTCAGTCATTTTCAGTCCACGGCGAATTACCACGACATGAAAATGTGCACCCACACATGCTGACATGCACAGCGCAGCTCTACATAGAGCCATTGTGCTGGCTAAAGGAAGAAAGGCTTGCCTCTGCAAGGCGTTGTGTTTATTGCAAACAACCAAATAGTCTTGTCATGCTGGGTCTTTGCGGCATGTATACAACTTGTGCAATGTTGAGACTTTCTTTGCAGTGCCATACCCGGGGATCCATTTTCTCCACCTGCTTCTTCTCCTTCTCCTTCTCCTGCTTCTTCTTCTTCTTCTTCTCCTGCTGCGTCTTCTTCTTCTTCTCCTTCTCCTTCTCCTTCTTCTCAACCTTCTGCTTCTTTCCTCTGGTCCCATCAGGACTTGTTGAGGCAGCAACTTGACGCTGTCTTTTGCCGCACGAGGCAGGCACGCTTATGTCCATGTCACTCTGCATTCATTAGTGGACCACCTTAATAGCCACATGAGTACAGTATGAGTCACACGCATGGTCCATTTGCATTGAGGGCACAGGACTTGCGCTGTGGCAGCTCTTGCAGCACATGTAGGGCACGACTCACATCATGTGAAGAGGCTGAATCCACAAACAGCAAATCAGGTCAACATATTACTGCTGTATGGATGGAATGCATGTGGTCAAAACAGTGTGAGTGCAGTGTGTGCACTTGAGGCATTGCTGATTTAGGAGCATCGCTGAAAAGTATGCTGCATGCAGGGCACCAGTGCAGCTGCAGAAAATCTCATGAGTGCTTTTATAGCGGAACCTTGGAAGGAGAAGCTAGCGACTCCTGAGCAGAATCTGGTGACTCATGACCAATCTCTGGATGGACAGTGTAATCGTCATCCTGGAATGGGTTGATGGGACGGGAATATGCATCCTGCAAGCAGGCAGAATGCAGAGTCATATCTGCAAGTTGTGGAGACAAAAACACCTTTGCTGATAACACATGATCTGGTACAAATGCCAAACCAGCGGCTGATGGTAGTGCTTTCAATATTGGCCCTTCCAGGGCCAACGATCGATGGCGGTTCGCTAACAGCAGCACAAGCATATGCACACGACTGAATTGCTCTGCAGGTTCTTTCAGCAGATGTACCGGAGGCAAGGGCCCTGTAGCGAGCCCGCTCAACACGCAAGCTGAGATTGTACTTCGCGAACGCTTGCGCCACGCGGCGCCACTTACCGGGGTAGTGAGTGCTGCTCGCGAGTCCATTGGAAGACCTTCTAGGCTAGAGTCTATTTCTGCCGGAACCAGGTCTCGTCACCAGCGCTCAAAGGGCTTGAAGGCGGAACAGTAGGCACCACGTCGATACGCCGCCTTGCGCAGCGAATCCAAGCCTGAGCGTCGGCGTCGCGTATGGCCGTTGACACTCAGATCTACTGTAAGTCTGAACTGGGGAACTTGCAAACGTGACGTCACAAAGAGATTGACAGGCTAGGATCGGGGGCTGAGCGATGATTTTTCGACAAAGATGCGCGCTCGTGCTACTGCGTTTGGAAGCACAGACACAGCAGCTCTCAGCGCGAAGCACGCGCAGCATCCGAAACCCTTACTGGTGTTATTGTTCTTCTTCGTCAGGGTACAGATAAATGCCCCCATGAATGAGATGCACTCCCCCCCTTGGACAAGCCAGCAATGTGCTTGTTTTCTTAGTGGTATGAATCCGATGACCAATTCCCGAAACTGCACTTGTCAGCAAAGCTCGGTAAACCGTCGGGATCAGTGTGTATGTACAAAAGTATCAGTGCAAAATATAATAGCAGGCAGTCAGGGGTCTTGTATATACATATATGCACGTCGGAAATATTGAATTACAATGTGGCTGGCTGCGTGCTGAGATACTGTAGGCTGTCAGCTGTAAAGAAATCTGAGGCTGAGCTTAGGTCAAACTGACAGAAGCGCTGCCGGCCACGAGTTCAGGCACAAAGCATGTAGGTCTGTCGTAGGAGGAAGCAGTTTTTACACCTAAATCAGCAGAGTAAAAGCCCTCAGAATGAGTTTAAAGGCTGGGTCGAAGATTCCAGGCAGGCACAAGCAGATACTCGTCCACTCAGGCACAAAGCAGACAGGCTCGTGACCGGCGCGCTGAAGCTGTTCTGTGGTTGTTCGCCGTTGATTTGTGTGTGCTTCAGCTGCTAATCTGATGTGCTTTTTTGATCACAGATGGCTGCTGGCGCACCAGTCAGAAATGGCCTTCACGTCATTTCCTCGCGTGAGGTGCACCTGCTTGACTATGCCACGATGGTACACATATCCTCTGGCCTATGCTGGCTTACATCTGAATTGGACTATACCAGCACATTAGGTTGAGGCATTGACAAAAAGCATTGACGATGACATCCCATGATACATGGTACACAGCTGGTTGATACATAACAAGAGGAGTAGAGTGTTATAGGGTGAAGGAAAATATTATTACAAACAGCTTAGAGCTGTTGGCTTGATGCTGAAAGGCACCAACCAGAGAACATTGCTACCTCAGTGTATCCCGTAGACTCTAGAGCTGTTCAGCTTCCAAAGCGGGGTCGGGACATGTTTCCAAGCCATACGAGACCTTGCAGGCTGTTTCATAGCCTCTGCCACAGCAGCTATGCTTAAGCAACTGTGCATGGGGAGTGCTGTCTACAGCGTTGGTCATAAAGGTTAGGTTGTTTCCGTAACAGCTGAAATCATTGCCTTTCCAAGAAACCAAAAAACTCGGCTGCGCCGAGGCAAAGCAGATTGCTATACCCCTCGCTGACAGCTGAACTCTAAAGCTATTCCTTTCAAACTTGATCACGTAATCCCCAGTGATGAGCTGACTCATGATACCAAGGCAGTTGGG
>JAABUK010007073.1_pt1 | contig 16379 bp, 17 predicted proteins | sample 5559141 | NCBI WGS metagenome assembly JAABUK01 (sample SAMN10711869, study PRJNA513367) | rock metagenome | isolation source: Antarctica rocks | place: Antarctica: Victoria Land, Pudding Butte nord | collected 2016-01-03
AAAACAGAGTAGCTGAATGAATGAATAGAGCAGCAGCAGCGCATTTTTATGTGTCAATGGTTTACAACACTTTTGCAACTGACAGCACAGCACAATACTTGCTCATCATCGCAAAATGCTGGTCGTTCAATATACTCTAATTCTTTGATTGGCTTTTTGGCTTGTTTTGATCAGCCATATTGCGACGAAGTCTCTCCAAGTCCTCCAATGCCTTTTGAGTGAGATGGTTCTCAATCTGAAGCATCTCTGCATAATACGTCGTTAATTCTTCCCTACTTAACTTTCTCCCGCCGTAACGCCAGGCCCATTCCCAGCAAAGAGTGGCTGGACCGCATTCCCAGTAACGAGTGGCGAGATTCTCATTTCTCATCAACCTCTTTAGATGCTCACCTATGTCCATTTGTTGATCAGCAATAATGCGCTTGAATACTGCTTCGGCCTCATCGCACCGACCCAGGTTGCAGTAACAAATTCCCAAATTTCGTTCGGTCGCCTGCATATTCAGGTTGTTAGGAGCGGCAAGTGCCAATTTGTACAGACCCTCCGCCTCCTTGTATTGCTCTTGCTTTGTGTATATATCCGCTAGGTATGTCGTTATTCGCGGTATGTAAGGGTGCTCGGAACCCAGCTTCTTTTCGAATCCGGTCAGGACGCGCTGAAACAGCTCCTCCGCCGCTTTGTACCTGCCTGCGTGCCAGTTGCTAAAAGCCAAATTCGCTGCTGACTTCAGCGTTTCCACGTGCTTGATTCCCTTGCTTCTTTCGTGAGCCAAGAGCGCTTGCTCATCCAACCGCACACCCTCGTTCCAGCGGGATTCGCAGAGGTAAACTGTTGCAAAGGAAGATAATAACTCGGGCGATGTTTTCAGGCCAATATCAGGCGTCTTGTCGCAGAAGATTTTGTCATTCAGGACACAGGCGTCGACGTGAGTAAATGTCTCTTGTCTGATGTGAAAGGGTAGATGAATAAAGTCGAAAATGTGCAGGAATTTGGCCAACATTCGGATCATATCCATGACTGATTTCTCCCGTTCAGTCTGCTTCATGCGAAGCTTCATCCATTCGGAGACAAGCGGATGAATGGAGAATCGTTTCCCGCCGGCTTGTGGACTTGGTTCATCGGGTACTTGTAGCAGTGAAAGTTTACCACACTCGGCAAGGAAGTCTCCCAGCTTATAGGAGTCCCATTCCCCTCCTGTCATCAGAAAGCTCATCCACTGAGGATTTCCCGCTTCGCAATATACTCGAAAGTATCTTTCCGATATAAGATTGCAGTCGACTAGAGCCAGAAATCTGTGTTTGGCTCTCCTCTCTCTCTCCGTCCCTCGAATCATATCAAGAGACATCTCCCAGGTGGTGAAAACACAGAGAGCCTGCTCCTCCGATCCTGCCGAGCCTATCAACTTTTTCCCATATTCCCACTGGCTTGGAATCTCTTGCAATACCACCTGCTTCCGCGCATTATACTCGGGAATGAAATCCTTCATCGACAAGCCACGGCTGCGGATGTACCCCGCGGCTTGATCAAGGGCAAGAGGGAGGCAACCCAACATAGACGCTATTTGCGACGCTTGGGCTGCCTCCACCGCGCTGATCTCATTCGAGGGTTTATGTAGCAGAAGTTCTATGCTTTCTGTTTTGGTCATAGTGTGAACTTTGATCAAATGCCCTAGCCGTTGAGAATCTTGGTGTCGGCTCGTGAAGAGTATTGAACCCTTATCTCCCCGCGGGATGTACTTGTCGATTGGGTCCTTTCTGAAAGCCGTCGGGTCGTCGTAGTTGTCAAAGACGACCAGCCATCGCTGCTTCCAATCTCGGAGGGTATTTTGGACAATGCATACAGCAGCCGTCCCATCATCGCCGTCAGGCAGCTTCTTCGAAATGTACGAAGTAATATCTTTGTAGCTCTGGACTATCGAGGCGGGCGACGATGCGTCTATCCACAAAGTAGCCATGAACCCCAAGGTCACTTCTGCATGGCGGCAGCACTCGAGTGCAAGCTGGGTTTTCCCTGAGCCGCCCATACCTTGCAACACGGCCTTAGACAACCCTGGCTGGCCAAATAGTCGACGCGTCAAATCTTCGAGGAGAGATTGACGGAGCACGAAGTGATGGACCATCCGATTGGGCGTGTTGGTATGGAAAATACGTGCTGCAGTGGAAATGTGTGGAACTAGTGAAAATAAGCAACTGAAACCATACAGATAGACAATCCTATGAGGTACCTAATGAGCCCAGCTCTCGCGTCAAAGTTTTACACGGTCCAGACAATGCGTCGACGATTTTGTCAAGATGATCGGTCTCCAATTCCATGTACTTTTCCGTTTGTAGCTGTACCTCGCCCAGACGCTTCCATTCATCAAGACACAAAGCGCCCAATCCACGTTCCACGTTTAGTCGGTGATAGATACCAGGCAGTTTCCGGTAATTCTGTCTCATCTCTGCAGCTGTCTTTTCAGAATCAGTGGCGATCCTCTTGAGTACTCCGATCAGTTCAGTGGGAAGGACGCGCTGAAGGACACCTGGTTTTTCAAATCTAGCGGGCGCGGCTTGACCGGTGCCTATGCTTAACAAGCAGGCAGCACGAGCATCGTCTCCGAAAACCCGTCTAGCCTCGGCAAGGACTTGTTTGATGGGATTGTTATATCCAAGGCCTGGGTCTACGTAATCAATAGCTGAGCCAGTAGGACCAATTTTGATGCGTTCGAATATTGTAGGAGCTGCTGAGGTCGCTCGTGCAGCTTGCCAAATTTCACAGTTGTAACCCTTGTTCCTCGCGACTTCGTAGGTACGGAAGAGAGTCGGGCCAGCAGGGTGAGTCACATCTGACGCCGCGACTGCGCATACAAAGCTGTTTGAATGAGATCAGCACATTGAAGAACACGAATGGGAAGGACGACTTACGCTCGACATTGACCAGAGTAGGCGCCATATTCGAGCATTTTGGCGTCTGTCCGCCCGAGCTTTGATCCCACAACATTCTTGATTGCCTTCTCAAGCTCAGATGACTTGAATGCCCCATCTTTCCATATGGGATTCTTTTGTGAGAACACTGTGCCGGCGAGGTCCTGGTATATCTTTATGGCCTCGGCTGCAGATAACCTAAGACGTCCCAGGAGAATGCAAATGATGCTGAGACATTAGCGGTGAAAGATTAGAACCAAGTAGGGATAGTCAATTACCCTCCAGTGCTCGTACCCCATCATGTCAAAGCGATCAGCGGGAATCGGGATTTCAGTGAGACCCTCCCTCGCGGCAATGCGTGTCATAATCTCTTCGAGAATGATCAACTCTGAAAGACCACGAATGCCTCCGCCATCTCTAATGGCATTAGCAACAAGACAGCGGTCTTCCTCAGCTTTGGATCACATACCAAGCGAGAGTAAGCAGAGAGGCCTTTTGATAATGCGATTGTAATTTGAGTTAGCGGTGCGACTGTTATCCTGCTTGGTGATGCGATTGTTGCCCGACTTGATGGCGCCACTGTCATCTGGCTTGATTATGTGACCATTATCTGGCTTGGTTATCTGACTGTCATCTGGCTTGGTCATGCGAAGGCTGTGCTCTCTTCTTCGCAGGGAGATTGCAGGGAAGCAGTGTTTGTGGGGGGGGATATTTCGTGACATTCTCAATTGCAATAAAATAATTGGACAAGATTTGAAGTTGCAATTGACAGAAGCGCCATCTCAAAGCCCATGGTCTGTTCTTGCCTTGATATAGATACATAAGCCTGCACTGGCAGTCAAGAATCGAAGCCGAGTCACTGCTGAGACTCATGCTGCTGCAAAGGATTTCAAACAGTCATGCCCTCACCTCGAGACTACACCACTTGTACTCACAGCACATACTGTGTCTATGGGCTGATGGATGATTGCGGCACTCTGTTTACGGATCGGGCGGTATCAGAATTCGACCCCGCGGTCGCCCCTTTGTTGCTATCACCATAACGTAGTTTGTCGCACCATGGGACGTGACCCCGTGGGGAATAGGCACTGGGGGCGTCCGCTAATGCGACGAAGACCTCGGCCAACAAGTGCGGCTGATTTCATGGGTCTCTCTGCCTGTCGTTCCTTTCCAGAGGGCGTTCCCCTTAGTGACAGGCAGTGTCACAGGCTATGATAGAGAAAGGAGATTCGAAACCAATTGGTGTTTGCAAGAGGATTTCTGTGGGGACCTCGGCAGCGATTCGGGCCGAGGTTTCCAGAGTTAGACACAAGACACGGTACCTCTTGTACTTGTATTGGACCTTTCAACCACTGCAACCGGGTGAATGGATTGAAGTTGGCAATTCTTCTGCTTCGGCGTCTGGTCGATGCAGAGAACGCTTCTGCTGATGTTTGATCTGGCAAAGTGGGACGGGACCGGGATTGTGCTATGGCGCACTGGTACACGCAATCCGAGGAATCATGGCCCCAGCCCAGATAGTCGGCCGTCATGGATGATCTGCACTAGGGCCGAAGACCACTTGGCGTTGCCAAGCCGAGCATCTGTTTCCGACTTCCACCTGGCGCTGAATAAGTCTGCTACAACGCCTGATTTGCCCGATGGCATCTTGGTCCAATGACGGCGAGAGTCCAGATGCACCAAGTCCAGGAATGGTTGGGAAGTGAGGTCGAAGGCGCCTTGAGGTGACTGATGCGACGTCATGAAGAGGTCAAGTTAGAAGTTGAGAAGCTTGGCAAGATGGAGTTGTGACGAAGCTTGATATTGGACAACGCTAGAGCCACCGCTAAGCCTATTGTGGAAAGGGCAATCGCCGTCCCGGCGTCTAGGCCTCTTTTCGGTCGCACGCCAGAATGACGTCGCTGCCCCCAAGCTCAAGCTTCCGTCACCACCAGACATCGTCGCATTTCCGTCACATTCCCTCCTCTTCCATCCAGCGCACCTTCACCGACGACGAGATAGTCATCGACAGACGTGATTCCTGTCCTCGCCTGCGACAGCCGCACCATTGCCTAGCTTGCTCGGCCTCTTCCAGCCGGTGGTCTCCTCCAACCCCCCACTTCTCAGTATTCCGTGATCCTCATAGCAACCATAGCGCCATGGCTGCCCGTAAGCCAACTCCCTTCACCCAAACTCTTTGCCGTCTGTCTGACGATCTGCGCAGGCCCTATGTTCGCATTGCTCTCCCTCCTCTTCACGGCCGGTGCCGTCGTCCTCATCCTTCTCACTCTCCTCGCCGGCGCAATCAATTCCAGCGCCACAAACCAGATCTATTTCCTTCAGGCCGATACATCCGGCATCGCTCACGCACCTCCAACCTCAAGATGGACATTTTGGAATTACTGCAGCAGTGACAGCAGCAGCGCAGTCGGCCTCTGCAACGGTGTACACCCCGCTTACCCATTGGATCCACCCAGTGGCCGGACGTTCGGTACTACGGATGGCGTTCCCCCACAATTCATTGGGACAATGAAATTCTTCTACCTGACTCGTTTCATGTTTGCCTTCGTTCTGATCGCCCTCTTCTTCGCCGTCTGCTCCCTTCTCACCGGTCTAGCGGCTCTCTGCACCAGAATGGGCGCATACATTTCCGGCTTCTTGAACATGATTGGATTATTCTTCCAGATGTTGACAGCTACCCTCATGACGTATGACATCTTCCCCCTGCTACCCTCAAAGTTCCCTGCTAATTCCACGATTGTAGTGTTGCATATGTCCAAGGCCGGGACGCATTCCGCAAGAACGGTAGCAACGCCACAATCGGAAAATACGCATTCGGCTTCATGTGGGCAGCATCTGCCTGTCTCCTCATCTCAACCGTCTTCTTTTGCCTTGCTGGATCGGGCAATCGCGGTAACAGGGATTCAACCACCAGTTATTCCTCGAAACGAAGCTTCCTTGGTAGGAGGAGCAGGAGCACAAGAAGCAGAGGGAGCTTGAGGAAGGACTTTGTCTAGGCCAGTTGCTGTACCTCTCGAAAAATTTGAGGAAAGAAGATTGTAATCGGGCTGGAGAATGTAGGATGATGACAACATGGACAGAGAGGAGAAAGTATGATGACGACGATGAAGTGGGAGATGTGATGATTCGATGTTCTCCATGCAGGCCACTCCCTATCATGGTTACATCGCGCGACAGCAGCCTCATTTCCCATTACCGATTTTTGGCAGTAATATTTAGCAACAATAACTAATCGTGGTAATGCGAATCCAATCTAAACAGTATACAACTGCACTATGCTTTGATTTATTTCTCTTCCCTCCTCACAGAGTATCTATCTTCTACAGCGGCACTCCATATATCCCTGACAGGAGCGCCTTACTCTGTGCAATCTAATGCCACGTCCTAAGCAGCGCACCAATCCTCGTTAATTGAAGCAGCCCCCTCAGCCTACTGACACCGATAACGCCCACACTTAGAATCCCCGAGATCAAGCGAGTATCAAAACCAACCAACCTACCTACCTATTTCATGTCAAGAAGTTGCCCAAGTCGCCAATTGACGAAAAATAACTCAATTTTCAACGGGTGTAACGTAAAGATGTATTTCTATTTATGACGAATCAACCTGAGAAGTTTCCAGAGCGAGAAAAAGAAGTGAACGCTGATTTGGGAATGTATTGGGTATATGGGCTTGGGTTATGTGAGGAAGGAATGCCCAAGGTGCTATCCCTTGTGTCACTGAATTGGTTGCATTACTTTCTTAGGAATAGTCTTTCCGCATGGCGCAGCGCAACAAAATAATACTCGCGCCAAGGATTTGCAACACTTTGAGGATGGACAATTGACAAAATAGCTGCCACCGCACCTCACATTCTAGGGATAGCTAGGAGGACGTCCTCGGCTTCGCATCATCAATTTAAAATTTTGAAGGTGGGATCACTGATCACAATGACCCAGGGCAGTGAGTATTGAGAAGTGTTCATGTTGGATGGCGATTATATTACAAAAACCCTTTTGAATAGGCTATCTATAGAGCCTATCAATATAAGGTAGGATTGCAGGACGCTGGTCAATATAGATTTCTCAAATAGAATAGTTTCCTAGAAGACCATAAGGTAGAACTACCAGGACCCCTCGCAAGGTTTTATAATCACACACGGAAGGTCAATGCGACCATGCATTACTAAACTCAATAAGATGTTGAGCGAGTGGACTGGTGGTTGGTTTCTATCAAATGCCAAATGAGTGGGCTTGAGAGGGACAATTAAAAGAACGATTTTTAACGAGTGAACGGTCGACTCATTGATGAGCCAAGACATCATCTCAAATTACGTCCAGCGTAAAGAGAAGCGATGATGCCATGGGCATATCTCGAGACTCCGGCATGGCCCCAGATTCCTCCATTCCAGCCTTTTCCATCAACGCCGTGCACAGTGAACGTAAGCGGTCAACGCAGCTGGAGCTTGTTGTCAGTATTTGCTCGCTGGTGAAGGCACATCAAGAAGAGTTTGGATCGGAACATACTTCCAGCACTCTGCCCATGACCATGTGCCTTCCGGGTGCTTCTAGCGGCGGCTTCTTCTACCTCCGGTGCGTCGTTGCGCTGGCGGAGGTGGTGCCGCGGGACAAGCAGGGCAGTTATCCGGGCTGTAGATCGTGTGATTATAGTATGCAGCAATACCAGGGCAGCGACCACCATTGCGGGATGGGCAGTTGGTTGTGTCCAGACGAGAAGTGGTGCGGCTGTGGCCGCATCGAAAGGTTTTAGTGGTATAATTTCTGACGCACATTTTGGCTGTCGTGAGTATTGCTTGCTTCGTGAAATCAAGGTGATTCAAGGAATGGAATTGAGAAATGGCGGTCAACGTCTGACATTGAGCGATTGATCTGTTGGAAGTAAAAGTTGCTTTGTTGTTGTGATGAAGAAGATGAGAGGGCGAGCAGGAAATGGCCTTTTATACTGCTCAAAATGGAAGCATGTCTCAAACACAACTATTTTCGTGGTCACGATGCTACATGACCACCTTGTTCTATGAAACATTGAGAATGGTGAGGCTTGCGAACGACAGTCTGAGATCAAGAGGCGAGGAGGCTGAAACAAGGAGAGACGATATGGTCGCTGCAATGGTGATACCATACATTTTGGGAGAACATTAAACCAGAAACGCTGTGCAGCGACAGTTTCAGATGGTTCAAGGGTGGATAGAACAGAGTTAACAGAAAATAGAATTTGCTAGTATACGAGCAGATCCTACTCTTCTCCACCTAGGCCACGCAGCAAAGGGTTTCCAACTCGTGAGAGATGTGACCAAAAAGTGGCCAAGGTCCACATTTGACGAATCTGGTCACAGGGAAATCCTAGTCCTTGTTGTCACACCGAAACAGGCTGCATTTTGGAGACGAAGTAAAAGATAGGCAGTAGAGGTCAACCTGTTTTAAGCCAAGGAAGAGTGTTTCTCCTTGTTTTGGAATGCAAAGGGGGGCAGTTTGAGATCGAGATGAGATGCTAAATGGAGGGAGGCAGGGAGGAAAAATGAATTTGAGGAAGATGAGGAGCAGAGCCCGGTTATTGGTAGAGTCCACAGACTGCAGACCTTCGAGGCACAAAGTCAGCGCCGTGAGGCTCCGCACAACAGACCGAGCGAAATAAGTCAGTACACAAGTATTGGCTTAATGGAACTATATTGGAAACCATTAGGACACGGTGCCGCATGTTGCAGGATCGAAATTAGAGCGTGATGGCGTTCCTCAAAGATACTGGAACCGTTAACCACAGGATGGTCGCGACTGCATCGATATGACTATGTTTGAAGGGACGCGAGAATGCGGCACGGTAGCTGAAGCTGTAACGGGGTCAGTGAGGAAGCGTCCAGTGAGGTGCTGGCCGAGGCCCAGGGACAATGACTGCACGACACTTCTCGATGAGGTAGTGCGGCTATATGTCGCATCATCATTATCCCTGGGCCTGGGGCTGTTGACCTATGTTATACAATGCCTTGTCAGCGTTGACTTGGAGATAGGGTACTTTTGCCGCAATGCCGCGAAACAAGCGACTTCTGATTTACATGACGATGACATCTTATACAAGAAAAAAGGCACAAGCCAGCGGACATTACCGGCAGAGAGAATCATTCTCGCGAGGACCCAGGCCACCACTTGCACAATACCTCCCCTGTAGTCCCGACCTGCAGCGGCGTAAGGAGAGATTCGTATCACCCCTGAGCGTATAATGTAACACACATTTGGCTTATGGGGGTTGGCACACGGAGTCGTCGTCTGATTCCTTCTCAAAGCCCAGCCCCGGCAGCGAAACATGTAGGAGTTCCTGTTTTCATCCGGCGCCTAATTACCGCTGGCGATAAATGTAATTCCCTCCTGAAACAGACTAGCCTGAATAACTGTGTCGCTGTGCCGTACCAAGTACTCCATCAATGCATTCTTGAGGCACCATTTAGAGGGAGCTGGGAGGAGGTCCGTTCCAGACTTTTCCACAGGTTTCTCGACAGGCATGCAACTTGGGCCCTTTCACAGTCACTCTGCTCACCTGGAAAGAAACTGTTTGATCGCCCACTCTTTCAAACATGACCTGCCTCATGCTCTAAGAAGAGATCGCTATCCAGTCTCACCCATCGTTGTATGCAAGTTGTCGCTTACTTATTGCTACCTAGTCATCTACTCTATTGTCTTCGCTCTCTTCTTTTGATTCTTCGAAGCCGTTGAACCATTCAGGTGTACCATTTACTTGCCAACGTCAAGAACCTATGCAAGGGCTTTGCCCCAGATCCACCCGAACACATTGATATAACATCGAGCTACAGTATCACGGTCCCTTGCAAGGGTAGCCATGAATCTGTCTCGTGCCACCAAGCAGCGGCAGCAGACTCTTCGTGCCTGCATCTTCGAACCACTCACCAAAGCCGACGGAGAACTGTTGGCAATTAAATTCTTATACACCATTCAGGACAAGCCAATCGCCGTCATGGTGTCATACGATGCTCCCCCTGGTTATGATCAGCGAGACACCTCGGTACCCGCACGGTACCTAGATCGCTATGATGAGGCCGGATGGTGGTCTGACGGCGCAAAAGATTCGACGAACGCGGAGAAAAGGTTGGATGCACTTACCGATGAGATGCAAGAGGTGATCCACGACACATGCCACGAGACACTGATAGAACTTGGTGGTCCACCCCTTCCAGCATGCCTGCCAGGGGAAACTGTCAAATCTGGCGGTGCGAAATCCAATGAGGACGAAAGTATCCCATCTACATCTCCACTACAAACATTGCACGAATACATGTATCCTCAGTCTTTTGTCCTGCACCTTGTCTCACAAAAAGGGGAGCTTATGGGGATCCGGCGTGACGATGTTCCTCCACCCGCCCGGTGGCCAGCGAATTCTAACATTGCCGCACTGGAGAGCGAAGCCCAGACAAGAGTCCCTATCTATACACCCTCACAGATCCAGGTTCTGAAAACCTTCTTATTTCATTCCGGGGTCCTGTTGGTAGCCACTCCTGGTGGACACGATTTATGCTGCAAACTATCCGCCGGTCACGTCGGCTCCTTTGAGCGCGAGTATAATGCTTTGCGCAAGATACGCGACGCAGGCTGCACTACTGGGACATTACGTGTTCCGCAGCTTAGAGGCCTGATCTGCAATGAGGTCGGGCATGGAGAAGACGGTATCGTTGGTATTCTTATGGACCACATTGACACCGAATGCTACGAGTTAACTTTCCACCTCGCCCCAGCACTCCCTTCGGCCGATACTCAAAGGCATGGAGACCACAGCGATGATGGGAAAGGGCGCAACATTGATAATCATCTCATAGACAGCAATCCAATACCCGACATTGAACCCTCCCGCCGCGAAAAATGGTGTTTGCAAATTCAGAGCATAGTCAATCAGCTGCACGCCGTTGACGTTGTCTGGGGCGACGTCAAGACGGCCAATATCCTCCTGGATAGAAACGATGATCTGTGGGTTGTCGACTTTGGTGGAGGCGCGACTCGGGGCTGGATCGATAGGGAGTTGATAGAGACGAAAGAGGGGGATCTGCAGGGGTTGAAGAGGATCTTAGAAGAGATAGGCGGGGAGAGAAGAGTTTGGAGATCGGATATGCGTCCACCAACAGATCCGGAGCTGGTGTGATCAAACACTGTCTGGCCCTTGAAGTGATTGTTTTCCTGATAGGGATACCGTTAAAACTTACAGAATGATTTTGAGAGAACGTGCTACGCAGATATTCGGACAGAGATAAAGAATATTCACAAAGCAACGATGGAGATGTCGAAACCCTTTCAGGTAGTTGGAGCAGAAGGAGTACTGCTTAGATTATTGTGCAATGGCAGGGAAACTAAATCGCTCTTGCTGTTGGGATCCAGTGTGTAAAACATGAAAGGTGGTTGATTGTTTTTAGTTACGGATCCCTACGCAGCTTTTCATGCACCGTTGCTATTCTGTGCGCCACCCAACTATGCCAAGCAATATCACATCTCAAATTCCGCTCCTCCATCCTCTCACCGCTACTACTAACGCGTCCTCCACGCGCGCATTACTTTTCTGTGCCCTCCGTTTCAAAGAGTGCCACATACCTGATCCGGCCCCAAACCTGAAAGGCTTTAGCGTCAGTCCATAAGCTCCTCGCCAGCCCCTTACAAACCTCGCGTTCCACCCTCCTCCTTCGCATCTGTCAATCCAAAATTGCATGATTGATTCCTGTCAGACAAATTGGCCAGAATAGCTATAAATGTCTGTAAAGAATCGAATTAAATTGATTGAATGGACAGAATCAACTGCCTGAGAAGCTATCTAGAATGCCCCTGAGAATGGGCCTTAATATGAAGGAAATGGGGCCAAGATAGGCCGGAGAATTGGCTCAAATAGGCCGATGGACAGCTTGAGGCGCAGGCTGAGGCGCAGGCTGTCTGACAATTCCTGACACAATGACTGCCACTGGCGGTGAAAAGTCTATATTGGCTCGACGTTCTCTTTTCTATCGAGTCGAAGGCGGGAATGGTCCTTAAATCGCTTTCATCCAACCCTGGCCAAGAGAGATGCATATAAACTTACAGTTGAGAAGCAGATACTCGGGAGATTGGGAGAGCATTTTAAGGATCATCAAGTATGTTCACCCCTCCCACCCCTACTAACCCACAGCTTATGACATCCTATCAGACAGGCGTTTCTGGAATATATAAGGGATTCCGAGGACACCCACACCGGACATCAAACGGTCGCTCTTTACCTGAGGCAAGCCAAGGCAAATTCACGGGGGGAGGGGGGGGGGGTTGCCCACATTGACCATAACAACCGGACATGACAAGCCTTCCTCTGCCGTAAGAAGTGGTGGTGGTGCTGGCAGGTGAGAGACCGAAGCTAATTCAGTGTACCTCGACAGGAAATGGCGTGGGTACAACTCGGACCTTCGTCCCTGAAAATTGTCTCGTCCACGCATCATCATCATCATCATCATCATCATCATTCTACGGCTGTCTCTGGGACATCTTACTGTGCGACTTTTAGTGGTTCGATGTGTGGAGATCTCGGGCCTGGATGGGAGAGAGAGAGGCCTTCCTGATCGATCGATCCATCCACCCTTCTGGGATATGGTATTGGGAATAGGGTCATTGCTTTATTGAAACAAGGCATGGTACCCCCTAACGTGGAAGGCGTGATTTGGTGGCATGGCAAGGTAAACGATGGGGCTGTTGGACGAGGCAATATGTTCACGGCGGAAGAACATCCTGCAAAACTCAAAAGGTCGAAATGCGGTATGTGGGCACCAATGAAACTCGAACGGAGGGAGCTACGCGATCTAGGAAGTAGAAGAGATAGAAAAACTATAGAACATGTTTTTTCCCCTAGGATTTATTGTAATGTTTGGTAGAGAGCAAACCGGCGAGCTTAGTTAGTGCAACTGCGAGCCATTCAACGGAGATCCATCACAGCAGGATCAGTATATCGCGCAAGCGCAGCCTGCCATGAAAGACTATCTTCAACTCACCCCGTCGGGCTTTCTGCCGTTTTTCATTGTCGAGTGGAGATCCCCCCATTCCCATGGGGGCACCCATCCGGCGGCCGGAAACCAACAAGCCAGAGCAGGCACCTATTCCGCTCTTTATGCACACTCTGTTCAGTTCTCCCAACATCCATCTCTTTTCTCGTCTAGCTGCCGTTGAAGATATTGGCATGTTTGGTTGAAGATACGTCGAACCAATGCTGTCCTTGGTCAAAGTCAAGAGTTGGGACCGGTGAAATGGACGGTCGGCTATCGGATAACCGATGGACAGGTCCAGGACCTCGGATGATAGGATCAGTAAACGAATTGGGCAGGTATGATCGATGGATATAGCATTGGTGCTTGCGAGTAGAGAATGCTGAGCAATTGAGAATTGTCAATGGGAGACAGTATGAGGCAGCCGCGGCTGTGATGATGGAGACGAGGATGTGACAAAGCTATGAAATATGACAATCTTTGACTCTTCACAACGGAAAAGGTAGGTTCACGAAGATGCCAAGCGCAAGGGACCGACAGAAGAGACTGGTGGGTTTTTCTCGCAAAGACTTTTCCGGCAAAGACTTTTCCGTCATAGAGAGCCAAGGTCTATCTCATCTGCCTTATCATGACTTCAGATCTTCAACACAAGCCCAACTACATCCCTGACGGAGCAAAGGGAGCGTTATCGAGCGATCTACCCAAAGCAGGCTTCCATCCGCTCGGTGACCTCCACCACTCTAACCATTGGACCCTGGGTATGATGAAAGGCTTTCCGCAAGTAGTACACTCCAGATCTCCGTATTCAGTGGCTTCCTGAGCGAGAGTCAGAGGTCTTGACAGGGTTTCTGGTCCTTCTTCAACATTGCACCAGTCCTTGAGATCTGAAAGCTCAGGAAGGTGTTTGCATTTCTTGAGTGCGAGTTCGAGAAGAGAAGGGAGTCCGGGACTTGCTGCGAAAGCTGTGTCGTTCGTCTTCGAACCGTTGATATGGAAGTACGTCCGTGTGCTCCGCGCTACGAGAATGGGTTGATCTCCGAGTGGAAGATCTGGGTCACATGGAGAAATTGAGTGCTCCGATGGGAGTTGTTCGAATGGGTTGGGAGTCGGGATCATCTCGAACTCGGTTCGTTCGTGGAGACGAAGCATTGCATATGGTAGATACGGCAGCTCATTCCCCCCGATATTGAGATGTTGGAGATGGGGTAATTTTGCTATCGCGGGTGGGATTCGGGTTAAGTTGTTGTTGCGCAGGCTGAGGAAACGGAGATTGGTGAGGCCGAGTATTTCGGAGGGAAAGCCAATGAGCAAATTGTTCGAGATATACAAGCGCAAGGCTGCCTCAATTGGGGAATACGTATCTTGGCTGGGAGGTATTTCTTGAATTGTTGAATGCTTGGTGAGACTTCTCAGACGTTTCAAGCTCTCGTTGGGTACACTGTCCAACGACATGGATGAAAGATCGACATTCTCGTCTCCGGCCTCGAGACAACGGTCAATGATGTTCTCGACGGCTGCATAAAGCGAAGAATTTCGTGCAGTTTGCGCAGCGGTCTGCCGAGGTTGATGCCAACGTACTTTGGGCCGGTCGAAGTCTTCCAGAACAGCTGCATCATTCCCCCAAACACGGACGTCTTGCTCACTTCTAACGGGAGAAGTCAAAGTCGTCGCTTGTCTTTCAGCAGATCTTAGATCTTCTAAGAGCTCATCCTCCAAGCTCGCGTCTGTTCCTTCACTTCCCATCCAGACACCAGAGTCAAAGTTGCGTGCAAATTTCCGCTTCCCGCCATTCGATGAAGTCGAAGAATGACCCTTAAGCTTCTCACCCCACCATGTGCCTCGCCATTTCTCTTTTCTCCGCTTCGAGGCATAGTTCTCGGCAGTAGGGGCGTGATCATCACTTGAGAACAGTGCAGGATCACTGGACGTTGTGAGGTCATACTCACACCTTGGCCGTTTCCTCTTGTGGTTCAGGTCAGGAAGTTCTGCTGGTTGAATTTCCTGCGACACGGGCATTGGCGGTAGCTCGATTTCCTGCTCCATATTTTGCGTGGTTTGCGGTTTGCGGTTTGCGGTTTGCGGTTGTTGAAAATGAGGTGAGACATTAAGAGCTCGCGAGACGCCCATGGGTCGAGCGCGTGGACCAATCAAGGTTCGCGAGGCAAAAGCCGGTCAAAGCATTTTGTGGGTCCTGCAGGCAAGCTGAGCTCTGCTTCCGACGAGAATCTTCAATCAGACATGGCGAGGCCACTTTCACTATAGGACTAAGATTGTGTGGCCAGGACGGTAGGTTGAAGTGTGGTCGTCGTTCACGTGGGTTTTGGCAGGTGTGGGGAACTCTGCATGAGCGGAGCGAAGCGAGGAATGTGGCATGGAGTTGGTTCGTCTTTGACATCACTCCCAATGCGACGGCACGGATCCTTCCCACAATTGCATGTCTTTTCACATCCTGAACAGAGTATTCGGGCTTACATTGCTAACGACTAATTTCCACCTTGCTAAATACATAAACAGGTCGTGACATCTTTTGGAAAACATGCTAAGAGGTATCCTGACAGTCGCAGACAGGCGGGCAAAGTACTCGATATCGATCATAATTTCCGAACGCGGAAAACACCACGGTCTTCAGTCTCCTCCGTAAAAGCATGTTCTTGGAACTCTCCGGGAGATCAGCATGGAAATGACCACAAAGGCCGCAGCAACTGCTGCAAGAAGTTGAGAGCTGCTCAAGAGCTCAGCAGTCATGTGTCAAAAGGTTTTGCAAAAGAATGAAAGCATGCTCCGAGTGAGCACTCATTGCGCCCCTCTGGGATAGCAGCCGTGCCTCCTTGACTATAAAACAAAAGCTATGACTGCAGCGCCGGCGAGCGCTACGACGATGAGGCTGCTTTGTTCCGTCGAGGCAGCGCCCATATATTCCGGGGAGATTGTGCTTGCGCTCGCCCTCGGGGTTGCTGCGACTGCGCTACTGCTGGGCTTATTGGAAGTGCTTGTAGGCACAGCAGTGCCGGAGGATCGAACGACGGTCGAAGTAGCGGTAGCCTGGAGGACTGTGCGTGTAATTGTAGTTGTGGAGGCATCAGATGCCGTAGTGTTCTGCGCAAGAACTGAGGGAGCGAGGATGACGGCAATCGTCGCGATGGCTGCGTTGAAGCGCATCTTGATGAGACGTATGTCGAGCGGTATGGAGGTGGGGAGTAGATCTCAGAGCCGCAGCGATTTGCGATGCGACTCAAGGAGTGAGCAGCACAGGGAAATCCAATGGCACAGAACTCTTGTGTAGGGTAAGGGAGTGATAAACGGTTGCGGTAGAGATTCGAGGGTCGGAACGTCTCTGGAGAGTGCGAACCTGGCACGATTCGCGAAGATGCGATTCGAATGAGAGTGGTCGCGAAAGCGAGAGTAGTCGAATGCCGAACGAGCGTCAATGAGAGCGCTGCTCGATTGTAATGAGTGACTGCGACCAAGTGTATCGTGAGGCTTCAAAAGGTTGC
>JAABUK010007074.1_pt1 | contig 16378 bp, 28 predicted proteins | sample 5559141 | NCBI WGS metagenome assembly JAABUK01 (sample SAMN10711869, study PRJNA513367) | rock metagenome | isolation source: Antarctica rocks | place: Antarctica: Victoria Land, Pudding Butte nord | collected 2016-01-03
TGGTGTGGCTGTTGACTGGGGCGGCATGGTAGGGGTCTGTGAAGATGACCTGCTCTGTCAGACGACACATGTCGCCGTTACGAAACCTCTCTGCCAGAACCCTGCATCGAGACACAACAGCTTCTGTGCACCAGCCACATGAGCAACCAATTGATCTTGATCAAAGTGTGCATCAAAAGCAGGACAAACCAGTGGATGCCAAAGCAATAGATCAACCAGTCACTGACTTTAGGTTGTACAGCTTGAAAACTGCAAGATGTTTTTGGCTCTGGTCATGATCTGGCCTAAGCATCCATGTATACTGCAGCATCCAGCAGGTAGGTGGAGGGGTTTGGAGCAATTGTATGCATGCACAACACTTTGTTACCTGTACTCTGAGGTGGAGAGGGCAATTAGGGAAGTCTTGAAGAGGGTGTGAGCCAGGAAGTGAGCAATGTGGCCTGCCAGCTTGGGATAGATGGCACCCTGCATGCAGCAACAGTTTGAATTTCAGCAGTTTGGATGTGTATCACACTGTGTGCAGCAACACATTTGGGGTTTGGGTTTGGGATAGACGGCACCCTGCGTGCATCAAGGGCTCTGCACAAGCTAGCATATCCACTCGTGTTCCGAGCAGCAATACTTCATGTCAGTTAGGATGTCTAGCTGTGACCTATGACTGTTCGGGCTGGCTCTGGGTCTCAAGTCAGGGTATGGGTATGGGTATGAGTGTGGGTATGGGTGTGGGTACGGGTACAGGTATAGGTAGGGGTATGGGCCTGGGTATAAGTTTGGGCATGGGCATGGGTATGGGTATTGGTATGGGTATGGGTATGGGCGTGGGCGTGGGTATGGGTATGGGCACTGGTACGTGTGGGTACGGGTATGAGTGTGGGTATGGGTATGGTTGTGGGTATGGGTATGGGTAGGGGTATGGGTATGGGTATGGGTATGGGTATGCATATCACAAGAGTCGATGCCCCCTCACGGGGTAGGGCCTTAGCCTGAGCAGGAGTTGCTGGCAACCTCAGGGAAGCCTTGTACATTAGGCCTATCACGACAAAATAAAAATGCATATGGGTATGGGTATGGGTATGGGTATGGGTATGGGTATGGGTATGGGTATGGGTATGGGTACGGGTATAGGTAGGGGTATGGGCCTGGGTATAAGTTTGGGCATGGTCATGGGTGTGGGTATGGGTATGGGTATGGGCATGGGCATGGGTATGGGTATGGATAAGGGTGTGGGTACGGGTATGAGTGTGGGTATGGGTATGGGCATGGGCATGGGTATGGGTATGGATATGGGTGTAGGTGTGGGTATGAGTGTGGGTATGGATATGGGTATGGGTATGGGTATGGCCAAACTGCGGTGCTGCTGTCATGATGCCTCTTTGGGATTGAATGAGTAGACTGTGAAGTGGTGTGACATCTCAGCGGGTTCAACACAACAAAGTACAAAACCGTACACAGGGCCACTGCAGTCTTCTGCACTCACCTGTCTGTGGCTTTGCACTTTGTTGCGTTGAAGCTGCTGAGATGTCACACTACTTCAAGTCCTGCTGTTGACTCACAGTGTAAGGTACAGGCTGACAAGGCAGCTGTTGACTAATGGTACAAGGTGGACCAGCGTGTCTTGTATGCTGGTCACATCAGAAATCTTCACGCTAGAATGGGGTTTGTAGATTGCATGCCTTGATCCAACATGCTGGAGTATGGATTCATGACACTGCATCTATGCATACAATCAACAAACGTTCCTATGCCTCTATGCTCCTATGCCCCATACAATCAGCAAATGTTCCTTGCATGACTCAAAGCCCAGACACAACACCTGAACAATGGCTTTACGCAGTATGACTCAAAGACCAGAGACCACACCTGAACAGTAGCTTTGCACAGTATGACTCAAAAGCCCAGAGATCATACGTAAACAATGGCTTTACGACTCAATGCTCAGAGACCACACCTGAACAATTGCTTCACGCAGTGTGACTCAAAGCCCAGAGACCACACCTGAACAATGGCTTTACACAGTATGACTTGAAGACCAGAGACCACGCCTGAACAGTGGCTTTACGCAGTATGACAGAGCCCACCTGAACAATGGCTTTACGCAGTATAACGTGAGGAGGCGGCAGATACTGCATCACTATGAGGGCGTTCTGAGCATCAAAGTGATACAGCGCTGGCACGTGCTCTGGGCACAAGCTGTGCTGCTGGCGTAATGCATCTGCTTCATACCGTACACGGTCCTGCAACCAGCGTCCCCAGGCATCAATAGACAGCACAGCACAGGACAGACAGGGCTGCTGTTGGAGGAGTATAGCTTGACATGAGATCATGAACACTCGAATTGTATAGTACACAGTAGTACACAGTACACAGCAGTAGTCAGTAGTACACAGTAGTAAGTAGTACACAGTACACAGTATTACACAGTAACATGGTGGTTGGTTGAGTTTTTATGTTGACAGTGCAGCTGGACTGGTCATTGTGCAACAGGTGAGTCATGCTGAGCCCCTGATATCCCAAAAGAAGGCAAGGAACGCCTCATGAATTGGCAGGGTTGAGGAAGTCCAGGACACACATACAGACCAAACATTGCTATCTGTGTGTCATGCTGACATTGCAATATGTGAGTCATGCTGACATTGCAATATGGGAGTCACGCTGAGCCCCTGATGCCACACAAAAGAAGGCGCAAGAAACGCCTCATGAGTTGTCAGCATTGAGAAGGTCTAGGACACACGTACAGACGAGATGTTGCAACAAGCAGACCGCAGCACAGCAAGGAAAGACATGACAGTGAAAACGCCGGCAAGGAAGCAAGAAAGATTGGCAGACAGAATGGAAAAGGCTAGGCAGAGGGGATGAAGACAGGGCCAAACAGGTAGGGCAGGGCTGGGGCTTGTGTGCAATCAGGGCAGGGCACCTGTGTGAGGGGCCAGTCCTGGGCGATGCGCACAAAGGGCAAGCCCTGCTTGAGGCACAAGGCCCCCTTGGGCCCTTTTACAATATACACAAAGTTGATGTTGCCATCCCCAACCTCCTGCACCTGCAGCATCAGGGATGGGCTAGCAACAAAAAGTCTTGAAGTAGACAAGACAGTGCAAGACACTGTTTAATTTTGTCAGTGGATGCAATGCAAAAGCTGAGGATGCAAACCCTGCCCTAAGATTTCATGAAAGCTAATTGTGATGTGCACGCGTCACTGCTTGCGTTTCAACAGTGCATGGTGTCTCTGAATGATAGAAAGACATTGCACTAGCTGTGGTGAGCAAATAACAGGTGCAAGCTACCGGTGCTAGCACGACAGCTTTTGGCAGACACATGGACAACAGCGGCCATTTGTTTGCAGCCGCTCAGGTATGCTGCTGATATGCAGCTCCTCTCAACCTCAAAGCACCTATACTTCTACAGAAACGTCCATCCTACAGTCGAGATGTAAGCGCAGAAATGCATGGACAGTCAAAGCACATTTCTAGATTGGGGAGATATTTTATGGATGCAGATCTAGTTGTTCCAGCTCAGATTGCAGGTATGCCTCTGAAGGCAGATGTGCATGCAATTGCCCTTGCAGGTTTGGATTTGACACATCAACTGCTTAAGAAAGCCTTTTTGGTCAGGATGCAAAAGCAGAAGCAGCTGGTGCAAAGAAGTCAACCAGGCGAGTGAGCGGCTTTGAATCTCAGATATATTGAGTTTTGACCATTAGCGACCCCATTAGTGTTAGTGTTTCCCCCTCAACAGCCAGTGTAGAGGTCTAGGCTACGACATGACAACATACCTGCCAGGATGACTTTGTGTCTTTGGGTCCCAAATGCGCTGCCAGCTCATCCCTCTCAGCCAGGTAGTCTTTCACAGTCTGTGTGTCTAGCGCCTGCAGTCAAGTTTGCATCCCTTGTGGGTAACAGCATGGGCACAGCAACACCACCTCATGCAGCACCTTGACCTTGTACAGGTCTCGAAATTGAGTATCTTCAAAGATCGCGTTCGTCTTGATCTCATAATTTGGTGACGTCTTGCAGTGTTCTCTCAAAAACATCACAGCACGACAGTGTCCTTCTCATGCTGAACGATGCACAGCAATCCATTGAGGTCTGCTGATGCATGCAGGGTCTATGGTCAAACTGCTGTAACAGATGGCAAGCGGCTCAGCTAGGACACCTGAAAGCCAGGGATGGTGCTCTGAATGCCAGGTGCGGCATGACCATTCATCCCGTTTGCTTCACCCTGCTGTGTTGTCTCATCCAACAAACCCTGCATTGGCAGTTCTGAGTCAGATTGTACCCTTCAGTGACAGGCAGTTCTGGTGAGCAGGTGTGTCCGGACACCAAGCACCTGGCAGCATTCATGCAACATTGCCAAATGCTGCACTAGGTTGTGTTGCAGACTGCTACAACAACAAGGTCGAAGCTCATACAGCCTTGTGTGGCAGGGTTTACATGTGGCGTGTTCAGGCAGGCAGTTTGCAAGGCTGTTGAGTGACAGCCTTGTGAGAACAGTTTGCTGACAAGCTGCCCTTCACTTTGGCAAGGGTCGTTTTTCAGTTGTGACAGCATGCCGGTCATAGAGGGCTTACTTGATCCTGCATGAAGGCGGGGACGTCAAAAGCTCCGTCCCTGTTTGGCAGCAGGCCCCTCTCGGTGATGACACCCTCTATGAGGGTGGCAGGCGTGACATCAAAGCATGGGTTCCACACCTACCAGGAACAGACAGAATACTAAGCCAAAAGATAAGACTAGGTAAAGCTATGTTCAAGTGTGTGTGCCACGGCTGCTAGGCTATGTTTGGTATCGCATACATGGAAAAACCACTTATCACTTTGCTGAATTTGCAGCGCTGTAGTCAGCCAACTGGTGGTTGCCTCTGTGGATATATGCCAAACACCAGGTTTGAAGTTAGCAGACAAAGCACACGGGGATGCAAGAGGTAGGGTGAGCAACAGTCATACGTGCGGAAGCTTGCAAACATTTGCCTGTAGGCTGGCACGAGTGTGCAAGCATGCAGCGCAATGCAGACCTTGGTGGGTTTGCCAATTGTGATAGTGAGGCCATTGAGATCAAACTCCAAGCCTGAAACTGACATGCATGTGCCCGTCAAATACAATCACCATAGTCAACAGAATGCGCAGTGACAATGGGGTGTGGAACTCACGTCAATGCTATCTGGTGCAACCTGTTTGCCTTGGAAATGGGTGACCTCACTGCCAGGCCGGTGCTCTATGGTGATGTCAGAGCCTGCTGGCAGGTTGGGGTCCAGTGTTGTGGTGGGTGCCGCCACAAAGAAAGGGATGCTGCAAAGAACACAGTGCATATATCTGGAGCCGTGATTGGCCTATTGTACATGGCATGCCTCGATGGTTGCCGGCATCAGTTACATGCCTGCCAAGGCTCTACCCTGTGAGGGGGCACCGGCTCTTGTGAACAAACACAGTGCATCAGCAACGGCGCAACAGCCGTAGATGCTGGAAGCATGATGAGATGCCGCTGACCATGCAGTGACCTTCACAGGCAGCTGATGAGAATGCAGTAGACACTTTTGCATGATCTGGGGAAGTTGCCAGCAACATGAAAGGTGCAAAGCAGGAATGTGTTGCTCTGCAAGAACAAAACCATGGGACTTACTTGTGGTGCTTTGCTAGGACTGCAAGGGAGTAGGTGCCAATCTTGTTTGCAGTGTCTCCATTGGCAGCTACCCTGTCAGCACCCACCACAATGGCATCCACTTTGCCTTGTGCCATCAGGGCCGCAGCAGCTGAGTCACAGATGAGAGTGGCGGGCAAGCCATCATGCATCAGCTCGTATGCTGTCAAGCGTGCACCTGTGCAAGGCAATCAGGGGTTGTTATATGCAGGTGGGTCTCCGCAGAAGCTGTTTCTGAGTGCTTTCATGCAGAAGGGAGCTGGTCACATCTCCCGGCAAAAAGCAAGTTTCCTTCTGCGCCCTGCAGAGATGCTGTTGATGCTGCTGCTGCAAGTAACTCTTTTGCAGATGTAGACAACACCGTTGCTGATGGTGCAGTCTGCTGGCATGCTCAGCGTTCCATGTGATGGTGATGTTCCAAGATCAGTGCAGCACGGCACGGACCTTGATTGTAAGGCCTTGTTTCTGTGCAGTATGCCCGCTGCAGACTTCCTGCTTCCGCAGTTGCACGGACCACGCCCAGTGCTGTGCCATATTCTGCGGTTGCCAGGCTGCCTGTGTTGCAGTGTGTCAAGATTTGGATCTTGTCTTCCAGCTGATTTCTGGCCTGAAGAGCTTTTCGAATGCCCTTGAGCCCATGTTGCCCTATGGCCTGCAGGGTAATGCAGCACTGCATGATCCACAATCATGTGATAGCATTTGTACTGCGTTTGGAGTTGACCAGCAGTGGCTACCTTGTTGGCTTGCACATCCTCTTTCAGCATGACTTCGCATTTGTCCACGACTGTGAGTACAACAGATGAGGCATCTGCTTTGGGACCTTCTGCTGCCTTCGTTGCAATCAATGACAGCTTTTGAGCAGCATCTGATAGATTCACTGCGGTGGGGCGACTGCAAAAAGGCAGAACAGGACTTGCAGTTGCAAACAACGTTGGCGTGTGCGGGCTATGTACGAAGCCAAAGCCTCGCTTGCAAACGGTTGCAACCCATGCTGCGGCACGTCAGATTGGTGCTGCACGCAAATGTCTGTCACCTTGTAACCAGATAGTCAAGCTGCTTCTTGATATGCTGCGCGGCCGCGTCGGCCGAAGAGAACTGACGACCAGAGCCAGAAGCAATAAGCTCCGCGGCTAGCGCCAAAGCTGCTGCAATGGCAATAGCGGGTGCTCCTCGTACAACCATATCCTTGATGGCCGACCAAGCGGCTTCGACAGACTCGATACTCAGCCATGTCTCTTCCAAGGGTAGTCTACGCTGATCCAACAACTTCAGGCGCCCTCTCACATACTGAATAGCTTGCAGTCCCATCTGTCAAAGTGAACGCAGGGTCAGTGCAGCGAGAGAGGCGACGCTTTTGCTGACCAGCGCGAGCTCTTTTGCTGGTATCCGGCAGAGCAATTGACCGAAGCCAGGCACGTGCAAACGGCATTGCAGCAGCACCATGTGACTGCAAGATGGCATCGGAGAATCTCACCAGAATCCCACCAAAGTACGGTACTGTCCATCAGAAGCTCTGCTATCACTGACAAGTGCAGGCTGCTTGCAGAGAAAAGTTGAAAGATGGAGCAAGATGTACAGGACACCTAGGGATGCACATTTGCTCGAAGTCTGGACTTGTCTGGATATATTTCTATGATTTGGCTGACAATTGTTGTTACAACTTTACATGTAGCAGAGCTGAGGTGAAGGTGCATTGCTAGCGTGTCAGGAGGCTAATTTCCTGCACTGTTACAAGAGATCTGTCCGACCCTCCAAGCATGGCTGAGCTAGAGACAGTCTATTCTACAGACTGATGTCAAACTACTCTAATGCGTGTTTTATGTGCTGAATGAAACAGTCTCTGGTCTTAAACTCTGCCATAGAATCAAGGGCTTTGCCAGCTCATGTCAGTGTCAGCCTGTGCAAGCAAACCACAGAGGAGATGGGCGCAATTGTCAACACCAACTTGAAAAGCTTGCTTGCTATGTAGAGAAAAGCATCAAGCTGCAATGATGGGAACAGCAAAGCTGACAGGAGCGCTGTCTTTGTGGGACAAGATCGAGGTTTTGCTGAACTGTGGCATCCATGCTCTTCTAGTGTGTTTGCTCATATTGGCTGAACTGCAATGCAGAAGTCTGTCACTCATGATGATGGCAGTGCCAGCCTTGACTGGCAGGCACTTGGCATCATCAACCTGATCATCTGCCGCACATGCTCTGACTTGCAAGCACCCATTTTCTGCAGGCACACCTCACTACAGTTGCTTGTTGCACCATTCAAGCGTTGATGCGCCGTCCAGGAAGCACTGAAAAGGGACACTCCGATACCAAGCAACAAAACAATTGAAGTCAAGATTGCGTGTGAGCCCCAACAATCAAACAGGCTTTCACCTTGTGACATATCATCCAAGGCGCACCAGAGAGAAAGATACTGGCTGCAACCCTTTGCTTCTTCTAGACACCAGTCAGAGTCTTGGTGCCAAGCAAAACCTGAGGCGACATACCCTGGAGGCTTCACAATGTACTGCATCACAGGCAGCTTGTTTGTGCACGAGAGAAATCACAAACAATCATGTGACACAGCACCGCAAGCTCAGCAGACTCAGTCAAGCATACCTGGTCATTGAACAGCCTCGGACAGTCGTGCATTTTGGCGGAAGGGCAACCAAGCAGTGCCGCTACCAAGTGCGTGACTTTGGCCCCAAGAAGTAGCTTGCATGCAGATGGACAGCATGGCCACAGACTCCTTTGCTGGACATATGTGTTTTGATCAACTGCCAGTAATTTGCTTGGCTTGCCTGGAAGACTTTCGAATATGCAACCCCTATAACAGCAATGGTCATATTGCTTGGGCTATCAGCCCTGCTGTGCAGCAGCATATCTACACCTACTTCTGAATTACTTCCCATCCAGGCTGTGCAGTACCTTGTATTGCCAGATGCTCAAAGGCATGCTTCACCAGAACATCGCACTCCTGTACAAAGCGCCATGCAGGTGGTTATGTGACTAAACTGGTTGTGCTTTACGCAATTGTCTGACCAGGATCTGCACCTGCCTGAGCACCTGCAGCTCTGATCCGCTGAGAAAGTTGTTGATGACGACATACCCATCTGTTCGAAAGTCTTGAAAGCTTGCTTGATCCTCATACATGGATTCATCCGGCATGCGTCTGATCGGTGCGTACCTGCTGGAAAAGGCATCACCTGGTATTCTGGAGCTAATAAGCTTCCCCGATGCAGTTCGGGGTTCAGGAGAATATCTGTGAGTGAATGATCGATCGGGTACTTCTTGAAGCGCTTTGCTGCCGCGTTCAAAACGATTGGTCTCCTCTAGACCTCCAGATCTGTGGTCTCCTGCTTGGCACCGGTGCTTAGTATGATCGAGATTGAAGCCCAGCGTCAACTGCTTGACTGGCGTAGCGTCACGAAGAACTGCATCGCAAAATGTCGCATTGCTGCTGAAGCGCTGCACATGCAAACGATGAGCTGATCTTGATCTGGGCGGCAGCTGCGCATATGGGATACAATCATGAAGTCGACGAGTCAATGCAGCCTCCCCACAGCATGTGGCGGATTCAAGCACAGCATCCTTATGGTCAGCGACTTTCTTTATCCAAATGCGGGAGGCGTCGAAAACCATATCTACCAACTATCTCAGTGTCTGATCTCACGAGGCCACAAGGTTGGCGTGGGTCCGGTTATGACAATCTTCGATAACGCGCATTGCATTCAAGGCTTGACTTTGAGTCATCATGCAGGTGGTCATTTTGACACATTGCTATGGTGAAAGATCTGGTGTACGGTATCTTACTAATGGTCTGAAGGTATGCCTAGCTTATTTGCCATGCATGCTTTGTTGCTCATGCACCCTATGTTCCATGCTTTTAATAAGAGCCATAGTCGGTTGTCTGCCCAGGTCTATTATGCACCACGACAGCCAGTGTACTGTCAGGTGACTTTACCCACCATTTTCGGTGGCTTTCGACTGCTGCGCGTGATCCTGATCCGGGAAGGCATCACTCTAGTACATGCACATCAAGCCTTCTCAGTGATGGGACATGAAGCAATCTTGCACGCACGCACGATGGGATACAAGGTGAGACATATGCTTGAGTACTGGCTGACCAGGCTTGCTGTTTGCCACATGTCATGTGTGCATGCTGTGCTTGACATGCAAGATGCTCCTGCTCATTAAAATTTGTTGATGATCATTCAGTCACTCTGCTCTGATCTATGCAGGTGGTGTTCACTGATCACTCCTTGTTCGGATTTGCTGACGCAAGCAGCATCCTCACCAATAAAGTACTGAAGTTCAGCCTGGCTGATGTGCATGAGGTCAGCATTTCTTAGCACAAAGGCCACACAGCATTGTGCACATGTACAACCCTGTTACGGCATGCTTCCGGCATTAGGGTCATTCACACCAAACTTGGATTGTTTGCACCAGGGGCTTCGTGTCCCGCATGGAGTCATGCAGCTTTCAACAAATTGTCTGCCAACAATGATTGCATACAAGATTACGGGCCATGTTAGGCTATGTTTACATCAAATCCTTACCCACTTTCAATGCCAACTGAATATTGTGAAGTGTTGATGGCGGCAGGTTATTTGTGTATCCCACACAAGCAAGGAGAACACAGTGCTGAGGGCATGCTTGTCACCTCACCATGTCTGGGCTATCCCAAACGGTAAGGTAGGCTCCTATTCCTGAGACCCTCAGGCAAGCCACGGTGCAAAACACTGTGTGCATGTCGTCCGGAGGTTATCATCACTCCAACCAAGTTTACTGCCTTACTCTATGTGTGGACCAAGCATCAGGTCCTAAGACCTGACAGCTTTTGTTGTAAAGCTTTGTGCATGCACTGATGCCCCTGTCAGTGCAATCCCCCAACCCTGAGAACCGGTGTAGGACTCTGCTCACAGTACAACGCGACAACATAGGAGCGCTGTAGTGCCACCATGACTGCCGTGCTCTGCATTGCTGAACAGCACAATGTGCCACCCTCTTGGCAAAGCTGAGTGCATGCCTGTGCAGCTGTGGACGCATCGCAGTTCAAGCCTGACGTGTCAAAGCGGCGGCCTGGCAGGCTGACAGTAGTTGCGCTGTCACGCCTGGTTTACCGTAAGGGCATTGACCTCCTAGTGGTCATCATCCCAGAGATGTGCTACAGATACCCTCAGGTTGACTTTGTCATAGGTATGCTGCTGACAAGTCTTGTGGTCGTGCTTGATTCTGTGAAACGCAGCCTTGACATACTTGTTAGTGAGACTGATCAGACCTGCATGTAATACAGTTGTGTTCCGCCTGTGCGTCATGATGACAAAGTATTGCACCTGGCATTTCAGAGCACATTTGAGCCAGCATACGAGTTACCGAGTAGTCAGTGCTTGGTGACAGGTGGCGGAGGGCCAAAGGCCGATCTACTGAAGAAGATGATTGCAGAAGAGGGCTTGGAAAGTAGGGTAGAGATGGTGGGGCCTGTACCTCATGAGAAGGCCAGAGATCTGCTTGTAAGTCTGCTTGTTATGTTACCCGTTTGGTGTGCTTTCATTGCTGTTTGGTGTGCAGGCATTGTGTCATCAGCTTATCTCTTGCTGCACATCACTCTCAGCAGCTGCCAACTGACTGGCAACAGAGGTGCTCATTAGTACTTATTCTACCATTGCACAGGCAACTTGTACAATTTGGCAGATCAGGCCTGTTTTCACTTCCAAGGAGGGTAGTTGGTGACGCACTGCAGTGTGACATCTGCAATCCGTGCACACATGGGGTAATGACAAGAGCAGAGCGAGGATAGCATGCGCACCAGAGATATCAAAAATGGGGGTGGGAGCATGACAATCCAGTCTGGGGGCGTTATAATTAGCAACGACTTCAGATGCCCTACACTAGTGTGGCATTGCTTATATGACTTGTCCACTTCTGCACTGCTAAGACAATCTCACGTGTAGGTGAGGGGTGACATCTTCATCAATGCATCCCTGACAGAGGCCTTCTGCATGGCCATTGTGGAGGCTGCTGCTGCTGGCCTCATGGTCGTTTCCACAGCTGTGGGTGGAGTTCCAGAGGTACGCCTCAGTTGGACGCAGCATCACATTTGACTCCACAGCTGTGGCTGGGCCAAGCTATGACACAGTTGCTGATAGATGATATGATAGAGTTGCACGTAGGATGGCATGTGTACCTCCATGGCTTCTGTTTGACTGTACTGAAATCGACTGTAAAATGTAACTGTGCTTCAAGACATTGTAAGTGAGCACATGTCACGAACACACCCACTGCAATGTTTGCAGTAGCTGTGGCATGCAGGTGTTGCCTGATGGAATGGTGCTTTTGGCAGAGCCAAATCCTGATTCCTTGCTGGCTGCTCTGGAGGAGGCTGTGCACCTTGCACACACAGTTGACCCCCTTGTGCAACATCAACAGGTGAATGTGTCCGCAGGCTATATGTTGTCTTCATTGCCACCTCTGACTGTATGCAGGACTCAAGCATTGCTGTGACATATGGCCAATGTGCTGAGACATCTTTTGTGATGCTGTCAGTGCCTGCTTGGGTGCGTTGATTGCCAGCACTATGGTCCCAAAGTAGATGTTGCCTGTGAGGGAAAGTGATTGCATTCAATTCCCTATTGTCAAATTGTGGGCCAGTTTTAGAAAGATCATGAATTTCAAGCATAAGCAATCCCTGCAGGTTCACGGCTTTTACAACTGGCCTCGCATAGCTGCAAGGACCGAGAAGGTATATGAGGCAGCAGTGACAACCTGGCGAGATGATAGCCTGATGGGTCGATTTTGCAGATACTACCAATGTGGCAGCTGGTTTGGCAAAATCTGCTGCTGTGTTGCCGCAGTGCTGCATCTTTACTGGAAGTGGCTGGAGGCAGTCTGCCCCAGAACAGACATTGAAATTGCTGTTAGCTTTCAATGTCCTGTTCCTGATACTGCCAAAACTTTGTCAACAGACTAGTTGTCAACATCATTCGTGCAACTTTTCTATATCATGCGCTGTACTGTGAGCAGCTGAATGTATTGTCAACATCTTTCACTAATGCACTTTTGGTAGCTGCAAACGACCAACTAAAGCATCAAAGCACCCCTTACTTGAACAAGACCGTACAAAATTGACAGTAAGGGTTGAGATGTCAAACTGCTTTTACATTCAGTCTGGATTTCCGCATATTCTGCGCCTGGTCGAGGTCCTGCTGTGGGCATGCAGCCAGGAGCTTCTCGATGGCTTCAATGGCAGCTTCAGCATACTTGGGTGACGCTTGAGCTTCTTTTCTGATCGTCCTACCGCTGATGGTGATGACCTGTAGTAACCAGATCAACAACCTGGTCTTCATCCCGAATGGCTGGTTGCAATGGTCAGCACTTATTGCAACGACTGTTGACAGGAGCAATGAGGATGGCGCACATTCATCATGATCTGGGTTTCAAATTGTCTAGTGCCTTGCCACAGAACAGCATCTATGCGCAAATCTTGCCTGCTTCGCTCAATACACTCTGACAAACAATGTAAAAATTCATTGACACATGCTGAAAAGCTCTACAGAGGGCTATGCTGCTGCAAAACGAGAGAGGGTGAGTCTGGCTTACCCTGCCAATTGCTTCATATACTGGAATGGCCATAGACAGCTCACTGACACCATCTTCAGCTTTGCCTCCATACAGGTAGCTCAGTGTGGCCTCACTTGCAGTCCCAGAAGCTAATGCAGCTGCAACTGGCGCTGCTGAAGAGACCTGACAAATCAGTAGTAAACTCCTGGCAGATCCAAACAGGGGCAAAATAGCATTGCAATTGACACAAGATAGCAGCATGGCATCCAGAATCCTGCTGAACAACCTGTTCCGGAGTGAGAAAGACTGATGAGCAACAAGCAAACTGTTACGTGGCATGCAGCACATGATGCAGATGTGCGTGGTGGACTATAGTGAGAATCCGAGGTAAAAGCATACTTGTCTGAGGCGGCTTGCCATGCCTGGCAGGACACGTCTTGCTTCAAACCTCTCTTGGCTATTGGGCGCAGTTGCTGCTAGCGCCTGCAGCAAAACAAGAAAGGTGACAATGCGTGCTTTGTCACATGTTGCATGCATGGCTGCCCCGCAATTGAAAACTCATCGGTACTATAGCTAGACCAGCTGATCGGCAAAGTATGGTGCATTTGAGTCAAGACTGCATGCTTTGATTCTCAGGTAGGGCTTCATGGCAATGTGTGAGTTTGAGCAACTCTCCCACCTTCAGCTCCATGAGAGTTCCTCGCGCATCCATGAGCTGCATGAGGGCTTGATCAGCAGCAACATCCTGCACCATAGCGGCAACCTTCATCATTGCTCTGCACAGACCAGGAATGCTTGATGTCATGATTTGTCCTCCGTAGCACAATGATGGGCTGATGGCTCAAATGCGTTGTGTGTATGCAGCCTAGCGGGAAACGGCAGACAGTGCAAAGTGCAGAGTGTGTTTACCGGTCTCACATAGCCCTTCACCAGGTCTCTGATCAGATCAGCTTGTGCAGGCTGTCCTGAGGCGTGCCATTGACTATCAGCATTTCCAGCACAACAGCTCGCAGCAACACAGATGACACAAAACGGTTAACTATTTCTCACCTGGTCTCAAGACTGTCGCAGCTGCTGCCGCAACAAAGCGTTTTGAAGCAACTGCCTGCGTTGCAGCAGTGCTGTGTTCTGTTGGCTGCTCAGAACAGCAGACGAGGATTGCTGTAGTGAAGACTCAACAGCAGGGCCGCCAGTTGCACTGATGTTCAGTAGCGGTGAACAGCGGACAACGACTTTTGTGCGAGAACAAACACAGCTCTTGCTAGCTTGTCGTTCGCCTGCGTTGCAACTTCGAATGATGAGGCTGCTGATGTTGCAAAATACTTCGAGCCGTTACTGAACTTGCCTGCCAAAGGCATACAAACGTGCCCGGAAAGAAGCATGCTTGCAAGGTGAAAGCGAACGATTTTTCAAAACATACAGCAATTTCGCAAGCCAACGGTCGGGAGCCAGCGATAGCAGTAGCTGGATGTGAACTGTGAAGTGTTACGCTCGCTCACGGCAGCGCAGGATTTCCGCAATGTCCTGCTACAAGATAAGAATGCACTGCAATCTCTGTAGCCGCGCTAATTACCTGCCATCGAGGAGGAGAGTGTTGAGCCTGTCAACCCCCTCTGCCCCTGCCCTCATCCCCCCGCCTCCCCCCGCCCTTACATGGTGCTGTTTCCAATGTAAGCATAAGTGCAGTGGTGACTTCGCACATGAACGACCACGCGAAACAAGCAGTCCAACAGCTACAGAACGTTGCCTACATGCCTATAAAGTGACGAACATCATGGGCCACCGACATTTTACTGAAAGCCGTATTGTGCAAAAATGTAGACGACCATCCATGGTCACAAAGTGTCCAGCTAAAGGAAGTACAGGAATCACATGGTTATTCATTTCAATGGTCACTTTGCAGCGCCAGCTTAAATTAGGATGTCACTGATGAGGCTCCATTGAGTTAGCTGCCCAGAAGGCGTTATTGCAAGCTTGCATGCCTCGAGAGATGACTTCCCGAGGTTTGCTCCTGCATTCCACAGTAAAGTTGGGTTTGCCGCCCCATGGCATGTCAGGGTTGCGTTCCAGGTCATGCTTCACTACACTCACTTGCATTATCTCACAAAAATTAATGCCACTGCTTTACACCTGACATGGGTGGAAGCAGCAGACCTGGCGCAAAGTCAGCAGTAAAAGCTGCTATGGCTTCAATTGCGCAGTATCAGCTGTTTCAGTCAGTACAAACAATGGAAAGGCGCCGAAAGTATTGCCAACATTGAATACTCAAATGGCCAGCTACACAGTGGCACGTAGAAACATGCAAACCATGACATATATGGAACACAGTAAAATGAGTGCAACACTGCGTGGTCTGTCTCAACATTGCAATACTACACCACATACAACATCAAGGTCAAGGAGATCTTTGGTGCATACAGTGCATACAAGACTGACCTGTGCATGTTCGCCTCATGAGGATTCCTGGCAGCCTGGCGAAGCCACGCTATAGCATCCTTCATAGTCTTGCGCCGATTGCTGTCCCTGACAGCCTCCAAGCGACGCATATGAGTCTCCTCAACACTGGCCCTCTTCTTCAGCACCTCTGCTCTCAGAGCTGCTGCTGCTTGTATCTTCTCCTGCATGGCAACACAAAACCTGTCAGCTTTGATTCAGGCGCTTTACCAAGCTCTGCGAATTAGTGTACCCTTGGGAAAGTGTATCTGTATCCAATCTATCAAGAAAACCTGTCAGCTCTCTTTGTGTGGAAAGCAAGCTCTTCCCAATCCCAAAACGTCTAGTTTAATTGAGAAATGTCATCCCTACACTCGAACTCTGACCTCAAAAACGCGTGAGGACTGTTAGAAGTGCGTTTCTACATTGTGGAGATGTTTTAGGTATACAGAAGCAGCATTGGTGTTGAGTTTGCAGCGCTTGCACCCTCTCCATCAGCAACAGCAGCAACAGCAGTAACTCGCGAGCGTCATGTCTCTCAGTATGTAAGCTGCATGCACAGACGTCGCTGAAACTGGCATTTGCTGTGAGTCAGCAACACTTGCCATGATTGGCCTGCTGTTTGCTCTCTTGGCATTGCAGACTGTCTCACAAAAACCTTGACTAGAAGTTTTGGCAACACATGTCAAGGTTCATCAGCTTGGACATGCATGCAGAGCGCCAGATGCAGCACATGCACCAGCACTGCCAGCATGACATCTATTGCCCTGGGCTGTACGGAAG
>JAABUK010007075.1_pt1 | contig 16378 bp, 18 predicted proteins | sample 5559141 | NCBI WGS metagenome assembly JAABUK01 (sample SAMN10711869, study PRJNA513367) | rock metagenome | isolation source: Antarctica rocks | place: Antarctica: Victoria Land, Pudding Butte nord | collected 2016-01-03
GAAAACCCTGCCCATACCACTCATCATGTGGTATAAAATATGACAGTGAAAAAACCAGTCTCCACCAGCTTCACCAGCATAAAACTCAATGGTATCTCTTTCCATTGGCATGATGTCAATGATGTTTTTCATTGGCGAATATTCACCTTGCCCGTTCAGCAATCTAAAATCATGACCATGCAGGTGCATCGGATGACGCATCATGCTGTTATTAAATAAAACTATTCTCAGTCGTTCTCCTTTTTTTATCAGGATCTTATCACTTTCAGATACCACTTTATTATCAAGGCTCCATACATAACGGTTCATGTTGCCGGTCAAATCAAACTTCAGGTCATGCCAGGGTCCGTCAGGCAAAGTGGTTTTTTCCGTGGCTTTTAGCATGGTATAATTAAGTGTAACAATGTCGGTGCTTTCCGCTTCCATATTCATACCTGCCATACTGTTGTTATTTGGCATTTGCATGTTGTGCATATTATGCCCTTGCATACTGTCTTTCTTAGATTTATTCATATCCATCCCTTTCATGCCCTCCATTTTATCTTGCTTCATGTCTTTCATATCGTGACCCTGATGCATGGAGTCTTTATTCATCTTTTCCATTTGCATGTTTTTCATGTCATTCATTCCCTTTTCTTCGCCTGGCTTTTCTTCACCAGTAATTTCAGGATACATAACCGTGTTCATATTCATGATCTGGTTAGCCATTTGCATTCCTTCCATTTCTATCATATTGCCTTTCATATCCATCATATCGTTCATCATTTTCATACCGGCAAAGTATTTTAGCTTAGGCAATTTTGTTGCTGGCACTTTTTCTCCTTTGCCCAACCAAAGCGAAGCCGATTTGGTTCGGTCTTCCGGTGTCACTAAAAATTCATAGGTTTTATTTTCAGGAATGGTTACCACTACATCATAAGTTTCGGAAACTGCAATAATCAACCTGTCCACTTCTAACGGTTCTACATCATTACCATCTGTTGCAACCACTGTTATTTTGCCGCCCGAATAGGTAAGCCAGAAATAGTCTGAGGCACCGCCGTTAGCTATGCGTAACCTTACCTTATCACCTGCTTTAAACTGTGATTGTTCACTTCGATTTTTGCCATTAATTAGAAAATTGTCATAGTACACATCACTTACATCCATTGCATTCATACGCTTCCACTCATTGGTTAGTTTTGTTTTCAGGTGCCCGGTTTTTATAGCCTCTACATAACTCTGGGTAGTACCTTTCTGTATGGCAAACCAATCAGTGGCACTTCGCAAGCTGCGGTGAACTTCTTCCGGTTTCCTATCAGTCCATTCACTCAACACAACAGGTATGGTTGGTATATCCCATTCTTTTCGTTTTTTCATGATGAAAGCGCCATACATACCTATCTGTTCCTGCAATTTGCTGTGACTGTGATACCAATGTGTGCCATGCTGTACAATTGGATATTTATATAAATAAGTAGAATGAGGCTTAATAGGCATTTGTGTTAAGAATGGCACACCGTCCATTCGATTGGGTAAAAACAATCCGTGCCAATGCAAGGAGGTTTCTTCATTCAATTCATTATGCACATAAATTTCTGCTGTATCACCTTGTGTAAACGTAAGTGTAGGCATGGGTATCTGACCGTTTACTGCAATAGCCCTTTTAGGTTTTTTGCCGTAGGTAACCATAGTATCTCTGATATATAAATCATAACGAACGGTTCTGGGTGGCTGTGAGCTTTCAATTAATTTGTACCCCATAGTTCTATCTACGGGTTTGTTATCTATTTGCATACCACTCATGTTGTCCATCTTCATATTACCCATGTTCATAGATTTGCCCTTGTCCATTTGCATTTTATCATTGTTCTTAGGCTTTTCCTTTACCAGCTTCATTCGGCACTTGGGGCAATTACCGGGTTTTGATGTATGAATTTCAGGGTGCATTACACAGGTATAGGTGACAGGCTGCGGTTTCGTTGTGTCTTTGCCTTTTGACATATCCATACCCTTCATGCCATCCATCTTAGAACTGTCCATCTGCATATCCATGCCCATCATGTCATGTTTATTAGATGTCGTATCCATTACCGCATTGTTCTGTTGCTTTTTAACAGCCGCTTTTGGCGCAGAAACAGTTTCTGTTTTCTTAACCAGTTTCATCCCGCATTTGGGACAATTGCCCGGCTTATCCATTTTCACTTCAGGATGCATCACACAGGTGTAGATTACTTTTTGTGTGTTGCTGCTTTGTACTTTTTTTGTTACCGGATTCTTAACCGCTTTCGGTTTTTCCATCTTCATGCCAGGCATATCTTTCATATCCTGAGAAAATGCAAAAACCGAAGCAGAAAGCATGCAGGCTATAAAAAAAACTGTTTTCATAGTTAATTTGTTTTTGAAAGACTGTCTCTTGTTTTATTGACCCATTCCGTTACCAATGCTTTTTGATCTTTTGTAAGTTTTGCATCGGTATGAATTATCGTGTATGCTCCTATTGGCATAGTGCCCTCATCAAGGCTTTTTCCAATGGAGCGGAATTTATTTTGTTGTTTGCGTTTTGAATACCTACCAAACTCGCTAAAGTTTAAATCTGCTTTTCCTTTTTTTATGTGTGATGCCATCCACCAGCCACCAGGCTGAATGTAGTAGTACCAGGGATAGCGGGTATTATTGCTATGGCAATCGTAACAAGCGTTTTTTAAAATATCTACAACCCGGTCCGGCACTGCATACAGCTTTGTAATATCAGTGGGCAAAACCTGCCCATTATTATTATTATGGGCAGGTTGTATAAATTGAATGGCAACAAAGCCAATCAATAACCCAAGCAGAACTTTTTTCTTCCAGTTCATAAAAGTTATTTTAATTCTTCCTTTACAGAGCCGCAAGTGGGCATTTTTTTTCCGAGGTAAGGGTTTTTAATTTCTTTGGTTTCACTTAACCAGATAGCTCCTTTTTTATTATTGTACATAGGGCAGAAGTCTTTATAGAGTGATTGACCGGCTCCAAAGGTTTTAACCATATCATAAACGTCATTGCTAAGCATATCAAAATGCTCCCGCTGGTGTTCGAGCTTATCAGCATTCTCACCAATATGCTCCGCCATTTCTTTGGCGTCATCTGCTATATCGGTATAGGTTTTATTTTGAGCAGCAGTAAATTTTGTCTTATCAACTTTGCCGATGGCATCCACGAATGCTTTGCCGCCCGATGCTGCATCTTTTCCGTTATCGGTTGCTAACCCGTTTTTTATTTGCAAATAGCTACTCACAATCTCTTTTAAAGGTGCTGCATCTTTTTTGTCTTCAGTTGTAGTGGGCGTATTTGCCTGAGTTGTATCACTGGACGTAGTTTGAGTTTCATTTGATTTATCGCTGCTATTATTACAAGCAGTTAAGAAGATTGCAAATAATGCAATACCAAAAATTGAATTTTTCATTTTAAAAAATTGTAGGTTAATAATTCAATTGGAAAAAAGAGATTAGAAATTAATGCAACGTTTCCTTCACGCTTCCACAGGTAAGCATTGCGCTGCCGTAATAAGGATTTTTAATTGTCTTTTCACTGCTCAGCCAATATGCTTTTTTCATTGGGCAGTAAGCCTCGTAGATTGGCTCTGATGTAAGTTTTACAGACTTGGCTAACGCAAACATATTTGTAGAAAAGTTTGCGAAATGTTCTCTTTGATGGCTTATCTCTTTTGTTTTTGAGATATGAGTTGCATCTTTCAATAAACCATTGCGGGCTTCCTCTGATACATCTTTTTGATTAATATCATTGGCAACCTTAATAAAGTCTTCAGCTTTTGATGCTGCGGCATTAGCATCACCTGCTACCAAAGCATTTTTAATGTCGTAATAAGAATGAAGTAATGGTGATAATTGAGGCTGTGAGGTAGAATCCTGTGCAAAACTTTGTTGCACAAATGCAGTTGCAAGAAATGCAACTGTAAAAAATATCTTTTTCATTTTATTGATTTAATGTTAATATAAGAATTACAGGCACGGCTTATAAGCCAGTGCATACAACATTGAGAAACATTAAATCATATCTGGAAGGACTGAATAGCTATTCGGATGTTCGGTATGGGAGGATGGTAACTTCGGACGAATTGCTTGATGTTTGGAGCTAACTGCGAGGTAAACAAAACATCAATATTGTAAAATGATGAAACAAGTGCTACAAAGAATACAGGATTGATGGTACTTAAAGAGTTAGGAACAGATTTATCAAGCTGCTCAAATTTTGTCACTTTATCGTTGCAGCAATTATCCTTTTCATTACCGGTTTTTTTTTGATTATTTGCCTGATCGTGATGGTGTGATTTTCCATGACTGTGGCTCTCTTTCTTCTCCTGGTGTACATGTTTATTGCCATCTGCATGTACGTGAACTACTGCTTGAGTAGCTTCATCCTCATGATGGTGTTTTGAATTAAAACCCATGTCCACGCCAAGAGCACAAGCAAAACCCACTACAGTATTCAATGAAAATACTATGAGTAGGAAAACCGCTTTTAATTTTATGGATTGGTTCTTTTTCAAAAAATCTTTAAAGTTGATCAATTTACAATATTCTATATTTCTTACACAAAGCGTCTTAAACAGTTACGAATATTCATCTTCTTAAGTTTCGCAGGCAAAATTAAGTTTATTTTTCATGACTTAACCAATTAGCCATACAAAATTACCTTAAGAGTTCATATAATTTCTTACACAATTATGGATTTTATTTATACAATTTTTTGATTGTCAAACCGTTTTAGCAATCTTTTCCATTACTTTATGGCTATCTCCGAATTTGCATAAGGCATCGCAGTGTTAGCGCAGTTCCGAACAATACAATGTGCTTTCACTGGGATGTGACTAAATATACTTTTGAGATTAAAGACAATAACTGTAAAGCTTTAGGGTATGGCCTTTTTAGGAATGCAATTTCCTCCAATGCAAACTCCGATAGCGCATTATTTCCTAACGGTTATGTTCCCCAGTTCCCGGCAAAAGATAAAGATTATTCAGCGGTGCTTGGCCTTACACGAAGCGTGATAAAGGGATGGAATATGGATTTTAGTGTAGGATTTGGGAAAAATGCAGTTGAACGTTTTGCTAAAAATACCACTAATGCTTCACTCGGAAACGCTTCACCCACCGAGTTCTTGGTTGGTAATACTTCATTTAGCCAGCTAACTGCTGAAGCAAATATTTCAAAAGATTTTGAAGGTTTATGGAACATGAAGTCATTGAACCTTGCGTTAGGGAGTCAATTTAGAATTGACCAATATAAATTAAACAGGGGAGATACAAACTCTCATAAGGTAGGTCCGTTGGCAACATCAAAAGGTAAGACTCCGGGCACTCAGGGTATAGCGGCTACTGCACCTGAGGATGAAGCTGATGAAAACCGCTCCAACATTGGTATATATGCTGATGTTGAAGCAGATATTACAGATAAATTTTTAATGGCAACCGCCTTGCGCTTTGAAAACTATAGTGACTTTGGAAGTAATTTCTCCGGTAAACTTGCATCCCGTTATAACATTACAAAAAACCTCCCTATCAGAGGTTCAATAAATAAAGGATTTCGGGCGCCAAGTCTGCAACAGATCTTTAATAGTGCCACTTCTACTCTTGTTCAATCAGGCCAAATCCGGTACACCAAGCAATACAGAAGCGATGCTCCTTTTTTAACAAAAATAGGAATCAAAAAACCTGAGCCTGAGATTTCCTGGAATTATAATATTGGATTTACAGCTAAGGCTAATAAAAATTTTCTATTTACAATAGATGCTTACCAGATTGATATACGTAATAAAATCGTTTTATCAGAAGCATTAACTGTTAGCGGTATTACTGCTTTGACAACCGAGCTCCAGGGCACAGGTATTCAGCAAATATCGTTTTTTACCAATCATGTTAATACCCAAACCAGGGGTATTGATGTTGTAACAAATTACAAAGCTAACTTTGGAACATCGCAGGCTCTGAATGCCAGCCTCGCCTTCACGTTAAATAAAACAAAGATTACAGAGATAAAAAGCACTCCGCCGGAGTTACAGGCAGGCACTGTAAAGCCAATTGCAATAATTGATACAATTAATATTGCTTTAATTGAAACTGCACAACCAAGGCAAAAAGTAATATTATCTTTTGACTACTCTGTTGGTAAATTTGATTTCATTGTAAGAGGAACTTATTTTGGAAAAGTAACAGCCTGGGAGAAACCTACCAATCTTCCTCATCAGCCGCAAACTAGCTCAAACCGGTAATGTTCATCTTTTTTTAGCTTTTCTAAGTCGGGATACAACTGTTTTTTATTTTGGTCGGTAAGTCCGTGGTCAAGACCAGCGTCGGCATTTTTGTACGTAATGGTCACTTTAAAATCCCAACGGGTATCTTCACCACTGTGCAGCATGGGCTTTTCTGCTAATATGCTAATGATGTCGCCTTTTTCCTGGGCTTTTTTCATAAGGGGATAATGATTTTTTTCCACAGGTCAATAAATTCATTTGCGAAGCCCCATTTTATTTTGTAATAATTTTCAACGGTAAAATTTTCTTGCTTTGATTGAGCGATAATACTTGTTGAAATTAGCAGGGAGAAAATAATGATGATTACCTTTTTTAGAGAGGAAAATAAGTGCATATTATTCGGTTTTGATTAGGTGAATGAGTTGATAAATTGGCATTAATAAAAGTGCTGGCAAGATAGTTTCATTCGATCAACATATTCTCGGAAGTTGTTTTCCTGTTAGCATATTCAACATTCTTCTGCCTCCAATGCTGCTGGTTAAGATCACCTGCTTTGGATGATCAGTTGTAATTGCGCCAATGATTGCTGCGTTCTTACCTATCTCAATTGTTCTCAAAAGTTCAACTGCAGACTCTGCGATTTCCGCTTTAACAACACCAATAAAAATACCTTCATTTGCAACATACAACGGATCTAATCCTAACATTTCACAAGCTCCTTCTACCTGCTCATTTAAGGGTATGGCATTTTGTGAAACATCAATACCTAATCCGCAGTCTATCGCAAGCTCATTCAAAACTGTAGCCACACCACCACGGGTAGGGTCCCTTAAAAAATGAATATCATCTCCAAAGAGATCTAACAAAGTATGTATGACAGGTGCAAGGTTGTAAGTGTCGCTTTCTAATTGTGTTTCAAATACCAGTCCTTCCCTCACAGACATTATAGCAACACCATGCGTGGCCACATTTCCGCTCACTATGATTTTATCACCAGCTCTAACATTTGATGCTGCAATTTTTGCTTTTGGATGCACTTCGCCAATACCTGAAGTATTTACAAAAATTTTATCTCCTTTTCCTCTTTCAACTACTTTCGTATCACCGGTTACTACTTTTATATTCGCTTCTTCGCAGGCATATTTAATAGAAACCAAGATGTCCCAAAATTCTTTCACTGGTAATCCCTCTTCAATAATAAAACTTAAAGAAAGATACCTTGGTATTGCCCCGCACATCGCAAGATCATTAACCGTTCCATTCACTGCCAGCTCACCAATATTTCCTCCGGGAAAAAATACAGGTGTTATCACTAAACTGTCAGTTGTAAAAGCTACAGGATTCTTTAAAAGAATAAGGGCACCATCATGATGCTGATCCAGGTGATCATTTTTTAAAATATTAAACACGCCGCTATTCAGCAGGTTATGAGTTAAAACGCCACCACTCCCATGTCCGAGCGTTATAATGTCAAAATCTAATTGTGGCATCGGGCATTGTAGTTGCATTTTTAGTCTTTTATTTTGATGTTCTGTTTCTGTCATGAACATAATTTTTGAAACCAGCGGTTTACTGTTATTAAACATCCTTGATCAAATCCCTTTTTACAAAATAACAGGAAGCAAAAATATAATAGTCCCTAAAACAAATAAAAGTGTTAGTAAATGAATTATTAATTTATTTACCCGTAAAAAAATAAATTGTTGCACGGTTCTTAAAAGCCAAAATAATGAAATACCACTTAAAAATATCTTCCCAAAATTTGAGGCATATAATTCTTTTGTGAAGAAAAAACAGAGAAAGGTTACAAATAAAAAAAAATAAATCAAGCAGAGGTTGGAGATTTGCATGATCCCTTTATTGACCACATTTAGTTTTTCTAATTCGTGCTTCCAGTTAAATAATTTCCAAAAAAAAATATGAAAAATAGCAAAGGCTAAACTATGTATTCCGCCAATCACTATTAGAATGTCTTTGTTCATTATTTATTCTTAAAGTCTATTCACTTAGCATCGCACTTTTTTAAATTTTAAAATGATACATAATTGAGTCTTTATTCAACAGATAAAAAATTAAGATGAAATTATATCCAGGAAAGTCAATGCTGGCATCATAGAAATCAAATTGCTTTATTAATATGATTGAATAAAAGCCAGGCCCCCACTCCTTTCACTTCATTCAATGCCGAATAAAAATGATAATACGTGGCGCAAGAACCCTCTGAAGAAACCATTGGTGCACCGAGTGGATGCGACGGTTTGCAAGCATTTCCAAAGTTTGGACAATCCAAAGGTTTTTTCAATCCTTTCATAATAGCGCCCGCAATACAGGTCTCATTCTCTTTGATATCTTTTAACGGTACGTTGAATTTTTTTGTAGCATCAAAGGCTGCGTATTTTTCTTTCACCTCAAGTCCGCTTTGCGGAATTACATCCATCCCCCGCCACATTCGGTTGCTTATCTCAAATATTTCCACAATGGCTTCTTGCGCAGGTAGATTCCCCCTTTCACGAACTACTCTTGCATATTGGTTTTCCAATTTGTATTCACCATTTTCTAATTGCCGCACCACCATTAATATTCCATGTAGTAGATCTATTGGTTCAAAGCCAGTAGCTACAATTGGCACTTTATATTTTTCAACAATAGGATAATATTCGGTGTTACCCATAATAGTGCATACATGGCCGGCTGCAAGAAATGCCTGCACCACTGTTTCCGGGTCGCTCAGCAGAGCTTTCATAGCAGGCGGTACCAGCACATGTGAAGCGATGATGGAATAATTTTTCAATCCCAATTGATGTGCCTGTATTACTGACAAAGCATTGGCTGGTGCGGTAGTTTCAAAACCTACCGCAAAAAACACTACCTCTTTATCAGGATTTTGCTGGGCAAGTTTTACCGCTTCCAACGGAGAATATAAAATACGAACATCTGCGCCTTCTGCCTTGGCTTGCAATAAACTTTTTTCAGAGCCGGGCACTCGCAGCATATCGCCAAACGAACATAAGATGACATTGCATTCTTTAGCAAGATAAATTGCACGGTCAATTAGGTGTGTTGGTGTAACACAAACCGGACAACCCGGTCCATGTACCATTGTGATTTCTTTGGGAAGCATTTGCAGTAACCCATACTTTACCAAACTATGCGTCTGCCCGCCGCAGATTTCCATTATAGTCCATGAACGTGTGACCGTTTTTTTTATTTCCTCCAGGTATTGTGCAGCTAATATTGGATCACGGTATTCGGTTAAATATTTCATGACATCAATTTTGAAATGATAGCATCACCTTGTTTTACCCTTTCTTCTTTTGTTATCCCGAGATTATCAATGGGTTCTTCGACAGGTGAGTTATACAATTCGTCGAGCTCGTCCATCTGCTTTAAAAATTCAGGAGAGCTCTTGGCTTCTTCTTCATCCACAATACTAATGGCTACACCCACATGTACCAACACATAGTCGTTTACTTTAGCATCGGGTACCAGTTGTAAATTGATTTCTTTTATTATGCCTCCCAATTCCATCTTACCCATACTCATATAACCTTCTTTCAAAGGTTCTATTGATTTTATTCTACCTGGAATTGCTAAGCACATTTTTTATTTATTATGAAGATTATTGTAGATCTGTTTGTACATACTGCAAATAAATTTACATCTTTTTCACTGATAATTTTCTTTTCACGATATAAGACATTAACTGCCCAAATGAAATGTTTTCGTCATTTGATGATAATTCTTTGTTGAAATATACTTCATATTTTTCTCCAAAAATTTTTAGCACAAGATCAATCAACAATCCATTTTGAAAAACTCCTCCGCTAAAACATATTTTTTTGCATTCATGAACTAAGGCTACTTCTTGAATTATCAGAACAAGACGAACATGAAACCATGCTGCTATTTCTTCTTTATCTGTAACTTGATTAAGTTTTTCAAAAATCTTTTTCATTAAATATTTAGGAGATAACATAACATTTAAATCTTTCTCTTCGAACCATTCAACAGGAATATTTAATTCTCCTTTAAAAAAACATAGTGCTTTTTCTTCCAAAAGCACAGCGGCTTCACCTTCGTAACTTACTTTATCAATTAATCCGAGTATTGATGCAACTGCATCAAAAATTCTTCCGAGGCTTGAAGTTCTAAGTTTATTTTTTTTAACCAACTGAATGTAATTCGTCCATTCTATTGAAGAAAATTTATCCTTAAGAAATGCAGCTATTTCTTCTACGTCATGGCAAAGAGAAAGGGCACACAAGCGAGGTTCCATTGCCATTTTATCGCCTAGGAAATAATCAAAATAATCAAAGTGATCAACCCGTGAAAAGGATCGCTGATGATAACTAAAAAATTCACCTCCCCAAATTTGCCCATCATTGCCTAGCCCTGCACCATCCCAGATCACGCCTAAAATTTTTTCTTCTTCGGTAAGCAAATCATGTTCGCCAAGAACTGATGAAAAATGGGCTTCGTGATGCTGTATTTTTATTAGTTGACTTCCCCATCCCTTTGCAAGTTTTTCACCAAGCTGCGAAGTAAAATAACCCGGATGCTTATCTACTAGAATAACTTCTGGTTTTGCATTAAAAAGATTCAGAAAATAATGTACAATGCTATCAAAATTTTCTTGTGCATTATAACTGTCCAGGTCACCTAAATATTGACTGATATGAATGTTTTGCTGATGCAGCAAAGTGAAAGTGCTCTTTAACTGAGCCCCTAAAGCAAGAATGGTTGTTACAGGTAAAGATGAAATTGCATTTCTATATAATGGAGCAAAACCCCTTGCCCTTCTAAGTATGATTTGATGTTGAAAATTCGAAGTAAGTTTAATAACGCTATCATCCTGCGGTATTAATATCTCCCGGTCGTTTAGCAGTACAAAGTCAGCAAGGCTACTTAATTCTTTCAGCGCTGCTTCATCTTTAAATACTATTGGTGAATTGCTGATGTTGCCACTTGTTGCAACGATAGGTTTTTTGAAACTGGGCTGGCAGGGATGAGTTGCGACGGCTGCTCTGTTTCTACCGTAGGTGCTACTGCTCCTTCCGCTGAAGCTCTAATGACTGGAAATATGCCGGGTTTACCGAGAATTAATCTACATCATCCCGTGTTATCTGTGGAAGCGGGGGATGAGTTTATGGAACCATTTCATCTTGCCATGCAGGGAAAATTGGGAAAGCAATTTGTAGTAGTTTATGAAGGATCAATTCCGGATGAAAGGAAGAATGATGAAAACGGTGGTTATTGGGTAGCACTCGGCAAGCATGAAGTTGATGGAGAAGAACAACCTTTTCCTACTGCAGATATAATGGCTTTGATGGCACCTTATGCAGCGGCAGTAATTGCAATTGGTACATGCGCAACATGGGGTGGTATTCCTGCTGCCGCAGGTAATGTAACAGGGTCTATGGGGTTGATGGATTTTCTTGGAGAAAATTACCGTAGTACATTTGGCTTGCCTGTCATTAACATTCCCGGGTGTGCCCCCCAGGGAGATAATTTTACTGAAACTGTGGCAGCTGTTTTAATGTTTTTACAAGGCATCGGTCCTCTACCTGAATTCGACAGCCTCGGCAGGCCTGCCTGGCTGTTTACGGATACGGTTCACCAAACCTGCACACGTGGCGGGTTTTATGAAGAAGGCATCTTTGCAAAAAGCTTCGGCGATAAACAATGTCTTGTTGAAATCGGTTGCTGGGGACCTGTTGTTCAATGCAATATTAATAAGCGTGGGGCTCTTAATCATGTGGGTGGCTGTATGAATGTGGGTGCACCTTGTATCGGTTGCACCATGCCAGGATTTCCTGATAATTTTTCTCCTTTTTATACCAAGCCCCCGGGCACTATTGTTTCTTCTACCACATCAAAAACCACCGGATACTTCATTCGCAACTTACGCAGGTTTTCAATGATGTATGCAAACCGCAGTGTTATCTGGAACAGGAATAATCATGTGCCTTCAGGTTGGGGACATGTGGATGAAGCAACCACGCTGCAGAAAGTAGCTCATTATTTTTACAATAAAATTCAGTTCATGCACAGTGTTCGTCCGGGTGCGAAACCACGAACACATAAGCCTTCAAAAGAAGATATGGAAGAAGTAAAACAACAATAAAATGAATGATGCCGAATATTATAAAGAGTTTTATATAGCACTTGTAATTGCCGCAGCAATTGTAGTGATTGCCGCACTTCTGCTCATTTTGATATGGGTTGCTGCAAGGCGTATTTTGAAATTGGCGAATACGGCGTTAGGCATTGTGGTCAACATCAAACAAAATACTTTGAGTATTTGGGAGCTGCAAAACACCAATCATAAAGCGGTTGATATATTGAACGAAGCCGATACTATTTTAGGCAGCGCCGGTGCGGTAGCGCAGGCATTTCACGAAACTGAAAAACAAACGTAATGGAAAATGTAAGCGAAGAAGCCATCACAAAAGTGTGGTTTATTTCTTTGATCTTAGGGTTGGTGGTTACCGTTGTGGTTGCCATTCTTCTCATTATGGTACGCAACACGGCACGTAAAATTTTGGGCGGCGTACATAAGATATGGACCGAAGGAAAACTGGTGGCGAACAACACCATATAAATACCGATTTATTTAACCGTGACCAACCAGGTGGTTTCAAAAATTTATGATACTGCTGTAAAAATAATTGGTGGAGCGGCAGCTATTGAACAACATGCAACTACTTGTCCCGGTTGCCCGGCTTGTGTTTTACAACATAAAAAAACAGGGTAAGATGTACACACTATTAATTATTCTAACAACACTTTTGGTGCTCATTTTTGTGGGGGCATTAATATATTTTGTTAGTCAAATTCTTGAGCTATTGGTAAACATTGGCGGTAACGGAAACAGCTTTTTAGCAAAGCTGCGATTAGGATTAAGAGCCATTGAAACAGAAACCGGTCATCTGCCCGTGCAGTTAACCAAACTCAATGAAACCCTCACTGACACAGGTGCCGGACTTAAAGTGGTGAATAAACATTTGGAAGGAACCATACAGGCAGCGCTTAAACAAAAAATTATTTAACTATGCCACAGATAGTGTACGTTTTCTGGATAATCATTTTGGTGGTTGCGGTATTGTTATTGCCTTTCATTGTGTGGCTGCTGCATAAAGTTTTGTACTCTGCACGGCACATTGAGCGCTATCTAAGGGAGATGAAAGAAGCCGGTCTGGGAATTGCCGGAAACACAGAACATATTACTGCACTCGACAGCACAATAGAAGTTGCAACTGATATTTTAGGCAGTGCAGGAAAAATAAACAGTAATGCAGAAACTATTAAAGTAACGTTGGCCGACAGGGCTGCAAAATTTAATTGATATGGGAGACTACCTATTCATAGCCACACTCATCGTTGTCACACTTGTTGTGCTGGTGTTAGTGGTGTACCTTACAGGGGTGATCATTTATTTATTCCGGGCAGCCGGTCACCTGAAAGAGCTTGCCGCAGGTCTGCAAAAAATAGAAAGTGATACAGTTCCATTAGCAGGAAAACTCACAACTATCAATGGTGCGTTGGATGCTTTGCATGGAGGATTATCATCTGTAAATTCACATCTTGCGGCTATTGCAGGAGTTTTAAAATTGTAAAGAAAAAATTATGTGTTTTAAAAATCTTCCGATAGAATTTGATGAACATGGCGTGGCTACTTTAAAGGAAGGAGTTAGTAATCCTTATTCTTATGAAGTGGTTGACCTTGGAAAACATGAGGATAAGCTGAAAGAGCTTTTAGGTAAAAACGGTCATTTAAAAAATGTAGATTACGATCCTGTAACACGTATTGCGGGTGCTCTTGCGTTTCACAGTGTTGTAGATCTTGAAAATAAAAAGGTAATTTCTTCCAATTCCATGGCAACATTGTTTCGTGGATATGAAATTATTTTAAAAGGGAGAAGCCCGCTGGATGCCGCTTATATCAGCAGTCGTGCTTGCGGTGTTTGTGGTGGTGTGCATTCAACAGTTTCTGCGCTTGCTATTGAAATGGCATTGGATATAAAGCCGCCGCCTCTTGCGATTGTAATGCGCAATATGTTGCTTGCATTGGAATATTTGTACGATCATCCTTTGCATTTATTTCTTCTTTCAGGTCCTGATTATTCGGAGCAATTGGTTAGCGAAACAAATCCTGAAATTGTAGAAAGAGCAAAGACTACTCCTGCAAAAAACAGTGCAGTGCATAGTTATAAGATGATGATTGATATTATGCATGACCTTAATCCGCTCACAGGAAAATTATACATTGAAGCTTTGGAAATGACACGTGTAGCCCGTGAGGCTTATGTATTGATTGGTGGAAAATATCCTCATCCGCAATCGGTTATTCCCGGCGGGCTTTCAGTTACCATGAACATCACTGTTCTTAATGAATTATATCAACGTCTCATAAAGTTCTTTGACTACGGACAAAAGGTAGTAGGACTCTGGGATGATGTATTTGATTTCTTTTTAGAGTGCAATCCCGATTATGCAAAGGTTGGTGCAAGACCGGCAACTATGATTGAAACAGGTGTATGGGACCATCCCGATTATTATGATGCTACCTTTAAAAATTGCGACACATGGGGCAATGCCCGCTGGTCAACACCAGGTGTTTTGATTAATGGTGAATTAGTAACAACAAACCTGAAACAAATCAATGCAGGACTGGAGGAATTTGTAGAGCACTCTTATTATGAGAAGTGGGATGGACAACGCTTTAAAACCGATATAGAAGGAACGCCGTTAAGCCCAAATCATCCATGGAATAAAGAAACCATTGCAAAGCCTGGCAAGCAAAGCTGGCGTGACCGTTATACCTGGGATACCTGCCCGACATGGGACCGTAATTCAGTAGAAGCTGGTGCGTATGCACGTTTGTACATAACTGCGAAAGCAAACAAAGTTGTATCACGCAGGTTTGTTGAGCCTACCGGTCATAGCATGATCTTGCACATGCCAAAACATAATTTACCCGCCGCAGAAATGGAGTGGCACATTCCTAAAGACTGGAATGCGTTTGAGCGCAACAGGGCAAGAGCTTTCTGTATTCCTTATTCTGCATTAGTAGCTTTGGACAATTGGTACATGGCACAAGACCTTATGCGCAAAGGCGAAGTAAGCATGAGCACACCATTTACTATTCCTAAAAAAGGCACACAAATAGGCGTTGGCTTTTGGGGTGCCGGTCGTGGTTTTTTAACGCATCATCTTATCATTGATGATGGCGCCATTTCCAACTACCAGATCCTTACACCATCCACAATGAATGCTTCTCCTAATACTCCCTGGGGCACACCGGGCCCTTACGAGGAAGCTGTACTGAATACACCGATCCTGGAGAATGTCGATATAAATAATCCTGATAAAAAATTTAAAGGCATTGATATTTTACGTGCCATCCGCAGCTTCGATCCCTGTATGCCTTGCACTACACATATACAAGTTGAAAACAGTGATTATATGGTTACACGGGAAGTAACAACTTGTGCTTGCGGGTTGGAATAGATGAATAAAGATTTATTCCAGGCGTGAGTCATCTGTTTGGTTATCTTGCGTTGCATTCTTATACGTAAGTTGGTATCACAATCTATTTTTTGGCTGCAACCCAACAACCTGACCAAAGCACAATTTATAGACAATGAAATTGATCACAGATAATAAGCATTATAACGAACCTTCAGTTTTTACACCTGAAAATTTGCTAAGAGAAGCAAGACGTCAAAAGAACATTGACAACTGCAAAGTGCCTGATGTTTGCGTACTTGACCCGGATGGTGATTTAGTGGATTACTTAATTAGGACAAATCAGGCGACAATTAACGAATGCTGGGCTTGTTATCACACTAAACTTTACAACGTAAAACAAAATGATTTTGAATTTGCGATTTTGGGCTGTGGCGTAGGCTCATCATTTGCCGTACTGATAGCAGAGCAATTATTTGTATCTGGTTGTAAAACCCTTATCAGTGTAACTTCTGCCGGTATTATAAATCCGACAAAACAAAATTCCAAATTCGTTTTAATAGAACAGGCGCTTAGGGATGAAGGCACAAGCTATCATTATTTACCTCCTTCCGAAACAAGCAATATCAATCCAATTTTATTTGACAACCTGGTATCCTATTATCGCACTACCGATTTA
>JAABUK010007076.1_pt1 | contig 16377 bp, 15 predicted proteins | sample 5559141 | NCBI WGS metagenome assembly JAABUK01 (sample SAMN10711869, study PRJNA513367) | rock metagenome | isolation source: Antarctica rocks | place: Antarctica: Victoria Land, Pudding Butte nord | collected 2016-01-03
GGGGTGGCTTGGTTGTAGGTAGGAAGATTGTCCATTGGCTACTTAGGGATAATTATGTGCTGTATTAGGAGGGGGGGCTGGCATACTTTAAAACTGTTATTTTCGCGATCCGTTCGCTTCTGGGTTATCATTCCCATAGATATCTACTCATTGACCCGGTCAAGAATCCACGTCATACCCGCCGCCGCCGCCCGTAGGTTCAAGAAAAACGATCCAGATGTGTCACACACGCCTATGTTGGAAGAAGAAGTGACAGGCTCAAGCAATTACGTCCGGACAACCGGATCAATCAGTCCATCCATGCATGCAGGAGAACGGGGCCAAGAAGCGCGGTACTTGAATTTCTATACATATGACTCCGTGTTAATCATACCGAGTAACTACTTAATAGCTATTGAGAGAATTCGAATTCGAATTCGAGTGTCAACCAAGCTAATCAGACACAGAAATGGTGATTAATTGAATCTGCCTCGCTTCCTCTTCTTCTTCTTCTGCCTCCTCCGTCGGTCTGTTAAAGGGAAACCCGTGATGATGATGATGATGACGACGACGACGACGTCGTGTACCTGATGTGTCTCTCTCTCATTGGCACCACTGAGGTAGTGTAGTACGCTCTAACTAGTACGGAAGTTAGCTATGGTATACTTAGGAGGTTGAGATTAGTATTACATCTTAGATCCCATGCATGATAGCTAGGTCTGTATCAGGACCCTGAGCACGGGTCTTGATCCTGCTCACTCAAACGCAGTACACAGAGACGACAAACCAGCGAAGCTGAACGACACATCTCACGACTCGCCACTTACACCCACCCATCAATTCCCGTCATGTTGTGCGAGACCCCTGCCACCCAAACAGTACGCTTACCTGCCCTCTCGGACTGCAGCAGTAGTAGTATCTGTCATCCCGAAGAGGCGGATGTATGAACATGGGTGAAGCAACATCAAGCTCCGCACAGAGCAGCCAGGATACAAGAGAGGGTATGGGTAGATACTCTATGAGATCGCGAGAAGAGGTCGAGAGATGCTGTGTGTGTGTGTGTGTGTGTGTGTGTGTGTGTGTGTGACATGGACAAGATGCGTTGACAGCGGATGACCAGCTGAAGGAAAGGAAATGAAAGAAGGTGACGCGCTTGTTTTGCGGATTGGTGGTTTGCTCATAGCAGGACCTGCATGTGATGAGTTCGTCGACTTTTTATTCTTGGTCATCTCGGGAGTAAGGGAAGGGCCCGTGTTGATTAGGAGAGTGCTCCGGGGTATCTGATTTCTTTCCGTCTTAGATTTCGCGAGGGGAGGTGAAATTGCTGGGAGTTGGATATTATTGGCGATTGCATGCTTGACGAATAGCCGCGAGGTCGTGTAGCTTTGAGATGCCGTCACGAAGTATCTCACAGTTGTAGGTTTGTTTGGTCGCTGTTGCTTCCTGGAATCGTTTGTATTCACGATGCATTCAAGGGATGGACAAGCATATGGCTGAAGTGCAGTGATGTTGAATGCCATCGCTCATCATGGAAAAACATATGAGCTGAGAGTGTCAACTCTCGAAACGCCTGGAACAGTCCCGCCATCGATTTGTCGTCGCACAGTCCATGTAAGGAGGTCCTTCCAGGAGAATAATCGACCAGAAACCGCTCGTCACTAGCAGTGGATATACTTCAGCAACAACACGAATAGCTGACAGCATGTATATACAACGAAGCATTGTGACCAAGATCAACGCGGAATGGGAGGTCTGTCTTTCTCAATTTGGCCGGATTCGCCTCGTTGCAGAGAGCCACGATCTTCCAACACAACCGGGCCATCACCGCCGCGGATTGAGTCATTTGGCTCGCCAGGCACTTCGCTCACCCCAACTTCACTTACCCCATATGGAAGTGCCTGTCCTGCCGAGTTGGCTGTATCCCAGCTCTTTCCCTTTACCAATTGCATCAGCATATAGTTCAACACACATTTCAGACCCCTCTCTTCACCTCGTCGCACAATGTAACCGTTGATATAATCAATCTCAGTATCCTTGCCATTTCTGATGTCCTCCCGCATGGAGCTACTGTTTTGAGCTGTCTTCTGCGTGACACCAAGATATAAAGTTTCGAGCCTTTCAGGGGAGAACCGTGTTCTGACATTGGGTATTCCTTCTAATTCAGGGAGACCACGGATGACGGCAGATATCTCAGCAATGAGAAGGCGTGACACTTTTGAGAGAGAACCATTGCCAAGCATACTGCCGTTTGGTAAATTCAGCAAAGCTGTGATGGGATTGAGAATGCAATTCACTGCCAGCTTTTCGAGCTGCAATTGTAGAAGATCCAGGTAGGGAAAGGCTGCACAAACGAGGATTGGTGACCTCGTTAGGGTGCGAAGAAGATATCGAGACGTGATGCTTGCATAGAGATCCTTGTCACTTGGATACATCCTCTTCTTTTCCATCTCCGTCAGAGACTGTGGCAGAGTTTTCGGAGGCAGTGGAAATTTGTCCAAATCTCTGACAACGCCGATGGCGGTTGAACCTATCCCAGCATGGTGGGCAGCAAATGCTCGTGATAGATAGACACCATGAGATAACACACCAAGCATGTATGTTGGTCGAGTCTCGGCATCGGTGAAAACTTCGCGATTGAGCTCGTCGATCTGGCCTACACCATTCTGCATCAAACAAATCGTCGTCTCAGCAGAGATCCTATGCTTCACTGATCTAAGCGCCATGACTGTCGCAGGCCCTTTGACTGTCACGATCAAGGTATATATTTTGACTTCACCAGAAGGCATAATCTCCTCGGGCCCTGGTGGAGTCATAGGAGTGCCGTAGAGCGTGTGTGAAATATGTGTCCATAGGACGGTGTTTCGTTGACCATCGTAAATCGCAAGGTCAACATCATACCCTGACCGTTCGTCGTTGGTTTGGCTTTTCTTGTTGATGACACGAAGAATTCGACTTGCTGCTGAAAAGTCCTCGTACATCTCAGGTCGATGGAACATGAGCGATATTGGTGGCGGATTGGGGAGACACATCAAGGCATGACCGATGAAGGTGCCTATACTACCCATTCCCATCAAGTGAACGCGCCGAGTGGGTAAATGTTCTGGCTGCTCATTGTCTGGAAGATCAAGGGTCGGCTGGCCATTCTGCCCATGCTGCTGTGATCCTTGTACCATAGTCTCAGAACCTTGACCGCGCCACCATGATGAAGATTCTGCTGTGTCGTGAAACCATCGAGGCGTCACCCCGAGCGGGCGAATGCCATCTCGGTAGCATCTTGTAGATGTTGGCAATCCCCGGACTGCGACCCGTACCACGGGGGAAGAAAGACAACGTCGAGACAGCTTGAATGTAGATTGTGGGGTTACGAGGAAGGATGGAGGATAAGGAATATATTGGGCCGAGCAGTTGGCAATTTCTTGGACTGCTCTACGCAGTGTCGCACAGGGGTCGAGATCTCATGGAAGATGTTGCGACCAGAGCAGTGCTGGTATCAACTGCAGCCATGATAGCCTAATGACTCCTTCAGGCATAGCCGAGGTGCGTTCGTGCTCGCCGCTTCAACAGTGACAAAATAAAGGAGATTGCGAATGCCAGATTATCGCATGCAAGACACTCTCATCAATTTTACTACTCCTACCAAAGGCTCAATACCACGAGTTTCGATAACATTACCGAAGCGATGATATATTGTAGAGGGGATTTTGAATCTGACATGCCATGTATCTTTCTATCGGAATACAACCTTCTCATACAGGGAGCCTATCAGAACACAGTAGAATGATTATGACTGTTTTCAGGAAGCTTGCTCCCCAATGCTCTGCTCTTCAGCTTCCCAGACAACTTGATGAGAGGGGCCCAAGAGACGATCACCATCGACATTGGAGATGTGCTGGATACCCAAAAAAAGATTCCAAACATGCGTCACGTCAACCCTGACGCTGACGCGAATAACGGACTTGTGGGTATTTGCGGTTTCGATACTGCTATCCAACACTCCACCACTGACTTATGAGGGCTTTCCATGTGCATTTGACCAATTTCAAGCAATAAATGTTACCAAGTATTAGTGAATGATCTTCCATTCACATAATATTCGTAGAATTGTTATACGAGTCGTGACCAGGGTTAGCAGTGTATTGGCAAGAAATTGGAGTCTTGATCTGCCAAGAAATTTCTCCGCATTTGTCCAAAATCTTTGAGTAACTTCGCCAGATCACCCACCCAGGATTACGAGACCCTTTGCAACGAGACATGGACACCGCTAATCTCGTTTCACTCGTTGAGCATCTGGAAGACAACATCGACGAGCTAGAAGAAAACCTCGAACCTTTGCTCTCCGCAGCCTTGACCGCGACCACAAAAAAGCTTCCCCTGCTTGATCAGGCTAAGCTCTACGTCCTAATAGTGTACTCAATCGAGTCTCTCCTATTTTGTGAGTTCGAAATCAATTTATGCCACGAAATCTAACACGCCACAGCATATTTACGACTTAATGGAATTAAAGCGAAAGATCACCCGGTTTTCAAGGAATTGACCAGAGTGAAGCAATATTTTGAGAAGATCAAGGTCGCCGAAGAAGGTCCTGCGAGGCCAAGAGACAACTTGAGTTTAAATAAGCAGGCCGCAGGCAGAATCATCAAGCATGCTTTGGTTCGTTCGAAAGAGACCTTCACGCAGTGGCTACAGACTGACTTGTAGCAGGCTGGGAACGACAGGCATGACCTCGAGCGCGCCGAACGAGAGGCGAAAGAGAAGCTCATGGCGAGGAGAAAGTTGCAGGCGTTGAACCACGAGAAAGATACACGGGCAGAATCGCGAGTGGACAAACCTGAGGACGAGTCGCAAGAGAGTAGTGATGAAGCCGAGGATGGTGAATTAGAAGAAGCTGCTACTGCGCCAATTCAAGCCGAGCCTCCTGTCAGTCAGGCAGTTGATGGTGATGAAAACAGCAATGAAGACAGAAAGGATGGTGAGCGAAGATCGAGCAGAGCCGAGAAGCGCGCAAGGAAGAAGAAGCGTAAGAGAGAGCAGCAGGACCAAGATGGTCAGAAATTCAAGAAGAAAAAGGCTGGCAAGGGCAGAAATATGCAGGAACGAAGTCCGCCAGTTGACCGGAGGTGGTTATAAAAATGCCGTTGATATCCAGACGTAAGTGGTCGCGGCAAAATCCTCCCGAATGGAATGAATGCAAGCAGCGAGAGAGCACGACATGGTCATTGCCCAATGCGAGATGGGAAAGGGTAATGTACACACATGCACCAAGACAGCTCTGTCTCAAGGATGTGGCCCAGACATTAACAGGCTACGTTCGATGCTCTTTATTTGCAGCATCTAAGTGAGCCAGAGCGAGACAGCAGCACGGAAAGGAGCTCATAGACGACCGGCAGCTTGGAGGGTAACAGCAAGTGTTATGAGTTTCTAGATGCAGAAGCAATGACAAGTTCTTCTCGGTCATATTATGTGGCGTTGAAGAGACAATAAAGTGAAAGCCATCACGACCCTCATCTTTTTGGGCACGTTGTGGAAACCTGGCCAGCTTTCCCAATGGAGTCGGTTACTTCGTTAGTGGTAACCAAGGCCAAATGTTTTGGTATGAATGATTAAGGCCTAAGTAGGCTTGTTTATGAGATATGACCATGCCTACAGGGTCAGTCAACGAGACCACGCAGCCCCTTGAATTACAGCGAGGAAACACACGGAGGTGTACTTTACCCGCTGCCGGACAATTTTTAGTCTGCATTAGTGTGAATAAGTATGTATTTTATTTAGTATCAGCTAGTATTTAAAATGATTGATCAGGATTGATTATGATTGATCACTTAAGATTCTTAATAGATTTAGTAAAAAATCTGTTTTTTCTTAAAAATTAGAAATTTAAAGTGATTGATTATGATTGATTACTTAAAGATTCTCAATAAATTTAATAAAAGATCTGATATTTTACTAAAATCAGAAATTTAAAGTGATTGATTATAATTGATTACTTAAAGATTCTTAATAGATTTAGTAAAAGATTTAATTTTTTACTAAAATCAGAAATTTAAAGTGATTGATCATGATTAATCACTTAAAGATCTTTAATAGATTTAGTAAAATGTTTGATTTTTTATTAAAATCAGAAATTTAAAGTGATTAATTATGATTGATCACTTAAAGATCCTTAATAGATTTAGTAAAATATTTAAACTTTTACTAAAGTTAGTAATTTAAAGTGATTGACCAGGATTGATCATAATCAATCAATAAATTATCTGTAATTCTCTGTATTTATATTACCACTAGTATTAGTGGCGTACGCTAAAATCATCTGGCTGCGGGTAAAGTACACCTCCGTGTTCACCCTCAATTACAGCCGTTACTGGTAAGGAAGCATGGCAACACTGGTAATCCCTCATTCTTGCAGGGGCGCTAATCACGACTTTTTTCCCCTGCAGATCACTCCAAAAGGTTGACATCATGATCCTGGACCCTTTTGCCCCAAAAAGAGCTTTCTGTACAAGGTTAACTGAAAAGATTCTATCTTCTTAATCCTTGGACGCGAATCAATTCTTCGGAAGAGGACAGATTACACAGAATGTCGAAACGTCCAGGTCCGGAATATCCCGAATTGAAACATCCTAGTACAAAACGCGCAAAGCAAATAGATCAGGACACGCCATATAACCATTTGCTCGACAGGCTCGACGCCCAGGATTCTAAGGACGACATTTCCAAGGTCGCGCACTGGTTCCGAAGAGACCTCAGGATTCAGGACAACATTGCACTTCATGCTGCATCAGAACAAGCAAGGGCGGCTAAGAAGCCATTGCTCTGCTTTTACCTACACTGCCCTGAGGAGATTGATTGGCACGGCCTCAGTCCAGCGAGAGTCGATTTCATGCACGAGACGCTTCGAGACGTGTCAGCTGAACTCAAGGAATTGAAAATCCCCCTGATCTTTGTCACGGCAGAGAACCGTAGTGACATTGTTCCTGCCACGCTGGATTTCCTGAAAGGCAACAGCGTATCCCACCTACATGCCAATTTCGAGTATGAGGTAGACGAGCTTAGACGTGATGTGAAGCTCCTCGAGGACGCAGATGGTGGTGTTCACGTATCGCTTCATCACGATCAATGCGTTATGGAGCCCGGAACGATGACGACGGGAAGCGGAGGGCCGATGAAGGTATTTACTCCATATCATAAAGCATGGTTAGCGGAGGTCAAAACTCATCCCGATCTTCTCAAACCTGTGCCAGCACCTTCAGCAAATGACTCCTCGGCTCGGAAAGAGCTCTCGGCTCTCTTCGGCAGCAAAGCACCGAACATACCAAAAGGGAGACAATTCAAATCAGACGAAGAGCGTAACAGAATCCGAAAGCTGTGGCCTGCCGGTCATAAGGCCGGCATGAAACGTATGGACCAGTTCATCAAGGACAAAGTCGAGGATTATGCTGCAACGCGGAGTCAGCCCGCTGCTGATTCGACTTCGCGCATGAGCCCATACTTCTCTGCCGGCGTCGTCAGCGTCCGCGAAGCGCTGTCCATGGTCAAGGATTACAATAAAGGCAGCAGTGAATTCAGTTCATCCGGCTGTACTCCAGGTATATCTGCTTGGGTACGGGAAGTTGTCTTCCGGGAGCTATATCGTCAGACAACTCTCACGACTCCTCACACCTCCATGAATCTGCCACAAAATCTGAAATTCGAATTTGTGCATTGGGAGGATGATGAGAAAGGATGGAAGAAATGGTATGAAGGGAAGACTGGTGTACCCTTCGTTGACGCGGGCATGAGACAGTTGAATCATGAAGCATACATGCACAACCGGTTGCGCATGAATGTTTCCTCCTATTTGTACTGCAATCTATTGATTGACTACCGCCGCGGTGAGAGATATTTCGCTGAGACGCTGATTGATTGGGACCTGAGCAACAACACACAAGGATGGGAGCCATCTTACACTGTTTTCAATCCAGTTTCGCAAGCGGAGAAGAATGATCCTAAAGGAGATTACATTCGAAAGTGGGTTCCGGAGCTGAAAGATGTGAAGGGGAAAGCCATCTTTTCTCCTCACAACCGACTGTCCAAAGAGGAATTCGAGAAACTAGGATATCCGGAACCTCACGTTGATTGGCATGAGACAAAAGCAAGGGCGATGCAGAGATTCAAAAATGATATGAAAGACGCCATTCCTTAGGCGGCAGTGATAGGGTTGCTCGTCTATTGCTTAGAGAGCTAGGCACCGAATGCAAGCTATTCGATTGGGTTTCTGATGTGCTGTCGAACCAAATTCTACGCCAGCCTTGACAAAACTGGTTCTTCATTGGGACTATCAGGCGTTGAGTCAATTTGTAAATCAACGCTCACCTGAGCCACAGACTTGATTGCAGGGTTCAACTCACAGCTCCAACATGATACACCAACACCGCAAAGATGCCGTTCAAGACAACAATTACCGTACCACTGCCTATCAAGATCGTTATTTGTAGTGTCACTTTCTCAGATTCCAAGAACCTCGCGCTTCATTCCCCATCTTTGAGTACAATGCTGATTCAACGTAAGTGACTAGGACTTCCCAATCAGTCTCCGTCGCCTAGACAATTACTAACCCACGACGAGTCCTCGTCGTCTCGGCCACGTTCGTGCTGCTCATTCAGTCACTCGTTGCATCCATCGCAGACACAGAACATCCTTCGGAAATTCCCCTTGCTCTCATGTGCTGGCCTATCATCGCGGTGGCGCATCCTGAAGAATTTACAACACAACCATTACCTGGCTGTGCGCGAAGCGCATCAAAAGCTCGGAGCGCATGGTCGAATTGCTCCAAACCATGTTTCTATATCAGATCCGAAAGCTATGAATGATATTTAGGGTCACGGTGCTGGGTTCCTCAAGGATGCATGGTATGACGGCGCGGCCGGCGAGTTCCCCAATATGGCGGATGCGACGATAAAGGCTGATCATCGAGCGAAGAGGAAGATGCTCGCACATATCTTTGCACAGAAAATAGTCTCCAATTTGGAACCTGTTCTCACTGACACCATCGCCGTACTCGTCACCCAGGTTCACAAGCACGCTGCCGAAGGGAGACCGATGAACATGCGTCGGTATCTCAACTATTTCTCCATCGATGTTTTCTCGCGGTTCCTTTACAGTGAATCACTAAGATGTCTGGAACAGGGAAATAATGACTCCAATGCCGAAACACCAGATGGAAAAGTCTACCAAATGCCTTTCATCAAGTCACTCCACACCGCAACCGTCATGAACACTGCTCTCGGCAGGGAAGCGCCCTTACTCCCAGTGACCAATAAACTCTCATGGCACCGTGCCAAAAATCAGGCCCCGACTATGACAGAATCGTACACCACAACACCACCAAACGCCTCCTCGACCCCTCCGCCGAATATGACATATTCTCCAAACTCCTCGCAAACAACAAAAACGAATCCGTCAGTCTCTCTGCCGGCAAAATCCTCGCCCAATGCTCCATTATGATGAACGCAGGCACCCGCACCACCACCGCAGCCCTAAAAAACACCATCTACCTCCTCTTTGAACGCCTCGCCGTCCTCGCCCACCTTGGCACAGAACTCGTTGAATACGCTGGCACCGCTATGATCCCAGCATACGACGTCGTCTCTTCACTCCCCTACCTCCGCGCCTGCATTGAAGAAGCCATTCGCCTCCGCCCCGCCTCCTCCATGGGCCTCCCTCGCGTCATCCCCAAGGGCCGTCGAACCATCGCCGGCCGATTCATCGACGAAGACGTCACCGTCTCGGTGCCCACTTACACACTTCTCCGCAACAAGGATGCATTCAATAACCCCGAGGAATTTGACCCTGAGCACTGGATTAGTGGCGATGGATTCCTGTAATCACCCAAGCTCTTTGGGCTCTTATCCTCGTGGTTGGACTAATACTCTTGCCCGAAACTCCCCACTATTTTGTAAAATGCTGTCAGAAGGACAAAGCGGCTCAGTCGTTGTCTAGACTTCGAACGCTGCCAAGGAGCTCCCACAGCATCCAAAAGGTGCTCGCTGAGACCTTGGCCAATCATGAATATGAGGGCTCCATGGGTAGTCCCGAATGGTTGGATGTTTTCAAGAATGTTGGAAGACAGTGAAGGCGCCTCCTAACCAGCTGTGCAAGCATGGCTGGCCCCAACTCAGAGGTATTAACTTCGTCTTCTATTATGGCATCCAGTTCTTGAAGAATTCCGGCATTCGGAACCCTTTCCCTGTCGGCTTGACCACGGACCTTGTCAATGTCCTATCAACTCTTCCATGAGTGGCCCTCGTCGAAAAATGAGGTCGACGCCCCGTCCTTCTTTTCGGGGCTTTTGGTATGACGGTCTGTAAGTTCGTTGTCGCTGTTGTGGGTGTCACCTCTTCGTCCTAGATTTCGAAACACATATTGATCGCGTTCACTTGTTTTTACATCGGCCTTTTGGCCTTATCCGGGGTCCGGTTGGCTGGGTCGTCGTCGTAGGTTCCACCTCTTCCCAGAGAGTACATTTGATTCCATTGATCCACTGGGCTCTTCCTAGGGTGAGACCGTCTCCCTCCGCTTCTGCAATCCGTTGCATGTTCCATTGCAAGCAACTGGCTCTTTGATCTGGCTATCGGATATGCCACCCCATATGTGATTGACAAGGGCCCCCACGCAGCAGGCCTCAGGGCCAAGGTGTCCTTCATCTGGGGAACCTGCTGTCTGGGCTGTGTTTTCTTCGTCTACATCTGCATCTTCGAAACCCAAGGCTTGACCCTGGAACAGGTTGACGAACCGTGTGCGAGCGTCGATCATGCTTGGCAATCCTCTTGGTTCGTGCCAACCATTTCTTACGAAGAAGTAATGAGGAAGCAATCTATTGTTTCCCAGAAGGTGGTTGAATACGAGGAAAAGGCGTTGGGATTTGCTTCCTCTTCTCTTCATCGACGTGGCACCACTCCCTGTTCACTGTGTATAGCTGGCCGACGCAGCTTCTGGGACATGTCTCCCTCATTATGATCAAGGGTGATGGGTACTTGGATTGAGCGAGGAGCGGCTACACATGTTCTCCTTATACCTCGCAGGACGTCCAATCTAAAGGATCCAATATCTGATAAACATGTCCAAGACGCGCACTTCTGCACTGTCTCCTTTACAGCTTCTGGATAAGTGGGAGTCGTTTGCACTGCTGAACTCGACAGGTTCGAACTCCTCTTGACCTGTCACCGTGCCGAGGTTTAGGCGGTGCGACGCGTGACGGCGGGGCGGAGTCTCTGAGTGTTGTGAGCGAATGTTGTTCAACAAACCCTCGTCTAGAACAAGCCGAGGGTCACAAGACGATGGAGCATGTTCCAAGGCTGAGTGGCCCACTGCTGGCTTCCGAGGACTTTCAGTGCTTTACTCTCTTTGCCTTCAATCGCTAACACCTTCGTCTACTGATCACCAATTCCTCTCTCCTGGATATTCTCCCATTCCGTTTCTTTCAACTCTACCTCATCAGCCACGCAGGATGACCGCAGCACTCCCTTCCTCCCATAGCGAATGGCTAAACCTATTCTTCCATATCTCCTCTATCCTGCACGTTCCTCCAACCCGCACATCGGAGTTGCCTGATCTTGACGGTTGTACCGCTGCGCGACTGATTGACCACACCCTCTTAGCTCCAGCGGCAACATCTGACGAGATTTCTGCCCTTTGCGCCGAAGCGCGCGAGCACCAATTTCGAACTGTCTGCGTCCGCTCAAACCACGTGATTCAAGCGAAGGAAAAGCTCGCTGGCTCGGATGTTGGAGTGGCATCTGTGATGGGCTTCCCTTCTGACGACAAAACTCCCTCCTTTACGACCGATCAGAAGACAACAGAGGCAATAAATGCGGTTTCAGATGGAGCAACCGAGCTCGACATGGTCTTGAACTATGGTGCCTTGAAAGAAGGGGCACAGGCATCAGACGACCGGCCAAGCAATTATACAGCGGTTTACGAGGACGTACTGGCCGTCCGCAAGGCAGTCCCCGACCAAATACTTTTAAAGGTCATATTTGAGACAAGCCAACTCACGAGTGAGGATGTGGCCAGAGCGTCCGTGATCTGTTGTCTGGCAGGAGCCGATTTTGTGAAGACAAGTACCGGATTTCGAGGACCGGGTGCCACTGCGGAAAATGTACTTCTGATGAGGACGGTTTGTGATCTATGCAAAAGTGAGGGATTGACTAGCAAGAGGGTGCAAGTCAAGGCTTCGGGTGGAATAAGAACGATAGAAGATGTCCGAAAGATGGTCTCTGTAGGAGCAGGGAGGATAGGCGCGAGTGCAGGTGTTGCTATTATGAGGGGTCTGAAGAATAACAACTCCAAAGTTACAAAAGACGATACAGCGACCTCGACAGCCAAAAACTGGACTTAAGAACCAATCCGCGATTGCAGAGCACCGCGAGAGGGACCCTGCAATCAGGGGAAATCATCCAGCTCCGTTCGTTGCCAAGCTGCTATCTAAGTTAACGGCCCTAGACACCAGATCTGGAGGGCTTTGAAAGTCCAAAATGCGATCTTCAGGAGGATATACCACCATGCCGCACCTTTCTACCGACTGCACAAGAGACGAAAGCCCGTTGGAGGCAAGCCCTATTGCCATGCTGTCCTCTCATCAAGTTCAACCAATGCCGCGAATCATTCAGAGTAGGATCTCCACATGTACATCACCCTCGATCTACCAACCACCAGTTGAACCTCTCTCCACAACTTCCAACTGGTCTGCTGTTCTCACAAGCCAGAGGAGCATGCGCCCCACTAAACACAATGCTCTATCCATCCCTTCGGCCTCCGAGCGAGAAAGGGAGGAAAGCAAAGTCCGCCTACTCCACCTGCAGTTGGCTACATTCCCTCAACCCTCATCTACAAAAACTTCCTCTGCTTTAATCATATTTACACCTGACGAGGATCCTTCTTCCGCGCCGCCGCTGAGAAAGAGCCTGCCTAAGTCGACGTCTGACCGGCGGCAGAGGATCACAACCACAATCGACCGCCGAATGTCAATCACGAATGCTGCAACTAGTAGAGTCCCGCTTTTTCCGATCAGAGCTATGTAATCGAAACCGAACCCACACTTCGATTACATACTTGGAAGGGTGTGATATGGCAATAGAAAACAATGCCCAGACCAGACCAGACCAGACCAGACCAGACCAGGACTAAGTTAGTTACTATTTCCATTCAAGAATCGTGAGGAATAAAGCATCGTGGCAGAATTGAGATGTGATCACACATACCATGCCCGTCACTGTGTCCATGGAACCCGGAGAGATAGCAGAAAGGGAAAGAAGATGCTGTACCTATTTCCCATCTATTTACAGATTCCTCTTAATTATACAAAAACACATGTTGTATATCTTACACAACAGACACAACCCAAGCGTGTAGAACATGGAAATTCCAACCCTAACCTACAAGCTATATTATCATTATACAAGTGACAGTGCGCTTTAAATACCAATTCTCCACGTATAAGCCCAATCAACTGCTGGGTGGAGCGGAGCTGAGGTGTGGTTTTTGATGCTCGTGGCTTTGGCCTTGACCTTCCCAATTCAGTGGCACGCCAGGTCTCCTCGTGATGAATGTAAGTTGGCTAATCTCAGTGTGTTTGTATAACATACTACTCACCTATATAGCAAGATCCTTCCTCCCCGCAACGACCTGGCCAACACCCAAATCCTCACCCCTATCACCCACCTCTCCCACGTCCAGCTTGCCCATCGCCCTCACTACATCCAACCCCTCATCCGCACCCATCACACAATCCAACCCCCTAAACCCCTCCACAACTACCCACCTCTGGCCCCCCGATCGATGGAGGACCTCACAAGTCCAGCCCAACACCAGCAGACCAGGTGGTCGACTTCCCTCCTCCTCCACCGCTTCACATACATGTTCCAACGTTGAGCGGATGACTCGTTGATCGGGGCAGGAAGCCCGCTCCACGACTGCGCAGGGGGTTTCTTTGGGCCAGAGAGGCTTTGTCGCCCCGCCAGCTTCAGCTCCGCCGCTACTATCACTCTCAGGTCTGACGGTAAGACTCTCCACCAAACTCCCCAGCCTATGCAACGCCATCAAAAACACAACAGTCATACTTTTATTGTAGGCAGGCGGATCAGGCGCGGCGCCCTTCCTCCCCGTCCCCGTACAAATCAACACCTGATCCGCTACACTCCGATGCGTGACCGGAATGCCCGCAAACAGCGGCGCAGACAAGGCACTCGTCACCCCGGGTAAGACACGCGCCTGATAGCCATTCCGTCGGAAGAAATAGACCTCCTCGGCCCCGCGACCGTAGAGGTACGGGTCCCCCTGTTTGAGGCGGAGGACGTGTTCACCCCGTTTGAGGGCGGCGAGGCCGAGATGTAGGAGTTCTTCCTGCGCGGCTTCGGCGTTGCCGGGGAATTTGCGCGCGATGTGTATGGGAGTACGGCGGGGGATTAGGTCGAGGACTGGAGAGGGGACGAGCTTGTCGGCTAGGATGAATGTGGCGGTTTGGATGGCGCTGTGGGTTGCGCGAGTGAGGAGGTCGGGATGGCCTGGGCCGGAGCCGGCGAGGGTCATGGTGCCGAGGGGCGAAGTGATACGGGAGTCGACTGTGCGAGGAGTGAGAGGGGCGGTGTCGATGGTGGAGTTGGTGTAGGCGGATAAGATGGCGGAGATGTCGGAGTTCGTTATGCTGGCTAGGCGACGGAGGGGCCAGTATTCGCAAATCTGCGAGAGCCAGCGGAGGCGGCGAGTGCGGGATATGGAGGGGGAGGTGTCGGTAGGTTGGATCAGGGTGTTGAAGGTGTGTTTTTGATTTTGCATTTCTTCATCTTCGATTTCGGGTGTAGGATCTACGGCCATTTCGGTAGCGTGGTCTTCTTCCCATATTCGACGACGAATAGTCCCAAGACGCTCGACTGTTTGGCCAAAGTTGGGAGGTAGGGAGGCAGCTATCTCCCTTCGTATGCGGGATGACAGCTTACAGCCTCTGCCGGAAGTGGTAATGCCAATCTGGAGAGGGCCATCAGTGTGAGTCGAAAGCAAAGTGAATGTGCAAAGGTTGGGCGCATCGGTCACATTGACTGGTATGCGCAGTCTACGGCAGAGCGTCGATATATGACTACTCTGTGATGACTTTGGGCCCTTGGTGACGAAAACTGCATCGACCACATTGTCAACTTCCGGTCGTCCCAACATCTGCAGGTCATCATCTTGGAACTCTTTCTGTATCCACTTCACCGTTCCGTCCTCAATCCGCTTCGATAAGGTGTAGTGGATTTCGCTAGTAGATCGGGCGAGGACGATTGGCGATGCACCAACCTCGGTCGACTTGGCTGCTCGAGATGCGGCGAGCGGGCCAGAACCAATGATAAGATGGACGTGACCTAGGCAGTCGAGGGCTGTCAGGAGGGCAGGTGTTGCCATGTCGCTCTGGATCTGCTTGCTGTATGAGTACGATGGGGATGGGTACAGTGACTGGAGGTCAGAATTCATAGGAGACAGCAATGGAAATAATGGCAATTACTGCGTGTGCAACAATACAGAAGACACAATAGAATGGAAGAATAACGTAGGAAAGGTTCACCACTCCGACACCATCTGCATGCCACTTCAATGCTGGTACCCATTGATAAAGCGATAACATTCTTGGCCTGGATGGTGCGATGATGTGGCGAGAAAAGGCCGAGGAGATGGTTTTGGGATTTCAGTGTGCGGAGAGATTGGGGGGATTGCTGACTAACTAGCGTTATATTGTTTTCGTTTTTGCATGATCTTGGGTGTATCCCTTGTGTCACTGGAATGGCATCTTTCTTATTTGAGTATAGCGTTATCGTGATTTAGCGTGGAAATTGACTGCAGTCTTGGCAGAAAGAACATCAAAATGAAAAATATAGAAAGGACTTAAATCAGCTATAATAGACTGAGTATTTTAGCTAGAATATTATAAATAATACTATTCAAGAGCGCTAGTAAATCTTTCTATAATAGCTTATTTATTTCTATTTATATCTTTATTATAAGGCTTAAAATCTATATTTAGTTTAATTTCTAAAAATTTAGAAAAGCTTAATTAATTATATAGAGCTAATAATTAAAGCTGAGATTCTATAAATAGTATTATTAAATAGCCTATTCTTAAAGCTATAGAATAACTTAATTAGATTTTTATTAACTTCATTTTTAAGTAGATGCATTCTAATATTTAGATAAGAAGAATTAATTATTTTCTTTCTTTTTAAATTAAAATATTAATAATACTGAATTTAATATATACCCCCTTTAGAAAAAAGCTATAAAATATGTGAGTAAACTATTTAATAGAGAATCTTTTAAACTTCTTACTAATATTCTTTATAGATTTATATATTATATAATCAGCTGTAAATAATTAATAATATATTAGAATTCTCT
>JAABUK010007078.1_pt1 | contig 16375 bp, 15 predicted proteins | sample 5559141 | NCBI WGS metagenome assembly JAABUK01 (sample SAMN10711869, study PRJNA513367) | rock metagenome | isolation source: Antarctica rocks | place: Antarctica: Victoria Land, Pudding Butte nord | collected 2016-01-03
TCAATGAGGAAGCTCACAAACTTGCACAATTACTTAATCAAACAGAAACCATTTTTCCAGGATCTGATTTAAAGCTTATTTTTAAAACCTCCGCACTTTCTAACTGCGAGAAGTAAGGAGTTCTGATCTTTCTGCCAGTCTTGCTGATAAGCATGGCTTGATCTTTAATAATACCCTGAAACGTACCAATGGTTTACCGGAATAGTTTTACCTACCTATCAAGCATCGGCAGGCAATTAATTTCTAAGATTAATAAGGTTAACCACCACTTTTACCATCATATCTTTTTCCTCAGGCCTGCTTTCGGCTATCATTAATGTTAGGGCCACTAAAGCATTGTCAGCTATTCGTTTTGAACCATCCAACCGGTATAGTATATCATTCTTTTCCAGGAACCATACAAACAGAAAAGCTGCTATGCGTTTATTACCATCTGAAAAAGAATGGTTCTTGATAACAAAATAAAGCAGGTTAGCCGCTTTTTCTTCCACACTGGGGTAAAGGTCTTCCCCACCAAAGGTCTGGTAAATAGCAAGCAGTGAACCTTGAAAAGAATCATCTTTTTCATTGCCAAAAAGTGCACTTCCGCCAAATTTATCCTTTAATCCCTTTATAGCCGTTATGGCGGCAGGATATGTAATCTGAAATAATTCTTTTGAGGTAGTAGCATGAATCTGCAATACCTGGTGGTCATATTGATCAAGCACATCCAGGGCGTAAGTATAATCGGTAACTATTTGAAGTAACCCGGTTGCTTCATCAGAACTTAATGCCTTGTTTTCGATTACATTTCCTAACAGCTTAACAGTTTGCTTTAAGTTCTCTAATTGATGGGATTGTTCCTGAAAACGCTTTCTGTCAATGGTATATCCCTTTGTCAGGTAGTCTTTTAAAACTTTATTCGCCCAGATGCGAAATTGTGTGCCAGCTTGAGACTTTACACGATAACCTATAGAAATTATTACATCCAACGAATAGTATTCTACAGACCTTTTTACGGCTCTTTTTCCCTCAATTTGAGCTGTCAAGGATTCCTTGACAGTTGCATTCTTATCTAACTCCCCCTCTTTAAAAACATTAGAAATATGCAGGCTGATATTTTGCTTAGTCTGCTGAAATAACGCTACCATCTGCGACTGGTTAAGCCATACCGTTTCCTGTTCCAACTTAACTTCAATTGAAGCTTTACCATCTGGTGTTTGATATATTACAATCTGATTGTTTTCCATACCGAATTTCAATGTGATTTTAATGCATTAAAGTTTTAGTAACCAATAGAAATAATCATATGCAGGTTGCAATGCTCTAATTCCCATTTATCATTCTTTTGTATTCCTACTGAATGGTTCGGAATTTCCGGACAGTTGCCTCTATATATAGCTCTCTTTACTTAAAATACACTTTATATGTTCTCAGACATTTACCTTATCTGACTGGAACAAGTTAATTATTTGAACCTGTGTTAACCAAACCGTATCCTGGCAAGTACTCAATATTTAATTATTTCCTATCCTTTTAGCGTGTGCTTTTGCAAATTCTTATTTACATATCATCTACATCAATCAATTTGTTGTCCTTGTCCCTTTCTAACCACTTTAATACATCAGCTTCTTAAACTTATATAACTTGCCTACTTTTAAAAATGGGATTTGACCCTTATGATAGGCTGCGTAAACCACTGCTACCTCCACCTTCAGGAATTTGGCTACATCTTTTACATTCATTAAACTTTCTTCGTCTTCCATACGGCTTTTAGGTTGACTACCTAAAAATTCCGTTAGTAACATTTTAACCTGGTGCACTTCTTTTTCAATATCCTTCAGGCGATCTTCAATAGTTTTGGGTGATCCTGTCTTCATACACTGCTTATTGAATTTCTCTTTTCTCCAGGCAACAATGCTTCGCACCTCATACTGATAGTAGAGTACAAACAAAATTTATAGAAAAATAAAAAATAAAGTAAAGTCTTGTAAGCTTGCTGTAAATCAATACCAGTAGGCATTATATAGAATTAAGTGAGGTAAGATAGAGTTAAAGGAAGTTTCAACATTACTTCCTGATACAGAAAGTAAAAATGCAATACTTTCAAGGCTTTAAGCGGGTGAGATACAAATAGCGAACAAAACTAGTTATTCACCTGCTGTATTTATTTATGGCTTAGGGGATTTGCTCTTTTATATTTTATTTACCAGTTTCTTGGAGTCCAAAAATTCCCATTCTCCTTTTTCATTTTTCAGTCTTGCATATATTGTCTTTTCAAGATTGTTGTTTTTGATCTCAATTGTCAGTTCGTCTGTTTTCCCGTTTGCAAAATTACTGGCTAATAAGTCTAAAGCATTGTTTATACCGATATTCCAGCTTTCAGAACTAAACCGTTCATCGAATAAAAATTTTATTGGTTGACCAAGATTTGTCTGACTTTGAATAGAGAAGACTTTCGATTGAGAATTTGAATTATCAAGTTTGTTCTCCGATTTTTCTGCATTTAAACTTACAATTTCAATACACCGTGTCTCTAAGGAAACCTTCTTCAACCAGTTCTTTAATATTTCATAGTGATCTTTAGCCATTCCTTTCAAAAATTCTTCAAAATATGGCTTAAGAATGTAAACGCCTATCAAAGTTGGAAGAGTCCATCCCATACTTGCATATGGCCCACCAAAGGGAACTTTGCGAATTTGTAGATTTAGTTTATCGACAAATAACTCATTCCTATAACGTTCTATTATTTGGTCTGAAAAATTACTTGGGAAGGAAAGCCCAATATGTGACATTAACTTTTCTTGCATAATTTGAGTTTTAAAATCAATGTTTATAGTTATTTTAATAAAATATTGTACCTCTATTTATTTGAATATTTTATTTCTTCTGCTGCACCAATAGGGGGCTGCATGCTCACTAGCAACTTCATTGAGTTTACGTCAACTTTCGGTCGGGGTAGTAACCAGTGAGGGTCATGGTTTAATCTACCATTAATTGTTGCTCTGTTGCTCTTCCTGGTAACCGCCAAAGGAACAGGCAGTAGGATAATACATAAAAATTATAATAATAAAGATTTCTAAACATATTATCACTTGCTTTACAAAAAGCTAATAGTGAATAAGTCGTTTGCAAGCTCTCTTAATTTCCAAAGTAATATTAAAAAAAGAGCTTCTAAAGAATCATCCGGTACTGACTTTGAGAAGATCATACTTGAACCCTGAATTACATCGCGGACAAATGTGAAATATAAATATTTGCTAAAGAGGACAGAAAAAATTTAAATATTGAATCTCTTTGGTATCCAATATAAAAAGAAATATCTATAATTGTATAAGTCGCTAAATTGAACGATCGTTTCCAGAACCCTCTCAAAATCGATTCAAAGTTTGTAATTTATAACTATATCGAAGCCGCTTTTATATCTTTTTCAGGTAGGAACTTAAGATGCGAGTTAAATTAGGAGAGTATATGTATTTGGATTTCATTGCCAAAAGTAGAACTTAAAATAAGTTCGAACCCTATTATTTCAACGTTAAGCTGTATTATGAGCCTTATAGCATGTACTTTAAACTATGGCTACCCTGTCTTAATCGGTGACCTATTGTTTACAACTTTTCACAGATCTAGTAATCCAATAGTAATTCCAACATTTCTTGGAGGGGTTGAAGAGTTTTTACCAAACCACCTACACCTGTATCCAGAAGGGTTACGTCAAAAAATATATGTTATTAATGACAATTTATGTATTGCAACTTCAGGAGTTCTGTATGAAATGAGGCACTTGTTAGAGTGTTTGAGAAATTACTTTAAATATCATCCTACAAATCTTCAAAACGTGGAAAGATTCATATCATGTATTGATGTAGAAGAGATTAGAGATAGTGCTTATATTCTTATGGTTTCAGAAAATAAAAATGATAAAACTGAATTGAATTTAAGGCTTTTTGGAGAGTGGCATTCAACTCAGAACAGTGAATTTGAGCAATTACTTACCTGGGGATCCGGACAAACCCAGTATTTGGAAGATGTGTGTGAAGAGAGTACAATTCATTCAGGGGGATCCATGACCTCTTTAGATAGATCAATTTCGCTGAATTTAATGACTTTTTGCAAACTGTTAGCTAGGGAGCGATTCAGCTTAAGAAGTATACAAAGATATTGGGGAGGTGGGCTTGAAATGATTTATTTTAATGGAAAAGCTTTTCAAAAAGTAGACGATATTACCTATGTGGTATGGAAAGGAAGCATAGATGCAAACGATGCTATTAAGTTTACTCCTTTCCTTATAATGAATTATAAATATTATGAAGATATTTTAGTAATTACCTGCTTTGATGGGAAATATGGGAGATACGGTATTTTGCCGATTTTCAGGACAGCCGATGATATAAATACAGATATCATCCCTAAGCAGTTGCATTTTGATTCTACAAAGGTGTGTTGTATTTTTATTATAGATTTGCCAAATGGTACTGTATTTACCCCATCTCTTTTCACCGAAAACAAAGGTACTGAGAAAGGATTTGTGACTATTAAGGAAACAGAAGACAGGCGCCTGGAAGTTGCTATAAACAATGATTTGGCAAAAAGCATTGAAGAAATGGCTTTGGAACGTTGGCGTAAAAGGAAGAATGAGTAGATAAATTGTATGATTGTTGATCCATGATAGTGGGTAAGTATTATATTTCTAGCTCAGAAGGTTCTTTCCAAGAAGGAGGCAGCTTGATGCTGCCGCAGACTTGCATTTTTAAAAAAATGTCTGTAGCTTATATCTTTGAATGTGCGTTTAAATAATTTCTACTACACTTTATGCCGTCTGCACCTGGTAAAGATGTTTTTGAAATTCAATAAACAGCTGACGGATTTTAGTAACACCCCCAAGCTTTTGAGCTGCATCACTAATTGCATGGTATTTTAACTCCAATAATCCCGGCAGCTTCTCCTGATCCAGTTCTTCTACGCCAGTTTCGATGTATTTCGAAAGGACAAATTCCAGAAATTCTTTTTGATTTGGTTCTAACAGCGCAAATATGTTTCCCTGTGCAGAGGCAACCCGCTCTTCCCTTGTAAAGGGCTTTGCGGAATAGGCGATAAATTCCAGCACATCAAACAGATCGCTCTTTTCCGCATCAATGATCTTTTGAAGGGAGGTTAATTCATCGTTGCCAAAACCTGCTTCTGCCAAATTGTCCAGCAAGGTTTTTCTTGTGAGTGGATTACTCCATATCTGTCGCAGTTCTTCTTCGTTTGAAAAAAGTTCCGGCAGCTTTCCAAACAAACTGTTTAAAAATTCCTGCACGGTCATTGGCCTGCCATCGGGACCGAAAAAGGTACTCGCCACAGAATGCTCTATCTGGTGCTCCTTTCCATTTGCCAATTTTATCTTTATCCTGACGGGCCTGTCACCGCCGCCTTCACCGCCATCATCTTCAACAGGCCTGGGTCCATCATCGGGACCCGGATAGGGTTTAGGATTAGTTTCAACGGGTTCGACAGGTTCTCCATCCCATTCAGGATCTTTGAAGCGTTCGCTGGCATTTACGAAATCATAAATGGTAAAAAAGTTCTTGCCATCAAATAAACGGGTACCGCGGCCAATGATTTGTTTGAACTCCACGATGTTGTTGAACGGGCGCATCAACACGATGTTTCGTATATTTCTTGCATCTACACCAGTAGATAGTTTTTGCGAAGTGGTTAAGATAGTAGGGGTGCTTTTCTCATTGTCCTGGAACTCTCTTAAGTACTGCTCGCCAAGTTCCCCGTCATTTGCCGTGACACGCACACAGTAAAGGGGTTCTTTGCTTTTTTTATATTGGTTGATGAGATCTCTCACAGCCGCCGCATGGTCCTGCGTGGCGCAGAATACGATGGTTTTTTCTTTCTGATCTATCATGTCCATAAACAACCGGACTCTTTTTTCTTCCCTTTCTTTTATTTCGATGATCCGGTTAAAGTCCGCTTCTTTGTACGTTTTCCCCCGTTTCAATTTCACCTTCTACCACATTGTCATCAGAATGGTATGTGTACTCATCCAGCGAAGTGCTGATCTTTTTTACTTTGAACGGCGTCAGGAAGCCATCGTTGATGCCTTCTTTGAGCGAATAAATGTATACGGGGTCACCAAAGTATTTGTAGGTATCGGCGTTTTCCTTTCTTTTGGGCGTTGCTGTTAGTCCAACCTGCACTGCAGGCTTAAAATATTCCAGGATGCCCCGCCAGTTGCTTTCATCATTGGCGCCGCCACGGTGGCATTCATCAATAAATATCAGGTCGAAATAATCGGCAGGGTATTCGCCAAAATAAGGAAGCGGGTTCCCTTCCTTATCCATGCCGCTCATAAAGGTTTGAAAGATGATAAAGAAAATGCTGCCATTGGTAGGCACTTTTCCTTTCTTTCTTATCTCACTGGGTTTGATGCGTACAAGGGCGTCTTCAGTAAAAGCGGAGAACGCATTGTAGGCCTGGTCGGCTAATATATTCCTGTCGGCCAGGAACAGGATCCTTGGCCTGCGTTTACCATCGTATTGCAGGTTCCAGCGGGTGTTGAACAGTTTCCAGGCGATCTGAAAAGCGATAAATGTTTTTCCTGTTCCTGTTGCAAGGGTAAGCAATATCCTGTCTTTTTTTTCTGCGATGGCGTCCAGAGTTTTTTCTACGGCAATATCCTGGTAGAACCTGCTTCCCATAGTACCACCTTTTGTTTCATCGGGAACGGCATCGAAACTATCCTGCCAGTCGTTTTTTACGGGGAAGGCTTTGTTCCACAATTCATCAGGGGAATGAAAGTTACTAACCAATCCTTCCTTGGCAGCATCCATATCAATATGATAGATCTGCAGGCCATTGGCGGAATAACAATCGTCAATCTTCAATTTCTCCGCATAGTCTATTGCCTGTGCCACTCCCTCTCTTACTGTACACTCATCGCTTTTTGCTTCCACTACGGCCAGCTTGCGTCCCTGGTAGGTAAGCAGGTAATCAGCGATCAATGCTTTTCCTCTGCCACCACTTGCTTTTATTTTACCCGCTGTAATTTTGTACTCCCTGTGCACTTTCACCTGAGGGTTGCTTTTACCATCCCATCCGTTTTCTTTGAGTTGAGGATCTATGAGTTCGGCTCTTGTTTCAGCTTCGTTCATAGAACAAGGGTTTTGGTTGTGGCATTTAGTTCACCGTTGAATGCTTTTTGCAGGAAGGATTTTTTGAGTTCTTCGAGGCTTTTGAGTTTTTGGTGGTAGATGGTTTCGAGTTGTTTGGTTTCGTTGGAGAGTAAATCCAGCTTAGCAACTATACCTTGTTGTTCTTTAAGAGTAGGATAGCGAATAATAAAATTTTCTAATTGAACTTTGGTAATTGCTTGTCTGGTAGCACCTTGTTCACCTGTGAAAAGTAATTGGTCTTTGTAAAATTTGGAAGTAAGTAATAAGCATAAAAAATTAGAATCAATTAATTCATTCATAGGTCTTAGGATAGCAACATGCTGATTAACTCTAGCAGGTAAATATTCTTTTGGCACGACACAACATCTCGCAACAGATGCACCTGTTATATTTAATAGAACATCATTTTCTTGAAGACTAACATTAGATAAATCTTTTGCCTGTTTTTCATCAATAAATGCAAGGTTTTTTTCTTTGAAAAATCTGTCATGCACATTCATACTTCTAATTAAAGAGATCCCTTCTTGCTTGTATGATTCATTTCCTCCACGAGGAGTGGCACCACTTCCAATTTTCGTAGTAACCTTTACTAATTTACTTCCTTCCCAATCCTCCCCTTTATTTTCAAATACATTTTGCAAATAGCATTCAAAAAGTTCTTTGGCGTTTAGTAAATTCTTTTCAACGTTGGCTTTGGCTTTGGCAATGGCAGCAAAGGCTTCATCTAATATGGCTACAATGCGTTTTTGTTCGGAAAGTGGGGGGATGGGAATTTCAACTTCCCTTATTTCCTCTAAATGAAGATTTGGTACTCCCATCCCTTTCAATCTTTTATTAAATTGCTTTTTAGCTAAAGGAGAATTAATGAACTGCAACAAGTAAGAGGGATATACCATCTCTAAGGGCCTTAGTAGGGCCAGGCTAACATAAATATCAAATTTTACTTCTCTATCAACTATAGCAGCAACACCAGTTGTTCCATTCTTAGCCAATAAGATATCATTGATTTTTGGAGCAACCCGTTTTTGCATTTCAAGGTGTTGCCTTTTATCAATGTATTTAATATCAGTCCAATTGATTCTTCCACTTGTTACATTTTTAGAAGACAAAAAAATAATTCCATCTTCAAAATAAGTTGGTGTTTGATGAGTTCCATCTGTTATCTTTTCACAAACCTCACACAACCTTTTTGTATGCCATCCCTCTCTCATATCATTTCCATTATTGAGTTAAGAATATCAGCCGTTTCTTCATCCAGCGATTTCATCTCTTCCAGTATCTCCTGTGGCTGACGCAAGGCAGCTTCTTCCTTTTTATGAGGGTTCTTTACACTTAGGTCATAATTATGCGTCTGAACATCTGCCATTTTTACCGTCCAGCTGTTTTTACTGTTAGCTTTGGAAGCCTGCAGTTGCACAAATTCTGCGAGGTCTGCTTCATTCAGCGGGTTGGTCTTGCCCAGGTTTCTTGTCAGGTTCAGTTGGTAGTACCAGATTTTCCTGGTGCCGGTTCCTTTCTCGAAGAACAACACAACCGTTTTTACACCGGCACCGGTAAAGGTACCGCCGGGCAGATCGAGGATGGTATGCAGGTTACAGTCTTCCAGTAATTTCTTCCGCAAGGCAACGGAGGCATTGTCCATATTGCTGAGAAAGGTATTTTTGATTACCACGCCTGCTTGGCCGCCTGCTTTTAGTATTTTGATAAAATGCTGTAAGAACAGGGAAGCCGTTTCACCGGTTTTAATAGGGAAGTTTTGTTGTACTTCCGCTCTTTCCTTGCCGCCGAAAGGTGGATTGGCAAGTACGATATCATAGCGGTCTTTCTCCTGTATATCGGAGAGGTTTTCACTGAGCGTATTGGTGTGAATGATATTGGGGGCTTCCACTCCGTGCAGGATCATGTTCATGATGCCAATGATATAAGCGAGTGACTTTTTTTCTTTTCCGTAAAAAGTCTTGGTTTGTATAATCTTATCCTGAGCGGTGGTACGGTTCTTATTTTCGTCCTTCAAATATTCAAAGGCCTCGCAAAGAAAGCCCGCCGAGCCTACGGCGCCATCATAAATGGTTTGTCCCAGTTTTGGGGCCACCACTTTTACAATGGTTTTGATCAGCGGCCTGGGCGTATAGTATTCGCCACCATTGCGGCCGGCGTTGCCCATGTTCTTGATCTTATCTTCATAGAGATGGCTCATTTCATGCTTTTCGGCATGGGTGCGGAAGCGTAGCTGGTCTACCAGGTTAATGACCTCCCGAAGGTTATACCCGCTTTGGATCCTGTTCTTCAATTCACTGAATATCTCGCCGATCTTGTATTCCAGGGTACCGGCTGATTCCGCATCGGTTTTAAACTTTTTTAGATAGGGAAAGAGTTTATCATTCACAAAGCCGGTAAGGTCGTCACCTGTCAGGGCTTTGTGATGGTCCGGCTTTCCATCTTTGGTTTTTGGAGCAGCCCATACTTCCCAGCGATAGGGTTTTGCAATAATATCTTCGTAGTCTTTGCCAGTGAGTTCGGCCCTGGTGCGGCGGTCTCTTTCCAGGTCGTCCAGGTATTTTAAAAACAGTACCCAGGAAGTTTGTTCCACGTAATCCAGTTCACTCTGGCATCCGGCCTCCTTCCATAGAATGTCGTCAATGTTTTTGAAAGTTTGTTCAAACATGAGCAGGGTTTAATTTACAGCAATAACGGCGTTGGGATTTTTACAGTACGCCTTTACGAATATAAAAGCTATTGTGCAAATTACATAGTAGTAAGATATTTCTGCTGTAGCGGCCTGCTTACCGCAGATGCGAACTATATTATCCGCCATGTTGCCAGCAGAACCCACCTGTTCCAGCCTTACGGCTGCAACGGGTACCTTTTTTCGTGATGGCCCCGCATTGACTGCTGGCTGGAGAGGCAACGGATTGAGTTACAGGTTTTGCAGTACGGGAGTAATGATAACAGGTTTCACAGGAGTCTCTTCCCATATCCTGCGCCTCTTTCAGGGTACATCTTTGATAATATGTGTACACCTGTCAAGCCCCGAACAATGTTTTGTGTGATACGCATATGCATCAGGGCTTACACAAATAAGCACTTTGTTCTGCGCGCTGCTATGCTGGAAAGAAAAGAGAAGAAGGAATAATACAATCCTGGTAAAAAAAGACATCGCAGAAAGATAATGAATGTTTTCATACTTTCATAGCACAGTAAATACCAGTTACTAAGGTCAAGTATAGACACCCACCTGGAATTCAATATCTCAACCTTAATTCCCAATGCTATTACCTCAATATTTAACAGTCAATGTAGACCGGATAAAATCTAATAAGCAGCAGTCCATCCAGCTATGGACAAAGGAAGCTATTGAAAAATACATACATTATGACGCTGCAACGGGCCATCCCGCATCCGTTGAACACCAGGCGCTTGACCAGTTGATCCATCGCTTTAACCCGGCAGGGCTTCAAAGAGAACAGGTGGTTGCGTTATACCGGGAAGACCCGTACCTGGGATACCTTGCCACCCTTTTGTGGGGCGGACTGGAGAAAGTTGTGAAGGAAAAACGGAATTTCATTAGTGTCATCAATTACCTAAAGACAAAGTCGTTGCAACCTTGGAACATATAAGAGACAGGCTAATGCATGATCAAATAACCATGCTGTTTGAAGAACTGAACTACTCATACAAGATCCCCGGATTGCGACATCCCTATTTCACCAAACTTTTTTACTTTATGGGCCAGATTGCACCCTCTCCAGTTCTAGGCACCCCGCTGATATTCGACAAATGGCTGACAAATGCCTATTGTGCCTTATCCATACAAGCCTACCCTAAAGATAATATCAGAGAGTTCTTCCCAGGTATTAAAAAATCATTGCGAAAGAGATCCATTGTTGGCGAAATACAATGTGCGACGGGCGGTAAACTGGCAAAACTATATGAACGCTTTCTGAAAGACTTCGATAATTGGTCCCGGGAACTGGGAGTATCCTCCCATAAACTCGAGGAGTTTGTTTTTGGTTTGGAACTAAAATCACCCAAGAACAGAACGAAAGAGAATCCAAGGGTCGCGTTATGGAACATAATCAGCGATCATTACAACTGGAAAGATGGCGCTAAACCAAAACCGATTACTCTGAAAAACCTGCCCTTGACGCGAATTGGTAAACCAGAAATGACCAATCAGCTTCCGGCGTGTTGCGTTAATGCTCCAGTAAGGAAATTGGGACTGGTAAGCGGAATGATAATGCCGGAACTGCTGTTCTATCCTTGCATGATCCGTCTCTACAGCAAATGTCAGGAAGGGAATAACCTCACTTAATTTCATACATCTTTATTTAACCGTTCAATACATAAGGAAACCAGTGACGAAGCCTCATTACTTCTTATAAATTTAAAAGAATCAACTGAAAAAAGTCTCTTCTACTTTTTTAATTTCTTACGTTGATCAGGTTTACAACAACTTTTATCATCATCTCTTTCTCCTCCGGCTTGCTTTCAGCAATCATCAAAGTAAGGGCTACCAGGGCATTGTCAGCTATCCGCTTTGAACCATCTAACCTGTATAGAATATTGTTTTTTTCAAGGAACCATACAAAGAGAAAGGCTGCAATGCGTTTGTTTCCGTCCGAGAAAGAATGATTCTTAATAACGAAGTAAAGCAGATTGGCGGCTTTTTCTTCCACGCTGGGGTAAAGATCCTGCCCACCAAAGGTCTGATAAATAGCAGCCAATGAACCTTGAAAAGAATCATCCTTTTCATTACCAAAAAGAGTGCTTCCACCAAATTTGTCCTTCAATCCTTTTATAGCATTCATGGATGCCGGGTAAGTGATCTGGAATATCTCTTTTGAGGTTGTGCCATGAATTTCAAGTATTTGATGGTCATATTGATCAAGCACATCCAACGCGTAGGTATAATCAGTAACTATTTGCAGCAGTCCGGTTGCCTCATCTGAATTCAATTCCTTATTCGCTATTACATTGCCTAACAGCCTCACGGTTTGTTTAAGGTCTTTTAATTTACTTGATTGCTCCTCAAAACGCTTCTTGTCAATTGCATAACCCTTTGTGAGGTAGTCTTTTAAAATTTTGTTAGCCCAAAGACGAAATTGTGTGCCCGATTGAGACTTCACGCGGTAACCTACAGAAATTATAACATCCAAGTTGTAATATTCCACCTGGTATGTTTTCCCGTCTGAACCAGTTGTTGCATTTTTTGCAACAACTGATCTTTTATCTAACTCTTTCTCTTTAAATAAATTCGAAATATGTCTGGAAACAACAGATTTGTCACGGGAGAACAAATCGGCTATTTGATTCAGGCTTAACCATACAGTCTCACTTTCCAGTTTAACTTCAAAAGAAGTTTTTCCATCCTGGCTTTGATATATAATGATTGGATTGTTTTCCATCGCCGATTATAAATTTATTTACCACTTAGTTTTAGAAATGTACAAAGCTGCTAAATCTCTATCCAACATGACCCGTTCTCCGATTATTTCATATATTCTGTTTTGAATGCTTTGTATTATTCGCATAATTAATAGTTTTAAAAATGCACAAACGTTTTTTAACCTATCCTTTCAATATGTTCTTTTGCAAGTACTTGTTTACGTATTCATCCGCATCAAAAACCTCATTGTTCTTGTCCTTCTCTAACCACTTCAGCACATCAGCTTTCTTAAATTTATACAACTTGCCAACTTTTAAAAAGGGGATTTCACCCTTATTACAGGCTGCGTACACACCTGCCGTTTCCACTTTCAGGAATCTGGCGACATCTTTTACACTTATTAAAGCATCATCATCTATACCGCTTTTTGGTTGGCTACCTAAAAATTTCGTCAGCATCATTTTAACCTGGTGTACTTCTTTTTCAATATCTTCCAAGCGATTTTCTATAGTTCTGGTTGATCCTGCTTTCATAAACTGGTGATTGAAATAATTTTTTAAATAGAAAGCTTGTGCGCCGCTGTTACCTTGTTTCGGTCAGGCACTTTGCTGTAAAGCTGGTTGTCTTTACATGCTTGTGGTTAAGCATTTTACTGATAATATAAATGTCTTCACCCTTTGACACCAGTTGTGTAGCATACGTATGACGGAAACAATGAAAAGTGATCTTCTTTTTAATGCCGGCCATCTGGCACCAGGTTCTTAATTTATCCCGGGTTCTTGAATAGTTTAAATCAGGAAATACAAGATCATTATGACCTTTTCTTTTTCCAAGCAGCTCAACTGCCTGTTGACTGATGAAATGTTTTACCGGACGTTTTGGCTTGGGATCTATGAAATAAAAGTACCAGGATGCAAGATCATTCGAATACTCCAACTCGTTCCATCTTAAAGACTTTATCGCTCCAAAACGAAGGCCTGTTAAAATTGCAAACATGGAAGCGCGGTAAACCGTATCATCACCAACTTTATGCAACTTTAATTTTTCTATCTCTTCACCAGTTAAGTACTGCCTGGCTACTTCCACATTTTTGATTCGTTCAACTTTTAACGTGGGATTGCTGACAAGATAATCTTGAATAAAAGTTTTCTCCACAACATTGCAGAACTTATCGTAATAGGAAGCTGCTGTATTACTGTCAAGGCTCATTGTTTTAGAACGCAGTGAATGGGTGGTCAGCAAATATTCTTTGAACCGTTCCAGAAAAAATTCATCAATAGCACGGAACTTTACACGATCACCTGCAAAACGCTGCAGGAATTTCAGGGCGCTTTTGGAATGCTCTACGTTTTTATCTGATCTTGCTTTGTTGTGCACGTAGTCTCTTGCAAAAATTGAAAAATCGCCTTCTAGCACATCTTTATTGTAAAGGTTGTTTTCATCCAGCATCAATGACTTCATCCTTTTCGGGAAAATCTTCTCGGCAATCTCCATGTTCAGTTCATTCTGCTTCTTTTGAAAAGCTGTTTTTGGATCAGGCTGAATATATAATTTCAGGAACTCCCGGCGTGTATGGATTTTCTTTTGGGGATTCCAGACAGGTGGATAGTAATCAATATACAAACTGAGCTTTCCGTCAGTCAACTTCTTTTCCCTTATTTTGCCTCTCATATATTTCCATATTTAAAAGTCAGATAATCTATAACAGCATCTTTTTTAAACAGCAAACGTTTACCGATTTTAACCCTGGGAAAAGCAGGATCTTTGATTAACCGGAATATCGTCCGTTCACTTAATCCGGTTATAGCTGAAAGGCGGCCTATTCCAACCATTTCTGCTGAACTGGCTACAGAGGCATTCTTGATCTGTTGCTTACCTTCGGATAATTGTTTTTCTGTATCAGCCTGCGACTCTTCTATCCGGGCCTCCTTCTGCCTCTTTTTGTAATTGAATTTGGCACATTGATCTGAGCAAAACTTTGTCACAGTTGTTTTTGCTATAAATACCCTGTTACAATGTTGACACACCTTATTTATGCGGATGTTACTACTCATAAATTATTTGCTTGAATGACATAAGGTGCACATAGCTGTCAACAACTGACACATACTGACAAATACTGCCATAATCTCTCTATTCTCTAGCCTGTTATGTACCGCATCCTAACCTTTAAGGAAGGTACAAACAATAATGATAGAAAAATAAAAATGAAGTTAAATAATGGCATACACCTGTAATTCAAAACAGATGCAGATTACAGAAGATTAAGGAAAGTAAGATGGCGTTAACTGGAGTTTCAACATTACTTTCCGATACAGAACTTACTAAATATATAATCCAGCTGATCTTCATTAGTAATCTCTCCTGTAATCTCTCCTAAAAAATGAAGGCAACGCCGAATATCGAGTGCAACCAGATCGCTGGGGATGTTTTTGTCAAGAGCTATGAGGATGTCCTGCAATGCAAGATTTATTTCCTTCAATGCATGATAATGACGGGCATTTGTAATAATAATATTTTCTGTTTGAACCCTTCCCTGCATTACCATTTCAACCAGATGATCTTTTAAAGTTTCAATATGCTGATTGATTTTGGCTGATATAAAAAGTACACCCGGAGCATTATGAAATTCATAAATTGATTCATCATCGTTAATAAGATCTGCTTTATTCCCTACTAATAAATACTTCCGGCCATCCTGCTCCAATTTAAAAGCAATAGATTTCAATTCTTCCTTAACCATTGTATTTACATCAAACAAATACAAAACAATATCAGACTGCTCTATCTTTGCCAGGCTCTTTTCTATTCCCATACTTTCAATACTGCCACTGCTGTGTTCGCGAATACCGGCAGTGTCAACCAGCCGGAATAATATTCCGCCAATATTGATCACTTCTTCTATGGTATCCCTTGTAGTGCCTGCAATCTCACTTACTATGGCCCTGTTTTCATTTAGCAGCGTATTTAACAAAGTAGACTTTCCCGCATTAGGCTTACCGACAATAGCCACCTGCACACCATTCTTAATAACATTTCCTAGTTTAAAAGATGATAGAAGATCAGCAATCGTCTTATGAGCATTCATTACAAGCTTGTATAGCTGGGAGCGGTCAGCAAATTCAACATCTTCCTGACTAAAATCCAATTCCAGCTCAATGAGTGCAGAAAACTTTATCAGTTGCTCACGAAGCTCTTTAAGTACCTGTGAGAAACCACCACGTATGTTCTGTAAGGCGCTTTTGTGAGATGCATCAGTATTGCTGGATATCAGGTCAGCCACTGCTTCAGCCTGTGTAAGATCCAATTTTCCGTGAAGAAAAGATCGTTGAGTGAACTCTCCTGGTTTTGCAATCCGCGCACCTTTGTTAAGACAGGCTTCAATAACCTGCTTGTGTATATATGGAGAGCCATGACAGGATATCTCTATTACATCTTCACCGGTATAAGATCTTGGCTCCTTAAAAAGCGATATCACTACTTCATCAATTGTATTGCTACCTTCTTTTAATAAACCAACATGCATGGTATGAGATGCCTGTTGAAGAAGATCTTTAGAAGGAAACAATGAAGCCGCAATTTTAAAGGCGTTTATTCCACTCAAACGTATAACTCCAATCGCGCCAATTCCAGGCGGTGTAGCCAGTGCAACAATAGTATCATCCCATCCGGAAACCATACTCATGATACAAAAAATTTTTTCAAAAATAACTAATATCAGAACTCCTTACCTAGGTACATAAATTAAAGGTTTGTTCGCAAATTAAATATGCGTTTAATTTGGGGATGCAATTACAACTTCCGTTATTTCCGGCAGGCAGTAAACTGATATCTGAATGTCTTG
>JAABUK010007079.1_pt1 | contig 16375 bp, 8 predicted proteins | sample 5559141 | NCBI WGS metagenome assembly JAABUK01 (sample SAMN10711869, study PRJNA513367) | rock metagenome | isolation source: Antarctica rocks | place: Antarctica: Victoria Land, Pudding Butte nord | collected 2016-01-03
CCTCAGCCTGCGCCTCAGGCTGTCCATCGGCCCAATTGAGCCAATCTCCGGCCTATCTTGGCCCCATTCTCTTCATATTTAGGCCCATTCTCAGGGGCATTCTACATAGTCTTCTAGACAGTCAATTACATCCATTTAATTGCACTCAATTCAATTCAACAGACACTTCGGCCCTATTCAAGGCGGATTTGTCTGACACATTGTCGACAGAAAAGCGACGCCTTGCACATCAAGCTTGCAAAGACTTTCGATGGAAGATGCTGCGACATCTGTCATAAGTCTTTCAAAAGAATGTATGATTGGAAACGGCATTGGATGGGGCACAAGAAAAGTACGCCAGTGAAAGAGCCGGCTTCTTTGAAAGCAAGTCCCAATCTCGGTGGGATGCAGCTTATGGATAGCAAATCCACAGTCATGGATAGACCTGCCATGGAACAAAGGAATCCACATCAGCATTGTCAATCAGATCCAACAGAAATACTTCAGGGCATAAGCAAAAGTTCTGTGACTTTGCGCAATACTGTGATGAACCCTTGGAACAATCAGCAATTCTCCCGCAATGGCCAGCCTTTCTCAGCCAAAGGCAAACGCTTCGCTCATGCGCTAGGTCTGTCTCACTCTAATATTTCTCTCCCACTTCTGCTGTTTTCTATGGGTCATTGCGAAATTGGAGAAGGCATTTTGTGTCGTGGACTCACTCCACAAAAACGATGGAATGTCCATGGCGACGTCGAACTCATTACGTTGCATGACGCTGGCTTTGATGAGCATGTCGTTTGTCTTTTCACAGACGAGATCAGGCTTGCGCAAGCTATCGAGTATTGCATCCAATATGGTTTGCTCGTGCCAAGTATATTAGCAGATGGTTCGAAGGCGTATTCACTCAGTGTGCATTTGACTGATTGATATAGCTCGTGAAAACACACCAGGACTACAGAAAAGAAAATCAGCCGCGGAGGCATCGCTGAGGAAGCGGCAGAGACCAGAAACGGGGCTTGTAAAGAGGCCATGCCTTCCCACGCCCCGATCACGCCAAGACCTCGTTGCCGGAGAGGAACAAGCCGCTGATAGTCATTCTCCAGCACGCGACACAAGATCATCTTCGTTCCAGAGTGACAGCTTCGCTTCGACACCATCGATAACGGAGAGCCAACAGTCTCTAACGTTGAATCGTATCAACTATGAGGTGGTCGAGCAGCCTGTGGCGAGCGCGCAAGATCTGAATCGGTCATACAATCTACAGCCTGGAACAAATCAATCGGAACAGGGAATTTCATCGAGGCTACTAATGCGAGAGAGACAGCAGCAGAGCGAAGAATGCATACCGTATTTTACTCAAGACACTGGACTCATCTCTACGGCATCGATATCTGCAGCCCCATTCGCCGACAACGAATTTGTTTCCCCTCCTAATTGTAATGACGTCCAAGGACTCTTCTCCGACCGCTCCAGAGTGATACATCCACCGTCTCCACCCCAGGTTCTGTTGGTTGCTGAGGAATTGTTCCATAATATCAAGGTATATTTCGAAGATTCTTGTCAAAACATGATCTTCGACGACCATGGGACCCTCCTCAATCCAAATGGCGCCGAGTTACATAATGACTTATGTAACGAATTCGACTCGTACTGCTTTACTGCTACGATGTTCAAAGGAAGGGAATTGCACGTCGAGTTTCGCCACGCACTTTCCAAAGCCTCTGCTCTTGTCGAACAAATCCTTCGAGCCGAGCATCCTCGAACCCTAGCCTGCTTTCTCGAAGTATTCATCCACCTCATACAAACCGGGCTCCCTGATGTTGCTTCCATTCTCCGTGACTTCATCAAAAAAATGTCCGAAAAAGTCACCAGGGGAGGGCATCCTTGGGGTCAAATCTGTCGGCTTCTCGGGGAACTTGACTCGGAGCCTCTTGACCAGGCTATGGCACAAATTTGGAAATGCACTACTGATACTTTTGAGAGCGAACTTGGAGCGTCCAGTCGACTTGCTGTGTCTGTTCGTCTCGATTACATAAAGCGAGTGTACGGGTTTAAAGAATATCTTGAAGAAGAACGGCTTCTTCGAGATCTCCTTGCTCAATTCGATGGCATCCCTAGAGTCCCGATCCCGCGGGTGATGCTCAATTTAGCGCATAATTTGAACAGACAGGGACGCCATGACGAAGCGGAGAAGATGGCGCTGGAAGTCTTTTCGCTGCTTCAACAAAATGAGATATATGCTAAGAGAATTGCCGAGAGGATAGAATGTATGAAAACCGTTTCTCACAGTCAATTCAATCAAGGGAAGGCTCTATTAGCAGAGCGGACTATACGAGAGGCGATACAAATGATTGTGGATTAGTGGGGAATACAACATTCTTGGGTGCTTGAATTTATGAACGTTCTGGAGGGTTGGCTACAAGATTGGGGCCGGGAGGAGGACGCTAACACACTACGGGGAGAAATAGAAGGGTTGATGGGGAAGGATGAAATTGACGAGCAGCTTGATGGGATATGAGGCTTGCTTAGACAACATCGGAGAAGCCTGAAATATATACACCCTGCCGGAAGAAACTGATTCAATAAGTTAACGACTAATTTAGTCCTCATGGATGGTTGCATATTTGTATTTACTTTCTGCCAATTTATTCAGGTAACTGAGAAAGCTGTGCTGAAGGCAGGGCGTGCTCTAAAATGTGTTCCCTTATGCACATTGTTCTTTTCCTTCGCCTCCTCGAAAATCAAATGAAAGGCTGCCAATCCCATAACTGGGATTAATCAACTGTAGTCGTTTGAATCAACGACTCTCTCATATATGAAACTCCTAGATTGCCCGGGTATGATGAAGAGTCTTATGGCTACCTGGCAGTCTCCCTATACTTTTTGTAGCGATATCAGCTTCAACTGACTACACAGCGTCTGCCTTCATCTTCTTCTCCAGGGGAATCAATCACCGCTCCACTTTCCACAAGCACTAGCTCATTGACTCTGTCCGTGGCATATTCGACCCGCTTCCAAGTCTTCAAGCACCCGGTATTCGTATCGAGTTCCCAAACCCGCGTCCGTCGGTGAAAACGCTTTCCGCCTAACGAACAATATCCCCCGAACCCACTGCCACCTCCATAGCATAGCCAAGGGCCAGGCTGAGGGGTTTGGTCGCCATCCTGCTGCGTTTGTTGTGGCAGCAGAGCGCAAAAGTCATTCACGTGATCGTGCCCGCAGCCTAATGCTGATATGCCTCCTTTGGCCAAAGCGTCGTAGAAACAGGAATTGAAGCTAGGGCTCTCAGTCGGTTCCCTCCGGTGGCCGTTACGTATACTAAGACGGCGGTATCCGAACTCAGGAAGAGGGATGTGTAGGAAAGCCAAAGACATATAAAAGCGGTTGTCATTATCGTCCTTCTCACGCGCGCTTCGTTGCGCTTGGGAAGCGTTCACGAACCAGTCAATTTGGCTTTGCTTGATAGGGTCGTAGTCGGGATTGTGTATCAAGCTCGGTATTTGACCGTGCGAATCCAGGAAATATAAAGTCGATAACGGGAGCTGTGATGGGGCGGGAGCTAGGACTTGAAGGTAGAAGTTGCCTATGCCGTCGACTTGCTCTGGGCCTGACTCGCAGAGGCTAAAGGGCAGATTTTCAAGTATTGACATCTGTGCCGCGCCTGTAATCCAGTCAGCAAAAATGCACAGCTATCATTGCCAAGACCCAGCTTGTAGAACTGCATGACTATCTTGCGGAGCAAAGCAGTCTACACCATTTGCGAGAGTGCGACAACTCCGAGTGTGTTGTCGACCGCTGGCTCTGTGTATTGGCTACTTTATGAAAGAAGTTACTCACGTGGCAATGCGTGGATGCCCTCACTATCATGGTTGCCAAAGACGGCTGCGAATGGAATTGAACGCTCGATGATAGGGGCAACCACCTTAAAGAGGGCGGATTGGCTATCGGGGATATTGTGGTGCAACTGATCTCCAGTGAGAATCACAAGGTCTGGTTTCTCGACATCCAAGATCTTTCCAATGAATTTTACCGTAAGTGGGTCAGCCTCGCTCTCTGGTAGATCATTCCCATGGGCATCAATAGCATCTTTGCAAACCCCGACACCAGTGACCATGTGCGTGTCAGAGATCTGGACAATCTTGAATTCGCCATCCTCCCTGACTCTCAAAGCCGCCCAAGCATCTGGTCTCGGCTTGGTCCTGCCGCGGAGTACGCTTAGTTTTGCAACCGGTACCTTGGGCTGGGCGTTAAGTTGGAGCGATGATCGCATGAGAGTCCATTGTGGTCGTGGGTCAACGGCATCCACACCAAAGAGAACGTCCACCTCTGTCACAGCCTGGTCAATCTTGCCAGAGAACTTGCTTCTCAGCACCCAGATTCCGCCAGGTCGACTCTCCCATGAATGATCTGAGCTTGGGTTGGGCTCGCCAACTCTGATATCCATAACCAGTAGGTCCTCAGCTACAAGCTCTTCCTCATTCGCTAGCGCTACATACAACCATGCACGCTGCTGAGATGTGTATAGATATAGATCTTTCTCTACGCGGTGCCATATGCGCGGGTCCAGTTCACAGGTGGAAGGAGGAACTGTCGGAGGGAAGATGCACACGGTCAGATCCGTGACAACTGGGTGAGCAAAAACGGCCGTGGTATGGGAAGTGGACGACGTCGCCGCTTTGGAGGGCAAGACCCCAAAAAATTCAAGTGTACGAAGCATTATAGCTAGTACTGCTGATGCAATCGTAAAATGGCATTTTAAGCCACAGGAGGACATGTGAAGCCAACGTTGGACTCTATTTCAGGGTGAGGTCGATGAGACGGTGACGAGTTGAAGGTCCATATGGTCTCTTCGTTGTCTTATCTAAGGCTCTTGGTTCTCAGTTAGGGATGTCTTGAAAGTGGAAAGGAGATCTAAATGTGTTATGTCGCTAAGATCGAAATGGAATCCAACATTCTTGAGTTCTCTCTGCGAGGTGGGCCACGTGGGTTTGCCAGGTTTAGCTGTCGGATGAGTAAACTTCTGGGCCACCTTTTCAATATTTTGCGGCTTGGTCATAAAAGAGACTGCACTTTTCGCAGCCCCCCTAAAACAGACATGGTTGCTATGATTCCAGGGACCTGAGACATTATAGTCAGACTTTGTGGACAGAAGGAATGGTGGAGAGCTCACTGGTCTGTTGCTGCTGTCTCTTGGAAATTCTAAAGGCTGGTGTTCAGCCTCTACTTGTCCATTTGACCAAGTATAAATGAATTAGATGGCTCAGCCGCAGCCTTGGCGGGGTATGAGTCACACCAAGCGCACACTGACGGCGTCTGAGTTTGAGACTAGTCCAAATGGGGATAGTTATAGAGGGCATCTCCGGCATTTCGTCGGCGCGACTCCAGATCTTAAATCTACCTTCGATCATGTCGTTGATAACCTCCATCTTTTCACGCACTATCCAAGGCACCTATCTCCGCAGATCATCAGTCCTATCATTCTTCCTCATCGGCACCGGACTTATTCGAGGGTGGCTCGAAAGCATGCGAGTATGGCGATACCAGAAGATCATGCTTCTCCCAATGACATATACGAATCATTCTTTCGGCATACTTCTCGGAGATGGATGTAGGCAACTTATATAAAGAATTGGCCGTGAACCTTTTAATATGTTTTAATAGTTTCAATGAAAAAGAGCGTATAGCCGAGCGCTATGCTCGCTTCAACGTACCCGAATTGATGCGTATCGCAGCGATGGCTGTAGGAAGAGACAGATGTATGGATATAATGAAGGTCACAAAAGGTGGTTTTAACAAGATATTTCTTCATACGATGGATGATGGATACGAGGTAATCGCGCAGATCCCTACACCTATCGCTGGACCGGCTTATTATACGACCGCGAGCGAGGTTGCAACTATAGACTTTCTCCTCGACTGGACATACCAATACCAAAAGTATTTGCGTGGGCCTCCCGGGTTGGTGGCGATAATCCTGTCGGTGCAGAGTACATCATAATGGAGAAGATGTAAGGGGAAAGTCTTGCTTCTCGCTGGTTCTCGCTTTCCACGAAGGAACTCGCCGAAGTCATTGAACAAATTATAGATATCGAGAGTCGGCTCTTCTCAGCTCGGTTTTCAGAACACGGAAGCTTATACTACAAAGAGGACTTGGAAGAAGGGGTTCGCGAGAATAATTCAAACGAGCAAAATGGCGTGAACCTTCTCTCTGACCAATTTGGTATCGGGCCTATCGCAAAAAGATCATTCTGGACAGAGGAACGAGACCAAATAACGTTAGACCGCGGACCATATTTATTTCCCCCTATATGTTACGCAATACTCTACTGATCGAACTGTCATAGGGATTCGCTTAATGGATTATTTGACCTCTATTGGCAAACGAGAAGCGGCTTGGACTATCAAGCTTGGACAACCTCGATATAGGCAATTCTTTTTCTCTTTCTCGGAGCAAAACATCGAACCAAAAGATCATATCTCCTTACTTTCACAATACGTTTTTGTGTCCCCATATCTTGTACCCAAGCAAGAAGACCTTGCCTTACCAACCCTCCGACATCCTAATCTCTACCAAAGTAACATCTTCTTACGCCCACAATCGACGGACATACTTGGTATCATTGACTGGCAAAGTGCTTCGATACTTCCGTTCTTCCTTCAGTCAGGATTTCCTGTTTTTTGTGACCACGACCCGGGGCGTCCACAGACATTGGAGAAGCCGAAACTCAGCGATAATTTCGAGGAGATGAATCCCGGAGAACAGGAAGAAGCTTTAATAAACTTGAAGTATAAACAGGCAAACCTCTATTACACAGCGGCTATAGGACTGAAGTGTAAACGTCATATGCCGGAGCTTCGGCTACCATACCTTGATATGCGGCAATATCTGATCAAGCAAGCTGGCATGCCTTAGGATGGTGATTTAGTCAACCTTCGAGCAGCCTTGATCGGAGTCCACTCAAAATGGGACGATTTTGTTGAAGAAAGTACCTTTTCAATTTCGTTTACGGATGAGGAAGTGCAATTTGCTATGCAAGAGAGCAGAGAATGGAACGAAGCCGCCGAAGTGCTTACCACGATAAGGGATACGCTGGGCATCGATGGAGAGGGTAGCACGGATCCTGAGAATTACAATCGTGCCGTGGCTCTCAACAAGGAATGGAGGATACAAATACTCAAAAAAGTAAAAGCGGAGGAGAAGGAGCGAAGTTGGCAGATATGGCCATTCAAGGACGATGGTGACGACTCCGAAGCGCCCGCAGCTGTAAATAACTAACTATTCTATATGCCTGTACTTCTGAAACTGTGTAAAGCCAAAAACGATAGCTTAGCTGTATAAACAACCCCCCAACGTAGGGAAAGTTTTCCTCGCGATCTGATCGATGCTGTTGCGCCGGAGTAGGATGAGCGTGAATGGCCGGCTTTACCCAGTCTAAAAGTAGAACGATGTGTTTCAGGCGGCGAACGATCCCGATAACTCATTAAACAAATTAGGTTACTGTCGCAGCCCTAAAGCTGTGCCGCCGCCAAGGCTTCACTGCCTGCCAACTACCACACCTTATATCGGCGTGTTCGTAACATCATCCCACAGTGCACCAGCGGCAATAAAGACGTGTGTCTCCCGTCCCCTCATTCCTAATTATGATATCCCCATCACGAGCAAAATCAGATGTAAAGAGATATGGGCGGTAATCTTTACTAGACCCATTAAAAAACTAAGATAAAATAACCATCGTACATTTCAAATCGTCCTTCAGCTAACAATCTATTACAGCACAATCACGCGGTATTAAATGAAAAAAGTTAATTACATCTATTTATAAGAGTATATGTTTATAAGAGAGAAAATATCTTTATTAATAATCGGAGATTTAAGAATAATTATTACAACTTCCTTCTCCAATCAATCTCACATCTGATAAAGAGATATATTCTACAATTCCTCGATGTATAATTATAATCACTAACTTATATTAAAGTGTTTATAGAAATCAGTTAATTCTTTGAATCTAGATTAAAAGTAAAAATGAGAATGAAGTAAAGAGCTTAAATAAAATTATATATTTAAGACTTAAGAAGTTATCTATATATCTTTTTAATGCCGGAAAAGTTCTATCTAAAAATATTAATAAATCTCATCTATAAAATATGTTATTATAACACGTACAGATCTTTATAATAATATTAAGAACCGCGAAATCAACTCTATTTAACATTAAATTAAAGAAGAAAGTTAATCTGAAAGAAATTTTAAGTGAGATAATAATCTTATTTATTTATTCGAAAGAGATTAACTTCATCTTTTAATAAATATAAATTAAATATAACTGATATTTCTTTAGAAGAGAGAAAGAATCCCGCTATTAGAAGTCGGCGCTATTAATAAATACTTGAATTTGTGAGCATTTACATAGATCAGTCTGAAATATATTTACGAGCGATTTAAATTAATAAGATCTTTTACTAAGAATTATTTAAGAAAGAATAGTTAGTTCTAAAAGACTCTTTATTTAATAATAATTTATTTAAATTGACTTGTAAAGATATAATAGACTGAAATGAGTGTTAGAAACTGTCAAGTCTAGCTATAGCAAGATTCAGATATTAGAGGGTTGTGAATAGAAATCACTATTCTCGTATAAAAGAATCAAAGATAGAGTGTAATTGATAATATAAGTTGATTACGGAAGAAGAGACTATAAATCTAAGGGATAAACGTTCGCTTATATAGTTATTAGTTGTGATTCGTGCTTTATACTCTAAGTACTTCTTTCGAGCACTCTCAAGCACTTGCTTTTAAGTGCTTCTATTAAGTCTTCTTAAGCACTTCTCTTAGCGTCTGATTTATAATTACTCTTATCGATCACAATGATTAAGAATAGATCTATCGTAATTTCATAAGATACTTATGCGTAAGTGAGATTCCGTTTCTTAGCTTTTTATCGAGTCTATCAGTTGCTAATTTCTTATCATAATATTATGCTTCTTCGAATTAGCTTGATCTCTTAAGCTACTTAAATCTTCTTCTAAGATTTCTAATTCTTTCACTTCTTTCTTTCTTTATTATATTCTTATATCGTATTAGTAAATCTTTCTCTCACAAATAATGTTAGATTTAGGCGAAGAAGATAACGCTGTTAAAAGTATTAATTATAATTATATATTTCGTCTGTGCTGTACGGAGTTATCTATATGTGTTTTCTAAAGATATCTCGAAGTGTTCAAAGTATATTCATTATAATATTCGTTATAACGATAATTTCTTGGAGATTAACTTTCAGAGACTGCGATAGAAGAAACTGCGGTTAAAAACTGCTTAAAAGACAACTCTTCTTCATCTTTAACGAAATATTATTAAGATAACGAGTCTTAACTCTCGCATAAAGTCTCTTTGGGTGACTTAGAGTAATATAATTACTTAAAAGATTAAGTCTTTAAAGAAGCTTAATCGAAACGAGAAATATTTAAGAGAGAGAGAGTTGTTAATTAGTATAAGATTGAGCGTTATCTTTAATAAGACGCAGCTAACTGCTTTCTTTAATTCTTCTCACGCCGGAGATTCCGGTGATGATAATTCTTTAGAATCGCGAGATTGAGATTTGTTTTCGATTTCTATGTGTTTTCTATTATATTATATTTTAATCACTTTATTAGATAATGAGTTTTACTCTTAATCTCTTGATTATTAAGTACTCGCTTTATTTTATATTTCTAATTCTATTTTTTTAGATAGATTAAAGTTTATTTAGCATTTCTTAATGCAGATTCTAAAAGGGAAATGTTAAATATTAAGTAAATTCTTATTATATTTGAGAGTTTAAGTTTATAAATTGATTGATTTAAAACTTTCTAAATTAAGTAGAAGTTGAGTTTCGTGTGATTTAATTTAATATTAAGTCTTTTTATTTTGATGTTTCTGCGAAATAAGTATACTGAATTCTCTTCTTTAAGATTTGATTTATTAATTCTTTTTAAATTATAATATATTCCAAATCTCTAATTAATAAATTTAAAATCTTTTCTTAATTCTTAATATAAACTGATTAATAACTGCACGTTAATTATCGATTTTTATATAAGCTATTTCATCTCTCTTAATTATTTATACGAGACTGACTTGTAATTATAATTAGCGTAAAATAATGATACTTTAATCACTGCTGAGGCGTTATTATACGCGAATTACATTAGTAATAGAAGTATCACTTAATTATTTTAATAATAGTTAATGTAGCAGTGTAAATACTATTTTAGTATCTAATTAATTCTTTTAGTCTGCTCATTTATTTATAAGTGATATATTGTTAATAATTTATATTTTATTTCGAGTTGATTTATTAATGATTTTCAAAACTTTGAGATAAAGAGTTTATCTTAATTTAAAATAATCTCTACTAATATATTATAATTTGCGAATATTGTTCGTAAAAATATATAAGTCAGATCTTCTGTATTAAATATCTTCAGATAATTAATAAAGTAGATATATTTAGTCAATCTATTAGTAATTATCAGAATGCTATTATAATTAATATTCGTCATTGAATTCTTGAATAGAGATAACTTAATAATGAAGTCTAATATTATAGATTTCTAAGCTTCTTTAAATATTTTTGAAGATCTCATCTCTTTATATAATTTATATTAAAAGTGCTTTGTTTTTTAATAGATGTTATAGTTGATTATTTACTATTTAACTGCTTTGTTTATTTCGAAAAAGTAGTAGAATCTGAAAATATGTTTCAAAGTTTTTTCTATTTCTTGATATTTATAAGAGATTTCCTCGTAATATTATCGAAGAATTATTTCTTTCGCTTAATTCATGATGTATATTAGTTCTTTATATAAGATCAGCTCGCTGTTTTATTTTTAAAAGGCTGAGTATTTTTTGAGATTTCTTTAAATTTCGCGGGATAAATAATCATTTAAATATAATCTTATAATTTAGCTTTTCTAATCTTAATTAGAGATCTAAAAGATTAAAGTAATCATAATATAATTATATATTATAATTCCGTTCTCGTTCTCTCGTAAAATTAATTATGAAGTAGATTTAATATTTTGAATATGATCTGCTTAATAACTTAAAGCATTGACTTTAATATTATTATTTTCTCTTTAATAAAATATTTTAAAGTTATATATTAATAATAACTTAGATTATCATATCTAACGTCTATTTAACATTTTAATAATGATGAAGTATAATAGATTCTTGTGATTTATATAAACTTTTATAAAGTACTTAAATCTCTTTAAATATACTCACTATTCATTAAACGCGATGATTATAATTAAGAGTTTCTTATTATAAATCTCATAATTAAGTTCCGCTGAAATCATCTTTTTAAAATAAAAGACGATAAGTCTCAATTATTCTTCGTTATCGGGTTAACTTATATATATATTGATAATATAGTCTAATATATTCATCTCTAATATAATCTGTCTCTCAGAATCAAATATTATAAGAATGAAGACTATTATGAATTTTTATTTCAGCTTCTGAAATAAAGACTTTACTTCTATTTCTTAAATAAAGAATACTTTTTTCTTAGTCATTTATATTAATAAGATGATTATTTTTAAGTAATTCGTGATAAATCTTCAATAAAAGTTGGCGAATTCGAGAAATAATTATAATTTCTTCATCGATATAGATTACGATCACTTAAATATGATTATGATCTTAAACTTATTCATCTGAATTCTTATAACTATTAAAATAAACTTAAGAAATTTAATACTTTGCTTATAAAACTTATATTTCTTAATCTTTATTAATAGATTTTTTGTCTGAAGAGTATAAAACATCTTTTAAACATATTTAATATATTATTCTTTGATTTCAGAGTATATAAGAATGTTATTAAGATAGATGATATAGAATTAATCTAAATATTCTTTAAGAATATTATTTATCAGAGATTGAAAGGAGATTAGAATGTTTATCAATTTAAAAAGTATGATTAGATACTCGTAATGATTATAATGAGTTTAAAATATTATTTTTTATTTCTCTTTCTTTTTCATTCTTATTAGATTGTACGCTTCTTATAAATCGAGCGTTATGAATTACTTAGCTTTATAAATATGATTATATAATTTAGAGATGAGAGATAACGCGTAACGATTTTTTATCGTTATATTGTTTAGTTATTAATAATTAATATATAGACGCATTTCTTTATTTGATTTTAAAATAAACAGAACTGAATATTCTGTAAATAAAGTTGAGAATTGAATAAACTTTTTTTTCTGATTTTTATTAAGATATTCTTGTAGAATCTTAAGTTCTTTCTTAGAAAGAGAATAGATAGACTTGTACGTAAGTTTCTTGTTGAATTTTAATGAGATTTCATAATCTCAGAATTGATGTTCAGATAACGCAGATGCGCTTTTATTCTTAATAAATAAATGTTTAAATTTATTATATTTAGATGAATATTTCAGAAGTTTCTCTATTATTTCTGTTAAGTATTTATTATTAGATTTCATTCATATTATCTTTGTGAATAATATCGTAGTCGTGATTATCTTATAAACGCAGTTAGGAAAGTTGATAGTTCGTTATTTTCAGTTAATTATTAGATTATAAGCTTTTAGTTATAAAATGCTTAGAATTATGTTGTATTTAATTTTCATGATATTTAACACTATTCTTTCGATATATTATTGTATAAATAGATTAAGCAAATAAGTCTTTATCTTGATTTATTCTTGATTTTGCTCAATAAAGCTTCTATTTATTAGTGTTAAGTAGTAGAATTTATTCTTTTTTCGAATAAGTAGACGGGAGCGAGTTATATATATTGAAAAGACATAATTTTCGGTGACTTTAGAGTTTATTATAATCTTGACTTTTTATTATTTAATATGCCTCTATAAGATTATATATTATATATAGTTAGCATTAATAGCAGCTAGTTTTTGAGATTTGAAGAGAGATTCTTTATCAGATCTTTAACGCAAAGAATCTTTTCGTTTTTTAACTTTTTAAGTTAATAATTTCTAAAATGAGTATGTTCTTCTTTTATAAAGTAACATTCTAATTTATCACACGGAAAGTGTGTGTATAACTTGTGAGAAATGCGATATTCTTTATTATAAATCACTCTTATTATTTCTGATTTCTCAGATTCTTAGATTTATATTATACTTATGGTTTAAATCTTTTTAAGATAAGTAGAAGTGTTAATCTCATATAAATTAATTACTTCTTAAAGATTACTACTTTAATAATAATAAATCTGTTTCTAATTTTAATTTAGATAGTTCTATATGCGATATATCTATAATTATAGTTTTAACTTAATTCTTTAAGATGTTTTCTCGGGTGTATATATCTTATACTGATATTGCAATTTCAACTCGTAATCTATATTTATATATAGCGCCAATTCTCAGAATTTAGTGATCATTTTCACATAATTCTTATTATACTTGAGATTGCTTAATATTCGCTTCTGAGATATCTTAAAGATAACGCTTAATAATTGTTTCATCTTCTTCTATTTAAATTTCTTGGAGTATTATTCGAAGCTGTTCTTATCTGATCTATAAATAACGTACTGATTATTATAATAGATAGTTTAAGATAAATAAGCGTGAAATGATTCTGTGATTTTCTGATTATGAATTTATTTAGATGATTTAATAACTATTTTTATTAATAATATCTTAATATCAGCGCAGCTGATATTTTATATATTATCTAATTTATTTGTCTTCTATTTTATTAATTCTTTCGAAGTCGCGTGTAATTATTATTTATTGAGGCAATTATTAACTTAATATTCAGATTTTTTATAATAGAGATATAAGTTCTTTTTTATTTGCTTCTCTCGCTAAATTAAAGAGAGTTTATCTTAATTAAATCTCTTTTTAAACTTTTTTTAATTTGTGACATTTAAATTTATTTCTTGAGAATATCAAACTTATTTAAATTGATGTTCTCTCTTGCGATATTTTCCGAGGGTGAATGTTTAAAGTTGTTCTTATTCTTTTTTTATCTATCTCTTATATAGACGATTGTCTATCTTAATAGATATGTTAATTAAACTTTCTAGTTTATCTAGTCTTTTAATTTGAGCCAACTCGTTCTTAATTAAATCTTTCAGTTCTAGATAATATTTTATTATGAGCGCTGTATTATTCCACTTAATTTATGATATAATCTACTGAAACTTGAATGCATACTTTATTACTAAGTTTATCTATCGAAGTTTTTAAATCTCTCATTCAGCTATTCGTTCTTTATTCACTCTCTTATATATTCGTTAGATACACTTCTTAAAATATGCGTAATTAAAGAAGATTCTTTTAATTTCGATCTTTTTATTCTTTATAGACTTCTTCAAGTAATTTATTAGATAAAGTTCAAATTAATCGAAGACTTTATTTCTGAGATAAGTGACTGCGAACGTTATCTTAACTTTAATGATTCTCAGCTTCTGAATATTAAACTGAATATATATATCAACTTGAATCAAAAAAGCTTTAAACTTTTTTTTATCTTCATAAAATGTGTTAGAAGTATTAATTTTAAGAGAGATATAATTTATATTAACAATATCTCTCTAAAATTATTTATGTTTAGAGTGTAATATATTCGCGTTAATAAGATCTATCATAATAAAGTGATTAATATTCAATAATAAATAGTCAAAGTATTAGAAACTGCTAAGTTTAGTTATAATAAGATCTAGATATTAGAGAATTATAAATAGAAATTACTATTCTTATATAAAAGAGTTAAAGATAGAGTGTAATTGATAATATAAGTTGATTACAGAAGAAGAGATTATAAATCTAAGAGATAAACATTCACTTATATAGTTATTAGTTATGATCTGTATTCTGTACTCTGAATACTTCTTTTAAGCACTCTCGAGCACTTATTTCTAAGTGCTTCTGTTAAATCTTCTTGAGCACTTCTCTTGATATCTGATTTACAATTACTCTTATCAATCACAGTAATTAAGAACAGATCTATCGTAGTTTTACAAGACACTTATGCGTAAGTGGGGTTCCGTTCCTTAATTCTCTGCCGAGTCTGCCGATTGCTGATTCTTTATCATAACACTGAGATGAGAATTATTTAGAATATTAATTAATTAATCATTTCCGCTTTAAAAGAACTATTTTATTATGAAATAAAAAATCTTAAGCATTTAATTAAAATCATTAATAAAGACTGAGTTAAATTCATCTCTCTTATTAAAGATTCTCGCTCGCAGTCTAACTTTATTATAAGACTTAAATTATTTATATTCATTTTTAAGTAATTAAAAAAACTGTATTTCTCTATTAATAATTAATAGACTACATCTTATTTAATAATAATTATCACGAGTTACTACAGTTATAAAGAACAGTTATACGCGAGAGTTGATTATAAATTAGATGATGAAAATTCAACTATTTTATTATATATATAATATGACAAAATATCTGAGATTTAACACGCGGATTTAACGCGTTAGAGTTACGCCTTCTAATTAAATCTCAGAATTAGAAGACTATATTAAAATTAATAATTATAATGCGCATTTAATACTTCTATAGCTTCTTTATAAGCTAGATTAGTTTCTATAATTTAAGTATTTATTTTTATAAACTATTAAATATATTTAGCTTAAGCTGTTATAATATATTTAAGCTCACTCTCTTTATTATTTAGATAAATATAAAACAGTTATTCTTTAACTAATTTAAATTTTAAGCAGATTAACTTACTTTTATTAAATCTTCTTTAAATCATTCTCAGACTCTTTAATAATAAGATAAATTTCATAAATAATCTTAATATATTAAGTTTAATTATCTATCTTTAAAGAGAGAGAAATTAGAGATATCTTTAAAAAAGCAAAATAATCTAAGAATTAAATTAATAAATCTGAAATCTATTAATTAATAATTAGTATTCACGAATAAAAGAATCTTAAGAGTACTTAAAATAATATAATTAAAAATAGAATCTAAAATTTAATTTCTAAGCTAATTAAATATTAATAATAATAGTAAATTCTATTTATCTAATTCAGACTAAAACTAATCTATATCCCTTATATCACTGAAATGATGATCTCTTCTCATTAGAAATAGTGTTTTTGTGTTTAGCGTGAAAATTTGCTGCAGTCTTGACATTAAGAACATCAAAATTAAAAATATAAAAAGAGCTTAAATCAGCTATAGCAGACTAACGACTCGAGATAATATATTATAAATAGATTCATTAAAAAGCGCTAGAAAATCTCTATATAATAGTTTCTTTATTTCGATTTATAGTCTCTTGATTAAGCTGAAAATTAATATTTAACTTATTTTTATAAAAATCTTTAAAATCTAATTACTTATAAAGGGCTAATGATTATAGCTGAGATTCTATAAATAG
>JAABUK010007080.1_pt1 | contig 16372 bp, 24 predicted proteins | sample 5559141 | NCBI WGS metagenome assembly JAABUK01 (sample SAMN10711869, study PRJNA513367) | rock metagenome | isolation source: Antarctica rocks | place: Antarctica: Victoria Land, Pudding Butte nord | collected 2016-01-03
GTGCACTCCTGGTAGTTGTTCTGGTCGTTTTCATCAGGGCCTCTTTGCTTGCTTGTCTTTTGCTGCTGTGAGGGGTGACAGCCATCATAACTATCTACTATGCATAGCTTATGTGACTTCACTGACATTCCCATGCCTTTACGAACTGATCAGCAACATTTGTGGGTATAATGTATGTTACAGTATCATTGAGTGACTTGCGGAGACACCTTGGTTTCTTCTTTGGTGGAACCCTGAGACTCCATATGCTGAGCCCGCCAGATCACGCATTTACCTACCGTATTCTGATACTTGGTGCACTGCAACATTGTATGCGACTTGAGAGAGAATCTGTGTACTCACACAGATCCCATGCTACGTGAGCTCGATTTTGACACGTTGGGTAAGTATCATACATTGTGACCCCGAGCTATTCAGAAATTATAAAGAAAACAATACAGCTGACTTGTGCGTTGATTGATCCAGGCCGTCACACAGCAATCAAAAGCAGTGTCGACAATGAGTCGGGCTTGTCACTCAACATGTCTACAGAGCAGCATAACCGGCCAAACTGGTCTTCACTGTTGTGCACCAGTCATTCAGCAGAACTGTACACTAATGCAGACAACTTCTCGACCCCTGATGATACTTGTCAACCGTTTGCCAAATATGGACATAATGATAATCATACTTCACACGCGTTCCAGCTAATCGTTCTTGCCAGGTATTTGATGCCACACCTCTATGATCCAAACATTTAACCAAGCTCTACGATTAGTGTATCCTTGGGAGAATGCATCCGAGATCCAATCTATCAAGGAAATATGGACATGCTGCTGCAGCATGCCAAAAGTGTGCTTCAACTATCACTGTCTAAGTCTGAGTCGCCATAATCACCTAAGCCAAGCAAGCCATTATCAGCTAGAATGGTGACAGTGCCTTCTGTCACATTGCAAACAGGCTCCCTTGCTTGCATAGCATCCTGTTTCAGTTCCAGGTTGGCATTGCCTTCATGCAATTTCTGCTCAGCCAAGCCTGGAAGCAGCATGCTGGCTTCCGCAGCAGTATCTGTGTTGCTGGACATGATGATGTCATTGTCACTACCAGCATCTTCACGACCAGCAGCTGAGGCCGCTGTACTAGACTGTTCATTAGGCTCTGCACCCACAGCAGATGGATGAACTGGCATGCCTGCTGCTTGCTTCCCATTTCCAAGGCTCTGTGCCAACACAGCGCCATCTGCAGCACCTTGTGACCCAACAGGCCAAGACCTCTCACGCCGTAGTGTTTGGGTAGCAGCCATGCCTGCTTGGCTGTGATCTGCTGAAGGCTGAGAGCTGCTCGCCAAGCTGTAAGACTTATGCTGGGCATTGGTATCTGCTCTGGCTGCTGCTGATGGTGGAGCCGATGAAGAAAGCGCCTGAGGCATTCCAGATGAGTGTAACACACTTTGAGTGTGTTGCTCAAAGTCACCAGCTGCTGCCTCTTGCACCTCAGTGGGAGCTACAGCATCTGTGCTTGGCCGCTCAGAAACAACCGAAAGAGGTTGTGCTTCCGGACACTCGGGCTGCAATTGCTCAGCATAGGATGCAGGAGCCTTGTCTGTGCCCTCATTCAAGCCTAACGCTGCCATGCATGTGGCCTTGCCTAGTGAGGACCTTGGGTCTGCTTGAGCCCTCTCATCCCACCAGTCATGACATCTTGGTCATTGCCTGCAGTCCCAGGCAAGCCTGGGGATGCCATGGCCAGGGTATGTGTGGGAGCTGCTGTGGAAGCTGCTATGGAAGCCACCCGTGATGCTGATGCATCTGATGGTGGGTCCGGCTGAGCTGCAGCTGGCTGTGCTGCCTCGGCTACTGATGCCTGGTTTGCACTTGCCGGCTGTAGAATGCCAGAAGTTGAAGGCAATACATCTGCAGCCCGCTTGGGTGCAGCTGTAGTCAACGGCTGTGTCACCTGCGCCAGAGCTGACTGTTGTGCTGCCACACCCATTGATGATGCAGACATTACTGCCTCAGCAGCGGTTGACGCTGAGGGGGCTACCACTGATACCAGCCGCTGTGGTTCTGCAGCTTGGTGTGAAGGTAGCTGAGGTGAATGTGAAGCTGCTGATGGCATGGCTGGTGTTGCCTGTTGTGCAGCAACAGATGGCAATGGTTCCTGCGGTAGGTACAGCTGTGGAGGAGCTGGTGCAGGAAGTGGCACTGCTGCTGAAGCAGTTATTGACTGAACTATGGCTGCTTCTGGCTGTGACGCCACTGCCAACGCCGGCTGCAGCCCAGGCACAGCAGCAGCAGCAGGCTGGCTGTCAGCAGAGACCTGAGACAGAGCAGCCAAGACAGGAGCTGGATGGCATGCCACACCAGAATGCAGGAAGGGTCTTGTGACCAATGGCACCACTACTGCTGGAGCAGGCCTGTCTAGACTCGCGGGCTCAGCAGCCCTGTTCTGTGTGGGCGCTGGTTTCACTGCAGTGGCAAGGCCTGTTTGGTCCAGCTTGCGTTTGAGTGTCTGCTTCTTGCGTTTTGACTTGGCTGCTGCTTGGGCCTTGGCACCAGGCTTGCCTGAAAAACAAAGCACTCTTGTTTGACAGGCAATGAGGCTGGTGTGAAGCCTTAACCAGCTTGCAGACTTTCTGACGCAGCCCATCAGATGCTAAGCTTTGTTGCGTGCAGCGAATTAACCAGGATGCAATTAGCTTGAAAGGCCACAATGATGATGTGATGTAGCCTGACTTGAGTCTGCAGCGTAAGGCAAGGCATGGCATGCGATGGCCATGGTACTGGAAGGCAGAACCAGGCAGGCAGAAGACATGATGTGATCCTGAAACAGCGCAATCGCTTGCGCAGGTGTACCAACCTTGGGATGCAGGCAGGGGGGGCGGCACAATGCGGCCCTGAGAGTCTGGAGTGGGGAGGCGTGGAGAGGTGTGCGGTGATGCATTCTCGTCCAGCCACCTGTACAAATACACATAATGTGGACACAGTAGTGACTATCTTCACAAGCCTTATGCTGAATGATGCAGCTGCTGATTGCCCTGCAGGTTTGCTGGTGCTTTGATTGTCAGTCAAGCCTACAGACCTTGATCAATATCTCCATTGTAATTGAACAAAGTGATACCTAGAGAGTTGTGCAGTATGAGTTGTGCTCTGACCGATGTGGCCGAGCAGGGCAGCAATGACTACATTCAGCGCCATGGCCAAAGCAGACTGTCATTAACAGCCATGCATGAGAAGGGGGCACAGATGATGTTGCTGCTGCAGTAAGTAACTTACTACCAACACAGCAACAATGTTACGTGCATCCAGCATTTGCATGCAGGTGGGGGAAAAATGATGTATGCATGAGGGTTGCTTGAGCAGAAATTGACAGTATGATTCAGGTGCCTTCAGAGCTGGGCAGGCAACTCTACACAGGAACATGCACATTGGCCTGATGTGGGCCGCAAAGGGTTGTGTGGGCATGACGAGCTCCAGTGCAGAAATAGCAGGGGCAGAGTGTGCACCTGTGAGGCGTGATGTCCAGTGACACCTTCTCAGACTCATGGTCATCGTACAGAATGGTGTGCTTGTGGGCCTTCTTGCTGAAGGCAATGACAGTGCCCCGGTAGTAGACATTGTCTCCCTCCCACCACACTTCTATGCGCTTCCCAAAGTCCTTGAGCCTCTCAGGCTGAGTGTCCATGGTGCCACGGCATGTGGCGGCCCCACACATACACCTACAAACCATAAACTGCTGACAGGGTACATATTGATTGAACAAACAAGGCATTGGCACAATGTGTAAATAAACAGGCTCTTGCCGTGACTTTAGCATGTGCAGCACTCTGCACAGCTTACAGGCTCAGCCAAGAGACAGAACGCTGCAGGGTGCATGCAATGACAAACTGCATGTAAAGGCGCGGCATGCCAAGTAGTAATGTATCAAGGAATGAAGAACACAAGCACATGCCTACTTGCAAGGTAGGTTGTTAGAACACAGGGGTAGCACTGACCTGTAAGCTCCAGCAGCTTGTGCAAGGCCATAGTGCTGGAACTGGTAGTCATAGCTCAGCTCCTCCCCAACAGGTATATCAGTCAAAGCAAAGATGCCTACTTTGACCTCCCCTGCAACATGTCACACAGCTGGTACCAATGTAAGATTGTGGTAGCTCAGGCAAGCGTGCTAACACTGTTGATGCATCAGTGCTTGACAGGGTTGCTTGTGTACAGTCACTCGGGAGATGATTCAGCTGTGACATGACAGCGATCGGCCATGCAGTAGCCCACAGGACATCAGTGTGGACAGCAATGAAGATCATGAAGCTGGACCACCACCAAGATATTGCTCCCACAACATGACCTGGCTTGGGCAAACAACACACTAGAGGCTGCACACCTGTAGCAGCATCATGCCACTTTTGTGACTGGCAGTTGGGGGCACAGCTGCTGTTGATGAGGCGCGCCACGTTGCCTTTGTCCCTGGCATCAATGATGAGGCCTGGGCTGAGCTCCATCATGTAGAAGTGGGGCTGCCCCGTCTGCTTGGCCACCTGCATGCGCCTCTCACACTCCACATCGCTCACCACTTCCCCTGCAAAGAAAAGAAAGGTTTCCGCTGTTTAACGATCTTGACGGGAGCCTCCTGAGGCGGTAGCCTGGAGCCTTCCCCTGCAGTGAGATGCCACTGCAAGTCACATATTGCAGAGGCAATTGTTAAGGCACAACTGTCGACAGCATCTCTGTCCTGCTTTGTCTTCCCAAGCAAATTGTGTTGCCCATGTCATATGCTGCTAGTGCCACTGTGCTGGTTGAGGTATGTGTCAATGCACAGATCCTTTGGCATGCTTTGCTGTCTGCTATTTGTTCTGTAGAGCTGCGTTTACACAATCAACGGACTCTTGTCCTCAAATGTCAGGCCACAAGTAGCCACAGTGCTGTGCAAACAGGTCCTCTAAAGACGACTAAACCGTTGTTGGTCTGGCTGATACACTTGCATGTAAAGCTAGGGTATATATTCTCGGCGCTCACCAGCATACTCAATAATGAAAGTGCCCTTGGCTATTGGCTCAGCAGCCTTGACCCCCCAGCCCCTGTTGGTGGTCAGGAACACTTCCACCTGAGGTGATTTCAGCTGGTGGAAAGGCCTGCATAGGAAGCGCCTGTGAGTTGACAACTGATGTGGAATCAATCTGCAGAGACTGCATGCCTGCGCATGCCAAGCATTTCACTGCGACAATGCTCCATCCACAGAAGTAGATTCTCACATGCACCGCAGCAAGATGAGCTGAGCTTTGCCACAGCCACTGTGTTTTGCAGCCAAGATAGTGGACAGATGCAGATCCATGGTAAGAATTGAGACCTGTTGCTGCAACTGGCGCCGCAAGGACACAGCTTGGGATCACAGTGGATGAAGGACAGCCTGTTGAGGCAGTCTTCCCCACACCCCAGCTCTTGTGCAGGCACAGCTTCTGCATCAGGACTACCCGCTTCACTGGAAGTGGCTGCAGTTGTGGATCTTGGTATCAGTCTGACGGGATCAGCATCATTATGCTGTGTGCCTTCAGGCGTAGCCTGATCCGCAGCATTCTCAGTCATCCTGACAGAAGAGCTGCCCTGATTAGCTGGTACAGGTCCAACTGGAGCCAGACCTGACGGGCCCTGACCATCAGGCACTTGGGAGGAAAGGGCAGGCAAAGCAGCGCCATTGAGTCCTGGGACAGCAGAAGCAGCAGCCTTCTGCAGCATCTGCTTGTGCAGCGTGCTGTTGGCCTGGCGCTGGGTAGGCTGACGAGCAGGCAAGGCGTTGAACAAGCCCATGGGCGCTCGACAGTTGCACACATGTATGTCATCCCTGGGCTGCCGTTTGGGCCGCGCTACCCCTCTTGAGTAAACATTCCTGGGGATGTGCTGATATTGGGGAGCTCTGTTTTTGAGCTCCTCGTTGTGGGCTGCTGCCACCTGCTCAGGGACATTGGTTGAAGCAGCAGACTGGGGGGGTAGGGCAGCAGCTGAGGTGGGCGCTTGCTGCACAGCAGCTGCTAGGGCTGGGGTATGGCGCTGCGCACTGGCTATTTGCAAAGCCTCCTTGAGATCCTGCAGGCCCTGCCGAGCGTCTGCGGACAGCTCCTGCAGCACAAGATGAAATTATGGAGCGCTGTCACACAGCACATTTATTCACATGAATGCCATGTATCCCTTGATTTGTTGACAAGGGAGTAAAAGCATCCGATGCAGCATCTGGTGCTGTCCGTTATGGAACTGTGCCAGGCTGACAGTGCTTGACATGATATTTGCCATAATAACAAAGAATCAGTCATTGATGTTGACACGGGGATCAAAGCACAGATTCAGGCACTGATGGCTAAATGACCAGTGCAGACTCACCTCAACGTTGCAGCAAGCTGTCTGATGCTGTAGTCTGCACTGTTGCAGCTCTACCACAAGCTTGCCTGTAATACGGCTCAACTGCTCACTACTCAAACCCAGTTTTGCCAAGGCCACAAGCAAAGGAGCCGCAGGACTGGACGTCCCAGGCATCTCTGCAGACAGTTGAAGGTGGCTGAGGGATGAGAAATGGAAGATCACCTTTCAGCCTGTCAAGGTGCAGGTGCATTTGCAGATGCGATATGCAGTGTCCTTGCATGATTATGTGCCAAATGTTGTCGTACTGAATAGGTTCAACGCCCTATCTGTGGAGTCTCAGCTGCAAGGCAAAAGACTCGGGTGTTTGTTGGGTCATGTTTGCCGAAATCCAAATGAAAGATTGCCTTAGAAGCTTTTGTTTGGTGAAGTCGAGAGTCTGCGCCCACTTGGCCGCCCCAGGTCTGGATTCAATGAAGTTGCATTGTGTGATTGACAACACTACTGAACTAGTAAACCTTACAGGGATGCACAAGACAGGCTGCTCTGGACAGACAAGACTTGTCCTGCATGTACCTAGCTCATATGAGCTGGAAGCGTTGTTGTTATGAGTATTGTTACTATTATTATTTATTATTTATTATTATTATTTATTTATTTATTTATTATTTATTATTATTTTTATTGTTGTTGTTATTGTTGTTATTGTTATTATTGTTATTATTGTTATTTTAACAATTGCTATTATTGTTGTTATCAAGATGCTTGTTGTCATTGTTATTATCAATAACTTGCAGCAGCAATAGTACCGACGAATCTGTTGCTGCAGCAGAGTGCTTTTCAATGCTCCCATAAGCATTGTGTAACATGCTCAGTGCTCTGACTCCAAAGCCAGACACACAACCAGCAGCAGAACAGCCCCTCACCTTCAGACTGCCCCACTTGCACGTCCACGTTACTTGCTGTGAAGCAGTGCTGCGCGACACCAGCTGTGTTCAAACCCAGTGCTTTAGCCAAGGCTGCAGCTTTGCCCCTGAGCCTTTTGTTTTCCTGCCTGCCCAGCTGCCCACCAGCCCTGCCTGCTGCTGCTGCGTCAGCGTGACTGCCACCCTCAGCTTTCACTGGCATCACTGAGGCCTGAGGCAGCTCTGATGAGACCAACGAAACACCTGCCATGCTTCTTTGTTGCGCATGAGAAGCAGCAGTAGCAGGGATTGTAGCTGCACTGTCAACCAGTGCAGCTGCTGGCCCAGCAGGTTCCTGAGCTGCTGCAGCATTGCTTTTGATGTCCACCTGCTCAGCCTTGCTTTCTGCCAGATTGTGTGTAGCTGCTGCTGTGTCCCTGTTTGCTATGGCAGGAGCTGTGGGGCTTGGTACTTGCATTGCAGTCAGCAAGTCTTGCAGGGCTTCCAGCAGTGGTCCATCCTCCATGAGGTCGCTGAGAGCACGAGCAGAGAAGGCAGACACACCAGCCAGGCCCTGACCCGACACCTTCCTGGGCGCTGCTGCTTTGTTTTGCCTGCTTGCCCCAGGCAAGGCAGGCTGAGCAATGGCTGGCAAAGTGACAGGCTCCAGCTCTGTTGCAGGCGCAGCTGGATCAGCCATGGCCGTGGCATGCTCAGTGGCTGTGGAGCGAGTCGCAAGATCAGGTATCTGCCTCTGTGGTTGAGATTCAGTCAAAGGCATATGCTTGGCAATCTTAGTCTTGGCTGTAGAAAGCTTCTGCTTCTGCTGTGACCTTGCAGCAGCACCAGCTGCAGGCTGATCAGCCGCAGCTGCGCCATCCAAGCCTGCTGTTGCATCCCCATCAGCAGGGGTAGCAGCAGCAGCAGCATCTGACTCAAGCTTTGCTGCCTTTGCTGATTTATCTGTGGGGGCCTGTGAGGCCGTGACTGCTGCCGCCTTACGCTTGCTGGGTGTAAGTGTTCTATGTGGCGTTGCTGCTGGAGCCTGTTGAGCAGGCATGGCCGGAGGCTTGCACCACCAGTGCTGCGGTGCCTTGCGGCCTCCCTTGGGATGCAGAAAATCACGCACCTGCAAGCACAAGTTGCTTTTGAGTACTCGCTCTGTACACTGATGAGAGACTGATAGGACTGCCTTGAGCCAATGACAGTCACATAGCTGGTGTGATTACCTGGGTGGCATATGCCAGGGTAGCCCAGCCCGTAATAGAAAGGTTGTTGTTGCAATCTGTTGTTTCTGAGCAGTGAAGTTTGGCTCATGTTTAGTGCACCTGACACAACAAGGGCTGAAGGCAGCTGACTGCAGCATGCATATGATTGGCTGCTTCTCATTGTGCAGACAGGGCAAGCTCAAAGGGAGCTGCAGCATCCAACATGGAATCAAACTATCTTGCATGTTGTTTTTAGGTAGCAGCAACATTTGAAACAACAAAAAAAACCATGAATTAGCACCTGCTCAACACCAAGGTCAAACAGCTGCCTGTTCTTTGACTTGTTCTTGGACCATAAGTCGTTCTTGAGACCCTGAGCCCAGCTGCAGACATCCTTTGAGCTTGACCATGTCACCTCAATTGTGCCAAAGAAGATTACAGGCAGCTTCCCAACTTTGGGCACATGACCAAGTCTGGGCTTGGCTGCTGTTGCTGACAGAATTTGAGCCTGAAACAATATGCATATCGTGTCAGAACCTGCTTGAACTGTGTATATATGTGTATATGACCAAGAAAGCCAACATGCCAACACCAGACACGCTGAGTGCATGCTTTGTACAACAATGCTTTGTACATTGTATGTGTTACACACAACAGGTGACTTGGATATAGAGTCATTGATCCAAAGGGCAAGAGCTGCTTACAGGCCAGGCAGGAAACCCCTTCACTCTGCACCAGACAATGGAATTTTCTTCTGCCAGCTGCACAAGCTCCGGAAAAGCCACTTGTTGAATCAGAGCCAGGCTCTCAAATGGCTCCTGCTGAGGATCACTGGCTCGACTAGGTATCTGCTCATTGGCTTGCTTTTTGGCACTGCGCAACCTGGGACTAGAAGGCAGGGCACCTGCCTTTGAGAGGCCCTTGTCTTGGCTGGACACCTCAGCAGATACACTTACTATGGCTGGGGCAGCTGCTGAAGGAATGTCAGTGTCCTGAGGTGACATCTCGCGGGCGCGTTTCTTTCTGTTGTGCCTGTCAGGCGGTGGACTGCTGCCTGCGCTTGGACTGCCTTGCAAGTATGACGAAGCTGTCTGCTGAGCAGTGACTTTGCCACTAACCTCATCTTGAGCTAAATCAACGCTTTTGTTTGTTGCATCAGCAGCAGGATCAGGACCTGGGACACTGTCTGCTGCAACCCTTTTGATAGCTGTACTGTCCAACACCAGGTTATCAGCTTGTGCTGAGGTTGCTGCGCTTGTGACTAGCTGTTTGGCTGATTGCTGATGCTGGCCTGGGACACCACGTGCAGCAGCTGATGCACTGTCAGTACTGTACGAAGGTTGGCTGTCAGTGTGCGAGTTGCTACCGCCAGTGCCAACAGAGGATGCTTGTTGAGTCTGCATACACAGACTGATCAAACCTGACTATATAAGACAGACAGTTTGCAGGCGGGCGCACGCGCTCCGCCACAATAACTGCACGTCATGAAAGCATTATCGTACCGGCAGGGACAACAACTCGTTCTGCTTCCTCTCTTTGAAGTGAGTTTTATGCTGTTTGGAACTACCCATCCACAGCGTCAGATACGAAAGCCTTCCGCTATGGAAAATAGCACAGCAACGCTGCATACATTCAGGATCATTATGTTGCAGGACGGGCTGGCCGCGCTGCAGCACGACAGTCAAAGTGTTGCAAAGCTACCGATCAAGCAATTCGTATGATGTCCGACACGACGACGCTCAAATGTTCTGCATCAGGTCTTTGAGGCTCGAAATTGGATCAGCGTGACCACTCCCCCGCGTGCGTGAGGCTACTGCAACCAAGTCTCGGACATGCGGGTTGAATGGCACCTAGTGCCAAACTGTTATGTAATGAGACTTTGGCACTGCTTGCAATTGTGCCTGCCACTGCATCTTAAGGTGTGTGGAGCTGTCGGTTTGCTTGCATGTGCAGAGTCACTTCGTGATGCAAGCAGGGACGTCTTGGCAGCAGATACTGCTTCAACACGAGTTAGGTGACCACTTTTGGCCAAGATCAGAGTAAGTAGTCAGCAAGGCACATGTACATGATGATGGGTCATACTGAACATACTGCAAAGGCCGTTTTCGGGAATTGATCATCGGATACATACCACTATAAAAAGCCCGTATCACAGCTTAATTTGGACATGAAGTTGACCAGGTGGCAAATCAAATATGGACATCATACGGTGCATGCAGCAGCACACATTGGTCAGTGGTTGTTTTACTGTTCAATGCTGCCTTTTTCCTTAGTGGCCGCCCCTTGATCCGCATGCATTGAAAGCAAGTTGGAGCCCAAGCACAAATGAATTTGAACACATGTTTGTGTACTTGCCTTACATAATTTACAAGCACACATACTGTAGCGAATGGTACATAACAGAACATCAAAACTTGGGCAATGCTGATAAGGCATGCCATTTGTTCCTTGCCAAAACTGTTCAGTGAAATGAGCGGTGACTCATGAGCAAAAACAAGACTGTCAGTGCATTTCCCGAGACAAAGTCTGTTTCCAAAGGGACCTAAAGAACTGCCGAAAGTACCAATGGCATCTATGTGAGTCTGGACAGGAGTCTGGAGGCACTATACTGATGCTCAGGACCTGCTATCTGCCTTACTTATGCAAGACAGCTCTCGAAAACCTAAACATTGCTTGCAGCGAGGGTAATTAAAGTGTGGGTAGTCGGTCCTCGTTGCCAACAATAGTCAACAAGTTGTAGCCAAAGGGATCAGCGACGTGCTTTGACCAGTTAGCGTATGGGCCTTCTCCTGTCACGTAACTCTGAATGGCAAACGCCTGCACAGTGCATCACAAGGTCTCAAATTGCAGTCTGTTCTGAAGAGAGTTGGAGCTCTGTGCATAGCAGCTGCACACCTTTGCATGCACGCAAGATGTCTGAGTCCATGCAGCACTGTGTCACAACCAACAAGAGTTGTTGACGGCAACACTACATGGAAACAGAACTGTACATCAAGGCATGCACCCTGTCACAAGATGCCACAACAACTTGTGCACTCACCAAGACAGCCACCATTGCTAGTCGCCCATTCTTGATCTCCTTGACCTTCAGCTCTGCAAAGGCCTCTGGGTCATCTGCTAGGCCAAGAGGGTCAAATGGTCCACCAGGATACAGGTTGTCAAGTCTGTCAAAGATGTCTGAGTCAAACTTGCCGACTCCTGGGGAGTACCCCTTGGGTCCCTTGCCTTGTTGCCTGCAGTTCATAGCCAGTCAGCAAATGCCAGGGACAGAAGAGAGCTCCAGCAAACAGATGCAAAATGCTGCAAAGACATCCAGCAAGAGATGCCTAGGATCTGATTACTGATTGCGCATGCAACAGACTGTCTGCAACAGATTAAACAATTGCATTAGAATGCATTGCGTCGTTTGATCTCAAGGCAGGCTAGTATGTGTATCTGCATGCTAGCAATGTACAGAAAACAAACAGTCCGCGCTGCAATGATGTGCTCACCTGAATCGCTCAACAGCACCCATCAGCACGACCTCAATGCCTGTGACTGCTGCTAGAGGCAGAGGGTTGTTCACTACACCCCAGGGCACTGCAAAGTAGTTCAAGGTGCCACCGTTTAGCATCTCAGCTCCTGTCTCAAACCAGGTTCCACCGTAGATGTCTGCACCGTTGGCCTGCAGGCCCTCGGGAATGACAATGCCGGCTGCTGCCAACATAGCCCAACGTGCATGCAGAAGCTCGTATGACCTGTACTTCTCGACTGTTTCTGGGTCCTTGCCAAGAGACAAAGGGTCGTACCCATAGCTGCACCAGAAGTCGACGTTGTGACAATATTCGACAAGTCATTGCTCGTGTTCACTGACGTAGAACAAAGTCCGATCAAAAGCAGGCATCGAAGTTACTAAACTTACTCTCCAGCCAACTGGCCGTTCAGGTAGCCTGGGATCTCAGCCTCATCTAGCAGACCGCGGGGCAGGAAAAGGGCCCGAGATGGCCCTGCAGAACGAGCACGATCTCATCACATATCAGCTCAAATGAACGTCAAGTTGCACAAGCCGACAGCTCGTATACGTACCATACCACTTGTCCAGGCCAGAAGCCCGTTCCTCTCCAAACCATCCCTTGGATGAGCTTGCTCCCGCCTGCTTGCTGGCCTTGTTGCCGGCCTTCTTTGCGCCCTGGAAGACTTTCTGGGCAGCTTTCTTTGGGGCCTGAGTTTGCTTCTTTGATGGAGCAGCTGGGGCTGCCTTCTTGGCTGCTTTCTGACCCTTCTTGACAACCTGAGTGGCGTTGCCTGGCAGCTTCTGCTTTGCAGATTCCTGAACCTGCTTAGCTTGCTTTTGAGCTTTCTTGAAGATAGCAGAGACCTGGAACTTCTGTGTAATGGGCTTGGGAGCAGCGGTGCCGGACTGTACAGCGGCGCCCATGAAGTCACTGCGCATTGCGGTAGCCATGGCTGCTGACGATGAGCACAAGTTGACACAATGCGAGCACACAAGCAAACAAGTGTATCAGTGTGACTGCAACACCGATCAACGAGCCAATCTCAGTCGAGATAAGGAGCGATTTTGGTTTAGGGTCCCGTGGACCTGCCCGTGGCCATAGACGCACTCCGTGCCCCTGGCACAAATTGTACAAATCTGGCTCTCAGGTGAATGCGACCTTAGGATTGATTTCCAGTGTACTATGCCAAGTATGTTCAATAGGGGCCCGCTTTCCTGATGTTAGTGGTCAGTGTGCAGTTATTACACTATTACACCTCTAACTTATCTTCAGATCTTCAAATCTGTGCCTCCAAAGATGTGTTCGGCAAGGCAATCCCAAGGTCCAGTATGCAACAGAAGTTCGTCCTGATCTGCCAGGAACATCAATATAGGTCAATGCAGCGCTGTCACAGTATTTGCAAACCATGCACATGACCATCCATCTTTGATTGCCCTTGACTTCTTTCCACTGGAGCAGTCAAGAGACCTAAGCTTACTCATGCATCAGGCAGCCTAGCTGACTTTGACAAACAACCCTAACAACCTCAACGATGTCATTTTCAGATACCATACTACTCTGACTGAAGAGCTAACAGTGACAAAACTATGCAACATGCAACACAAACTGCAACAACACGGTCTACACAAGGACTGCACATGATCAGCATCAGGTTGCCGTCAACAACTTAGATGTTGCTGAGATAGATATGTCGCCGTATGGCTCTTCCTGTTTCAGGTTGACATAGTTCCTGGTTTTCAAGACCAACATCTCAAAGAACCACCTTGATGCGTCCTTACGCCCTTTGCCTTCTACAAGGGCATTCATGCTCACCTGCACAACAATTTGCGCCGCTTCTTTATATTACACGGACCATATTCAAACAGCAGCAGCAGCACCACCAGCATTCAACACATTGGCAGGACAAAAGTCAGATACAGCAAACAGGTACACAGAGGAGGGTGCACAAATGTGCTACCTGTGGTGCAGATCCGTGCGAGGAACTGCTTGATAAGCGACGCTTCTTGACAGACCCTTGCTCAGCAGCTGCTTCAAAGTTGGTCTGCAGACTAGACAAGACCATCTTTGTCCTGCTAGTGAAGCTGTCTTTGGTATGTTCATCCCCTCCAGCTGACTTCAACTCTGTGCCCTGTGCAATTTACGCATGTGGCATAAGACCAACATAATAGATTGACTATTGACTTGCACATGATGGCTTAAGCCCCTCCCTGGACAACTGCCTCAGCAGCTTGTGAACAGCAGCACGAAATGTATTTTGTGGCTGCAGGCCTTTGACTGCAGCAAAGCAGTTGACAAGCATGTCTCAGACAGGAAGGCCACCATGTTGCCAGGCCAAACATATCTCCAACAACCCTTGCCCAGCATCAGAGCTAACTGTCATTGAAGCCACAAGGGGCAGCATTAGGCAAGCAGCCCCTTGGCACTCTCTGCAATACCTGCGAGCCAACTTCTTCAGGGATGGAGTGGCCATCAGTGAGGGGTGGGGTGGCCATAGCCATGCCATCTTGGGCATCTTCAGCAGGGCCAGCTGGGGATAGCCCTTCATGGCGGTCATCACCAATTGTCATGTCATCCCCTACAGCGCCAGAATTGCAGGACTTATGCAATTAGCTGTACAGTCCACTGCAAATTGCAATTGCAGCAAACTGGTGGAATGTGTTTCCCTTAACAGTCTGACCAACAGCTAGTTTTGGCATCTATGCAAACAGTGGTGTCGTTTTGCTACCTGCACCAAAGCCTTGGTCAGAGAAACCTGGCTGAGCAGCACCAGCCGAGGCATCCATACGGTCTTCTTGCACCCCTTCCATATCAACGGGACCCCCAAAGTCCAGAGCATCACCACCATCCAATGCAGCCTCTGGCTCAGCTGCCTCTGCAGCTGCCATCTCATCTGCGGCTACAGCTGCTGCAGTGGCTTCCTGAGTTGCATCAGGCTGAAAGCTGCGCTCTGCAGCCCTGGCTTGGAGCCGTTGGTGGGCCAACTCTTGCTTGGAGGTCATGGCAATTTGATACAGGCTGTACAGCTGAGGAGCCATGCTGGCAGAGACTGCTGGCCTGTGTAGCAGACTCTCCTGGGCTAGCTCGCTGTATGAGGCCTGCACGCAAACACAGCCAATGCCCTCAAGGCCATGCGTTCACCAACGTTGACGCGCACAGGATCTGCTGAAGGAAGGGGTAGAAGAGCTGATGCTTCAATAGTGCCCTGGGAAGATGCAAGATGCAGCCCTTTTCATGAAGCAAATTGGCTATAGCTATGGCATTTGCGCACGCATCTTGTCTTTGGAGACCAGTTTCTGTAGACAGCTCTGCAAATCGCAGCTTCATGAGAATTTCACGAAGCAAGGAAAAGGCATTGTCTTGAAGTACAGCTTGCATCAGGCATGAAGTGTACTTTGAACAGTTACAAACTACAAATATTATGGTCAGACCAATGCGGAAAATTTGCAACAGCAGCCTGTCTTCCTGAGCCAAGCAATATTTGTACTCACCACATGAAAGCTGTTGCGGATGTGCTTGTTGCCCTGGAGGGTGCTGATGCTGTCACGCACTTGCACAAGGGAGCTGGGGTCCTTCAGCAGGCTCATGATCTCAGCCTTTGGCAGCTCAGTGGCTGGCTTGTCTGCAAAGGCCAAAAGCAGCACATCAAAAATGACAATTGAGCTGTGCTGTACAGAACAGCATCATGCAACACGCCATATTTGGCCTTCTGCCCTAGGCAGCTTCGTGGATGTGTCCTTTTGTCTGTCTGTTGTATGTAAGAGAAGCTGTGTTCTGTGTGATAGCTATCAGGTTCGTAAAGTGGGCACAAACAGACAGCTGAGTCTCAGATTGCAAGCCATGGAGTGACTGTTGCATACTTGAGGCGACGTCCAAACGGGCTGGGCGACGCTTCTTGCTGAGCTTGAGCGCCTGCCTGCCTGGCCGAGGAGGCTTGCTTGCTGCCTGCTCCTCTTCTTGCAACTCTGGGCTTGCAGCCCTGAGCCATAGACGATGTCTGCTGTTTATGACCAGGAGACAGACCAGTATGCTCAAGAACAGATGCAGCATTGGCCAGCATACACACCATTTTTTGATCTGGATGAAGAGGTAGATCATGCTCAATGGTAAAAGCAAACCTGTACTAGCTTATGCACATGCTCCTCTTTTGCTCTGCATACTGTCCTGCTAGCAAAACTACAGCTTGGTGATGATAAGTTGCCTGCATGATACAATTCAAAGCTGCAGTAACTTGTGATTTGGGCTCTGGTTGAATGTTACCTGATGCTGCCACCAGGCGTTGACATGTTGCCCAAATCTGCCAGTGCTTGCAAGCCGTCACTATGGGCAGGACTGGGCCCTGCAGCTGGCTCTGAAGGGGGAGCAGCAGGGGTTCCCTCTTCCAGGCCAAACATGAGATCATCAGGCGGTGGTGCCAGCATGTCATCATCTGGGGGAGGTCCTGCAAC
>JAABUK010007081.1_pt1 | contig 16366 bp, 1 predicted proteins | sample 5559141 | NCBI WGS metagenome assembly JAABUK01 (sample SAMN10711869, study PRJNA513367) | rock metagenome | isolation source: Antarctica rocks | place: Antarctica: Victoria Land, Pudding Butte nord | collected 2016-01-03
AACGAAGCATATTATAATATCATATCCGCTCTTTATAAGTAAGAGAAGCATACTGTTCTCAATTACAGAAATGAGCGACTATTAATAAATACTCGTAATTATTTATAAGATTAGAATAGCAGTACATTTTCTTTAGAAGATGAAACTTCTAACATAATTTCAAGTAAGTAACATCTAAATCAAAGAATTAAGGTCGAAATCTCACAGTAAAGCTCGCAAGAGATCGCAATTATATAATATAAAATACAAACAAAAGAAAGTAAGATAAGAGCAGTAGATTTTTTTCTTAAGAAGATTTTCTACTTTATAAATATATAGATTTTCTCATTAGTTATAAGTTAGATAAAAGTAAGAATTATCATTAAATTAATTCTAATTATTCATTATTTTAATATAAATGCTATGAATTCTAATTATATAAATAAATTTCTTAATTTTTATACTTAAAATAATTATTTATAATTAATTTATTATTATCTTAAGAGCTTCTTTACTTACTTATAAGATTATAATAACTTAATAATCTTCTCTTATAAATTATCAAAATATAATAATCTTATTTATAACTTTTTATAATTCTATAACTTTAATTATATTTAATATTATTATTATTAACTTTATATCTATTTCATCTCTTAATATTTAATTCGTGATAATTATAATCAATTCTTTATTCTTTCGATTTATTTATTATTTATTATTATTAAATATCTATAATTAAGATTTTAACTGCTTCTTTATAATTTTCTACTGCGATTTAACTTTATATCTTTATTTTAATTTTTCGTAATTTTCTCAGCTCTTTCTTTATCTCTTTAATATTTGTAAGAATTTACAAGAGAATATAAGAGATTAATAATGTTTATAATTCGATCTTAATGCGTTTAAGACATTTCATTAATTTTATTAATTATGTTTTTTTTATCTTTATAACTTTTTCCTCTTCTTTATTTATTCTTACATTTAACTTTAAGATGTTATAAATAATAATAGCGATTTTCTTAAGCTGATTTACTTACTGAGTAGACTACATTATAAAAAAATTTCAGCTATTTCAAGAGATTGAGCTGAAATACATTCTAATTATGAAGAGATTAATTTAAAACTTTAAAGAGTGTTTAATAAAAAGAGTTAATAAATATAAATTAATATATTTATATTATATTAATAAAGTGTAAGAGCATTAACATCTTTAATTAAGCAACTTATCTAGAATATTAAGTTTAAGAATTGAATATTAAGAGAAAGCAATTTAATTAAGAAGATTAGAAGAATATATTAAGACTTAATTTAGTTAAAGTGAATACTAAATATAATATTGAAGAATTATAATTATAATAAAATTATTATTTTAGAGCGAAGAATTAATATAAGACGAAGACTAAGTAATATAATATTTAATATTATATTATAATCAATAAGTCTACTGAAATATAATAGTTATAAATAAAATAATAGAATTGAATAATATAATGAAATTAATTAGAAGAGAGCACAAAATCTTATATTAATAAGAAAGAAAAAATAGCTTAATTAAATAAAATTAAAACAATCATCAACTTATAATTATTAATAATAACTAATTAATTATAATAACTGAGCGCAGACTAAGATTATATAAATAATTATAATAACTAATAAATAATCTTTAATTAATATAATTAAGCGGTTATTTACACTCTATCTTTTATATATTAATATTATAATAAGAATAATATTATTATAATATTATTATAATATATTTATTAATTTAAAATGAAATTAAGCTAAAAAACTTATAATATTATAATTTATCTTTAATAAAAGTTTATTAAAATGAAAGAGAGAGTTTAATTTAACTTTACTTTATTATTAATAATATGATAAAGTATAGAATAATGATGAAATAAGAAGATAATATATTAGAATAAATAAAGATTAAATTAGTTTTACAAAAAAGATCTTAATATCTTAAATAATATAAGAAAGAAAATTAAGAAAATCTTTAGAATAATAAGATAATTATAAAAGTGAAATAGAAGACTAAAATATTTATTAAGATAATATTAAAGAGAAAGAGATTAGTAAATAAGATTAGAGTAATAAGAAAATAAATATTAAATTTAGTAAGAGATATAAAGAAAGATATTCTAAAAGAGTTTAACTTAGAATTCTATATAATAGTAAAAGATATTAATAATAATAATTCTTATTTCTATCTAACTTATAGTTAATAAGGGAATCTATATATTTATAAAGTAGAAAATCTTTTTAGAAAAAAAATCTATCGCTTATATCTTACTTTCTTTTATTTACATTCTATATTATATAATTACAATCTCTTACAAACTTTACTGCGAGATTTTAATCTTAATTCTTTAATTTAAATATTATTTACTTAGAATTATATTAGAAGTTTTATCTTCTAAAGAAAATATATTACTGCTTTAATCTTATAAGTAATTACGAGTATTTATTAATAATTACTTATTTCTGCGATTAAAAATAGTATTCTTCTCTTACTTATAAAGAGCGGATATAATATTATATTAGAGTCGGAAGTCGGAGAGATGAAAAAAATATAGAAAAGATAGAATAGTAGAGTATTGATAATGAGATGAAACTGAGCGTAAAGCAATTATTTAAAATAAGTTAATAAAAGAATCTTATACTCTTTTATAATTTTCAAATTTATTAACTAATAAATAATTATATAATAAAGCTCACAAAAATATTTATCTCTCTTTTTATTATATAAAATAATAAAGATAATAAGATTAATATCTTCTTATATAATAGAGTTATAGATTATATATTTAAGTTAACTAAGATTAAGAATCTAACTTAATCATAATTACATATCTGAGTTAATTGAGATCGAGAGTTTAACTTAATTATAATCACGTGCTTAAGTTAATCAAGATTAAGAATTTAACTTAATTAAGATCACGTACTTTCTAAGCTGGGCGCGTATAATAGTTCGAGTTAATCAAGATTGAGAGTCTGACTTGATTAAGATCACATGCCCGAGTTAATTAAGATCGAGAATCTAACTTAATTAAGATCACGTGCTCTTTGAGCTGAGCGCGCATAATAGTATATCTTCTTCTATAATCTTTTAACTTAAAAGATCTTCGAAATAATAATAAAAAATAATTATCTATATAATATTTAATAACGCAAATTTAATGTTTAATACTTTCTTACGAAATTATCGCCAAATTTAAGTTATAAAGTATATAAGAAATTCATGTTAAGAAGAGCTTGTATTTAAAGTTAATCTCTATTAACTCAGCACTACTTTCTAAGCTGTTAATGCTTAATTTCTTAAAAACTGATCTTCACTCTTTCTTAATCGCAAAGATGTGATATAAAAATTTAACTTCAGATCTTATCTTATCTAAATTATTAATATAAAAGACGTGTAATCTCTTAAGATATCGAAGATCACAAAACAGTTTTTAGTTATTCTTATAATCTTTCTTTTAATAGATTTAATATTTAAAGTCACGCTTAAAATTATAACAACTATTAATAATAACTTCAATAACTTATTCTTCATCTAAAATCAAAGTAATCTAAGCTTAAATATATTAAGACTGTTCTTTAATAATGAGTTCAATAATCTTCTTCAACAGCTTAACATGAAAGATGTTATAAATTCTTAAGCTTTCGAGCAGTTTCAATTAATAGATGAGTGAATTAATATATTTAATAATCTTATAAAGACTAATCTTCTAATAATTCAGCTTCTTATTAATTTATTAAATATAAATATTATTAATCTTTAATTAAATCATATCTTCAATCTTAAATATCTTAAACTGTCGATATTAATTATAATAGCGCTTTATTTATACTCAAATTTAATGAAGCTGATTTATTATAATCTAATAAATATTCTAGATCTTATTAACGTAAGTAATAATAATGACGTTAATTAATTTCGTCTTAAGAATCTCTGAGAAGATAATAAAATTGAGGTGATAATTATTCTTAATAAAGAAAGAGGTCATATCTGTAATAACGTGAGCACTATTATTATAGACTATCTCTGCAATATTTAATTAATTATCTTAATTATTTTAAATGTAATTAATATAAACTCATAAATAAATCTTAAGAGATGTATTAACTCGTTCAATCTAATTATTAATAAAGAGATAATAAACAATTATAAAGAAGTGCTTAATATTGAGTTGTTTATATAAATACTTAATAAACTTATTCACGAACTATATATCTTAATCAATAATTCAGATCTTAAAGATATCGTAATAACAAATCAAACGCTAATAAATAATAATAACGATTTTCTTAACAATTATATTCTTCTTATGAATTGTCTTAAAGTGAGCACGCTTAATATAGATATTAATTATAATCAGAATAATATCATTCTTAATCTTAATTATAAAGAGCTTAATAATGAAGTTCAAGCTTATTTAAGTCTAAGATTTTTTAAGCTGAGAGTGAGATTTAAGAAGATTGTAGATCTTGCGGAAGCTGAATTTATTTCGTTAATATAAATGATATCTCTGAATATATTACTTAATCAGTATGAAGAGTTCGAATCAGAAGTACTGTTATTAAATTAATTTAATCATGCGCTTTTACTCGAAATGATCGGCGAGAAGATTATTATAATACTGCTCGAGAATCTGAATGTGTAAACTTCGGAGAATATAGATCTTATTATTCACAAAAAAAATTCCGTTATTTAGAGTTCATCTCTTTAAAAGATTCTCTAATAAAGCGTCTTTGTGAATATTAGAATCTTTAATAAGAATAGTGATATAATGAGTGCAGATTGATTTAGAAACAATAATTACTAAGAGATTTAATTAAGAAATCTTAAAGTTAATAATCTTGATTAAGACAAGATTTAAGAAGAGTATTATAAATAATAATTCTTTCTATATATAATTAACGCGTTTAAAGAGCTTGTCAATAGAATTAATTATATTCGGGCGATATTTAATTATATAGTCGAATTTACTGAGCTTCAATTATAATCTTATTTATTAGCGACTTAATTTCATGATAAAGTTAAATTAACAAAGATTATTATAATTAAAGAGCATAATAATTTATTATTAAACGTTTTTTAGAAAGTATTTTTAGTGCTTTATAATATATATTACGATTAGTAGTTCTTAATCTAATATATTATAACGAGACTCTTCGAGAATTAACTTCTTTAAATAATAGATAATTAAGTATTATCTTCTATATTAATTCATCTGAGAGAGCATCGTCTTAATCATATACACGCAGATATTAGATTTAATAAAGATCTGCTTACTCGAATTAAATTAATAAAGAATAGAATACTTATAGAATACATCTTTCAGCTTATTAAAGAATTTCTAAGTTTATAATATAAAGATAAAGTTTTTAAAAGACTTTTTTAATAGATTTATTAAGTCTCTAATAATCTTAAAGTATTCTTGAATAAAATAATAATAGAAGTTCGCGAAATCAAAAAATTCTTAAATCTCTCAGAGCTTATAGAGCTCTAATTAATCATAAATAATCGCGATTCTCTTTAACTTCATCTTAACTATATTATTATTAATAATGAAGTCTAGAAAGAAGATTCTCTAAACATGAAATTTATACTTATTAAGATTAGCGAAGAGCTTAATCTTTCAAAGACGATTTAAGATCTTATAAATTCTCTTCATTAATTACTTCTTAATATTCTTATAAATAAGAATATTGTTAAAGAAGATCACGCAGCTATTATTAATTAAACTCGTAAGAACGTGATTTATATAAATCTGAAATCAGATCAGCTCATTAACTATCTCGAAGAATATGATATTATACTGAAAGAGTTCGTATTAAATCTTAAAGGCGATAAGATATTCATATTCTGAGGTAATTCAGATCTGATAAAAGATCTCAGTCAGATCAATCTTAACAAAGAATTGTGCGTTCCGAACCTAATTTAATAGAATATTAAATAAAGATGTTGAATAATGATTCTTAATAGTAATAATGTTAAAAACCCGATAATTAACGCAGAAACGAAACTTAATTAAATTCTTCTTAATTATAAAAAGAATTAGAGTCGCGGTAAAGAACTTACTGAAGAAGATTCATCGGCGATATAAATATTCCTTAATATATTTCTTTTAAATCTGTAATTCGGCGTTATTATAAAGATATGCGAACTTATTTAATAGAATCTTATTTAATTCAATATTAATTCGGAAGTTTTATTTCAAATCTTGATGAAATAATAGTGAGATATATTCCTTCTTAAAGAAGATGTTAACATAATCTTAATAATTAAAGAATAAAGTAATACAAACTTATAATTTCTTTTTAACAGTTATTATAATAATAAGAATGATGAGAATAATAGAAAATATAATAAATTCATCAGCTATTAATAAATTATTCTTAATAACTATTTCGAAGCTTTTAACTTCTCTCTCAATTTAATAAAGCTCTATATTAAAGAGATTTTAAGTAAAGTAATTAATAATCGGGCCGATCTTTTATAAATCTAATATAATACTTAGAGAGATCGCATATTTAATTTAAAGAGCGGCAAACTCTTCAACTTATTATATTTAAGAAAGATAATTAAATAGAATCTTCTTAAAGATGATTTTAACGCAGAAGTTAATTAATAAGTTAATTAATTCAGAAATAAATTTCGAGTCTTAATTAAAGCATAATATCTCTATAAATCAATCAATCTAAGAATTATACTTACGCAGATATAACTATTCTGCGATTAGATTATACAGATTAATATAAGTTATGATAATCTTAATTATCTGCTTTAATCTTATAAAGATTTAAAGCGTTAAGATATATTTCTTAAGATCTTTAGTCTGCTGAAGCTTACTCTCATCTAACGCGTGAATAATGTTCTTAATAACAACTTCTTAAACATCGTAATCTGAGATTTAGTTATAATTCACAAAGTTCGTTATTATCTTATTATCTATTATTATTGTTGTCTTCTTCTTATTTAATAAGCTCTTAATAATTAAATACGGAATCGTGTTAAAGATGATTTTATTGATAAGAGTTAGTATGATTCTGAAGAATAGCGGGTTTAAACTTATCTAAATCATTGAATCTTTCACGATCTCTATTAATATTATAATCGCAAGTACTGAGCTGATTAATCAAGTCTTTAAAGTTATAAAGTACTTTAGAATTTTATAATTAATTTCGTTATAGTAAAGATAGAGATTAAGATCGCGATAATATTACTTTTCTTTTGTAGTAAAAGAGACTTATATATTTTATATTCAAGATCTTAAGATTTTAATTAAAATTGCAGCCGTATCTATAACGCGGAAGTTATCGCGATTACTATTAATCAAATTAATCGAAATACTTTGAAGACTTCAATTTCGAGTATACTTAATCTAAAAACTTCAATTAATAAAGAGAGCGTGTTTCTTTAAGTTTACATAATTATTAAAGTTTAGAACTAAGATATCGATTAATTCTTACACATCATACTTAAGCTTAAACTTAAGAAGTATCTCTTAAATAAGAACAGAATAATTAAGTTATAAAGCTAAATTCTTAAAGATCTTAATCATCTTCTTTATCATTATAATCTATTAAAAATCTCTCAGCTGTTAATTAAGATGATTTCTCAATTAAGAATCGCGATATTACTAATATAGAGTCTGCTTAATATTATTGAAGCAGTTCGAGATAATATTGAGTTATTAATTGTTAAGAATTGATTAAAGAAACTTCTTAATCTTATTCGCGCAGAAATTATAAAGAGAGTTGATTTAAGCACTCTTATTATTTAGATAAATGCTGAATTGTTATTAAAAGAGAATTTGAAGATTGATAAAGAAGAGATTAAGCTTATTAATCTCGTTATTAAAGATAATAATATTAATAGATTTAAACTCTTTAACTGCGGAAATTAAGATAAATCGATTATCTATTAAAGTGATTGATAATTCATACTTTTATTTAAGTTGAGTCTTAATCTTCTTTATAACTTTATAATAAATACTATTCAACTTTTAAGTAATAAGATCTTTATAAATATTGAGATCTTTATAGAATTTATTATTATTAGCGTCTTTATTCTTCTTAATTAAAATATAAGACTTAATTAAGTTAGTAAGAGATATTGATTTAAATTCTAAAATAATAAGAAGATTTATTTAAGTCTTATATCATAAACTGTGTTAAAGATTCTTATATTAAGTTAATAAATCGAACTTAAATAATGAGATAACTGAATATTAAATATCAGATATAATATTTCAATTTAATATCTTTAAAATCTTAAAGATATTTAATTTAAAACTATAATTCTAAAATTATAATTCTATAAATCTGTAATTTAAGAACTATTTTATCGAGTCTGTACTAAAATAACGCTTAGAATATTAAAGTTGAGAGTTAAAGAAATGAAAAAGATATAAAAAAGATAGAGTAGTAAAGTGTTAATAATAAAATGAAACTAAGCGTAAAGTAATTATTTAAAATAAATCAGTAAAAGAATCTTATACTCTTTCATAATTTTTAAACTTATTAACTAATAAACAATTATATAATAAAGCTTATAAAAATATCTATCTCTTTTCTTATTATATAAAATAATAAAGATAATAAGATTAATATCTTCTCATATAATAGAGTTGCAGATCACATGTCTGAGTTAATTAAGATTAAGAATCTGACTCAGTCATAATCATGTATCTAAATTAATTAAGATCAAGAATCTAACTTAATCATAATTACGTGCTCGAGTTAATCGAGATTGAGAGTCTAACTCAATTAAGATCACGTGCTTTCTAAGCTAAGCGCGCATAATAGTCCGAGTTAATCAAGATTAAGAATCTAACTTAATTAAGATTATATGCTCGAGTCAATTAAGATCAAAAGTCTGATTTAATTAAGATCACGTGCTCTCTAAATTAAGCGCGCATAATATATTATAATATACTTCGCCGTTTATTATTATCAGCCGCAGAAATATATAGATGTGTAATTCGAAATATTTTTATTTATAAGAAATTCATTCAATCTAATCTTTTTTGTTTAAATCTAAGTAATTAGCGCGCTTGTTATCTTTATTAATTCTCTATAAAATTCCGAATAATTATAATTTAGATTAAATTATATTAAGTTCTTAATTTTATTTACAAATATAAATTAGAGATAAGCTATTTATTATATCTCTTATATATTAGTTAGCATTTTCTTAAAAGCTTATTTCTATATTATTAACTAATATTCTCATCTGCTTTCTTCTATATTCTATTATAAGAATACTATTATTAATAATAAGTTATTTATTTAGAATTTCTTTAGAATTCTCTTTTTTAACTATTATTTCTTAATATTTAATAGTATTACTTATTAACTTAAGATTCTTCTCGATAATACTCTATTATAAATTCTTACACATACTTAATAAACTATATAGTCTTCTATAATTAGAGTCTATTTACGCACTTCTAAGATCGCCAATCTATTTATTATGATTAAGATTAAATAGATTTCTATTTCTTTCTTTAGAATATACTTATTTATAACTTAATATATTTTAAAGATCTTTTATAAAAAGTAGTTCTAAGTAATCTTAAATTACTATTCTACTATTTTATAAGTAAGAGATATTTCTTATAATCTATATTATATATTTATATTATATAGTAGTACTAATTTAATAATAGAGCTGTAGATTAGTCTCAACTTCTTAAATATAGCTTCTCAGATTAATAATATAATATAACTTATTATGCTTAATAATAAGATCTGTTTTTTCTAAATCTTTACAAGATATAATTCTCATCTTAGCTTAATATTAATTTACATCTCTAATACTTATATATAAGATTTTATATTAATTCATATCTCTTTAAATATTAATATAATTATTAGATTAAATCTTTTTAGTAATCTAATTAAATAAAGAACTTTATATTTCTTTAGTATAAAGCGTATATTATAAGTTATAATTAATTATATATACTTTTAATAGATCTCTTTCAGATACTTATAATTATACTCTATTAATATTTTATATATTAAGATATTAATATTATTTATAAATTCGGCTAAGATAATTTATAAAGCTTCATTATCTATAATATTTAAAAGATCTATAATAAAGAAGAGAAATAGAATAAGTAATACTAAAGATTCTTATAAGATGCTTATTTTTACTTATAACTACTTAGACTTATCTTTAATCAATCTTATTATTATAATATAATCTTTAAAAAAGCTTTTCATTCATCTTATTACTATTTCTAAAATTCTTCTTTTTCTAAGATTATATATCAGTCTCTTATATAATATATAATTAAATGCGCCTGAGATATTAAGATTAAGAAGAATTATAATCTTCTTTAAATTTAAAAGATTCTAAATAATATATACTTATTCTATCCCCTGTGTCACTGGAATGGCATCTTTCTTATTTAGATTTAGTGTTAAAGAAATTATTATTACCTGCATCGGACTGATTATTATAGCTATAATACTAAAAATAACATTATTAGAAGGATAACTTCTAAAGCTATCTGATAATACTATTTATAGAACTCTAGCTTATATAATCAGCTAGCTATAAGCTTTTGAATATTTGATGGGGGAACACTAAATATTGAAAGACTTATAAATAGCTGATTACGTAAGTTAGAGTTCTACAAATAGTATCATCAGATAGCCCTAGAAGTTACCTTTCTAATAATGCTATTTTTAGTATTATAGCTATAATAATCAGCCCGATGCAGGCAATAATAGTTTCTCTAACGCTAAATCTAAATAAGAAAGATGTCATTTCAGTGACACAGGGGATAAGAAGTTAAAAAGCTATTTCTATTAATCTATCTTTTTAAGCTTCTATTTATATTTTTAGAAGAAGATGATTAGATTTAATAAGTTATAAGAACTTATACGCTATAATTTATTTAAGAAGTTTCTTTATAATATTAAGTAGAGCTATTAGGCGGTATATCTTAGAAGTAGTATAATCATCTTTATTAGATTTCCGAAAAGTAAGTATAATCGCCTATTTTCACGCGTTAAAGTAATAACTATTTTATAATATTATATTAAAGATCGTGTAAAGATATAAGATTAGCTAATTTATTATATTCTTAAGTATTCTATTTAGAATTTAATTTAGACCGGCGACTTTATTTTTCACAATCTTCTATATAATATTATACATTTCTGCTTCTATAATCATCTACTTAAAATTAATTCTCTTTCTATATTAAGTATTCTAAATATTCTATAGATCTATCTCTTAAGATTTTAAAAAAAAATTCTTCTTTAATAAATTAATCTTTTATAATATTATATTAGTTACTTTAGTTTAATTCTTATTATAATCTCTTATAACTAGTTATAGAAGCTAAGAAAGTGTGTATAATTTATTTATTTTAATCTTAACTTACTTTATAAGTCTTCAAATATTCTATATTATTTATATAATTTTAATTAATTATAAGCGGAATATATCTTTTATGTATTATTATAAAATCATTATCTTTTAATTTCTAATTTTATAATACTTTTTCTTAAACTTCTTTATATAATTTTATAATATATTATATCTAGTCTCTTTCATCTTATAAACCGCTATATCACACTTATTTAATTAGAAATTCTTTATAAACTTAGAAAACTTAGCTTATAATATACTCATATTAATTACTTAATTAAGCGCTTATAATATCTTATAGATTCTTATATATATCTATTTATTAATATATAATAGAATATTAAATATCTTATCTTCTAACGCTATTATTATCTTTTTAATATCTATTCTCTTTTAATATCTTTTATATCTAATTATAAGTAATTATAATTATATCTAAAGAGTAAGCTTAATCAGAATATAATCAGATAATTAGATTAGATCTAATCTAGCTATATACTTTATTATCTTATTTATAAGTATTTATAAAAGAAATATCAGATCTATTATATTTTATAACTTATGTATTTATTATATTATTATTCCGAGAGAGATTATAAGCTTAAATAAATAATTATTAGTAATATTAATTAGAATATCTACTATTATATATTAGATCAGTCTTTCTAAGCTGCTTTAATATAAGTAATAAAGATTAAGATCACTAATTATAATATATTCCGCTTCTGTGTTTATTATTTTTAAGATCTTATATAATATATTAAGTATTCCCGCACCTTTACTAAAATATAAGTCTAAGCTGAGATTATAGATATTATATATCTAAATCTAATAAGTCATATCTAAGTTACTTCTTTTAATATAAATTATAAGTGTTTATACATCTTTATTATAATTTATTATACTTCAGCTCTATAGATATAATCTTTTACTAATATAGAAGCAAACTCTTATAAGCTCTTAGAATAAATAGACTAAATAGAATTCTACTTATAAAGAATTATAATCTGTTATAGTAAAGAGATTTCTTTAGAATTCTTAAATAATAAGAATATTAAATACTTTAATTATAAAATTATATAAAAGTAGGATTAGTATTACTTCTTTATCATAATTAATATTATATTACAGTATTCTTAGTTCTTATAATATAATTCTTATTCTAAGATTATTTCTAGCGTTTCTATTAAATATAACTCTTTCTTAATTCTTATAATTATCTCTATTTCTATATCTTTAATTCTAAGAAATTATAATAATTCATCAGTTATTATAATTATCTTTATCTCTTTAATATCTAAATTTAAGCGGGCTCTCTTTTGAAAGAGTTATATCTATTTAATTACTTAAACTGCTTTAATTAGATTATTAAATCTTCTCTTACACTCTCTTATAATTTATTATTACTTATTATCATCTCTTATTTAGAATTAAAACTGTGATATTATAGATATAAATTATACTATTTTAATCATATCTCTATAACTCTTCTTATATCTCTTATGTCACTGAATAAGTGACGTTCCTATTTAGAATTAGCGTTTGGAGAAACTTATATTACCTGCATCGGGCTAGTCATCGTAGTTATAATACTAAAAATAGCATTATTAGAAAGGTAACTCTTGAGGCTATTTAGTGATACTATTTATAGAACTCTAGCTTATATAATCAGCTAGATATAAGCCTCTTAATATTTAATAAGGGAAAACTTTAAATTCTCTCATCAAATATTAAAAGACTTATATCTAGCTGATTATATAAGCTAAAGTTCTATAAATAGTATCATTAAATAGTCTCAAGAGTTATCTTTCTAATGATTCTATTTTTAATATTGTAACTACGATGACTAGCCTGATGCAGGTAATATAAGTTTCTTTAAACACTAATCCTAAATAGGAACGTCACTTATTTAGTGATATAAGGGATAGAATTAGAATTATCTAAACTACTTTACTAGTTCGTTTTATCTCACGTTATTTAAATCAGTATCTCTTCTCTTAAGCTCGATAGTTACTCTTATATAACCCGCATTTATAAAAGATTATATCTTTCTAATCTTTCTTATAATTACTTATAAGATAACTTCCTATATAATTTATATAGACTAATTTAAATTTATAGAATTTTGTGATATATCTATACTACTAATAATATATATACTGAGTAATTCTTATTTCTAAGATAAATTATTTATAAGACTTTATTTCATCTTTATAAACTAGATCGCGAGTGATTAATTAATTTGCTATATTAATATTTTCAGTTATGATAATCAATAATCTATATATCTTCTTTTATCTAATTATGCGCTTAATTTAGATCACTCTTACTAGCTTTATTTACAGATAAAATCTTTAATTAGCTTTAAGAATCTTAGTAATTACTTATAATTAGTTCTGATTATTTACTATTTTAATATAAATAATATAAGCTCTAATTATATAGATAAATTTTTTAATCTTTATACTCAGTATAATTATTTATAATCAGTCTATTATTATTTCTAAGACTTCTTTACTTACTTATAAGACTATAATAACTAAGTAGTCTTCTCTTGTAAGTCTTCAGAATATAACTATCTCATTTATAACTTTTCGTAATTCCGCGGCTCTGATTATATCTAATAATATTATTATTAGCTTTATATCTATTTCATCTCTTTATATTTAATCTATAATAATTATGATTAATTCTCTATTCTTCTAATTTATTATTATTTATTAATACTAAATATCTATAATTAGAATTCTAACAGTCTCTTTATGATTTTCTACTGTAATTTAACTTTATATCTTTATCTTAATCTTCTGTGATTTTCTCAGCTCTTTCTTTATCTCTTTAATATTTACGAGGATTTGCGAGAGAGTATAAGAGATTATTAATATTTATAATTCAGTCTTAATACTTTTAAGGCGTTTCACTAATTCTATCAGTTACATCTTTTCTATCTTCACAATTTCCTTCCCTTCTTTATTTATTCTTACGGCTAACTTCAGAATGTTATAAATAATGATAGCGATTTTCTTGAGCTGATTTGCTTAATAAGAGGGCTGCATTACTTCAATCATTCTTTCTAAAGCAGAAATATAATAGTTATTCAGTAAAAGATGTTAAAGTGAATTTTAATTAAGATAAATTTATAAGATAAGTAAATTACTTATTAATTTATAACGCGTTATTAATTTAGATAGAAATATACGTGAATATATATAACATATCTAATAAAAAATTAGTAAGATACTAAAAATAATAATTAAAACTTTAAAAGAGAAAGAGATGTTTCTAATTAATATAAAATAATTAAAAAGAAATAAGAAATAAAGTTAATCTAAACTTTCTATAAAAGAAATGATAATATAAGTTTAATAATTTAATAATATCTATGAAAGATATGTGAATAGAACATACTTACTCACGCATAAAGATAAAGAAAAAAAGAGTTAAATGAAATGAGAAATAAATAAAGAAGATTTTATAAATATAGTATTAAAAGATTATTAGATAAGAAGAATTAATATAGTAGAGACTGATAATAAGAAAGAGAATTCAGAGAATAATAAGATCTCTAAAAGATTAAGAAAGAGAAAATAACTTATTAAAAAGAAAGAAAAAGTAAAATTTTCGGAGCTGAGCAGTAAATTATTATATCTTAGCGATTAATTAATAAAAGTCTAAATTATAAAGATTATTAGAATGGAAGTATAAGTATATAATTAATATATTAAATGCTTATATATCTTTATATATATGGGAAAGCTTTAGATTAGTTATTAAGATATTTCAAACATTATAAATAAGAATAAAAGTAAAGTTTTTATAAAAGAATAAATAAAGAAATTAATGAATAATTATCTAAAATATATATATTAAAAAGAACTCGGAGCGTTATTATCTAATATTAATAGAGAAGTTCATTAATAAATTATATCTAAGAATTCTAGAATATAGAGCTTAAATAGAAAGATTAAGTTAATTATATTAACTTTAAAGAAATAGCGAATCTTAAAACTAAGTTATTATACAGCTTTAAATATTATTATTAAGAGTGAAAATATAGATAGCTTTATTTAATAATTAAAGAATATGAGAAAGATAATAGAAAATAAGATTAAAAAATTTAATTAGAAGAAGTTAAAATTTAAAACTTATAAGCGCACATTCTTATAGAAGTAGTCTTAAAAACTGAGAAAGAAAAATAATATTATAAAGAAATATAAAGAGAATAATATTAATTTATAAAAGATATTTCTAAATATAATAGCTTAGATAAATAAGTTTAAGAGAGTATATTAAAGTTGAAGAAGAGTGCTGTAATAATATAAGATATGAATAAAATATAAGATGATAAAGAATGTAGTAAGAAAGTATTAAATCACAAGAATAAAGAATATTAATTAATTAATAATATCAGCGAAATTAAAGATAATTAACGGAGATTAGTAAGAAGAAGAATCTTTTAAAGAGCTATAAATTTTTGAGAGATAGATTTTTAAGAGTTATAATATTAATTATAAAAGATTTGATTCTCTTATAACTGTGAATGATAATTAAGAATTAAAAGAGAATAGAATTATACTTAAAAAGAATAATAAAGAGATTAATTAAAGATATAAGAAAATAGAAAATGAGAAGTATTTTAAAGAAGATGTGAAAGAAGAGCTTAAATTAATAAACTTATTAAGCTTAATAAACGCAGCTAATTAAAGTTAATAATAGATAGAAGCTATCTTAAAAGTTATTTCTACTTATAACGAGCAATTTACTATAATAAATTACTGTGCTTTTAAGCAACTGATATACTGATAGAGAGCGATGATTCATTTCTAATTTAGTTTATAGAATAAGCGAGTTAGAGCAATGAAGGGGAGCTTACAGGCGTTACTATGGCTATGGCTGATACCACTTTAAAGAGCGGCCCTAACGGTGACAGTGAGCTCGCTTTTGAGAGCCGACAGCGAGCTCAAATCGGTCGGGGGGATG
>JAABUK010007082.1_pt1 | contig 16365 bp, 16 predicted proteins | sample 5559141 | NCBI WGS metagenome assembly JAABUK01 (sample SAMN10711869, study PRJNA513367) | rock metagenome | isolation source: Antarctica rocks | place: Antarctica: Victoria Land, Pudding Butte nord | collected 2016-01-03
CGGCGCGCCCGCCGGCGGGCCAGCGAGCGGCCCGTGCCGGTGGGAACAGGCTCAACCCCGGCCCTCCCCGGCCTCCCGCCAACCCATGCTCCAGAACGCGGTTTCAAGGCGGACGGTGGTGCTGAACGTCGCTTGCAGGGCGGCCGCACGCGCGTCGCCCCCGCGCTCGGCCCAGAGCCGGGCAAGCATGGTCCGCGTCGCAGCGGCAGCCGCCTGATACTCCGGCCCAGCATAGGTCTCGATCCACGGCGCATAAGGGTTGCCCGGCGCCAGCCGCCCCGCAAGCTGCGTCCCGATATCAGCGTATCCAAGCACGCAGGGCGCCAGCGCCGCATACAGGTCGAGCAGGTCGCCGGCAGCGCCGCAGTCCAGCACGAAGCGGGTATAAGCGACGGTTTCGAGCGCCTCCGGCTCGGCGGCCATGCCAGCCTCGTCCAGGCCCCATCCCGCACAGAAGGCAATATGCAGCGGCAGCTCGCCCAGGATCGCGGCATACCCGTCTGAGGCCGCCCGCAGGTCCGCCAGGCGCTGCGCCTTGTAGCCGGCCAGGGCATAGGCGCGGGCGAACTGGATCAGGAACAGATAGTCCTGCGTCAAGTATCGCCGGAACGCCGGGGTGGGCAGCGTCCCGTCGCCCAGGCCGCGCACAAAGGAATGGCCGGTGAACTCCGTCCACAGCGGCCCGGCGCCGTCGCGCAGCCGTTCAAATGGACCCTGTTCCGTCATGGCCTGGCCCTCGCAGCGGTTCTGGGGCAGAACTTGCCATCCAGAGTTTACCGCGTCGCCGCGCTCCTCGCCATGGTGGACACGATGGGAAGAGGCGGCTGGCACCAGTAGTGCAGTAATACCAGTCGCTATTTGCTCTGGTCCTTCTGCAAGCACGCTGTCATCTCGAAGCGCGCAGCACCGTGACAATCCAGGGGTCACGAGGGTGGGGCTGGCGGCCACTGGATCGCTGCGCCGCAAGCGGCTCGCGATGACGAAAACGGTCAGAGCAAAAGGCGGCTGGCATCAGATCGAAGATCGCCAGCCCGGAGCATGACCGGTGCAGAAAGGCGCACCAATCAAGCTCCGGGCATGGTTTCTGCAGGCTGGCCGCCACTCAGGGACCCATGCCTGCCGCAGCCATGCCTCAGCGGAAGCCGAAGCCTATGGACACGCCCGGCGCCGTGACTACCGGCGGCGGAGCGTAGTAGGCGCGGGGCGGCGGGACGTAATAGGCCGGTGGCGAGGCATAGTAGGCCGATGGGGGAGCGTAATAAGCCGGAGGCGCATACGCCCGCCGATCCCGCTCGCGCAGCTCATGCTCGCGCCATTCGTGCTCGCGCGCCTCGTGGTCACGCCAGCGCTGCTCGCGCCACTCGTGCTCCCGCCCCTCATGTTCCCGCCACTCATGGCGGTGCCAGCCGTCGTCGAAGCCGCCCTCCGCCCGGGCCGGGGCGCTGGCGGCGATAACGCCGAACATCCCGATGACTGCTAGGGCCGCCGTCACTGCACGCATGTTCATCTCCTGGTCCCGACATCGGCAGCCTTGCGCCGCCCGTATGAATAAAGCGGCCGATTGCGGCGGAGGCTTGGCGGCCCTGTGGTCATTTCGGGCCGGGCCGCGGCTGGCCGCCGGACGGCGCAGCCTGGCTGCCACGCCTATGTCAGCGATCCCCATCCCAGCCGTTGCCGGAAGGCATCCGCCCGATCTGGGACGCATCCGCCCGGATGCAGCGAAGCGGACAGCGACGTGCCGAACCTAAAAACTCTGCCTCACCCCAGTGACGATGGACCCGCGGAAGGCACTGCTGCTCACGGGCACGGCCCCGGTGCCCAATGGCATCTTGGGCGGGATCGGCATCTCGAGCGCACCCAGAGTGCTGCTCCGGCGCACATAGGGCGCATGAGGCATGGGCGCCGGCTCGAACGTGGCGTCTGCCCCTCTGGTCCGCGGCGTCGGCGGCTCGGCCCCGCATGCAGTAAGCGCCAATACTGGCAGGGCGAGGCAGAGGCGGCGATGTGGAGTGACCATTTCAGTTCGATATCAACACAGAATTGTGCCAGGCACAAAGCCAAAATCTCGTCAGGCCTACCGTCCGCTGGTGTGGATGCAGAGCCATCCAGGGTCCGCCCGCTGTTTTGCCTGGACCAAGGCGGCCCTAATGTCCTCGCCTACCAGATAACACTTGGACCTCCCTTCCCTAGGACGCTGGGTCCGGGTTCGACGCGGCGGCCTCCTGCGCCGTCAAGGCTCCGCTAGGATTGTGCCGCCGGCCGCAGAGCCGGCAGCCTTGCCGCCAGCACGACTGCCGTGTTTCCGGCCTCACGCCCGCTGCACGTCATAAAATTGCGGGAACCCCATCCGCACGCTCCCCAGCCGCCGCGTCGCGGTCGCGTCGTAATAGGCGCCCAACGGCAAATAGGGCACGTCCACGAAGAACTGCCGCTGGATCTCGGCGCAGATGCGCTGTTGCGAGGCAAGGTCCGGCGCCTCGAACCACTCCGCCCGCAGCGCCTCCAGCCGCGGCGCGCTCGGCCAACCGAACCAGGCGCCGTCGCCATTGCCGCGCAGGCCGAGCTGGCTGGCCGGGTCGAAGTTGTTGGTGCCATTCAGGTAAGTGAGGAACACGTTCCACCCGCCGTCCGCAGGCGGCTTGCGGCTGCTGCGCCGCTGCACCAGCGTGCCCCAGTCGGTGCTCACCAGGTCCACGTTCAGGCCGCACTGCTGGAAGGCGTCCGCCATCACCAGCGCCATCGCATGGGTGGTTGGATAGTCGGTCGGGTCCAGGAAGACGATCTTCTCCCCGGCATAGCCCGCGGCGGCCAGGGCGCGGCGGACCGCCGGAAAATCCCGCTTGCCCACCACGGCTCCGGTGCCGGCGTCGGTCGCCATCGGCGTGCCGGGGCTAAACACGCCGACGTGGTCCCGCCACAGCGCCCGCTCGTCCCCGGCCACGGCGCGCATCACCTCCGACTGGTCCACCGCGCCCAGCAGCGCCTGCCGGACTGCAGGGTTGTTGAACGGCGGGAACAGGTGGTTGAAGCGCAGGCAGCCCAGCCCGCCGCCAGGGTCCAGCACCTCGATGCGTATGCCGGGCTTGCGGCGCAGCATCCCTTGCAGGTCGGGCACCGGGCTTTGCCACCAGTCCACCTCGCCGTTGGCCAGCGCGCTCGCGGCGGTGCCGGCGTCGGGGATCACCTGCCATTCCACCCGGTCGAACCCGGCGCGCTTCGGCCCGGCGGTGAAGGTGGCCGGGCCATCCGGGCGCGGAACGTAGGCCCCGAACCGCTCGTAAGCCACCAGCGATCCCGGCACGCGGTCCCCGGGCAGGAAACGGTAGGGTCCGCTGCCGACCATCTCGGTGACCTGGGTGTTGGCGTCCGTGCGGGCCAGGCGCTCCGGCATGATGCAGGGCATGGAGGTGCCGGTCTTGCCCAAGGCCGCCGGCAGCAACGGGAAGGGCCGCTTGAGCCGGAACTGGATCGTGCGGTCGTCGGCGGCGGACAGCTCGTCGGTCGCCTCCATCAGCGCGCGGCCGAAGGCGTCCCGCGCGGCGAAGCGGCGTATGGAGGGCACTGCATCCTGCGCCCGCACAGGCTCCCCGTCATGGAACCGCAGGCCGTCGCGCAGCGTCAGGCGCCACAGCTTGCCGTCCGCCTCCATCGTGTGCCCGGCGACCATCTGCGGCTGCACCTGGAATGTGGCGTCCTGGCCATACAGGGTGTCGAACACCATGTAGCCGTGGTTGCGGGTGACGGTGGCGGTGGTCCAGATCGGGTCCAGCACCGCCACGTCGCTCTCGGGGATGAAGCGCAGGGTGCTGGCGGGCTGAGCGATGGCGGGCCGGGCCAGGGCGGCAAGGCCGGTGGTCATCAGGGCGCGTCGTCGCAGGGCCATGCTGTTCTCCTGGGTGTTTGGATGTGCGAACGGTGGCGGTACCGGGCTGCAAAGTCCCGGCCACGACTTGCGCCAGCGCCCCCACATCCGACCATACTATCTGCCACTATCCGCCGGCGCGCGAGGGCCTAGACCGGCTAGGCTGAGGCGACGCCCCGGCAGGTACGGCGTTCTACGCCTGGTCATTCACACCGGCCAAGCCAGGCCCATAACCAAGAATACCTTCTGAAAGAGCACGACCCCATGAGTGAGACGACGCAGAGGACGACCAATTGGATGCGGCGCGGCCGCCATATCGAGGACCTGAGCGACGCCGAGATCTTGGCGCTGGCCATCAACAACGAGGAGCAGGCCAGCCGGGCCTACACCGGGTTCGCGGAGGCACTGCGCACGGACTACCCCGACACCGCCCGGATGTTCACCGAGATGGCGCAGGAGGAAACCGGCCACCGCCACCAGTTGATCGAGCTGTTCAAGTCGAAGTTCGGCGAGACCATCCCGAATATTGATGCCGCCGACGTGCGCGGCCTGCTGCAGGAACGCCCGTCAGGCTTGGCGAAGTTCCAGGGGCCGGAAGGGATGCGCCGCCAGGCCCGGCAGATGGAGGCCAACGCCAGCCGCTTCTATCACCAGGCTGCCAGCCGCACCCTGGACGTGACGATCCGCAACGTCCTCGGCGACCTCGCCGTGGCGGAAGCCGCGCACGAGCGGACGGCCGACGAAATTGACGAGACCACGCCGCCGACCGAGGGCCGGGTCAAGGAGGACGCGGACGCCCGTCGCCGCTTCGTGCTGCAGATCATCCAGCCCGGCCTGGTCGGCCTGATGGACGGCTCGGTCTCGACGCTGGCGCCGGTGTTCGCCGCTGCGTTCGCCACGCACAGCTCCTGGAACGCGTTCCTGGTAGGGCTTGCGGCCTCGGTCGGCGCCGGCGTGTCCATGGGCTTCGCCGAGGCGCTGGCCGACGACGGCAAGCTGTCGGGGCGCGGCACCCCCTATCTGCGCGGGCTGGTCTGCGGGCTGATGACCATTGCCGGCGGCATCGGCCATACGCTGCCGTATTTGATCCCGGACTTCTGGACGGCGACGATCGTGGCCGGGGTGGTGGTGCTGTTCGAGCTGCTGGCCATCGCCTGGATACAGTGGAAGTACATGGACACACCGCCCGTGTCCGCCGTCGCCAAGGTCATGCTGGGCGGCGCCATCGTACTCGCGCTCGGCATCCTGATTGGCAGCAGCTAGCAACCGCCCGGCAGTTTGGGCGCAACAGGACCGGAGCAGTCCTGCGCGGCTGGAACGCTTCCTGTGTTCCAGCCGCGCCAGGCTTCTGGAACGCGGCGGTACGACGCCGGCCCTTTGACACGGTGCTGCCTCGGCGGAGAGGTCCGGCTTAACACTCCCAGCCCTGATCCGGCTGCTGCCCTCGTCGTTCCGCCCGGTGTCCAGCATGTCAGCCGGCCCGGCATCCCCGCTGTTGCCCCTCCTCTGCCCCGGCCCTAATGTCCCGGCCTTCCCAAACCCAGCCGGACCTCCAATGGACCTCATCGCCGAACGCCTGGACCGCATCAGCCCCAGCCAGACCATCGCCATCAGCAGCAAGGCGCGGGTGCTCAAGGCCGGCGGGCGGGACATCATCAGCCTGTCTGCCGGCGAGCCAGACTTCGACACGCCGGACAACGTCAAGCAGGCCGCGATCCGCGCGATCCAGCAGGGCGACACCAAGTATACCGACGTCGCCGGCACGCTGGCGCTGCGCCAGGCCGTCGCCGCCAAGTTCAAGCGGGACAGCGGCCTCGACTACAAGCCGGAGGAGATCATCGTCTCCACCGGCGGCAAGCAGGTGATCTTCAACGCCATGGTCGCCACCCTGAACGCCGGCGACGAGGCAATCATCCCCACGCCGTGCTGGGTCAGCTACCCCGACATTGTCTCGCTTGCCGACGGAACCCCAGTCTTCGTGCCCTGCGGCCAGAACAACGGCTTCAAGATGCGGGCCGAGGACCTGGAGGCCGCCATCACGCCGCGCACCAAGTGGCTGATGCTGAACAGCCCCAACAACCCGACCGGCGCCGCCTATAGCGCCGAGGAGCTGCGCGCCATCGCCGACGTGCTGCTGCTCCATCCCGACGTCTGGGTGTTCACCGACGACATCTACGAGAAGCTGGTTTACGGCGATTTCAAGTTCTCGACGCTGGTGGAGGTCGAGCCGCGCCTGCGCGACCGCACCGTTACCATGAACGGGTGCAGCAAGGCGTATGCGATGACCGGCTGGCGCATCGGCTTCGCTGGCGGCCCGGCGAAACTCATCAAGGCGATGGACAAGCTGCAATCCCAGAGCACCTCCAACACCAGCAGCATCAGCCAGGCCGCCGCGGTCGAGGCGCTGAACGGCCCGCAGGACTTCATCGGCGAGATGGTGGAGGTGTATCAGCAGCGGCGCGACATGGTGGTGTCCATGCTGAACCAGGCGCCGGGCATCAACTGCCACACGCCGGAGGGCGCGTTCTACGTCTTTCCCGGCGTCCACGGCTGCATCGGCAAGACCAGCCGCGGCGGCGCCAGCATCACCGACGACGAAAGCTTCGTGCTGGCGCTGCTGGACGAGGAGGGCGTCGCGGCCGTGCATGGCAGCGCTTTCATGTATCCCGGCCACATCCGCATCAGCTACGCCGCCGCGACGGAGCAACTGCGGACGGCCTGCGAGCGGATACAGCACTTCTGCGAAGGGCTGCGCTGATGCTTCCCCCTCTCCCTGCGGGAGAGGGTCGGGGTGAGGGGGTCTTGGAGGACAGCCCTCGGCCCGATCAGGGGGCGGTCCTGCGGCACGGGCCGTCCCCGGCTCCGCAGCCTAGACCCCCTCACCCCAACCCTCTCCCGGAGGGAGAGGGAGCAGCAGCGCAACCCACCCTCGCCCGTCGCCTCGCCCGCGTTCCCGTGGCGGCCACCGTCGCCATGACCATCAAGGCCCGCGCCATGCGCGACGCCGGCATCCAGGTGATAGCGCTCACCATTGGCGAGCCGGACTTCGCCAGCCCGCCCCATGCCATCGAGGCCGCGCATCAGGCCGCCCTGGCCGGCGACACCAAGTATCCGCCCCAGGACGGCCAGCCCGCCCTGAAGCGCGCCATCCAGCGCAAGTTCCAGCGGGACAGCGGCCTGGGCTTCGCGCTGGACCAGATCACCGTGGGCAACGGCGGCAAGGGCGTCATCTTCAACGCCCTGATGGCGACGGTGGATGAGGGCGACGAGGTCCTGATCCCCGCGCCTTACTGGGGCGCCTACCCGCTGATGACCCGGGTGGTCGGCGGCGAGCCGGTGATCGTCACCTGCCCGCAGAACAACGGCTTCAAGCTGCGGCCCGAGGACCTGGACGCCGCCATCACCCCGCGCACCAAGTGGCTGATCCTGAACAGCCCCAACAACCCGACGGGTGCAGCCGTGTCGGTGGACGAGCTGGCGGCCTTGGGCGAGGTCATGCTGCGCCATCCGCACGTGTGGATCATGTCGGACGACATGTATGAGCACCTGGTGTTCGACGGCGCCCACGCGACGATAGCCGCCGTGGAGCCGCGGCTGCGAGACCGCACGCTGACGGTCAGCGGCGTGTCCAAGACCTATGCGATGACCGGCTGGCGCGTCGGCTTCGCCGGGGGGCCGCGGGCGCTGGTCAAGGCGATGGTCAACATGCAGGGCCAGGTCGCGGCCGGGGTGTCCACGATCGGCCAAGCTGCGGCAGCGGCGGCGCTGGACGGGCCGCAGGACGCGGTGCCGGACATGGTTGCGGCCTACCGCCGGCGGCGTGACCTGGTGGTGGATGCGCTGAACACCGCGCCGGGCATGTTCTGCCACCGGCCCGAGGGCGCGTTCTACGTCTATCCCAGCGTGGCGGGCTGCCTGGGCAAGACCACGCCGGCCGGCGTCCGCTTGCAAACAGACGAAGACTTTGCCCGGGCGTTGCTGGAGGAACAGCACGTCGCGCTGGTCCAAGGCGCGGCGTTCGGCATGTCGCCGCACGTGCGTATCAGCTACGCGACGGACGATGCGTCGCTTGCGGAGGCATGCCGCCGCATCGTGGCGTTCTGCACCAACCTGCGGTGACACCGCTGCCCGCTGCTCCCTCTCCCTCCGGGAGAGAGTTGGGGTGAGGGGGTTTTCGGCGCGGCGCGGGGTGCGTTCCGAACTGAGGCGATACCGAAACTCGTCATCAAGGGCTGCGTTCGCCCGCCCCCTCACCCCAACCCTCTCCCGGAGGGAGAGGGAGCAGGCGCCTCCGGATCTTCCGCGATAATGGTACCCGCACCATGGCCCTGATCCGCCCCGGCCGGGACGCAGACTCCTCCGGCGTCATCGCCCTCATCAGCCGCTGCTGGGCGGACTACCCCAACTGCATCCTGGACGTGGAACGGGATGCCCCAGGGCTGCTAGCGCCAGCTGCCTACTACGCCGCACAGGGGGGAACGCTGTGGATCACAGAGGACTCAGGCACCGTCGCCGGCATGATCGCCGCCGTGCCGCGCGACGCCGGCGCCTGGGAGGTTTGCCGGGTCTATGTCCACCCCGACCGGCACGGCACAGGACTGGCGCATCGGCTGCTCGATGCCGCCGAGGCCCATGCCCTCGCGGCTGGTGCAACCCGGCTGCTGTTGTGGACCGACACCCAGTTCGACCAGGCGCACCGCTACTACGAGAAGCGGTCCTATGTCCGCACCGGGCCAATCCGGATACTGGAGAGCGACCCGGGCGTCCTGGAGTTCGGTTACGCCAAGCTGGTGGACGGCGTCGCCGTGCTCGACGCAGCGGCCGCGGCCTCCGCCGTACGGCGCCTGTCCGACATTCTGGTGGTCTGCGTGAATGGTGGCGGATCGGTGTCCCACCTGCCGCCCCTCGCGCCTGCTGCCGCGCAGGAACACATGCGCACGGCGGCCAGCGCCGTGGCGCAGGGGCGATGCGTGCTGCTGGGGGCCTGGTCCCTAGGCGTGCTGGCCGGAATGGTGCGGCTGCAAATCGACACTCCGCCCAACCAGCGGCACCGGGCCGAGGTGACCGAACTGCTGGTGCATCCGGATTTCCGCCGACGCGGGCTGGCAACGCAGTTGATGCACGCCGGGGAAGCCGAGGCGGCGCGTGCCGGGCGGACCCTGTTGACGCTGAACGCCGAGGCCGGTGGTGCAGCAGTGCGGCTATGCGCCCGCCTGGGCTGGACTGCTGCTGGAGAGATCCCCGGCTATGCTGTCAGCGCGACAGGCCTGCCCGTCGCTGCGGCCAACTTATACAAGCGGGTGGCCGGCAACCGGGCATAACCGGGCCGGCCTGCCGCATCAGCGTGCCGGCGAAACCTGTACCGGTGCCGGCGGCCCGGCGGTCGGCGACCCCTGGGCCAGTATCCGGCCGTCGTCCACCACCAGCGTCTGCGCGGTGCAGTCCGTGATGCCCTCGGCGTCCAAGCTCCGCCCGTTCTGGAACTTCACATGCACCGCCGTCACGCACGCCCCACCCGGCGCCGCAAAGGTCTGCGCATGGTTCTTGGTGATCGGCCCGGTTTCGGTCAGCGAGCGCGTCGAGTTGTCAGTGAGCTGGACGCTGGCCTCACTGATCGTTTCGTTGGCAGTGTTCCGCAGGGTATAATTGCGGATGTTGCTGCTGCCGGGCTTGGACCTGTCATACGACTGGGTCGCGTCTTTCTGTTGTGCCCGCGCCGCCGCCGGCGCCAAGGCCAGCGCGCACGCTGCCGCAAGGGTTAAGTATCGCATGATATTCCCCTTAATCAGACTGGACGTTGCCGTCCGGACCTTGCTTGTTGGCCGGGCTGCGCCGTCCAGGGGCGCCGTGGTCCTCCTCGCCGTGGGCACCCTCTGCCTTGTGGCTATCACCCTGGCCGCCAGCGCCGGTGCCGCCTGCGCTGGTCCCGGCTGTGCCCATGCTGCCGTCGCCATCCTCCCCGATCCCCTCGGTGCCGAAGCCGTCCTTGCGGCTGCTGGCCTGTGACTTGTCGCTCATCGCGCATCCCCGTCGTGTTGCGGCGGCACAACGGGCGAAGAGAGGCTGGGCTGCATCGGCAGGATGTGACAAGGTTGTGTGCCGGGTCTCCGCGATCCCCGCAGCGTCCCCGCCGTTCGGTTCACTTAACTCTGGGAGGTTATGACATGTCCGCGCATCCGTCACCGGTCCCGCCCGCCAACCAAAGCACGAAGGGACCCGGCGACAACACGGCCTCGACCGCCGGCAAGCAGCACCCGATCCACCCGGACAAGGCGCCCAACAACACGGACGAGCAGGGTGACCACGCCAACGTCAAGCAGAACACCCATCATCCCGCGGCGCGCGGGGACCGCTGACGATACAGGACAAGCACCCCAACACCGACCGGCACCACGGCGGCCCAGGCAGCAGCGGACAGGACGCCACCAAGCCGCACGCCGAACCGTATCGCAGCGGCAGCGGCGGCCGGGACAACAACCCGCCGTCGCCGGGTGACACCACCAGTTCGGGCCACAGCCAGGTCTCAGGCAGCGGTGGGGAGCGCGGCAAGCACCATACGCATGACCCGCGGACGAAGAGTTAAGGTTTCGCCCGGAGATAAACGCTTTGACTCGTTACCTCTGGGTGCCGGGTGCTGCTGGTGTCTTCAGAGGTAAGTCAGAGCGTTTGTCTCCGGGCTACTCCTAACTGCCCCAGACCGGCGCCCGCTTCTGCAGGAAGGCGTCTATTCCCTCCTCCGCATCGCGTTCGGCCATGTTGCGGGTCATGACGGCGGCGGCATACTCATAAGCTTCGGCCAGGGGCAGGTCGGCTTGGTGATGGAAGGCGGGCTTGCCGATGGCAACGGCAGCGCCGCTTTTTCCCGCGATGCGCCGGGCCAAGGACCAGACCGCATCATCCAACCCGGCCTCCGGCACGGCGTGGTTTATCAGTCCGAGCACCGCGGCGCGGGGGGCGTCCACCATGTCCCCGGTCAGCAGCATCTCCATCGCCGTCTTCCGCCCCACCGCACGGGACAGCGCCACCATCGGCGTCGAGCAGAACAGGCCGATGTTGACGCCGGGCGTCGCAAACCGGGTCGTGTCCGCCGCCAGCGCCAGGTCGCAGCTTGCGACAAGCTGGCATCCCGCCGCGGTGGCGATCCCGTGGACCCGGGCAATCACCGGCACACGCAGCCCGACGATGCGCTGCATCAGGGCGGAGCACTGCGTGAACAGCGCCGCGACCCCGTCCCGGTCCAGCCCGCGCAGCTCCCGCAAATCGTGCCCGGCGCAGAATGCCGGGCCGGCGCCGGCGATCACTGCGACCCGTATGGCGGAATTGGCCTCGATTTCATCCAACGCGCCGTGCAGCGCCGCCATCAACGGCGCGGACAGGGCGTTGCGGGCAGCGGGACGGTTCATCGTCAGCCAGGCCACGCCGTCCCGGTCGTCGCGCAGCAGCAGGGCTTCATTGGTCATGGCGGCCTCCTGCCACACAGCATAGGAGCAGCAGCACCGCTGGTCAGCCCCGTCGAAACCGTCTTTACCTCGGCCCGCGCGCCCGTCATTGGAAGCAACGAAGCGACGGGGCAACAGGAGGGCGGCCGGACCTGCGCCGGCCTTCCAGGATTGCCACGCCGCAAGGGTAGCCGGCGATGACGGATGCCTCGATGACACCGCTGGCCCGTGCCGCCAATCAACCGAAGGACGTTCCATGCAGAACCAGCAAGTGCTGCTCAGCCGCCGGCCCACCGGCATCCCGCAGTCCCAGCACTTCGAGGTCGTCAGCACTCCCGTGCCCGCGCTGGCCGACGGTCAGGTGCTGGTCCGCAACAGCTATTTGTCGGTCGAGCCGGCGATGCGCGGCTGGGTCAACCTGGCACCGAACTACCTGCCGCCAGTGGAGATCGGCGCCGTCATGCGCGCCTACGCCGTCGGCCGCGTGACGGAAAGCCGCCATCCCGCCTACCAGCCCGGCGACGCCGTGACCGGCATGTTCGGCTGGCAGGAATGGGCGGCGGTGCCGGCGTCGGCCATCGAGCGCCGGGTGGACCACGGCGTCACCGCCGGGCTGCCGGTCCAGACTGCGCTGGGCGTGCTGGGGCTGAACGGGCTGACGGCCTATTTCGGCCTGCTCGATATCGGGCAGCCGCGGCCGGGCGACACGGTGGTGGTCAGCACCGCGGCGGGGTCGGTCGGCTCCTGCGTCGGACAGATAGCGCATATCGCCGGCTGCCGCACGGTCGGCATCGCCGGCGGCCCGGCCAAGGTGGCGCTGTGCCGGGACGTGTTCGGCTATGACGCCGCGATTGACTATCGCGCGGACGGGCTGGACGAGGCGCTGGCCGCTGCCTGCCCGCGCGGGGTGGACGTGTATTTCGACAACACCGCCGGGCGGGTCAGCGACGCGGTGATGCGGCTGCTGGCGCCGCGGGCGCGCGTCGTGGTGTGCGGCACCGCTTCGGTCGCGGACTGGACCGAATGGCCCGTGGGGCCGCGCGTGGAACGGCACGTGCTGGTCAAGCGCGCCCACATCGCCGCCATCCTGGCCTTCGACTACCGCGACCGCTACCCGGAGGGGCTGGCCCGGCTGGCGCCCTGGGTGCGGGAGGGACGGATCGCCTATCGGGAGGATGTGCTGCAGGGGATCGAAGCGGCGCCGGGCAGCATCGCCGGGCTGTATGCGGGGGAGAACATGGGCAAGCGGCTGATCCAGGTGGGGCCGGCATGATCACGCCGGGCTATGTGCAGGCGCTGACGGCCTACAATGCGGAGATGAACCGCCGCCTGTATGCCGCGGCGGCGCGGCTGACGGACGAGGAGCGCCGGCGGGACCGTGGGGCGTTCTGGCGCTCAATCCACGGGACGTTCAACCATCTCGTGTGGGCGGACCGGATGTGGATGGCGCGGTTCGACGGGTGGGACAAGCCGGCCGTCGTGCTGGCGGACAGCGGCAGCCTGTTTGCCGGCTTTGCGGAGATGCGGGATGCGCGGGTGGATGCGGACCTGGATCTGCGTGACTGGGCCGGCCGGGTGCGCCAGGACTGGCTGGACGGCACGACGGCCTGGTTCAGCGGCGCCACGCAGCAGGAGCAGGTGCGGCCCACGGCACTGCTGGTGGCGCACATGTTCAATCACCAGACGCATCACAGGGGGCAGGCCCATGCGATGCTGACGGCGGCGGGGGAACGGACAGGCGATACGGACTTGTGGCTGACGGAGCTGTAGGCGGCAAGCGATCAAGCAGGAACCGTTTGCATAGCGCCAACTGCACTGAACCTTCGGCAAGCGCGCCGTCAACACGAGCCGCTTGCGGATGGGTTTCAGCGGATAGCAGCCGGCAGGAACTGCCGCCCGGCACTCCATGCTTACTGCCCGACAGGCAATCTCCCAAGGAAATCCGGGGCTGCGGGTTGGAACGGCCGTTGCAGTGTGTGCCGGTACGCGATTCCGCGCACAGGAGCAGGGCATGTCAATCAGTTCCATCGGGAGCGATGCCTCCCAGGTTTGGCAACACCAAAGGGAAAGCAGGACGCAGAAAGCGGGCAGCGCGGATGGCACCGGCGCCACCCAGAAGCCTAGCCGCGGGTCGTTTCCCAGCTTGCCGCCGGACGCCGACTCAAACCTGGACGGCACGGGCACAAGCACGGGTACGAGCGGAAACAACGGCATCAGCGGCTCCGCGTCGAAGCTCATCGCCGACGTCAAGTCGCTGCTGATCAGCTTGCAGGCCGGCAACACCCTGACGGGTGCGGCACCGGGCGCCAGCAGCACCGGCACGGCTGCCGGGACGGGAGCCGCATCAGGCGACGGGACAGCCAGCGCAGCCAGCAGCGGCACAACCGGCATCTCCTCAACCAGCAGCCTGTCCCAGGACCAGTTAACCGGGCTGAGTTCGGTGCTCAACGACCTCGGCAAGGTGCATGGGGGCGGGCACCACCATCACCAGCATGGGGCGCCTCCGTCCGGCTCTCAGTCCGCAGATGCAGGCGGAACGGGTGCAGCGGCTGCCACTAACGCGAGCGGCACGTCCGCGTCCCAGCAGGCGTCCGGCTCAACCGCCTCGGACCTGCTCGCCCAACTCGGCAAGGCGCTGAGCGCCTATGGGACGGGCCAGACGAGCGCGACGAGCCAGCCCGGCATGCTAATTGCCGCGTGACCGCAGGGCTGACAGGGCTGACAGGGCTGACAGGGCTGACAGGGCTGACAGGGCTGACAGGGCTGACAGGGCTGACAGGGCAAAACGTCTTGGCAACCATTGCATACGAACATGTCCGTGGCGATGAAGAGCGCCCGTCACGGGCCGCCCAGCATGGCGCTGCCGCGTCAGCCCCCGTTCGGCCTTACCGCCAGCGCCACCCCTACGGCGAACGCCGGCACGTCCAGCCGCAGGCCGTCCATCCCGGCCTCGGCCGAGATGGCGCCGCAGGCCTGCCCCGTTTGGGTGTCCCAAGCCCAGGCCTGGTAATGCCCCGGCGCCAGCCCCGGCACCACAACGCCCACTCCACGCCGCACCGCCGGGTCCACACGGCCATCTCCCAGCAGCGGCGCCGTCCGCAGCAGGAACAGCACCGCCTGCCGCGCATCCGCACAGGCGAAGCAAGCCACGTCCGGATCGTCCGCCAGCGCATCAACCGGACGCCGGTCGAACATCGCCCAGTCCACCAGCTGCAGGAAGCCGGCCAGGCTCCGTTGCGCCCGGCGCATCCCGTGCGTCAGCCGGTGGGGGTTGCGGTTTGGCCAACGCATCCCGCCGCCGACGCCGCCGGACGCCAGGTGCGCCCATTGCAGGTGCCGGAAGTATTCGTCGTCGAACGCCTCATCCAGCGTCCGGCCGTGGTCCTTGAAGGTGTGGATCGGCCCGTGCTCGCTGTCGAAGAACGGGCGCTGGTCGGTGATCTCCGCCAAGGCCTCCCGCACCAGCTTGCCCACCGCCAGCGCGGGCGCCACCGTGTCGGAGGGATGGTCAATCGTGTCCTCCTCGTAAAAGTGGTTGTTGGCGAAATCGAGGGCCGGGTGGCGGAAAACCGGCTCGTTCAGCCAAGGCTTCCAGTGCAGCTCCGGCCCAAACACCGACACGCATTGCGGATGGGCGCGTCCGTGCGTGCGCAGCTCGATTTCCTTCAAGAACGAGCCGACGTCACCGATGTAGTCCTCGAAGCAGCCGGGCCGGTCCTCGCCCTGGACCGGATGCATCTCGTTCCATAGGTCCCAGGCAAACAGGGTGCCGGACCCGCCCCAGCGCTCCGTCGCGAATTGCAGCCGGGCCTTGACCAGGCGGCGGACCTCGGGATGCACCATCAGGCTCGTGCGCGCGTTGCAGGGGCCGCCATTGGCGCTGTTGTAGGGGTGCAGGTCCCAGCGGGCCCACTGGAAGTACGTGTCCAGCGGCGTCAGCAGAAGCCGGAGCCCGGCCTCCCCGCAGAGGCGGAACAGGTCGTCCCATGCCTGCACCAGCACGGGGTTGAACACGCCGGCCGGCTGCTCGAAGAAGTGGCCGCCGAACTCCGAATACTCGAGCATGAAGCGCAGGCAGGTCACGCCCTGCTCCCGCAGCCAGGCCAGGTGCCCGGCCACTGCTGGCAAGTCCCTACGATGCAGCACGCCGTTCCAGTCCACCCAGGGCATTGCGTCGTTTTGGCCGATGGGTGTCCAGGGATCGCCGTGCTCGGTGATGAAGTAGGGCAAGCCGGGCGCGCGCTGTATCCAAGGCAGGTCGGTCAAGACAGCTACTTTGCCTTTTGATCCCAGGGTGATGCCGCACCAGGCCTGTTGCCGGGACATCCTTGCATCTCCTGCCAAGCCTCGGCGGCTTAAGCCTGCGTCACGCGCAGAGCATTTGTGGTGCCGGGCTGGTTGAACGGCACCCCCGCCGTCACGACCACCTCATCACCGGGCTGGGCGAAGCCCTCCGCACGGGCGATGCGGGCGGCACGGGCGACGGTCTCGGTCATGGTGTGCAGCTCTCCCGTCAGCACGGCATGGACACCCGACACCACTGCCAGCCGCCGGGCCGTCTGCAGGCTGGTGGTCAGGCCCAGCACCGGACAGTCCGGCCGCTCACGCGCCACCCGCAGCGCCGTGCTGCCGCCAAGCGTGAAGGCGGCGATAGCCGCGGCTCCCACGGTTTGCGCGACCTGCCGGGACGCCGCGGCGATGGCGGCGGCGGCCGTGCGCTCCGGCACAGGCCGGCTGCTATCCATCAGCGCCCGCCAGCCAGGGTCGCGCTCCACCCGCTCGACGATGCGGTCCATCATGTTGACCGCCTCATACGGATACTGCCCGGCGGCAGACTCCGCGCTCAGCATCACCGCGTCGGCGCCGTCGAACACCGCGGTCGCCACGTCCGACGCCTCCGCCCGGGTCGGCGAGGGCGCCGAGATCATGCTCTCCAACATCTGCGTCGCCACCACGACGGGGATGCCGCGCTCGCGCGCCGCGCGGATGATGCGCTTCTGCGCCAGCGGCACCTCCTCCGGCGGCAGCTCCACGCCAAGGTCGCCGCGGGCCACCATCACCGCG
>JAABUK010007083.1_pt1 | contig 16365 bp, 25 predicted proteins | sample 5559141 | NCBI WGS metagenome assembly JAABUK01 (sample SAMN10711869, study PRJNA513367) | rock metagenome | isolation source: Antarctica rocks | place: Antarctica: Victoria Land, Pudding Butte nord | collected 2016-01-03
GCCCGTGGCACAGCAAATGCGCCGCGCAAGCCATAGCAGCGTGTGCATATCCTGATGATGCAGTGCGAGTGCAACAGCTGTAATTGTGCATTCTGCACGCATTGGAACGCTGGAGTGATTGTCTACGGCGTAACGGAACCGTGTGTTGCGTAATCTGCAACACAAGCTACATGCCGGCCACATTTTCATTTCAAATGCACTACAAACTATGTAAGATGTCAACTAAACTGTCTACAAACACAAAATTTCACCATTCACAATGTTCCCACAACAAATTACCTATGACAGTGATCTAAACAAAAGGCTTCGTTGCACAATACAACGTGCTAACACAACACAACACAACACAGCACAGCACGGCACGGCACGGCACAACACAACATGAAACACAACACAGAACAGTAACACATGTGCAGAGCACAACACAACACAGCACAACGCTAAACATAATACAACACAAAACATAACACACATCACAACTCCAAAGGGCATGCAGGCATGACACAACACAGCATAGCACATCACAGCGCTAAACACAACGCAACATAGAACATACCACAACTCAAAAGGACATGCAAGCATGCCACAGCATAACACAACACAACACAGCACATGTACAGAACACAACGCAAAACACAGCACAGCACATAACACAACACAAAACACAAAGAGCAAAGCCGCTCTCTGTATCCTCCCAATGCACATTTGTATGCAGATGTAGCTAAGCGTAGAGTTCTCTAAGACACACATGTGCATGAGGCACAAAACACACAACAACGCACAGAAATCCATTCATCTCCAGATCAGCTGAGCACAACTCATCACAACACTCACACAGCCCAATGGATATGCTTGCAGGTCACCATGTGTGATGGTCACAAATCAGCAGCTTCATATGCACACAATCAAAAGTAGGTTATGCAAGGCATACGTAATGATATACATTGTCTTGGAGCCCAAAAGCTGTTTTGCCTGGCAGGAATTGTTCCTGGCTTTTGTCTTTGACACCCGCAGATAATGATGACATTAGATGCAAGACACACACATGTGCAATTTGCACAACACATAAAATTCAAAGCACAGATATTCATGACGCTATAGCAACTCTCTTGTTCAGCATCACACATACACACACATGCATAGTATGTCCATAATGGTGACAACAGCTGCCCGGCATGATGCACAACACAAAAAGATCAGATTTGTTATATTTGCTTTCTGGTTCCAGTTAATGCACATTTGTATGCAGGTGTAGCTAAGCTTGTGGTTGTGCATGCCGCTGTAACAACTCTCTTGTTCACCGACACACACACATGCACACAAATGTACTATATTGGTAGGAGGAACATATGTGCTGAAAATTTCACCTGATCATGAGCGTGTTCTCCAGGATGCACAATTGTAAGACCAAATGCTCTCCAAAACTGGAAAAGACCCAAGCTTCTGCTTGCAGACAGCATAAGAGGAGTGCCATGCAGCACCTCATTGCCATGTTCACAGAACTGTTGGACAGTTGCATCAGCAGACTTTAACTTGCCAATATGATACTCACGCTGCTTGCTGCAGTGCATGAAGTGGAAGGCCTAGCAAACACTGACACATAAAGTGAATCAGGCCCACACTTTGTATTTTCACATGATCCACATTAGCAACATGCTGCTGCCCAAGCACATGCTTAGCAGGAGAAGTCGCTGTCTCGACAACGACACCTGCAGTCCGCAAACATGCATCAGAAATACGACTGACCTGCAAAATAGCGCGCCTCGAATCGGCTTGCGTTTGAACTCACCTCAAAGTAACATAACAGGCGCTGGGTGCAGCTGCGAGCGACACAGCAGTATCTTTGCTAAATTTTTGAACGCGAACTGGCAGGAAGGCTCGCAGCAAACTGCCTGTGTGCCAAATCTGCGCAGTCTTCAATCGATAAATTGAAAGCCGTGATATCGCAACGCATATCGCGAAGTAAACTCCAGTCTGCACGTAAACAAACACACCGAAGGCGTTTGGCGAAGCGAGGTTGTTGAATCTGCTGTGGCAGCGAGGCGATCTCCTTTCTTCAACAATTCTGGCGTCGAGCGATTCGTACGGCAACTCAGCATAAAAAGGAGTGCAGTATTTGCAAAGATGCGCCTGCGGCGCGATCAGGAGCGGCGCTTGTGTCCTGCGTATCAGCAAACCCGTCACGTTTCCTCCTACAGCGGATCGCATGAGTCATCCTTCGCGGGGAGAGTTACATCGTAGCACCACGTAAAACGGCGTAAAATACGGTGATTTTTACGGTGCATACTTCTTTCTCAAAACTGTTTCGCTTTCTACCACTTGGATCTGCGTTGCATGCTGCGTCTTGGATAGCCTGTCTGGCTGACGGGGCCACGCGTGCTGGCTTTGACACAGGGAGTATATGCACATGCCAGGTATTCCTACGTCATGATCACGAGCCATAGCAACCATGGTGCAGGCTTGTAGTGACAGCACTATTCTCAAGATTGCAGAGCTTTCATTGACAGCATATGATATCATAAGAACGACGAACTTACTGCAAAAACCAAATCCAGTACCAGCCTATCAACAGGGCCGATGCACTTCAAGTTGACAGGAACCATTTGATGCAAGCTGCAAATCCTAAAATACAGATTGGACTTAGGGCCATATCAGACAATTTCACACTAGTGCGCACGGTACAAGCAAGAGTTTATAGAACAGATTGTACATGCAGTGATACATATATTCTGACTTTGCCTTCTAAGTACACAGCTTGGCTTGCGGAGGTACACAGCCAAGATTTAGACACAATTGCACCTTTGTGCACACCATAGACCTGCTCGAGCAACCATGCCAGGAAAGCAACTCACGTGCAACCCTATGCACTTGAGGTGTTTGGATTGGCAGTATTAGCCTCTTCACGTATAGCACCTCTACCCGCCTTGCCATTGCCTTTTCCTTTGTTGCCATCTTGCTTGCCTGTACGGCCACTACCACGGCTACTGCCCCTACCAGCATGCTGGTCACCTTGCATTGCAGTTTGGTGTCCCCTGCCCTTCCTCTGCCTGCTGTCACCCCTACCCTGAGAGGGGGCAGGACCAATGACTGTACTCACTGTATTACTCCTGTTGGTGTCTTCATCCATGCCAAAGTCATCACCTTCAGGCTCATCATCTTCTCCATCATCAGAGTCTGTGTTTTTCAAAGAACAAGGTTAAAACACAAAGAAGGGTTTTAATGTCAGCCAGAGAGTTTTAAAAATGACTGCATTTCAGTATATAGATTCCCCATCATAAGAGCAGCATGTCATTTGCGCAACCTGAAAGACAAACATCACATCAGACTTATGCCTTTTGCACATGCATCAATGTGGTGGTCTATGTCTTTTTGCTGCCTGTTGTTGAATCAAGAGTACTACGGTAGTACTCGTGTGGAAATACTACAACATGACACGATGTAAAGACTTATACACCTTGAAACAGCTGCAATGCGCTCAAGCATTGTTAGCAAATATCTTTTTATGAATACATTGTTGAAGCATGGTTGAAGGTACGGATAACTTGGTGTCTCGTTTTGTGCATGGTCCTCACTGTCCTTGTCCTGTCATTTCTTTGGTGCGCTACAGTCGAAGTTATTGATCATTCCACCATCGGTGGTACCCTGTGCTGCAGATAACATGTAAACTGCCCTGCACTTGGGTGAGCTGTCCAATTCAGCTGAGATGATCATCTGACCGATGCATGCATGCGTATGTGACTTTGCAAGTGCTCAATGGTGCACACCACACAGATGCTGCTATCAGGATCTAGGTCCTGCAGCTGATCATGATATGCATGCATGATGGCACCTCATCTTGATCCTACCACGATTAGTAAGCGTACACGCATGCATCTCAGCAACTGATGCCGTTGTGTCCCGGTGGTCGGACGCTATATGACTGCTGGCTAGTGAGTGAAAGGTTTCGCGTTCAAACCCAAGGTCTGCAGACTTTGACTTCTGCCTATTTCTCTCTAGTCGAATCCGTGATATACTTCGGAACTCCGGCCGATCTCGCCGGGTTGTCAAGCGGGTAGAGCACATAATGCTCGAAATCTTACGGGCTTAACGGTTTCGAGTTAAGTTCAAGCTGTAGTGCGCGTTCCCGCTATCATGCCCAACGGCGTGAGATTTTCTTTTCTTTTCAACTGAACTGATGCCATAAAAGTGTTTACAGTTCCATCCAATCTAGTCCCGGGGGTTGGGGGGGGGGGGTTGGCCTACGCCGTTAGGCTTGATGATCATGGTTTGAACGTCGGTCCGAGGCAATTCAGCCCGCCAGATTTTGAACATTATGCGCTGTACCTGCTTGACCCGGCGAGGTCGACCGGAGGAGTTCAGCAGTATCACGGGTTGACTAGAGAGAACATAGGCAGAAGTCAATGTCTGCAGACTTCCAATTGGCTTTGAACCCAAGACTTCTCATTCAATAGCCAGCAGCCGTTTAACAAGCACATATATAGGTAAAACTGCGAAAAGAGTCAGACAACCATTCAAAGCGCATGTAAGAAAGCTGCAATGCAACAGTGGACTTGCAATGTGACAGCTTTCTGTGAAGTTATGATTCGTGATCATGCCAGGTGCTATGGCCATACATCTCCATGCCAAGTATCCAAGAGCAGCCTGCTGTTGCCTTGACCTCTCGGGCTATGATCAGGCACCGCATAGTCTCCTTTTGTATGCATGTACCATCATCTTCATGGGCAATCTGCCTATTCATTGCTCTTCCATGCCAAGGGGTGGTCTAGCTTCTTGAAGGTCATGGGTAGACCGCGCCTTGGAAGGGGCAGAGGGAACTCCCTGATGGGTTCAGTCAGATCAACCTGCCAGTCATATCCCCTCGCAAGCACAGCTAACATGATCTGCAACATGGCAAACAGCCTATCAGTAGTCTGCTTTTCTCTGGCACTGACAGGCTCTGCCCAGCATGTATGCCTGTAATTCTGCACTTGGCTTGCTGTGCATCGCAGCAGCAAGTGTGCAGAGGACAATGCATGGTACAGAGGACAGAAACTCAGCTGAGCTGTGAAGCTGAACATGCTGTGACTGAGAACACAAAGACACATCCAGCAAACAATGGTGACCAAAGGGCATCATGAGCTGCATCGCCAAAGATGCACCCATGATTGATGAAGACATGCTGCAGATTGCCGGTCCACATTGGGAAGCAGCAGGTCATGCACAACACATTCTGTGATCTCTTGCAATGCACGGACGTGGCTCAAAGACTTGCATGCTCTGTAGTCTATAGCAGCAAATTCAGTGCGCATGTTGCTGACCTTCATCTCTTGCAGAGCAAAGCCATAGCCAATGCACATGCGCGGTCCATAGCCAAAAGGTAGCCAGGAGCCTGCCCGCCGCCCTTCTTCACCCAACCACCTGTAAAGCAGCAGTTGCTTGACCACTTGTCATTGATTGTACATAGTGAGGACCACCATACGGCAGACTGGATGCATCCATATGATACCACATGGTCATGGTAGCTACTGATCATCCCGGCTGCAACATGCTTAGTCACACTCCAAGCGTCTAGCTACGCTGGTTGACCGGAACATTGGGGCAGGCATGTAAAATTGAAGCTCTGCGGATCAGCTGAGCTGCTGCCTCAGGCTTGAGGCTCTTAGGAAGCTCACATTTGACTGCAGCAAGATGCAGGAATGTTTCGCTTTTTCTCCTATTATCTTTAATCAGTGTTGACAGACAAGTGCATCCCAAAACCCCGCATTGCAGATATGCAGCTGGTGTCTGTGCTGTCTGGCTTGTATGCAACTGCAACCAATGCTGCAGCAAGAGTTTAAGCAGCAAGTATTACCATGAGCATTGATGGCACACATTGACCTAGCATTTAAGCTCTTGTTTCTTTGTGTCATGTGTGCATACAGCTGCCTACTAGAGGCACGCAGTAGCCATGAAGTGTCACGTCACCTGTCAAGGTGGTACCTGGAAGCAGCCATGTTGTACAGTGGAGTACCTGGCTGTCAGATATGCAACAATGAACTACGTTTGCTCAATATCCAAACACACATGTCTGCTCTTGTTGGCAAAGTGTACGTAGTGCATTAAGCACCTTACTGTCTATGAGGATCCACAATCTGAGGCATGCATGTCAGGTGAGCTTGCCTGTCAGGGTTGAACCTGGAAGGCACCAAGTCTGGGGCCATCCCCTTTTGCCACCTGGCGTCGTCTTCCATAGCCTTCCAGAAGTGCAACTGGATATTGGAACCCTGACATTGCACAGCACAGACACAATGAGACACAGCAGGCCTCAAGCTTGCGCATGTGAATCATCATGCTGTGTTTGAGGTTTGTACATGTACATGTACATGCTGCGCATGGTGCAGGCTATGTTCAAAAGTTTGTGCTCACTGCCTAGCATGAAGCTTGCCTTTGGGATTGTGTAGCCTCCAATATCAAAGGTCTTTAAAGCTGTTCTGCCAACAACAGAAACAACAGGGAGAATGCGCAATGTCTCTTTGACGGTTGCATCTGCGTAGGGCATCACGGCCAGGGAGGCTGCACTCATGGGGCTGCCGTGCTCAGCAATCACCTGCATCACACTTCACAGCTTGCAGGCATGGGATCAACCAAGGCAAGACATACCAAACACAAACATACCATCTGCATGAACTGGCACAAGCAAAATTGCAGTACATTTCTGGATGTTGCAGTGATGTACGGTATCTGACATGTCTTTGTACAAACATGCAAAAGCCCAATGGCACATGCATATTGACAGCAGGCAAGAGTTAGGGACCTGACCTGGCGTTGTTCTTCACGCAGCTTCTGTAAAGCACCCGGCTGCTGCTTCAAGTAAAGCAAGGCCAGCGTCAATGCGGAAGCACTTGTGTCATGTCCAGCAAATAGCATGTTGAAGGCAGCATTCTGCAAACAGACTAAGCATTACTGTCAGTGCTGTCTGAGGGCTGGTGCAAGCTGCACATGATACCAAACTCTAGCTGACTACAAATGCCCATAAAGGCAAACCAGCATTCTTCAAGAAGCCATGTTTTCAGTACACATGACTGACAACTGTACACTTACATAATGGTGTGCATATTTGCACACTAGCAGATGTGGACAGTGTGCCCTTGATCAATGGCCCTTGTGGTTGCGTGCAATTGGCCTAGCCAGTATTTGGAAAAGCTGGACAGGATGATGCAGCCATGTAAATCTTGTGTGCGCATGAAGACTCTGAGCTCAAGCTGCATAACACTAGGAGTGTGTACCATGCATAACCCATGCAAATTAATGATTATGATGTATTTGCTGTTGGTCAGCAGCTGCATGCCAGATGCCCACATGACACTTGGTGACATTGCACAGCGCATGTATACACAGCGCATGTATACACAGCGCATGTATGCGTATGCACCTGGATTTCTTCTGTCATGTGTTCTTGTCTAGTGCTGGTCTCCAGTCAAGCAAACGGGAGAAGACCTCAACAAAGCAACATGCATTCTTGCTGTAAATTGTATCTGCAGCGTATGAGGTTGCACATCATGAAGACTGGCTTTACCATATAGTGCTCCATGTCAGTAGGACAGTCATCAAGTTCCTTAGATGCCTTGATATACCTCTCCAAGGGTGATTCTACACCCTCTACAGGTCTGAAGCAGCAAATCAATGCGTGAGCGGGCATCATATGCAGCTGTCCATCACCATATCAGCAAAGCACAGAATCATCTTCTGCAGTTGTGCACATGTACATGCACAAGGATTGAAGACAGCACTGAGGGGAAGTACAAAATACGACAGCTTTTACCGCTTCTGCCAGGCTGCAGTTCACACTGACAATAACAGGCTGCTGTACAACATGCTTCTGTTTGTACTCAGGGCATCAGATGCATACACTGAAAGATCCATGCATCAATTCTGCATAGCATGAGCAGAGGAGATGTGCGGTGCTTGTGCCAAATGCACAGCTTGCAGAGCTGGGCAGCTGTATGTGAGCTCCACAACCAACTTCAAATAAGAGTGCAGTTGATTAGACCCACTTGTTAGCATTGGCTTCAAGCCTCATATGATGTATGATCCACATGCATGATGTTGTCACGGTAATCCGCCAGAATCTCCTCACGAGCAAGCATTGCCTTGTGGAATGCTGCATGGGCAGAGACACTGTGCGTTCAGAATGCACTGCATCAAGCCTTTTGTCGCCTGCAATGATGCTGTAATATGTGCACCAATATACACGACAAGTTACATCCGTGAAGCAAACCCTATAAAAAAAAACAGTATCTGTCTGCAGCAATGATGCGCACACAGCTTTTGGGCAGCACATACTGAGATGAACTTTGACACTTTGGGTGGTGGACTCTGCTCCAAGTCCGCAGCTGCTAGTAGCATATCCTCTAAAAACCCCATCATCCTGACAAGCAGGATATCAGCAGAGTGGAGAAACAATGCTGGGAACATAGCTGAGACTGCAAAGGACCAGGCTTGCCAGAATGCCAGAAGCTGAACCAAAAAGTCTCGCACCGCTTTGTAAATCATATACCCAGATGTAGCCAACCTATATATGGTACACTTGCTGTATTAAGGATGCGCATACTGCTGCCAAATTTAGAGCTGTCAATGAGCAGACGCGTCCACTGAGCAAGGAGATCAGGGCAATGCGTACCAAAGCCTGGAAGATTGACATGGAAGGCAAAAAACCCCTCAAGACACTCTGTCCACAGGCGCTGATGGCGCGACAGAGCTGCCTTATTCACATAATCTTTGGGGAAACCCAAGATCAGCTCTGTTGCCACCTGCAGACAAGTGCTGGCTCAGATTGTGGCTCCACAAAGCTTGTGCCGTATTTGCAATGTCAACTGAGCCATCCTGCTGCTCGCATTGCCAGAGTGCTATGTATGTCAGCAAAATATGGCTATTGCTTGTCCTGTGTGGACGCGACATGGATGACAAAGAACGTTATCCAAGCAGCTCGGCTTGCCAACATAGATGTCAAGAAGGCAAGCTTGCCATGACTCTCCTGGAATGTGTATGCCTTCATTCCATCCTCTCCCTTTGCTTCTGTGGTCGCTGCCCAGTCAGCACAGGTGCTTTCTGCCAGCTCCAGAGTTTGGGGAATGTACTTTTCTGCCGTTTTTGGGCTAAATGCTGGGACCGTGATCTTGCGTATCTGTGTATGGGCTTTGCCATGTAATGTAGAGAAGCCCCTTGGTCCTAGAATCTTTTGGATGGTAGCCGGAAAGTGCACTGCATTGATCAGTGCACAAGATGACCCAACATGGACCCAATCAGTGATGCGCCTTAATACATGCCATATCTTAGGCATCACTCAAGTAGTCATTGCAAGCACACTTTGCGGGACTGCAGCAAGCACGCACCAAGAAGCTATGCATCAGGGGCAGCCGTTGCACAGGGGGAGACACTTAGGCTACCAATGCAAGGTGGGGTGCATGTGTAAAGCGTGTGATTTGTGGAGACCACAGGTGGAAGGTCAGCTCACCTTCAACAAGGTCATGTTCTGCATTCAAGATATACTTCACAGACTCGATATCGGTCACATGTATGAATTGCTGTCCTGCAATCCAGGTTCTACAACAGAACAACTACAGTCGCTCGAAGCAGTACACTCTGAAAATGAGCTCTTTTCGATTGGCTGCTCCAGGCAGTAGCAGTTGCCTTGATGCAAGGCAGCAACTCCCAAGATGTACCTATATATGCTACCGAGTCTCTTCAAGTGCGGCAGCGCTGCCTTCTTTGGACCTTTGGTCAACAGGACAACAGTATCTCCGATCAAGGGCAGCCCATAGCCGCGCGGGGGCAACGGTGCTTGTCTGCGTGAACACGTGCGCTCACATGTGTTGCGAGCTGGCGATTTGCAGTGCTACACTGGTTGCTCGGAGCAAGCTCTATTTGGACAGAAGCTCAAGGTGCAAGAAATGGCTGGTTTATGTGCATCTTTGCGATGAAGAGACGGGATCGAGCATACATTCCCCCAAGCCTTGGCCAAAACCGAAACAAAATCAGGGCAACGAAGCCAGCGAACGCGGCTGTGGTGAACGCCTGAAGCAGGTTCATTGGCGGCCGGCGAGTCAGTTGTGTCGAGGTCTCAAGTTTAACAGGGCAGATGCGTTTGACATCTCGAGTTCGGGCCTGCGACAGTCAGGTCAGTTGCGCCATTAGTCAATCATAAGCAGGCATGGAAGCTCACGGAAATTGACCCATCACAGGCTCGTCTTGACTTAAACACAAACTGCGCAATGTGCGACGCGGACAGCGCGGGCTTGAGATGCAGAGCAGGCTTGGTGGCCGTGTGGGGGCCCACCGGGCGAGCAGGCCTAGCTAGCGTGTTATGGCGCTTTGAGTGCTTAAGCTTGGCTGGCGAGTAAAGATGGTGTTTCAAAGTCTGGATTGCTTAGGTCAGTCCTTTCTTATGCAGTGGCTCTTATTAAATGTGATTGCACCCCGCGCTGTGACTCCTTGAGGGCTGGCCGTCGTGCTGTCAGAGTCTGTTGTGCACCATCGTCACAGTGCTTCTCTGCAGCATCTACTGACATACCGTATGGTATGCATGGTATGTGCATGCATGTACAGCTGGCGTTGTAAGTCTGCTTACACACATTGGCATTCCTGTGGCCTTGAACACTGTTGTGCATCCCAGACTGACATACCATGAACATTAGTCATCATACCATCAGGGATTGCACACCCAGTTGCAACTTGCAATCCCAGCTGTTCAGATTCCTGCAAACCCTAGCTAGATTCAAATTTCCAGCCAAGCACGGTATCAGCTTATAAGCTGTTGGGAAAAGGCTGACGCAGTCAGCAGTAGAACTAGAAGTCACTAGAAACTTGGGGCTGAACTTTGGCGTTGTTTTTACACAGGCTGGGCAATGTGCCAGGTGAGCCTCTGCAAGTGATTGCACTCAAAATCAGGCTCAACCTCTGTCAGAGGCAAGCTTGTCCAGGCAGCCACTGCATCCTGGTTGCTGCTTTGCTGAAAAAGCTAGATACTAGGCAAGACAGCTGGCTTGTTTTGCCAGAAGGTTTGCAAACTCAATTGACCTTCACAAGGTATTGCTAAAATCTTGCCTGCTGGGCAGCCTCAAAACTGACTGTTGGCTGACACCAGCTTTCTTGCGCAGGCATGCCTCGAAGTGAATGCCTTGAGCTCACTAGTTAGTTATAATTATAAATCATAGTTATAACCTGCTTTATAAAATTAATTACGGTAGCCAAAGCCGTGCAGCTTGCGGCTCAGGCATTGTCAAGGGCAACGGTCACAGCAGCACGTGCGCAGGCTCGTCTGCTAGCACCAGCTGGCCTCACCGTCATCTGCATTGCGCACAGCATCCACTCCAAGGTTTCTGCTGAAGCAGTGCCATTATTGTAACTTACAATTGTAGGATGGGAAAGGATGACTCAATCCACACCCCGGGTTCGAGTTACCCCCGAAGCAACCTTTTTTTCCGTTTCTTAGGTAATATGGATGGTGGGTTACACCGGAGAACTGCGACAGACATGATCGCAGTATGGTGGCCTGAGGGATGCTGCAAGGCAGCGCAAGGTGGTCTTCACAGATCAGACGGGTCGTGCAAGCTCAATTTGGTCGATAGTGCGACACATTCGAGCCAGGCCCTAGCTTGCACGCTGAACGCTGAGCATAAGCTTACAACACGCCAGTGATTCAGTCTGATAGGCTCGCAAAATGACAAAAGAGGGCCGTCGCGAGTATGCACAAGCTGTAGGCGTGGCTGCAGCCCACAACGCAACAGAGCCCTGGCGCGTGTTGACGGCAGTGACCAACGATGCAGCAAGGTTCGGCCTCTGCAGCTGCGCGTGCGGGACAATGAACGTCCCGGAAGCCGGTTTGCACTCATTTAGCGAACGGTCAAGTCTTTCAGGTCTTTGGGCAAGAGAGTTGCTGAGCATTCTGGCGCTGCTGAGCACTCCGCGGGGCAGACGCTGGACATATCGCGAGACCCCAGCACAGGCGACCTTTGTATTGACGTCAACGACGGCGGCAATGATCCTCGAGATACAGATAGCCATGCAGGACAATCAAACAACGAGTCTGTGTCTTCCATCAAGACGCAGTCAGGCAAGCAAAGGTTTACATGTACAGATGTTCTTTCTTGCACGAACAGTTGTGTTTCAGAGACATTCTTGAACCAGACAACCGTACTTCCTGGGCTTGCTTGTTGTACATCCAGAGCTGTATGGCACTTTTGCAGGCTGCTGATTAATGCTGGCCTAATTCCTGCTGAGTAATGGTAATCCAAAATCCTGGCTTTGCTAATGGCCATGGAGATGCACAGCCAATTGTTCTAGGCTCATGCAGGCTCATGTCAACTCTGTGTTCGCGTTGCTACCTTTCTCAGCTTTATGATGGCTCAGGTGACTTGGGAACAGTTGCTGAGGGCACACACTCAGAGGTGAAGAAGGATGTGATTCTTCGTTTGGAAACCCTCACTGTACGGGAAACAAAGGTGGGGAGCCCACATGAATTGTTGCCGCAAGACAAAACTGAGTGAGGGCTGAGCATGTGACATGCAGCAACATAGACTGTCCAGGCGTGACCTGCAGAGCGCAAGACATAATTGTTGTCAAGCATCACAGTGCAAGCACATGACATTCATCACAGCGTTCAAGTAATCATATGCTGGATGTCAAGCAATTGCGCATAGAGCATCAAAGGTAGCAGCTGTGTGATGCAGTACATCATGGCAGTGGTTTGGGCAGCAATCCTGATTGCTTTCGCAGCACTGTTCACTGAGTTCACGGTGAAGGTGAAATGGGTGAGACTTCTTCTTGACTGAGCATTAATGCATAGCTTGCACCTGATCAGCTGCCAGCACATCCTGACTGTTCACTTGTCAGACCCGTTTTTCCTCACGTGCTCACTGCATAAGGCAATATGCTTGTAGAGCCTTGAAGACCTAGCCTCTGGCCCGAGCTGCAACTTTGGCTGTTGGCTTGCAGGACTCCTCCAGCAGGATCCTTCATAACAACCACATTTATATTCTCAATGTCGTGATGGCGTGTATCCTGTCTTGTCAGCTTTTGCGCAGCTTGTTGTGGCTGTTGTATGTGTTGGTGCGCTCCTGGCAGCTGAAGAGCGTATGGAAGCGCCGTCGAGCGCGCAGTGTTACCATTTTCTTGGCGGAGATCATTGCACAGATGGCAAGTGCTTTCTTGCAAAAAAAGTCCTGGAATGTTGCCTGCTGAAATGCCTCTTTCTGCACATCTGCATTGGAAGCAGGCCTCTTTACCCATGTTGTCATGTCAATACACCAACTGTCCAGACATATTTACAGGCTTGCAAAGTGCGCGCTTATTGATATGCAGGTACTGATTGCTAGGCTACAAATTCATATGCTGTGCAGATCAATGTCATTGCTTTCCTGGCCATGAATGCCCATTCCCTGGGCCATGATTGCAGCTATCTGTCACAGCTCATCCCTTGGCTCAGCTTTGTCATGTGGACTTGCTGGAACACAGTAAGATACTGCCCTTTTCTGTCTGTACACCAGATTTGAGACATTCATCAACGTACTCAGTAATGTCTAGACACACACAAGAGGAGCTGTCTAGACAATATTTTGCTTGACTATTTGCACTACACAGACAGACAAATTTTTGCAATTTGCTTACAGTGCAAATGTCAGCTGCTCCAGTTGTGTAGTTGTTCTTTCCAGGGTTTTTTTGATGCTACTGGTAAGCAGTTCACCACGAATAAAGGCATTAGGGCTGGAGGGCTCAATCTTGTTGCAAACCTATGCATGCATGTGCGATGCAGATCTTCATGACGTTCTGCATTTCAGCTCATAACTCAATGCCGCAAGAGCAACAAAAGTTAGCTGCTGGCAGAGATTTTCCTAAGCTGGCAGACCCCAACAATCGGCCCCTCGTTGTGGACGGCTCTCTTTGGCTGCACGCTCCAAAAGCCTTTTTGTGGTTACTGACAGAAGCCACGATCATTGCGCTTTCTTGTTACGATCATTACGTCAGTGAGTTGCCTTGGTGCTCGTGTTATGTTGTAGCACCTATAGCATACTGTCTGGCTTTCTGAAAACCTAAAACTTGGATTGCCATGTGATGCATTGAATAATTGCACCCAATGCATTGCACAAATCAGGTCTGTAGACTGGCTGTGCATACATATCATGTTCTGTTGAAGTTGTCATCTGTACACCAGCATGCATTTACCATTTTGAGCATGTGCCCACGTGTTCTCAGTGATAAAAGCAATACTCAAGTGCAAGTGCGGGCTGGCTTGCTCTGTGCCAATGCCTCTCACGTTTTAGCCTGTGCTAAGTACCAATGTTGGTGGTGTTGCGTTGTCACTGACTGTTGAGGTGTTGTGCTTGCAGCTCGCAAACAGGCTCGTGGCAGCATTGGTCCAGATTGCCATGGCACTGTGCAAACTGAATGCACACAAGATCATGTGCACATTGTGCTCACAGCTCTGGAAATCTTCTGGATTTTCATGTACTGCGTGTTGTTCCACAAGTACATCCTGCAAGAGTTCCGTCGATTGTCCACGTATGTGCAATCCTTTTGCCATTGATGCTAATGCAGGGTTGCTTGATAGGTTCTCATGTCCCACATAGAATGAATACTAGTCTGGGTGGTCGTGCCAATTAGTGCCAACATCATGGGAGAAGTTACTGAATTGATGTTGCCGCACCTTCTCCTTTGTATGTTGATCTTCTTTGTATATTAATAAACGTTTTCAGCCTGACTTGTCCGCAGCAAAACGGCTTTTGTCTCAGATGATGGGTTCTAATGGACATGTATACACCCAACTTTCTTCGTGGTTCTGGCTTGCAGGTTGCCATACGGACAGAACAGAATCAGCAATCTGTTGGTCAGATTGAACACACGCCTGCGCTTGCCTTTCATGGCTGTCTTTGTGCTCTGCTTTATCTTATTGTGGGCTGTCAAAATTGACAGCTGCTTCAGCTTTGTCACATCTTGGTATGGTCTCCTACCAATGCAGGTAAGCCAGGCATGCAATACTGCACTTGCTTGTTGCATTCCAATTTTGTTTGAGGCATGCCTACAGGATCAGCTTGCAAGTTGCATGCATGCAGCATCAGATGACGGGCATGACAGGATGACCAGCTTGTTGCTCATGCTTATCCAGCAAAAAAGCCTTATCTGAGTGACATCCTGTATACTACATAGTCATGACAATGCTGATCAAGTGATACCTTGCCTGTAGTTACTGACATCAGAATCTGACGGCTGGTGATGCAGATCCTGGAGACCGCTGTCATTGTAGCTTGGAGCTTCATTGCTATGCCAAAGGATCCCAAAGGGCAGCCTGCACTCTTATAGGTACAGCTCTTGCTGTTTCACCTGCCTTCACTCTTTTGTTCAATGGTAGCCTGTCATTACCAAGGCTGGCCAAAAGCGACCCACACTGCTTCCAGTCACATCAGCTGGCCTGGTCAAGCATGACAGCGGCAAGTGCTGGACCTCCCAGTACTCGCTAAATGTGCTTGTGCTTGCAGTAATTTTGTGAGAGACAAGCCTGACATGTGCTGTTTGTGTGTGGCAGGTGTGAATGCAGGAGTTCTGCTGGAGCTACAAGGCCAAAGCCGCCAAGCTGGCAGCCCGCAACCAATCAGCTCCAGACAACACTGAGCTTCTTGCAGCCCCCATGTTCTGTTTTGAGGTTTGCTGCCTTGCACTGTGTTTATCACAGTGACTGCCTCATGCTGCTTCTATGCATGACATCGCATTTGCCTGACCATTGCGACAACACTAGATCAGGCGACTATCAGAATTGAAGCTTGCTGCTTGATCTGCTCTGATACACAGCAATGGACTTTTTGCTTTTCTAAGTGACTGGCTGCTGATGTGTCCCTTATCGGCAATTAGTTATGCTACAGGATGCAATGAAGTTGCTGTACTGGACATCCCTCGCTTATGACTACAAGGAGGTGAGCGGTCAGATGCTTGGATGCACAAAATTGCAAGCCGTTCATCCTGACTGTGCAAGCAAACTTTGTCATGCATTCTGCTGGCACTTAGATATTCCCTCTGTCTTAGGTTGAAGGAAGCTTGAGCTCACCGGTGCATGCAACTGTCAGATGAATGCTTTCATGCCATATGCTTCAGCATGTCTGCTGTGGTCTTGCCATACAGGCTGAGCGGACCATTCTCACCATTGACAAAGGCAAAGAGTTGTATGGTCTGGAAAGTCATGAGCTGCTGTGGGAGCAGAAGCATGACACCAAGTGCTTGATGGGGTTTGGCCCAGACACCATCCTGCTGGCCTTCAGGGGAACTGCATCCTTGAAGAATGCCTCTGCTGACCTACAGGTGTGCTCAAGCAGCCCTGCACACTGATGCCATCATGCTTCCAGCAGCAGTCAGGAATGAGCG